>OOBW01000296.1_pt1 | contig 43848 bp, 46 predicted proteins | sample 1671701 | NCBI WGS metagenome assembly OOBW01 (sample SAMN06348183, study PRJEB24527) | human gut metagenome | biome: human gut; feature: ankylosing spondylitis patient; material: feces | host: Homo sapiens | place: China | collected 2015-10 | reverse complement strand
ACTGTTGCCGCTCAGGTCACCGCCACCGCCACCATCATCAAGCTTCTGGGCGGACAGATCGGCATCAGCTACGAGATGGGCGCCCTGATCGCCACTGCCATCTTTATCATCTACACTGCTGCCTCCGGTCTGTTTGGCGTGGTGTATACAGATGTAGTGCAGTTTTTTATGCTCATCATTTTTGTCTATCTCATGATTCCCAGTGCCAGCCTGGAGTTTTTGGGAGGTTTCGGCAACTTCTGGGCCAATCTGGACAAGAGCTACATCACCCCCCACATCGACGGGGAGATCCTGGGCGACATCGTCACCTATCTGGTCTTTACCATGGCGGGCGCGGAGATGTGGCAGCGGGCTTTTGCCGCCAAGACGCCCAAGGCCGCCCGGAAGGGGATGTTCTGGGGAACGTCTGTATACGCGGTGACCATTGCCCTCCTCTTTTTGATGGGTCTGGCCGCACAGCAGATCCTGCCCAACGTGGTGGAGGAATTCGGCACCGCCGATGCGGTGATTCCGGCGCTGGCCATCAAGATCCTGCCACCGGGCCTCACCGGGCTTGCCCTCTCCGGCATTTTGTCCGTGATGATGAGCACAGCGGACAGTTATCTGCTGGTGTCCGTCCAGACAGTGGTCAGCGACCTGGGAAAGACCTTCCACCCCCAGATGAGTGAGAAGCATGAGATCCTCTTCTCCCGCATCGCCTCCGTAGTCCTGGCCCTGGGGGCACTGATTATCGCTCTGTATATCAAAAGCGCCTACGACGTACTAATGTTCGCCTGGGCATTTTATGCAGCGGCGGCGGGCCTGCCCGCTCTGGCGGCGCTGTATTGGAAGAAGGCCACCAAGGCCGGGATCATCGCCGGAATGCTGGGCGGCTTCTTCGTCACCGTAGGCTGGAAGCTGGCGGGCCAGCCCTTTGGTTTAGGCGCTACGGTCCCCGGCGCCGTCACCTGCGGCATTTTGCTGCTGGTAGTGAGCCTTGCCACCTGCCAAACTGCTCCCACTGTCATGGTAGAGCTAGACCAGTAAGCAATCTTTCCGATGAAAACACCCCCGGTGCGGATCAACGCATCGGGGGTGCTTTTTCATTCTTGGAGCGTCTCAGCCCGGAGGCCAGGTCATGTCCCGGCCGGAGAGCACATGGAAGTGCAGATGGTGCACACTCTGCCCTGCCTGCTCGCCGATGTTGGAGACCACGCGGTAGCTCTCCATCCCCTGCTCCTTCGCCAGCTTGGCGATGACCTCAAAGATATGGGCCACCACATTGCTGTTCTCTCCGTTGATTTCGGAGACGGACTGGATATGGACCTTGGGGATCACCAGGAAATGGGTAGGCGCCTGGGGAGCAATGTCATTGAAGGCAAAGCAGACATCGTCCTCATACACCTTGCTGCTGGGGATCTCCCCTGCAATGATGTTGCAGAACAAGCAATCAGGCATTTCAAAAACCTCCTTTACCACAGGTTTAGATAAACTGATTATGGACCGGATCGTAATGATAGTCAACCCCTGCCAGGGTTTGGCGCAGAGTATCCTCATCCGCGTCCAGGCTGGCGCACAGGTCCGCAAGATCTGTGTACTGATCCCGGAGCCTAGCATTGACAACACTTAAAAGGATATAAGGGTCCTTGGGAAGCATCTCTTCTCCTCCTTGCCGCAGTCAGGCGGAGCGCGGCTCAGTTCTTCACGCTCTGCTTGATTTCAGGGTGCTCTTGGGCAAGCCAATCACAGAATTCTGCGGCCGTTCCCTTGGAAAAATCAGACTTGCGCAGAAAGAGAGACCCCAGGCCGTCCCGGAATTCCAGGCACAGCCAAGCTCCCTGGTCCTCCAGCTTGCGGCAGTCGCTCCATTCCACTTCCGCAGTGGTACGGCCGTCGTCCAGCATCTCGATTTTGTCGCCGAAGCGCATCACCGATTCCCAACCGTCCTTGCCGTATTCCTTGACCATTCCGTTGTATTCCCGCAGCAGGCGGACCCAGCCAGCGATGAATCCTCGCACCAGACACACCAGCGCGGCGACGCCGCAGAGCAGTCCTGTCCCCCGGGAACCCTCCCGGATGGTCTGCACCGCAAACACCATGCCCAGAACGAACAGGCCTGCCCACACCACCATATAAACCGGAGAGAGGGACAGGGAGTGCCAGTAAAAGCTCCGCAAAAACTTCCGGTCATGGGTATGCCGGTGCTCGAACTGCGCTACGCTCTGCTTTGCCATGGCTCACCCCAGCTTGGCGGAGACGAAATCGTCCACGCTGGCCAGCGCGTCGTCCAGCTTCAGAAGGTCGCTGCCACCGCCCATGGCACTGTCGGGCTTGCCGCCGCCCTTGCCGCCGCAGACGGCGCAGACGGTCTTGACCAGCTCGCCGGCTTTGATGCCCCGGGCCACGGCCTCCTTGCCGCACACAGCTAAGAAGCTGATCTTCTCGCCGTTGACAGAGGCCAGCACAGCCACCACGTTGGGCTCCTTGTCCCGCAGGAAGTCGCCCATCTGCCGCAGGCCGTTGGCATCCATGCCATTGCGGGTGGCGGTGAGCACCTTCAGGCCCTTGACGTCCTTGGCGGACATCAGGAACTGCCGGGCCTCGCCCAGGGATGCCTCCGCCTGGAACTTTTCTACCGCGTGGCGCAGCTCCTTCATCTCGGTGAGCTGCTGAGAGATCTTGGCCTCCAGCTCGCCGGGATTGGTCTTGAGCATCTGGGCCACATGGAAGAGCATCTCCTGATTGCGGTTGATGGTTTCCAGGGTCAGCTTGCCCACGGTGGCCTCGATCCGCCGCACGCCGGAGGCAATGGAGGACTCGGACTTGATGCGGAAGGAGCCCACCTTGGCGGTGTTGTCCAGATGGGTACCGCCGCAGAACTCCATGGAGAAATCGCCCATCTCCACCACGCGGACGGTTTCACCGTACTTCTCGCCGAACATAGCGATAGCACCCTTCTTCCGGGCCTCCTCAATAGGCAGCACCTCGGTGACAATGGGATAGCCCTCCAGGATGGCGTCGTTGACCATGTGGTCGATCTCGCTGAGTTGGTCGGGGGTGATAGCCTCGAAGTGGGTGAAGTCAAAACGCAACCGGTCGGGCTCTACCAGAGAGCCGGCCTGATGGACATGGTCGCCCAGCACCTTCTTCAGCGCCGCATCCAGCAGATGGGTGGCGCTGTGGGCACGCATGATGGCCTTGCGGCGCTCCACATCGATGGAGGCGGAAACGGTGTCGCCCACCTTCAGCTCACCGCTTTCCAGCACACCGGTGTGGAGGAACTTGCCGCCCTTGTTCTTCTGCACATCCCGTACGGTGAAGGTGCAGCCGTCGGCAGTGATGACGCCGTGGTCGGCCACCTGGCCGCCCATCTCCGCGTAGAAGGGGGTCTTGTCCAGCACTACCGTGGCCTCGGCGCCGGAGACGATGGCGTCCCGCAGCTCGCCGTCCACCACGATAGCCAGTACCTTGGCATCCGCAATCTTGTAGGAGGTATAGCCCACAAACTCCGTGGCGGGCATGTCGGAGCCGAACTCGATACCAGCCCAGCCCAGATCGCCCAGTGCCTCACGGGCCTTCCGGGCCCGGACGCGCTGCTCTTCCATGAGCTTGTCAAAGCCCTCACGGTCCACGCTCATGCCAGCCTCTTCCGCCATCTCCGCCGTCAGATCCACGGGGAAGCCGTAGGTATCATAGAGCTTGAAGGCGTCGGCACCGGAGAACACCGTCTCCCCTGCCGCCTTGTGGGCGGAGAGCATTTCGTCGTAGATCTTCATGCCGCCGTCGATGGTGCGGGCGAAGTTCTCCTCCTCGGTGCGGATGACCTTGGTGATATAGGCCTGCTTCTCCCGCAGATCGGGATAAGCGCACTCGTTCTCGTGGATTACGGTGTCCACTACCTCATGGAGGAAGGGACGATCCACACCCAGGAGTTTTCCGTGACGGGCAGCCCGGCGCAGCAGACGACGCAGCACGTAGCCCCGGCCCTCATTGGAGGGCAGGATGCCGTCACAGATCATCATGACGGAGGAGCGGATGTGGTCGGTAATGACCCGCAGGCTCACGTCCGTCTTGTGGCTCTCGCCGTAGTGGGCGCCGGTGATCTCGCTGACCTTGTTGGTAATGTTCATCACCGTATCCACATCGAACAGGGAGTTCACGTTCTGGCATACGCAGGCCAGACGCTCCAGACCCATACCGGTGTCGATGTTCTTATTCTTCATCTCGGAGTAGTGGCCCTCGCCGTCGTTGACGAACTGAGAGAAGACGTTGTTCCACACCTCGATATACCGGTCGCAGTCGCAGCCAACCGTGCAGGTGGGCTTGCCGCAGCCGTGCTCCTCGCCGCGGTCGTAGTACACCTCGGAGCAGGGACCGCAGGGACCGGCGCCGTGCTCCCAGAAGTTGTCCTCCTTGCCGAAGCGGAAGATCCGCTCGGCGGGGATGCCGATGTCCTTGTTCCAGATCTCAAAGGCTTCATCGTCGTCCAGGTAGATGGAGGGGTACAGCCGGTCCTCCTCCAGGCCTACTACCTTGGTGAGGAACTCCCAGCAGAAGGGGATGGCTTCCTTTTTGAAGTAGTCACCAAAGGAGAAGTTGCCCAGCATCTCAAAGTAGGTGCCGTGACGGTCGGTCTTGCCGATGTTCTCGATGTCGCCGGTGCGGATGCACTTCTGGCAGGTGGTGACGCGGTTCCGGGGGGGCTCCTCCTCCCGGGTGAACCAGGTCTTCATGGGAGCCATACCGGAGTTGATGAGCAGCAGGCTCTTGTCATTGGCCGGCGGGATCAGGGAAAAGCTGGGCAGACGCAGATGGCCCTTGCTTTCAAAGTAGCTCAGGAACATCTCCCGCAGCTCGTTGAGTCCATGATAGGGATGTGCCATAGTGTGTTTCCTCCTAAATTCATTTCCTTCCGGATGGTTTTACGGGTTTGGACAAACGGCTCCTGTACCGGGCGGATGTTCCCGGAAAAGAAAAACCGCCCCTGACCTGCGTCAGGGGCGGATAAACTCCACGGTACCACCCTGATCTGCCCTCCCGAGAGGGCATCTCCAGTCATCCGGTAACGGGGATGAACCGTTCCGCTCTTCGCGGACTGCTCCAAAGTGGCTGCCCTGCGGCGTTGGCAAGGGGCTTTCACCGCTCCCCTCTCGCTCTGGCCGGTTTCGCCGGGCTGGCTTTGTCACTGCGTTTGTCGAACGAATTTATTATACCTGTTTCGATGGGATTGTCAACGGGGATTTCCGGTTTTTTCGTCTTTTTCAGCGGAGATTCCGCCCCAATGCTCTCCGGTGAGGATGCAGCGGCCGTCCGCCACGCACTTTCCGCAGCCGATGCAGCGGGTGGGACCGCTCCCCCGGCCGTAGAGCACCCAGCAAATGCCCGCCGTTCCACCCAGAATGAAGATCGCCGCCAGAAGCTCCATGGACCACCCTCCTTTCTATTTGCATCAGCTTACCATGCGAAGGGATTCCGGTCCAGTGGGATCTGCAACAGCCGCACCCCCAGCAGGGGCAGCAGTACCTCTGCCGGCCCCGGCAGCACCGGCAGCAAAAACTCCTGGGGGTCTATCCATGTCCCATCCGGCCGGGGCAGCTGGCGCTGCACGCACAAAACCGGCTCCGTTAGGCTGGAGAGCGTCAGGCTGTCCCGGGCGGAAAGGCCGTAGGAGACCACCGCCTCTGCCGCCAGCCCCGGGGGCAGAGGCCGCTCCCAGTCCCCCGGCAGCAGCAAAATCCGGCACCGGACCACTCGTTCTCTCACCGCCGCGCATCCCCCCGCCGTCAGCGCCAGCAGATCCCAGTTCCGCCCTTCCAGCTCCGCCGCCGTCTCCGCCCGGCGGACACCGGGCGGCAGCAGCCTCTCCCACGCTCGGGGACACTCCAGCAACGCACCCTCCATTTGACCACCTCCCGCCTAGTGTCTGCCGGGTCGGCAGGTTCCATGCGAAAATTTTTCTCGTCTTTTTAGCGCTGCTGTGCTATACTGAACCATGAATCTGAAAAAGCGGAGGGACGTCTCTTGCACTTCTGGGGCCATTTGAAAACCATCAGCCATCACCGCCGTCTGGTGCGGAAGTACTGCTTCCGCCTGGGGCTATACTGGCAGGGACTGACCCACGACCTGTCCAAGTATTCCCCCATCGAGTTCTGGGCGGGCGTGAAATATTTCCAGGGGGACCGCAGCCCTAACGACGCCCAGCGGCGGGAACGGGGGTACAGTGCCTCCTGGCTCCACCACAAGGGCCGCAATCGCCATCACTTTGAGTACTGGACGGATTACAGCATCCGGGGCGAGGGCATCATCGGCGTGGAGATGCCAAAAAAATACGTGGCGGAGATGTTCTGTGACCGACTGGCCGCCAGCCGGGTATACCGGGGCAAGGACTTCCAGCTGGCGGACCCGTATCTTTTCTTCCAGCGGTCCATGAAAAAGCGCCTGCTGATCGCACCGGAGACCGCGGCGCTGCTGGAGACCATGCTCCTCAAGCTCCGGGACGAGGGCGAGGACGCCGCTTTTGCCTATATCCGGCACGAGGTTTTGGGGAAGTGACCGCGTCTTATTCTTGCTTCCGGGACCACGATTGTCAGTTGGGGCCATCCAATAAAAGCAGCGGAGCGTATGGCACTTTGCCATGCGCTCCGCGTTTTTGTTCCCTGATGGTGTTTACTTGATGTGAGCACCCAGAAACGTCAGTACGTCCAGCAGCGGCTGCCAGAGTCCCGGGTGACAGGTCTGCAGGAACGACTCCACCTCCGGGCGGGTCAAGCTGTTTCCTTCACCAGAGCATCCACCGTCACGCTGAAAAGGTCTGACAGTGCGATCAGGTTTCCCAGCTCCGGCATAGCAGTGCCGAACTCCCATTTGCTGACAGACTGCCGGGTAACGCCCAGGAAATCCGCCAGCTGTTCCTGGCTGAGGCCCCGTCTGCGCCGGAGCTCCGTCAGTTTATCTGAAAATTGCATGGCTTGTACACTCGCTTTCCCTTTGGATAGGCAAAAGAATAGACCAACCGCCGCATTCCGGCAAGAACGCGGCGGTTGGAAGTTTGTCAACTTCAGGTTGCAGGCACTGGGGCACAGCGTTTTGCCGGATTACCAGATGCCAAGCAGGTGCTGGACCAGCAGGCTGACACAGGCGATGGCCACCCAGCAGCAAAAGCCCATGAAGATAGGCTTTCCGCCCGTCTTGACCAGCTTGACGATGTCGGTATTGAGACCGATGGCCACCATGGCCATAACGATGAAGAACTTGCTGGCGCTCTTCAGGAAGCTCACCAAGCCTGCGGGAATGGGCAGCAGCGTGGTAATGATGGACGCCACCAAAAACAACAGCACGAACCAGGGGAAGATCTTCTTGATATCCACCTGAGCACCGCCTTGCTTTCCTTCCCGCCGGGTGCGCAGCAGCGCCAGTACCAGCGTGATAGGGATGATGGCCAGCGTCCGGGTCATCTTTACGATGGCAGCAGTGTCCAGCGTGTTGGCGCCGGGATGCATGCCGTCCCAGGCAGCAGCGGCGGCCGTAACGGAAGAGGTGTCGTTGACAGCGGTGCCGGCGAAGAGACCGAAACCCTCGTTGGAAAGGCCCAGAGCCCCGCCCAAGGTGGGGAAGATCAGCGCCGCGATGACGTTGAAGAGGAAGATGACAGAGATGGACTGAGCGATCTCCTCATCGTCTGCACCGATCACCGGTGCGGTGGCGGCAATGGCGCTGCCGCCGCAGATGGAGGAACCCACGCCGATCAGGGTGGAGATATTGGAATCCATCCGCATGGCCTTATAGAGGACAAAGGACACAATCAGGGACGTCGAAATGGTGGAGACGATGATGGGCAGAGACTGTCCTCCCACCTGAAGCACGCTGGAGAGGTTCATGCCGAATCCCAGCAGCACCACCGCCAGCTGCAAAATCTTTTTGGAGGTATAGGTGACGCCGCTTTTTGCCTTCCCCTGGTCCTTCCAGACGAGGGCAATGACCATGCCGATGAGGATGGCAAACACGGGGCCGCCCACCACCTCGAACCGCTGTCCCAGCAGCCAGGCGGGAATGGCCAGCACCAGGCAGATCAAGATACCCAGTGCATTTTTCTTCAAAAATTCCATTGTGGTTCTCCTTTACACATACATTCGGCTTTGTATCTTATCATGCCGTTAAGCATTTGTCAAAAAAAGTTGGGGCGGCAATCGCCGCCCCAGCCCGGATTCCGGATTCAGTTCAAAGGGATCTCCGTATCGCCCCACAGCAGATGGTCTGCCTGGGTCAGGTCCACAGGGGCGGCAAAGGCGCCGGAGCAGATCTGGAGGCCGTCTTCTTCTCCGGCAAAGCCGCCGGAAGCCGACACCTCCGTGCCGTCCTTCAGCACCACGGTCATCGGTGCGTCAGGGGTGATGGAGACCTCTATTTCCATTTGGCTTCCATCTGCCGACTGGACCGCCATTCCGCTCTGGCCCTGTGTCATCTTCTCGGCTGCCTGCTCAGCAGCCTTGGCTGTGGCCTCGTCGATGCGGTAGCTCCATCGGACCCCCAGAGGCGAGAGCTCCAGAGTTTTCAAGGTAATGGGTCCCCAGGGTGTCTCGGTGGTGACACCATCCACATCCAGGGTCATCGTGCTGCCTTTGCCCATACGCTCCGAGATGGGGAAGGAAAAGTCTCCGGTGAAGATCGGAATAAAGGTATTGTCGGTCCCCCACTTCCAGAGCCCGGGGATATGAAGGGTCAGCCCGGCCAGGTTCTGATCGGCGGAGAGGTTCACCACCACAGTGATTTTGTTGTCGGTGGGATCGTCATCTTCCAGGCAGGTGATGTCCGTGGAATAGGACATGTCTTCCAGCTCCTGGCCATCCGCCGCCTCCAGGCGCATCCGTACCTCCGGAGCCACCCCACCGGAGAACCAATAGACAGCCTCTTCCCCATCCAGCTCTGGCAAAACCGTCCCGGCTGGGGCCTCCACCTCCAGCATCAGATACAGCACGCCTTCCGCCCCGAAGGCATCCAGCGGCGTGATGGTGGCGCCATCGCTGGTGACCGCGGCAGGCAATCCTCCGCTGAGTGATTCCATCACCGCCTGCTGGCCCTGGTCTATAGGTCCGAAGTAGTTCTCCCACAGGGACAGCGTCACCGCCGCGGCGGTGCCCACCAGCACTGCCGCAGCCAACGCAGCGGCCATGCCCTGCTTCATCCAGCGGCCATGACGGCGGGGCTTCTGGGCTGTCTGCCGTGCCATGATGGCATCGACCAGCGCAGCCTTCCCACTTTTTGTAAAGCGCAGTTTCTCCAATTCACTCTGATAGACACTCTTGTCCATATCTGCCTCCCAGCATCGTTCTCAGCTTGGCCTTGCCACGATAGAGATAGGTGCTGACCTGACGGGGACTGCACCCCATCAGCACCGCGATCTCCTCCACGGCGTATTCCTCGCAATAGCGTAGGTAGACGGCCCGCCGGTACTTCTCCGGCAGGGCCTGTACCGCCTCCAATACCGGACTCTCCCCCGGTTCCGGCAGGTACACGGCTTCTTCTCCGGCGGCCTCCAGAGGCGCCCGGCGCCGCTGCCACGCAGACTTGCGAAGGTCCTTGCAGCAGTTGACCGTCACCCGCAGCACCCAGGCACGCTCCAGCCGCTCCTCATCAAAGCGGCGGGAGCTGGTCAGCAGCTTCAAAAGGACCGTCTGACAGATGTCCTGCGCATCGTGGACACTGCCGGTCCAGGTGTATGCCACCCGCAGCACCGTGTCTGCCCAGCGGTCCACTGCCGCTTCCGCCTGTTCCCTTGTGTATGTGATCTCTTCCGTTGATATCCACTCCCTTCCCGGTACCGTTCACTGACAAAACGAAGCGGACTCTTCCAATCTGACATCTGCAGCAAAAAAAGCCGCCGGGAAATTTTCCCGGCGGCCTGGTATGCGTATTGAACCTCAGCCCTCTTCGGCGATCTTGCGGCCCATGAGGACGCCCATGATGGAGGCCATCATGAGGCCACGGGTCCAGCCGGAGCTGTCGCCCAGGCAGTGGAGGCCCCGGAGGCTGGTGTTGAAGTCAGTGTCCATCTTCACCCGGTTGGAGTAGAACTTCAGCTCGGGAGAATAAAGCAGCGTCTCCTGGGCGGCGAAGCCCGGCACCACATAATCCATGGCCTGGATAAAGTTGATGATGTTGGTCATGGCCCGGTACGGCATGGCGGCCGTGATGTCACCAGCCACGGCGTCCGGCAGCGTAGGCCGCAGGTTGGACTGGGCCAGTTCCTTCTGCCAGGTGCGCTTGCCGTCCAGAATGTCCCCGAACCGCTGGACCAGAATCTGACCGTTGGCCAGCATGTTGGTCAGCTCGCCCACCTTCTGGGCATAGGCAATGGGCTGGTTGAAGGGGACGGAGAAGTTATGGGAGCAAAGAATGGACAAATTGGTATTGTCGCTCTTGAGATCCTTATAGGAGTGGCCGTTGACCACTGCCAGGTCGTTGTCGTAGTTCTCCTGGCTGACGAAGCCGCCGGGGTTCTGGCAGAAGGTGCGGACCTTGTTTTTAAAGGGCTTGGGATAGCCCACCAGCTTGGACTCATAAAGCACCCGGTTGACGGTCTCCATGATCTCGTTGCGCACTTCCACCCGGACGCCGATATCCACCGTGCCGGGAGCGTGGGCGATACCGTGCTCAGCGCACAGCTTCTCCAGCCAGTCAGCACCGCGGCGGCCGGTGGCCACTACGGTGTGCTTGGCATAAATCTCCAGATCGGTCTTGCCGTCGGAGATGGCAACGCCCTTGCACACGTCGTTTTCTAGAATGATATTGCTGCACTCATAACCGAAGTACATCTCCACCCCGTGCTCCTGAAGGAACTGCTCAATGGCCAGGTAGATGCCCTGTGCCTTCTCCGTACCCATATGGCGGATGGGGCAGTCCACCAGCTTCAACCCTGCCTGGATGGCACGCTTGCGGATCTCTTTACGCTCCTCCTCGTGTTCCAGGCCCTCAATGTGAGTGTCAGCGCCGAATTCCAGGTAGATCTGGTCGGCGTAATTGATGGTCTCCTGGGCCAGTTCCGGACCGATCAGGTTGGGCAGATCACCGCCCACCTCATAGCTGAGGGAGAGCTTGCCGTCAGAGAATGCACCGGCACCGGAGAAGCCAGTGGTGATGTGACAGTAAGGCTTGCAGTTCATGCACTTACGGGTCTTATCCTTGGGGCAGTGGCGCTTTTCCACCGGCTGCCCCTTCTCTACCATGATGATTTTCTGCTTGCTACCCTTTTTGATCATCTCCAAAGCGGTAAAGATTCCCGCAGGGCCCGCACCGACAATGACAACATCTGCGTTCATAATGATTGTTCTCCTCTTTATCTAACTGTCTTATATCTGGCTGTCTTATTTAGCTGATAGCTCCACTCCATGGCGCACCAGCGTCAGCGACGGCACTGCCCGGGGGAGTTTCATATGGAATACCATTTGGGGCGTACGGGGCTCCGTCAGCGGAGCTCCCTCTCCGTCCGTCATGTCCGGCACAGTCATGGCAAAGGGCCGCAGATCCGGTCCCACCAATTCCACCGTGTCGCCTGTACGGAACTTGTTGCGCAGAGACAATGTGGCATTTCCCTGCTCGTCGCAATCCGTGACAAGCGCAACCACTTGCCACTCTCGAATGTATCGGGACGTCTCGTAATACTGCCCCGGCGCACCGTAGTAAAAGCCGGTAGAGTATGGCCGGTGACTGACATGGTCCACCTCGTCCCGCCAGACCGGGTCGATTTCCCGGCCGGAGAGTACATCGTCCAGACAATGGCGGTATGCGCCGGTGACGATGGCCGCATAATAGGCCGACTTGGCCCGTCCCTCGATTTTCAGGCTATCCAGTCCCGCGTCAATGAGATCGCCCACATGGTCGATCATGCACATGTCCCGGGAGTTGAGAATGTACGTCCCCTGGGCATCCTCCTCAATGGGAAAATACTCCCCGGGCCGCTTTTCCTCCATCAGCGCGTACTGATAGCGGCAGGGCTGGGCACAGGCGCCCCGGCTGGAATCCCGGCCGGTCATGTAGTTGGAAAGGAGGCACCGCCCGGAATAGCTCACGCACATGGCGCCGTGGACAAATGTCTCGATCTCCAGATCCGCTGGGGTCTTTTCACGGATCTCCCGGATCTCTTCCAGACTCAGCTCCCGGGCCAGGATCACCCGCTGGGCGCCCAGGCCGTACCAGGCCCGGGCGGTCTCGTAGTTGCTGATGCTGGCCTGGGTGGAGATATGACGGGCACACCCTGGAGCGTATTTGCCTGCCAGAGTAAAAGCCCCCATATCTGCCACGATCAGCGCATCCACGCCGACGTCGTTCAGAAGTTCCAGATGAGCCGGCAGCCGGGCGATCTCGTCGTTGCGGGGCATGGTATTGATGGTGCAGTGTACCTTCACGCCCCGCTGGTGAGCGTAGGCCACTGCCTGACGAAGCTCGTCCTCGTCAAAGTTTCCGGCAAAGGCTCGCATGCCGAAGCTGGTCCCCGCCAGATACACGGCGTCGGCACCATAGGCCACCGCCATTTTCAGCCGTTCCATATCTCCGGCCGGAGCCAGCAGCTCCGGCCCTCTCCGCATCTTAGTTTCCTGCATAGTCACTGCTGTTGACGAACGCCAGGTGATCGGCGTAGTTGGTGAAGAAGTGATGGACGCCATCCTTGCCGAGGGCGTAGTAGTAATAATCGGTATTGTCCGGTTCCAGCGCTGCCTGAATGGCGGCAAGGCCGGGATTGGCAATGGGCGTGGGCGGAAGGCCGGCGTATTTATAGAGGTTATAGGGGGAATCGGTCTGCTTGTCCGCTTCCGTAATGCTTCCCTCGTGATCCGGCAGGGCGTAGAGCAGCGATGCGTCGATCTGCAGCAGGCCGTAAGTGCCCTGCTTGTCGCCGGAGCCCTCCAGACGGTTGTAGATAACGGAGGCAATCTTGGTCTGATCCGTCCCGTCGGTCTCCTTTTCAATGAGGGAGGCAATGGTGATGATGTCCTTCAGATCGTAGCCCCGCTCCTCTGCCCTGTCCAGCAGGTCGTCGTCCAGCTTGCTGTTGAAGTTCTTGATGAGACGGCCCAGCGCATTGGCAGGCTTTTCGTTCAGATAGAAATCATAGGTGTCCGGGAACAGGTATCCCTCCAAACGGCTGATATCCTCAGAGGAATTATCAATATAACTGTAATCAAAAGTAGCTGTCTCCGCCGCCTCGGTGAGAGCCTCTTCCGTGTTGACGCCGTTTTTCGCCAACAGGGCGATGATCTGCTTGACGGTATATCCCTCTGGAATCGTAACCCGCACAGTATCTGTATTCATGCTGCCGGAGGCATTGTGCATGGCGGAGATCAGCGCCCGATAGTCCATATCGGTATTGAGCTCATAGGTGCCGATGCCGATCTTGTCCTTGGCACCAGAGACCCCGGCAAAAAGCCGGAAAAACCATTTGTACTTGATAAGGCCCTCGTCTTTGAGCTTGTCGGCAATGCTGCCCATGGTGTCATCCGCCGTGACCTGAATGGTAGCGGTATGATCGTCTTTGTTAAAGGCGCAAAGATCTGAGGCCAGCAGCCAGCCCACGCCTGCCAGAATGGCGGAGACGATCAGCACAAACAGAATATACAGCACGGGATTGACGCGGCGGCGCCGGCGGCGGCGCTGCGTGGGCCGTTGTGCAGCTTCTTGGCTGTGGCGCACCTGCCGGGCATCCCAGCTGGCGGTATCTCCCCGTTTGAAGTCTTCCATGTGAACCTCCATCCTCCCCGTTCCGGTGCGTATGCACCGGAAACGGTCCGATTTGTTCTGATTGATTTCTTTTGATCCGTATTTTATCGTGGTCAGGCTCCCTTTTGCTTTTCGCCGCATAGAATGTCTCAAAGCGAGGTGAGCAACATGTGCCTGAACAACGGAAACGGTGACTCCTGCCTGTGGATCGTCCTGATCCTCATTCTTGTGTGCTGCTGCGGCGGTTTCTGCAGCGGAAACGCAGGAAACTGCGGCTGCAACTGCGGATGCAGCTGTGGCTGCGGCAACAACAACTGCGGATGCGGGGACAACTGCGGCAGCTGCTGCTGAAGTGACGGCAAAGCGGGACGCGACAGGCGTCCCCTTTTGCCGTAGCGCATGGGGACAACCTTACAAAAACCGCCGCACCTGCGCCCAGACTTCATTGTGGATGTCCTCCACGGTGCGGACAGCTCCATCCCGGTCACAGTGGATGACGGTCCAGCCAAGATCACGGGCGATTTCCCGGGCGTTCATCCGACAACTGCGGAGGTATTCCTCATCCTGCTCGTGGATGTCCGCCTGGGTCCCGGTGGCCGTTTCCCGCCGGCGGAGCATCTGCTCGGAAAGTTCCGTAGGCAGATCCAGGTACACCACCAGGTCCGGCGCAGGAAGGCCAAGCCGGCGGTACTCCAGATCAAAGAGCCAATTCAGGAACTCCTTCCGCTCTCCGGCAGGCAGCTTGGATGCCTGATGGACGGCATTGGAGGTGGTATAGCGATTGGCGATCACCACACCCCCCTGCTCGTAAAACGCCCCCCAGTCCTCTTTATAGGAGGCAAAGCGGTCCACCGCGAAGAGCACCGATGACGCGTAGGCATTCACGTCTCCGGGGTCGCTGCCCAGTGCGCCGTGGAGATACAGGTTTGCCGGTTCGGCAAAGGGGTTGCCGTACCGGGGAAAGTCGATCTCCCGGAACGCGATGCCCTCCTGCTGGAGATGCTGGCCCAGCATCCGGGCCTGGGTGGCCTTGCCGGAACCGTCGGTTCCCTCCAATACGATCAGCTTCCCGCTCATCTCCGCTTTCCTTTCTCCTGCTTGACATGGACCAGAAACAGCGGCAGCTTCATCATCCGGCCAATGCGGCGGGGCTCCTTGCACAGGCGATAGAACCATTCCAGCCCGTGGTCGCACCAGAACTTGGGGGCCCGCTCCACCACGCCGGCAAACACATCCAGGCTCCCGCCCAGGCCGCAGAGCAGATGAGCGCCGGTGGCGGCGCCGTTCCGGGCCATCCACTTTTCCTGCTTGGGCGCTCCCAGGCAGACCAGCACCACTTCCGCGCCGCTTTCTCGGATGGTCTCCACCACCGGGGCGTCCTCCTGGAAATAGCCATCATGGGTTCCGGCAATCTTCAAACCAGGATACTGCTGAATCAGCCGCTTTCCCGCCAGCTCCGCCACGCCGGGCTTGGCACCCAACAGATAGATGGACCGGCCTTCTTTTGCCAGTTTTCCCATCAGCCCCATGGCAAATTCAATGCCAGGCACTTTTCCTTTCAGCGGAGTTCCCAGCATGGCCGCGCCCTTGACGACACCGACACCATCCGCCAGTACCAGATCCGCATGATTGACAATGTCCATCACCGCCGGGTCCGCCCGGCAGACCTCTACAATCTCGGGATTGGGGGTGACTACGTAATGGGCACCGGGGGCGCGGACCAGGTCCATCCCGGCCTCCACCGCTTCTTCCAATGTCAGGTTGTCGAACCCGACGCCCAACACGTCGATACGCATATCAAACACCTCGCTACATACTCATACAGTTTGTGATTATACCATACAGGTTGACCTCTGGCAACCTAAAATCGTCCATTTCCGGCGGAAAAGCCGCTCTGTCGCTTCTCCGCTCCGGCGTAAAAAAACACCCGTCCCCTCCGATGTGCACCATGGAAAGGCGCTTTCCGGAAGAGCCGAGTGTTTGATTTGATTTGCCGCAATCTGGTGCAGGACCTGCCGGCACCACCTGAAACAACCGGTTTACGCCCGCTTTTCCAGCGCTCCGCTGTACTGGGCCCGGAAGTCCGCGAAGGTGCCCTCGTCCAGAGCGGCACGGATCTTCACCATGAGTTCATTGTAAAAATACAGGTTGTGAAGTACCGCCAGGCGCAGGGCCAGCACCTCGTCCGCCTTGAAGAGGTGGCGGAGGTAGGCCCGGGAGTAGTTCCGGCACACCAGGCAGCTGCAGCTCTCGCTGATGGGCCGCTCGTCGGTCTGATACTTCTCGTTGAGGATGTTGACAGTTCCCTCCCAGGTGAAGAGCTTGCCATGGCGGCCGTTGCGGGAGGGCATCACACAGTCGAAGAAGTCCACGCCCCGGTACACTGCCTCGATGATGTTGCTGGGAGTGCCCACCCCCATGAGGTAGCGGGGCTTGTCCTTGGGCATGTGGGGTTCCACAGCGTCGATGATCTCATACATCACCTCCGCCGGCTCTCCCACGGCAAGGCCGCCGATGGCGTAGCCGTCACAATCCAGCTTTGCGATCTCCTGCATGTGCCAGACCCGCAGGTCCGTGAAGGTGGCCCCCTGGTTGATGCCGAAGAGCATCTGATGGGGGTTCACCGTGTCCGGCAGGGTGTTGAGGCGGTCGTGCTCAGCCTTGCACCGGGCCAGCCACCGGGCCGTCCGCTCACAGCTGGCCTTGGCGTATTCATAGGTGGCGGGGTTCTCCACGCACTCGTCAAAGGCCATGGCGATGTCGCTGCCCAGGTTGGACTGGATGCGCATGGACTCCTCGGGGCCCATGAAGATCTTGTGGCCGTCGATGTGGGAGGCAAATGTGACACCCTCCTCCTTGATCTTGCGCAAAGAGGCCAGGGAGAACACCTGGAATCCGCCGGAGTCCGTCAGGATGGGGCCGTCCCAGTTCATGAACTTGTGAAGTCCTCCCATCTGCCGTACGATGGCGTCACCGGGCCGCAGATGCAGGTGGTAGGTGTTGGACAGCTCAATCTGGCAGCCTACCTCTTTGAGGTCCTGGGCGCTGACGCCGCCCTTGATGGCCGCCTGGGTGCCCACATTCATGAACACCGGGGTCTGCACCACGCCGCCGTGGGCACAGGAAAACTGACCGCGCCGGGCGCGGCCCTCCGTTTTGAGCACGTTGAACATATTGATCTCCTAGTTTGATATTGATTGCCGGGGCATCAGTGAATGAACATAGCGTCACCAAAGCTGAAGAAGCGATACTTCTCCCGCACGGCCTCTTCATAGGCGTTCAGGATGTGTTCTCGGCCCGCAAAGGCGGACACCAGCATAATGAGCGTGCTCTCCGGCAGATGGAAGTTGGTCACCAGGCCGTCCATCACCTTGAAGCGGTAGCCCGGATAGATATAGATGTTGGTCCAGCCGGCCTTGGCCTCCATATGGCCGTCCTCCGCCGCCCAGGACTCCAAGGTCCGGCAGGAGGTGGTACCCACGCAGATGCACCGGCCGCCGGCTGCTTTCGTGCGGTTGATGAGATCCGCCGTCTCCTGAGGGATGGTGCAGAACTCGCTGTGCATCTCATGGTCCTCGATGGCGTCCTCCTTCACAGGACGGAAGGTGCCCAGGCCCACGTGCAGCGTCACATACCCGATCTTCACGCCCTTGGCCTGGATGGTCTCCAGCAGCTCCGGCGTAAAGTGCAGTCCGGCCGTGGGGGCCGCGGCGCTGCCAAGGACTTTGGAGTAAACCGTCTGATACCGCTCCTGGTCCTGCAGCTCTTCTTTGATGTAGGGCGGCAGCGGCATCTTGCCCAAATGCTCCAGCACCTCCAGGAAGATCCCGTCGTAGTCGAAACGAACCAGGCGGTTCCCGCCCTCCAGTTCCCCGACCACCTCGGCGGTCAGTTCCCCGTTGCCGAAGGAGAGCTTGGCTCCCGTGCGCATCTTCCGGCCCGGACGCACCAGGCACTCCCAGGTCTTGTCTCCCCGGTCGATGAGCAGCAGAACCTCACAGGCACCGCCGCCGGGGAGCCGCTGGCCCAGAAGCCGAGCGGGCAGCACCCGGGAGTCGTTGAGAATCAGGCAGTCGCCGGGGTTAAGAAAGTCCGGCAGCTCGTAAAAATGATGGTGCTCCACCGCACCGGTGGATCGCTCCAGCGTCATCAGACGGGAGGCATCCCGCTTTTCGATGGGCGTCTGAGCGATGAGTTCCTTGGGAAGGTCGTAGTAAAAATCACTGGTTTTCATGTCAAATCCTGTTCTTCACCCAATGGTGATGTCTGTATAATAGAATTCCAGAATATCCTGGTAATCGTAGCCCTGTTCCGCCATAGCCTTGGCACCATACTGGCTCATGCCCACATGATGCCCGTTTCCGGTACCGGTAATTACAAAGGTATCGCCGGAAGCAGCAGAACCGCCGCCGGAAAGGGCGCTGGTGGTCCCGCCGCTGGAGATGGCGTACAGACTGCCCGAGAGCGTGGATACGGTCCCGCTGCCGGAGATCACGCTGGCGCCCTCCAGAGAGGAGCGCTGGTTGGAGGTGCCGTTGATGTAGTAGTTTCCGCTGCCGCCGCTGCCGCCGGAGATGGAGAAGTTCAAACTGCGGACGTTCTTGCCGTACGTAGTGCTGTAAAACGCCATCCGGGCGGAGTCGCCCTTCACTGTCAGCGTCTTGCCGGAGCTGTCCACAAACGTGACCTTATAGACATGGCCCAGGGGGGTGTACTCCGAGATGTACACGTCCCGGACAGTGCCGATGGAGTAGCCGCTGTTTTGCAGAACCCAGGTCAGCTGTGCAGGAGTATAGGTAACGGTGTAGGTGTAATTGGGGATGGTAGTCATGGCCTCATAGGGGTCCACCTTTCCCTTCAGGTACCCCACATCGCTGCCCCAGACATAGGCGGCATCCTCCGTGGCGCCGCCGTCGGAGGAGTGATAGACCGCTTCCACCAGATTTCCGCGATACCACAGGCACTCCCCTGCCGTCTCCTCCACCGCCTGGTTGCTCAGATCAGTCGCGGTGTTGAGACCGTTGTACACCTGGCAGTCTGTGGTGTTGCACACGTCAAAGCCGTAGCTTGCAAGGTGCTTGGTGGTATAGCAAGCATAGGTTCGGGCGCAGACCGCCTGGGCCTTCAGGGCCTCCAGCGGCCAGGAGCCGCTCATCTCATAGGGAAGGACGCCCTTGACATAGCTCTCCAGATCCACCACGTTGATGACGTTCAGATTGCCGCCGGTGACCCGGGGGTACTCAAACCCGCCCTGGTACTTGTATCCCTTGAACCAGGTGACCGCGCTGCGGCTGCCGCCGTCCGGCAGAACCGCCAGATTCAGCGCACCGCCGCAGTCGAACTCAAAGAGCACCTCCGTGGTACGGGTTACCGTCACCATCACGCCGGTGGAGCCGGACTTCACCGCGTCACCACCGCATTTTGCCGCCATGTCCTCCGCTTCGCTCCGACTCTCATAGCAGCCCACCCGGACCACGAATTCCCCGTCGATCCAGGCGGGGTAGCCGCCGCTCCATGCCTCCGCTTCATCCAGTGCGTCCCTGTAGCTATCAAAGCCGCTGATCTGAGCATGCCATGGCCCCAGGGTCCGGCTGCCGGAGGAGGCGGAATAATTGCCGGAGGAATCCAGATAAATCGTCCCGGATGCAGTCATCGAGATGGTGGTCTCCCCCGTCTCTCCCAGGTCATGGAAGGATCGGTCCTCGTCATACCATCCAAACGTGTATCCGCTGCCCACCTCATTTTCCAGATTGGCGGAAAACATGGCCGAGGACCCGTACCGCAGCCCCACCTTTACCGTGTCATTGGTCACGGCGGAGGCGGAAACCGCGGAGAGTGCAAAAAATGTGACAACAAAAGTCAAGGTCAAAAACAGCTTTTTCATGCATCCTCCCAACGTCCACAGCCTTGACGGGTCTGGAAAAGTATGCTACCATACATACAAATGTCCGTGCTAGAAAAACAAGGCTTGCATTTCCCTAATATTCGGTATTATAGTACAAACCAGCGGTACATTCAACCCAAATCGCCCAAAACCGGTGATCGGATGGTCTGCCGGAATCAAAGCAGCAGGAGGAACATATCATGAAACAGTACAAAGTTGGCATTATTGGCGGCACCGGCATGGTGGGACAGCGGTTCATCACCCTGATGGAGAACCATCCCTGGTTCCAGCTGACCGCCATTGCCGCCAGCGGCCGCAGCGCCGGGAAAACTTACGCGGAAGCGGTGGAAGGCCGCTGGGCGCTGGAAGCTCCCCTGCCGGAAGAGGCGAAAAATCTGGTGGTTCTGGACGCCGAGGCCGACGCTGAGAAACTGGCAGGCATGGTGGACTTCTGCTTCTGCGCCGTGGATATGAAGAAGGAGGACATCCGGGCGCTGGAGGAGAAGTATGCCAAACTGGAGTGCCCTATCGTCTCCAACAACTCCGCTCACCGCTGGACGGATGACGTGCCCATGGTGGTGCCGGAGATCAACCCCGAGCACACCGCCGTTATCGAGGCCCAGCGCAAGCGTCTGGGCACCAAGCGGGGCTTTATCGCCGTGAAATCCAACTGCTCTCTCCAGAGCTACGTCCCCGCACTGCACCCGCTGAAAAAGTATGGTCTGGAAAAAGTCCTGGTCTGCACCTATCAGGCCATTTCCGGTGCCGGCAAGACCTTTGCCCGTTGGCCGGAGATGGTGGATAACTGTATCCCCTACATCGGCGGCGAGGAGGAAAAGAGCGAGCAGGAACCCCTGAAGCTGTGGGGCCATCTGGAAAACGGCAAGATCGTCAAGGCCGCCGGTCCCGCCATCACCGCCCAGTGCTTCCGAGTGGCCTGCCAGGACGGCCACATGGCCGCCGTGTTCATGAAGTTCGCTGACGGCAAGACCCCCTCCATGGAGGAGATCAAGGCTGACTGGGCCGCCTTCCGGGGCGTGCCGCAGGAGCTGGAGCTCCCCTCTGCCCCCAAGCAGTTCCTGCACTATTTTGAGGAGCCGGACCGCCCCCAGACCCGTCTGGACCGGAATCTGGAGCATGGTATGGCCGTCTCCATCGGTCGTCTGCGGCCTGACACCCAGTATGACTACAAGTTCGTCTGCCTCTCCCACAACACCCTCCGGGGTGCTGCCGGCGGCGCAGTCCTGCTGGCGGAGCTTCTGTGCAAGCAGGGATACATGGACTAATTTTCCCCCTGCGTTACCAAAGAACCGGATGCCTGTACGGCATCCGGTTCTTTCTTCTCTATTTCCATAAATGAAAGCATGTTTTGCATGGTTTTTGGCACATTTTTAGATTACACTGCATAAAGTCATCCTGTACAATCGAAACCAAAGCCAACACAAGGTCGAACGGTATAGGAGGTACAACCATGCGCACGCCACTTTTCACCGGCTCGGGCGTAGCTATCGTCACGCCTTTCACCAAAGAGACCGTGGACCTGCCCGTTCTGGGGCGGCTCCTGGATTTCCAGCTGGAAAACGGAACGGATGCCATCATTGTCTGCGGCACCACCGGTGAGGCCAGTACCATGAGCTATCACGAACGGATGCGGACCATTGAATTCTGTGTGGAACACGTGAACGGCCGGGTACCGGTGATCGCCGGTTCCGGCTCCAACGCCACCGAAAATGCCATTTCCCTCTCCCGGGATGCGGAACATGCGGGGGCAGACGGACTGCTGCTGGTGACCCCTTATTACAATAAGGCATCCCAGGCAGGTCTGATCCGCCACTATCTCACCATTGCCGACGCAGTGAAGGTCCCCATGATCCTCTACGACGTCCCCTCCCGGACCGGAGTGACCATGGCACCGGAGACCTATGCCGCACTGGCCAAACACCCCAATATCAACGGCGTCAAGGAGGCCTCCGGCAACCTGGGGGCCATCCAGCGGACCCGGAATCTCTGCCCGGAGGACTTTTTCATCTGGTCCGGCAACGACGACGAGACCGTCCCCATCTGCGCACTGGGCGGCAAGGGCGTCATCTCCGTGGTGGCCAATATTCTGCCGGCGGAGATGCACACGCTGGTAAAGCTGTGCCTGGACAACGACTTTGCCCAGGCGGGCACGCTCCAGCTGGCGCTGAAAGATTTCTGCGACGCCATGTTCTGCGATGTCAATCCCATCCCCGTGAAAACCGCTCTGAACCTTCTGGGCTGGGACGTAGGTCCCCTGCGGCTGCCGCTGTGTGAGCCAAGCGAGGCAAATATCCAGCGCATCCGTCAGGCTCTGACCAAGATGGGACTGACCCTGGTGGAACCATAAGCGTTTCTCTGAAACGACTGAAGCGGCCGCCCTTTTGGACGGCCGCTTTTTTATGTGTTGCGGCTGCCGGATCAGCCATCGGAGGATTCCGCCAGGGAGTCCCGAACCCGCTCCAGGTTCTCTTTCAGGGACAGCGCATTGTCATAGGGACAATCCGCACTCCAAAAGCACAGGTCATCTTCAAACACTCCGCCATCGATGCCGAAGCGTGCGGTCCCGCCCTGGGTACTCAGCAGCAGAGTGCTGCCGGCAAGATAGCCATGGACCTCCTCTAAAAAAGCAGCGATGGCCCCGGGGTCAAAGTCCAGAATTTCCGCACCGCTGGTGTCAAACTCCACCCGGTTTTTCCGAACCGAAACCTCTTCCCCTTCTGCATTCAGCGTGAACAGCTCATAAGAATAGGAGCCCAGTCCCTGCCCGATCCAGGGGTCATACCGCAGCAGACAGTCCCGTCCGTCTGCTTGGCAGGCAAACAGGGAACTCCAGCCGGCGTGGGAATCAGAAAAATCCTCCTGGCTCCAGAGAATGGAGCCATCCTCCTTTTTGATATGCAGCTCATACCAGGCCGCCGTGCCTTCCGGCGACCAGACTGTTGCGACTTCCGCCGTCTCCGGTGCACCGTCCCCGTCAAAGTCCCACAGGCCGGGCAAAGACTGCCGGGTCTGCTCCAGGGTGCTGCCGGTCAGCTGATCCGCCTGGGAGCGAAGCGCACAGCGGTAAAACCGCTGGGGACCGCTGTCGCCGCCCAGTCCCACGGTCAAAAGAAGGGTGTTCTCATTCTGCCAGCTTCCCCAAGAGCTGCCATCCGGCAAAAACGTATATTCCGGGATCGGTCCACCGTCCGGCATCGTCACATCCCAGGCAAGAAAGGTCTGCGTATCGATGACGGTAACCACTTGGTAGGTACGAGCCCGCCGGGCGATGGCCGCATACCGGCTCCCCGGAGACCACAGCACCGACTGATGATAATAGCCGATGTCCTCCCATAAAACTTCGCCGCTCTTCCGGCTGACCAGCTGGATTCGCTCCGCCGGATAGAACCCCGACGCGGTAATGCTGGTGTCCGCGCCCATCTGCCGGACATAAAACCGTCCGTCCGGAGAGCAGATCTCCCCCTCCAACGGTGCAACAGCAGCATACGCGGGGAGATCCGCTTCCGGCTCTTTCTGGCAAAGCTGATCTGCCGCTGTCACTCCCGCTGTTACTGCCAGCAAGAGCGCCAGCCCCACAAGCTGCTGCCTGAACATGAAAAATGCCACCTCCACACTGAGATACGCTCAGTATAGAGGCGGCATTTTGCGGATTCAACTACATTTTGGTTACAAGCCGCAATTATCCGTTCAGACGGGAGAGCATTTCCTCCCGCTGTCCGGCGATATACTCGTCGTAGGTGCACATCTTGTCGATGAGCTTTCCGTCCACGAACTCCATGATGCGGTTGGCAATGGTCTCCACAAACTCATGGTCATGGCTGGCAAAAAGCACCACGCCCTTGAAGTCGATCAGGCCGTTGTTCACAGCGGTGATGGATTCCAGGTCCAGGTGGTTGGTGGGCTGGTCCAGAATCAGCACGTTGGAACCGTAGAGCATCATCCGGGAGAGCATGCACCGCACCTTCTCACCGCCGGAGAGGACCTTGACCGGCTTGTACACATCGTCGCCGGAGAAGAGCATCCGGCCCAGGAAGGAGCGCTTGAAGGACTCTGTGCTCTCCTCCGCCGTGTTCCCCGTATACTGGCCCAGCCACTCCACCAGGTTCAGATCGCAGTCGTTAAAGAAGGCGGAGTTATCCAGGGGAAAATAGCTGGTGGTGATGGTGGTTCCCCACTTGAAGGTGCCCTCATCCGGCTCCAGCTCCTCCATGAGGATCTTGAAGAGGGTGGTCTTGGCGATCTCGTCCTCTCCCACGAAGGCGATCTTGTCGCCCTTGTTCACCCGGAAGGAGACGTTGTCCAGCACCTTGCGGCCATCCACGGTCTTGGAGAGGCCCTCCACTGCCAGGATCTCCTTGCCCGGTTCCCGGTCCATGGTAAAGCCCACGAAGGGATAGCGCCGGGAGGAGGCGGGCATCTCCTCTACCGTCAGCTTATCCAGGAGTTTGCGGCGGGCGGTGGCCTGCTTGGACTTGGACTTGTTAGCGGAGAAGCGGGAGATGAAGTCCTGGAGTTCCTTGATCTTCTCTTCCTTCTTCTTGTTCTGATCCCGGATCATCCGCTGCATCAGCTGGCTGGACTGGTACCAGAAATCGTAGTTACCCACGTACATGCGGATGCCGCCGTAGTCCACGTCCACGATGCTGGTGCAGACGGTATTGAGGAAGTGACGGTCATGGGAGACCACGATGATGAGGCTCTCACACTCCATCAGGAAGTCCTCCAGCCATTCGATGGCCTGGATGTCCAGGTGGTTGGTGGGCTCGTCCAGGAGGATGATGTCCGGCTTTCCGAAGAGCGCCTGGGCCAGCAGCACCTTCACCTTCTCCTTGGCGGTAAGGGTGCTCATCTCACTGTACAAAATGTCATTGGAGAGTCCCAGACCCTGGATCAGGCGGGAGACGTCGCTCTCGGCCTCCCAGCCGCCCATTTCGGCGAACTCCGCTTCCAGCTCGCTGGCCTTCACGCCGTCCTCGTCGGAGAAGTCCTCTTTCTCATAGAGGGCATCCTTTTCCTTCATCACATCGTAGAGATGCTGGTTGCCCATGATGACCGTATCCAGTACCGTGTAAGCATCATACTGGAAGTGGTCCTGCTTCAAAACGCTCATCCGCTCGTTCTTGGGGATAATGACCTCGCCGGTCGTAGGCTCCAGATCGCCGGAGAGAATCCGCAAAAACGTGGTCTTTCCGGCGCCGTTGGCGCCGATGATGCCGTAGCAGTTGCCGGGGACGAACTTCAGGTCCACATGCTTGAAAAGCGTCTGGCCGGAGAAGTTCAAGCTGACGTCATTGACAGTGATCATGGTAATTCCTTTCCTTGCTTGTTCTATCAAAACGCACAAACAGGCGCGGCGCTGATGCGCCGCGTCTGCCGCGTGCTTTTATTTTTCTTCCAGGATGGCCTTGTGATAGACCTTCTTTCCCTTTTTCACTACGACGCCCTCGCCGCAGCAGTCCTTGCAGGTCCACTTGGCGGCGATGTCGCCCACCTTCTGGCCGTCCACGCTGACGCCGCCCTGCTGTACCAGCCGCCGGGCCTCCGCCTTGGAGGGAGCCAGACCGCACTTGATGAGCAGCGTCAAAATGTCGATCTCATCGCCGGCGAAATCCTCCCGGCAGAGCTTCGTGCAGGGCATGTTGGCGGAGTCGCCGCTGCCGCCGAAGAGGGCCCGGGCGGCCTCCTGAGCCTTCTGGGCTTCTTCTTCGCCGTGGACCAGTTTGGTCAGCTCGTAAGCCAAAATCTCCTTGGCGGTGTTGAGCTGGCTTCCCTCCCAGCTGTCCATCTCGTCCACCTGCTCCAGAGGCAGGAAGGTCAGCATCCGGATGCACTTCAAAACGTCGGCGTCACCCACGTTGCGCCAGTACTGGTAGAAGTCGAAAGGAGAGGTCTTGTTGGGGTCCAGCCACACAGCGCCGGAGGCGGTCTTTCCCATCTTCTTGCCTTCGGAGTTCAAAAGCAGTGTGATGGTCATGGCGTAGGCATCCTTGCCCAGCTTCTTGCGGATCAGCTCCGTGCCGCCCAGCATGTTGGACCACTGGTCATCGCCGCCGAACTGCATGTTGCAGCCCACGGTCTGGAACATGTGGTAGAAGTCGTAGGACTGCATGATCATATAGTTGAACTCCAGGAAGCTCAGGCCCTTTTCCATGCGCTGCTTGTAGCATTCCGCCCGCAGCATGTTGTTGACGGAGAAGCAAGCGCCCACCTCCCGCAGGAGGTCTACGTAGTTGAGCTTGAGGAGCCAGTCAGCGTTGTTGAGCATCATGGCCTTGCCCTCGCCGAACTCGATGAACTTGCTCATCTGCTTTTTAAAGCACTCACAGTTGTGCTGGATGGTCTCCGGCGTCATCATGGAACGCATGTCCGTCCGTCCGGAGGGATCGCCGATATAACCGGTGCCGCCGCCAATCAGGGCGATGGGACGGTTGCCTGCCATCTGCAGCCGCTTCATCAGGCACAGCGCCATGAAGTGGCCCACGTGGAGGGAATCTGCAGTGGGGTCAAAGCCGATATAGAAAACGGCCTTGCCGTTGTTGACCAGGTCCCGGATTTCCTCTTCGTCGGTCACCTGTGCAATGAGCCCGCGGGCCTTGAGTTCTTCGTAAATCTGCATGATGAATGATCTCCTGTTCTTTTTTAGATTCCGCCGGACGGAACAAAAACGCCCCCGTCCCGGCCGGGACAGAGGGCGAACAGATTCGCGGTACCACCTCTGGTTCACCGCCCCCTCACGGAGACGGCCTCACGTCGTGCCATCACACGACAGCGCGGTAACGGGCGCTCCCGGAGCACGCCTACTGGGCCAAAAGCCGTTGGGGTGCCAGCTCCAAGGTGTATTCGCCGCCGTCCGCTCTCCCCTTTTCACCGTCCAGGGGCTCTCTGGGCAGCATCATGACGGGTACTTCTCCTCTTCCTCGCTGTATACGTGGGTGATTATATCCGCTCCGCAGCCAAATGTCAAGGCCGGGTGGCGAATTCTGCACGCCGCAGGCCCCCGCCGCCGTAAGAAGGCCTTCCGGCGGCAGTTTCCGGTCCAGGTGATGGCCCCGCAGCCGGTAGCGCCGGACCTGTTCCAGTCCAACGTCCATCTCCATTTCCTCAACCCCGGAACAGCGCCGCGCACAGTCCCCGTCCCAATGCCACACCCAGCACGCAGAGTCCCAGACTCAGCACCATGTAAAGACACCCGGCAGGAACACGGCCGGACTCCAGCAGTGTCAGTGTTTCCAGAGAAAAGGTGGAGAAGGTGGTGAATCCGCCGCACACACCGGTCTTCCAGAACAGCGTCTCGTTCGGAGTGAGCCGGCCCCCGCCGGCCAACCCCACGATCACGCCGATCAGCAGCGCTCCCAGAAAGTTGGTCATCAGGGTCAAAACCGGAAAATCCATCCGGACCGGCAGCAGACTGATCCCATACCGGGCAGCCGCGCCGCAGGCCCCGCCCAGGGCCACCCACAATACGCCCATGCAGTTCCCCCCGCGTTACAGATTTTTTCGGTATGCCTCGGCCTCGTCCAGCAGCTCTCCGGCACTTTCCAGCAGTGCCGGTGTCACCTTCGTGCCGCCGGTCAGCCGGGCCAGCTCCGCCTTGCGGGCCTCCCGGTCCAGCAAGATTACATGTGTAAAGGTTCTTCCTTTTCTCTCGCCCTTCTCCACGGAGAAATGGGTATCCGCCATGGCGGCCAGCTGGGGCAGGTGGGTCACGCACAGCACCTGCTTACGGCGGCTGACTTGAGCCAGCTTTTCCGCCACCTTCTGGGCGGCACGGCCGGACACACCGGTGTCCACTTCGTCGAAGACCAGCGTCCCAACGGCCTCCTGCTCCGCCAGCACATTCTTGAGGGCCAGCATGATGCGGGCCAGCTCACCGCCGGAGGCGATCCGGGCAATGGGCCTCAAATCCTCCCCCACGTTGGCGGACATCAGGAAACGAATGGTGTCGCAGCCATCCGGGGACGGCTCTTTCTCCGCAAAATCAATGGCAAAGCGAACCCGGTTCATGTCCAAATCCCGCAGTTCCTGCTGAATCCGCTGTTCCAAAACGGCTCCGGCGGCACGGCGTGCCTGTGTCAGCTCCGCCCCGGCAGCCCGGACCTTCTTCTCCGCTGCCTGGAGCTGCTGTTCCAAACGGACCAGGGTATCGTCCGCGGTTTCGATGGCGTCCAGCTCCTCCCGGCACTTTTCCAGGTAATCCAGCATATCCTCCACGGTGGCGCCATATTTCTTCTTCAGCCGATACAGCAGGTCCGACCGGCTCTCCACCGCATCTAGCTCCGCTGGAGAAAAGTCAAATTCCGACCGCTTATCCCGAATTGTCTCGGCAAGGTCATAGGCTTCACACCGCAGATTTTCCAATCGCTTATAGAGTTCCATCAGGTCATCGCCCAGGGTGCGGATGCCGTAGAGGGACGTCTCCGCCTCCCGCAGGGCCGCAACGGCGCCGCCGCCTTCGTCCCCGCCATTAAGGCAGTAGTCCGCCCCGGAGAGCGCACCCAGATACTTCTCGCCGTTGCGCAGCAGATTCCGGCGGGCCGTCAGCTCCTCTTCCTCGCCGGGCTGGAGGTTGGCCCGCTCCAGCTCGTCGATTTGAAAGCGAAGGCTGTCCATCCGGCGAGCCTTCTCCGCCTCGTCCATCTGAAGGGCCCGAATCTGTCCCCGTAGGTCCGCCATCACACCGTAGGCCTGCTGATAGGCAGCCAGCACCCCTTCTGTCCGGCCGAAGCGATCCAGATAGGCGCCGTGCTGTTCCTCATCCAAAAGCTGGGCCCCATCGTGCTGACCGTGGATGTTCAGCAGTTCGCTGCCCACCCGGCGCAGCTGCGCCACGGTGATGGGGCGGCCGTTGGCCCGGCAGACATTTTTCCCGTCGGAGCCGATCTCCCGCTGCAGCAGTAATTCCCCGTTCTCATCCGGCGCCACACCGGCCTCCGCCAGCCCGGGCAGATTGGCAGGCACGCTGGAAAACTCCGCGCTGACAAAGGCATGGGACGCACCGGTACGAATCAGCTCCCGGGAGGTCCGTCCGCCCAGCACCGCGCCCATGGCATCGATCACGATGGACTTTCCGGCACCGGTCTCACCGGTGAGGGCATTGAACCCCGGCCGGAAGGCGATGTCTGCCGTTTCAATGACGGCAATATTTTCGATATGCAGCAATTCCAGCATCACATACCCCTTTACACGTCCAGGTTCCCGAGGGTTATTTCTGCTCCGGTCAGGCAGCGCCTACTTTCATACCGGAGCCGCAGTACGGAAACCCTTACAGCATCTCCTTGATCTCCTCGCAGAAGGTGGCGGCGGACTCCGTGTCCCGCATCACCAAAAATGCGGTGTCATCCCCCGCGAGAGACCCAACCATATAGCCCACGTCCATACTGTCCAGCGCAGCGCAGGCAGCGCTGGCCAGGCCCGGCATCGTCTTGACCACCACGATGTTTTGGGCACTGTCGATGCTGGTAATGCTCTCCCGGAAGATGGTCCGCAGCTTCTCCGCAAAGTTCAGCTTTGTCCGGTTTCCGGAGACAGCATATTTGTATACGCCGTGGCCCACCGGTTCCTTGATGAGGTGCATCTGCTTGATGTCCCGGGAAATGGTGGCCTGGGTGGAGGTAATCCCCCGCTCCTGGAGCCGGGAGAGCAGCTGCTCCTGGGTCTCGATATTTTCCTGGGAAATGATCTCCAGGATCATACTCTGTCGGTCATTTTTCATTGTCAAATCCTCCCGGCAGCATTTTTTTGGCAAAAATTTCGCAAAAACTCTTCTCCGTCAGACGGACCAATTTAGTGGTGTACTTGCTGCGACGTACCAGCACCTGATCGTCCGCCCGCAGCGGAAACGCACGGCTCTCATCCACAAAGAGATAGACCGGTTTGCGCCCGTTGCGCTCCAGTTGAATGGTCAGCGTGTGCTCCGGAGAGAGCACGTAAGAAGAAAACCGCATATTGTGGGTACAAATGGGACAGACCACCATGGTCTGGGCCACCGGCTCCACCACTGGACCGCCTGCGGACAGGGAATATGCCGTGGAGCCGGTGGGAGTGGCCACAATCACACCGTCTCCCGCGATATCCGCCAGATGGCGTCCGTCAGAGGAAATCTTCAGGTGGATCACATGGGAGATGGGGCCCTCCCGGATCACAGCGTCGTTGAGGCCCAGGTTCGTGTAGATCTGCCGGCCGTCCCGCAGCACGGACACGTCCAGCATCATCCGCTGCTCCGTCTCAAAGTTCCACTCCTTCAGCCGGCGCAGCTTGTCCAGCTCCCCGGCCTCCAGCTCTGCAATAAAGCCAAGCCCTCCCATATTGATTCCAAGAACCGGGATTTTATTGAGGGCCACCAGCTTTGCAAGATGTAAAATCGTACCGTCTCCCCCGAAGGTGATGAGCAGGTCCGCGCTTCGCAGCTCGGGGTGAAGAGGCCGCACATCCACGTCGGCAAAGGCGCCTTCCTTCTGATCTTTGAACGGAGAGCATATCACTGTGCGGAATCCCATCTCCCGCAGCAGCTTGTCCACCCGTTTTGTGGCATTCATACCCCGGTCCCGGCTGGGGTTTGGACAGAGGATGATTTTCTTGGGATTCATAGGCTGCTCCCCTCTCCATGCTCTTTCAGTTTCTCATGGGACTCCGCCACCAAGGCATCCAGATCGAAGCTCCGCTCCTGCCACTCACCTTTTTCCAGATACCCCAAGTACTCGATATTTCCCTCCGGTCCACGGATGGGAGAATACGTCAGTCCAAGGACTGTAAAGCCAGATTCCTTCGCATGATCCAAGAAGTGCTCCAGCACCTCCCGGTGGACGGCGGGGTCCCGGACCACGCCCTTTTTCCCCACCTTTTCCCGGCCGGCCTCAAACTGAGGCTTCACGAGGCAGGCAACATGGCCCGCGTCCCGCAGCAGCCCATGCACAGCAGGCAGAATCAGCTTCAGCGAGATAAAGCTCACATCGATGGAGGCAAAATCCAGCTCCTCCGGCACCTGCTCATGGGTCAGATAGCGGGCATTGGTCCGCTCCAGGCACACCACCCGGGGGTCCGAGCGGAGTTTCCAGGCAAGCTGCCCGTAGCCCACGTCCACGGCGTAGACCTTCTGCGCACCGTTTTGCAGCATGCAGTCGGTAAAGCCGCCGGTGGAGGCACCGATATCCCCGCAGACAGCACCGTGCAGATCAATGGGGAACGTGGCCATGGCCTTTTCCAGTTTCAATCCGCCCCGGCTGACATAGGGCAGCACGCGGCCCCGAATCTCAATGGCTGCGGTATTGGGGACTGCCGTGCCGGGCTTGTCCACCCGCTGGCCGTCTACAAATACCAGACCGCTCATAATGGTGGCCTGAGCCTTCTGCCGGCTCTCCTGCAGTCCCTGTTCCACCAGCAATACATCCAGGCGTGTTTTATTGCTCATGTTCTCTTGCCTCCAGCACGGCCGTCACAATGCCCTGGGCATCCAGTCCAAAGCTGTGCTCCAGCTCCGGCACCGAACCCTCCGGCGCATAGGTCTTGCCGAGATTTTTCAAAATCAGTTTTTTGGGGGCCTTCCCCTGTTCCGCCAGGATCGCCGCCACCCGTTGGCCCACACAGCCTGCGCCGAAGGAGTCCTCCGCCACCAGCAGCGTGTCCGTCGCCGCGAGTTCCGGCCCGATGGCCTCATAATCCAAGGGGGAGATGCGGTTGAGTTTTACAACGCCCGCATGGATTCCCTGCTTTTCCAGTGTTTCCGCCGCCGCAAGCAGGTGGTTGATCATCATGCCGTATCCCAGCAGCGTCAGGTCGCTTCCCGGCCGCAGCCGGACCACAGCCTGAGACGACGTATCTTCTCGGTATGCCCCCTCCCCGCCACGGGGATAGCGAATGGCCACTGGACCCTCGATCTCAAAAAGGGCCTGGCGGAGCATGTGCCGTAGTTCTTGGAAACTGGAGGGACAAAGTACGGTAAAGCCCGGGATCTCCGAGAGGAACAGCGCGTCAAAGCAGCCGTGATGAGTTTCGCCGTCGGCGCCCACCAACCCGGCCCGGTCCACTCCCAGCACCACATGGAGCTGCTGGAGAGAGATATCATGGATCAGCTCATCGTAGCCCCGCTGCAAAAAGGTGGAGTAAACGGCAAACACAGGCAGCATTCCGCCCTTTGCAAGGCCCGCTGACATGGCCACGCCGTGGCCCTCTGCAATGGCCACATCAAAAAACCGGTCCGGAAACTCCCGGGCGAACCCGGCAAGACCCGTGCCGTCCGCCATGGCTGCGGTAACGGCGCACACCCGTCCGTTCTCTGCGGCGCAGGCAGCAAGCGTCTTGCCGAATACGCTGGAAAAACTCTCCCCGCCGGGCTTTTTCAAAATGCCCGTCTGGGGGTCAAAGGGGGCAACACCGTGGAATTTCCCGGGGTCTTTCTCCGCGAAGGAATAGCCCTTGCCCTTGACGGTGTTTACATGGACCACCACCGGACAGCGCAGTTCCTTGGCCCACTGCAGAACATTGCAAAGCCTGTCCAGATCGTGGCCGTCGATGGGGCCGAGGTAGGTAAAGCCCATGTCCTCAAACAGCGTGCTCCCGGGCCACAATGTCTGCTTAAGGGTGGACTTGAGTTTGTGACTGAAGCGGTAGACTGGATTTTTCATGGGATTGCGCCCAAACAGGCTGCGGTACCACTTTTTGAAATGATAGTACGCCGGTTTGCTGCGCAGATGGGTCAGATGGGTGGGCATGGCCCCCACGTTGGGATTGATGGACATGCCGTTGTCATTGAGAATCACGATCAGCGGTTCTCCGGAGGCCCCGGCGTCGTTGAGTCCCTCGTAGGCAAGACCGCCGGTGAGAGCGCCATCTCCGATGAGGGCCAGAACGCTGTGATCCTCATGAGCCAGCGTCCGGGCCCGGGCCATTCCCAGCGCCACGGACACGGAGTTGGAGGCATGTCCGGCGATGAAAGCGTCATGCTGACTCTCCCGGGGCTTGGGGAATCCGGAGAGGCCGCCGAATTGCCGCAGGGTGGAAAATAACTCCTGTCGCCCGGTGAGGGCCTTGTGGACATAGCACTGATGGCCCACGTCGAAGACCAGCCGGTCGGACGCGGTATCAAACACCCGGTGGATCGCCACTGTCAGCTCCACCGCTCCCAGATTGGAGGCCAGATGTCCGCCGGTCTGGGAGACATTCTGAATCAAAAATTCCCGCAGCTCACTGCACAGGACCGGCAGCTGGGACCGGTCCAGGGCCTTCACGTCCGCGGGGGAATGGATGGTTTCCAAAATCATACGCGCACACTCCTCTCAGCGGTGGAACAGGTGCAAAAAACGCCCCGCCCAATAGACCACCTGGGTGCTGCTCTGGATGGCAAAGGTCTTGCCCAGCGCCTTCCCGCCGATGGTAAGCCCGGAAATCAACGCTGTGATCGCCACAGACACCAGCACAGAGCGCACATTCAGCGCCGTCTGAAGCCGGGTCACGATCACGGCTGCCGTACTGCCGCTGACGATGCCGCAGATATCTCCCACCACGTCGTTGCAGATGCTGGACACCCGGCTGGCACTGCGCAGCAGCATCAGCGCCTCCTTGGCCCCCTTTTCCCGGTGGGCCGCCATGGAGTGGAAGGGCTTGGCATCCGCGGCGGTGACCGCCACGCCAATGATGTCAAACACGATGCCCAAGGCAATGAATGCCACCACGATCACCACGGCCACTACTAGTCCCGCACCGGAAAGCATACTCCCCGACACCAGGCTCAGCGTTCCCGAAAGGGCAATGGCCAGGAAAAACACCTGCAAGGGCCAGCGGAACCGGGAGGGCTCCTCCTTCTTTCCGCCACGGCCCGTCTGTTCTCTCTTCAAAATAAACTCCCTCCAAAGAAGGTTCTTCCCAAAAGAATGGACTTCCCCAAAAGCACCGGCATCCGGTACGCTTGGGGAAGCTGCTAAGCTGGCGGCAGCAGAAAAGGTAAATCTTACGGCTTAGGTACGGGTTGGATTTCCCCGCGGTATACCTCCCGTTGCCGATGGAGGCGGTTCCCCTTTCAACACCGCGGCACAGCGTCGCCGTCTGCACGACCCGACTGCCACTTAGTCCGCACTGCAATCCCCTTTCTGCCCATGGAACAGACAGCCTAGGTGTTTTCCACCCCAGTCCGTCCATTTCTTTAGCCTCTTTTGCAGATCTGGTTTCAAAGAGCAGGGGGCCGCCGCTTGCTCCGGCCGGAGTCTCAGCGGCCTGACCTCTCATCCACCACACCCACGCAAGGCAGGCTACGTCTGCACACAGCGTTACGCCCCCAAAAGGAGCGATGCACCGCATTGCAGGTTCACAATCTGCTTCGTACACAGGCCGGAATACCACACGGGAGTACGTCTGTGCACAAGAACAGGTCTCCACGGAAACAGGGTCGGGTTGATCATGCCATTGTTCATCGCCCTGAGTCCGCAAGCGCGGCTTGGCCGCGCTTCCCCCCAGCACCCACCCAAAACTGGGCGTATCAAGCAGGCACCAGAGGTTTCATCGATGTGCCCTTCAGAGGATTTTTAGGCCCTCCCTAGGAAACGGCGGATCTGACTAGAATACCGCGCCGCCGCTTAGCGTGATACAGTATAGCACGGACGCCATAATTATACAACATATTCCGTATATACAAATGATGAATTTTTTATGTATTTTTCTTCCATTCACGCATGAAAAAGCGCCGGTTTGAATTCACTGTTTCCGCTCTGCGAGAGAGCCGGCCAGCGCGCTTAAAAATCCGTCGGTATCCAGTACCGCCACAGCGTCCTCGGCCCGCTTGGTGGCCGCCTGCACCGCCTTGTCACACCCGTCGATCCCCAGTAGGTCCACGAAGGTCACCTTACCCTCTTCCCTGTCGGAGCCGATGGGCTTTCCGAAGGTAGACTCGTCTCCCACCACATCCAGCAGATCATCCCGAATCTGGAAGGCAAGTCCCAGCTCCTCCGCATAGGCCCGGGCAGTCCGGTCCAGCGCCTCGCTGCCGCCCGCTGCGGCCACGCCCATCCGGCAGGCCCCAGCGATCATAGCACCGGTCTTGAGGCGGTGGACCTCCGTCAGCTCCGCCTCCGTTTTGGGAGCGTGAAGCGTGTCCAATACCTGTCCGGCCACCATACCGTCCGCGCCGGCGGCCTCCGCCAGCACCAGGGCGCAGGCCGCCCGCCGGTCCGGTGCCAATCCCGGCGCCGTCAGGATCAGCCGGAACGCCTCCGGCTGCAGAGCATCCCCCGCCAGCACCGCCAGCGTCTCCCCATAGACCTTGTGGTTGGTGGGCTTGCCCCGGCGCAGATCGTCGTCATCCATACAGGGCAGATCATCGTGAATGAGGGAATAGGTATGGACCAGTTCCAGGGCACAGGCTGCCGGCAGCGCATCGTGCCAGTCCATCCCCGCGAGGCGGGCGAACTCCAGCGTCAGAACCGGACGGATACGCTTGCCTCCTGCCAGGAGGCTGTACCGCATCGCTTCATACAGATCCGCCCAATGAGGACGGGACGCGAATAATCTGTTCAGATATGCCTCCACCGCCTGTCGGTACGTCTGATAGCGGTTTTCAAACGTCAGATGGTCCATCACTGCGCCTCCTGCTCTTCAAAGGGCAACTCCACCGGTGCGCCGTCAGGGCCTTTCATCAGCTTTACCACCTGTTGCTCCGCCTGGTCCAGCTGCTTGGAGCAGGCGGCAATGAGCTTGGTTCCCTCTTCAAAGAGGGCCAGAGAGTCTGCCAGCTGGGCGTCTCCTTTCTCCAGCGCCGCCACGATCTCCTCCAAACGCTGGATCTGCTGCTCAAAGGTCATTTTCTTTGCACTCATGTCTGATCCTCCTTCATATAGGAACGCTCCACCACGGCATCAAAGCCGCCCTCGCTCAAGGTGACGGACACCCGATCACCGGGAACAACCTCCCGTCCACTCTTCAAAATCGTGCCGTCCCGGGACCGGGCCACGGCATAGCCCCGGCCCAGCACTTTCAGCGGGCTCATGGCGTCCAGTGCCGCTGCCAGAGCGGAAAACCGCTGCCGCCTGCGGCTGAGCAGTGCGCCGGAGAGGTCTCCCAGCCGCTGCTGGAGATGGGCCAGCTCCATCCGCTTGTCCTGCACATAAGCCAGCTGGTCCCGCATGACCCGCTTGGAGGCCAGGTTGTCCAGCCGCTGCCGGGCTGCCTCCAGCCGTCCCGTCTCGCACTGAACCATCCGGTCCCCGGCGCCACGGAGCCATCGCAGCAGCTCCACCTGATCCGGCACGGCGATCTCCGCCGCGTTGGAGGGGGTGGACGCTCTGGCATCCGCCACAAAGTCTGCAATGGTCACGTCCGGCTCGTGGCCTACAGCGGAGATGACCGGGGTCTCACAATCATAGATGGCCCGGGCCACCCGCTCGTCGTTGAAGGCCCACAGGTCTTCCATGGATCCGCCGCCCCGTCCGGTGATGATGACGTCGCCGATCTTCCAGCGGTCCGCATACCGGATGGCCCCGGCGATCTCCGGCGGGGCCTCGGTGCCCTGGACCCGCACCGGCAGCAAGATCACCTTGGCGATGGGATACCGGCGGCGCAGGATGCGGATCATATCATGGACAGCTGCACCGGCAGCGGAAGTCACCACAGCGATGCGCTGGGGATACCGGGGCAGCGGCTTTTTATGGGCGGGGTCAAAAAGCCCCTGGGCATGGAGCTTAGCCTTGAGCTGTTCGAAGGCCACTGCCAAGTCTCCCGCCCCCTCCGGGGTCAGGGCGTCGCAGTAGAGCTGGTAGGCACCGTCCCGGGGGAACACGGTGATCCGTCCCCGGGCAATGACCTGCATGCCGTTTTCCGGCCGGAACCGCAGGCGGGACGCCTGCCCCCGGAACATAACACACCGCAGGGCCCCATCGGCATCCTTCAAAGTAAAATAGTGATGGCCCGAGGGATACATCTTATAATTGGAGAGTTCACCCCGGACATAGATATTCTGAAGCATGGGCTCCCCGTCCAGGAGCTGCTTGACCAGCTGGTTCACCTCGGCCACGCCGAATACATGCTGATCCATGATCGACCTCCTTCCCCACCGTCCTGTAAGACGGCAAAAAAGCAGAGCCGGACAGCGGTTTTCGCCGCGTCCCGCTCTGCCGTTGTCTTATTCCGCAGTCTCCTGCCGCACAAAACTGCCCAGAATGCCGTTCATGAACTTCACCGTCTCCGGTGTCTCATACTTTTTAGCGATCTCCACTGCCTCGTTGATGGAAACGCCGTTGGGAATGTCCGGCATATACAGGATCTCATACATGGCCACCCGCATGATGGCAGAGGCTACCAGGGGAATCCGGGCAAAGTTCCAGCCCTTGGAGTATTTGGCGATGTAGCCGTCCAGTTCAGCGCCATGCTCCGCCACGCCCTTCACCAGACGGCGGATGTAGTCCGCCTGTTTGGCGTTGGGGACCTCGGCGTAGATGGAGTCCTCCCCCGCCAGGGCGGCAAAGGCGTCAGCCGTCAGCCGGCTGTCCAGCAGCTGGTCCACCGGCTGGTCGGTAAAACTCAGTTCATAGGATAAATGGATGGCAATTTCACGTGCGGTGTTCCGTACCATAATGCAGCTTCGTCCTCTTCTCTCTCGTTGAAATCCCGCTCAGGCGTTGAGGGGCTCCGGCATGGTCACGCCCCCGACATGGATGTTGACCGCACCCACCTGGCAGCCGGTCATTGCCTCCACGGCGGATGCGACAGCTTTCTGGACGTTTTCCGCCACTTCGGGGATGGGGTGACCGAACTCCACCGTCAGGTAGAGATCCAGCACCAGATCCACACCGGTCATATCAATCTTCACGCCCCGAGCGACTTTCTGGGCGTTTTTCTTGTTGCTCAGCAGGTCCGTCACGCTGCTGCCCATGGCAGTCATCATACCGGACACACCCTCCACTTCCCGGGCGGCGCCCACGGCGATGGCCGCGATGACCTCTTCCGATATATTGATGCTTCCGTTTTCTTCCGGCAGCGTCATGTATTCCTTGCTATCGGCCATTTGATAACTCTCCTTACACAATGTCTTTGGTAGAAGATACCGGGGTTTTCCTTAGGTAGTTATTTTACCATGCTCTCCGGGAAAATACAACCTTTAATTTGCCGCCATGATCCGGATGGAGCTGGCGGGATATCCGGTCTCGGTCATGGTGATATCTGTGATCTTGGCCACATCCTCCGCCGTCAGCTCTCCGGTGTCGGAGGAGACCACCACGCTGATGCTGTCCTCCCCCATAAAGGCTACGCAGTCCGCATACCCCTTGGCGGTGACCAGGTTCTCGATCTGGGCCTCCTTCATGGTGTAGCCCGCCAGGACCTGAATTCCCTCCGAGGCCTCATTGGCCACATCCTGGCTGGCGTTTTCCTCGTTGGCCGCCTCCTGCAGCAGGGAGATGGCATTATCCCGTGCCTGCTGGCGGGTCAGCCGGGCGGAGGCAAAATAGTCCGTGCCGGTGTAGACCGTGTCCTCATCCAAAGCAGCGGTCTCCTCCTCGCTGCCTTCCCCGCCGGAGACCAGCTTTGCCTCTCCCAGGATCTTGGTCCCCGTTTCCTCCGCGGCGCCATCCGCCGCCTGGTTCTGGGTGAACCGCCAGTTCAGTGCCACTGCCGCACACACCAGCACCGCCATGGTAACGACTACCACATTCCGTCTTACGTTTGCTCGCATCGGTCTTTTCCTCCTCCAAATGATCACTGCCATTTTGCCACCGTGACGCGGTCGCTGGGAAGCCCGGTCAGCGCCGCCACTGCCTCCGTCACCGCCAGGCGCACGTCTGCCTGGTCTCCCCCCTGACACACCACCAGCGCTCCCCGATAGGTGGGATACTGCTGCCGGGTCACCACCACCGTATCCTCGCCGCCGCTGTCCGCCAGCACCACCTCGGAACTTCTGGAATAGTCCTCCGGTGCCTTGGTGGAACCGCTGTAAGAGAGTTCCGTATCCTGTGCCAGCTGCTTCTCCCCGTCGGCATCCTCCGTCAGCATCACCTGCACCTGTCCCACACCGGCGATCTTCGAGAGGATTTCCTCCATCTCGGTCTCCAGATCCCGGACTTCCGCTGCCTGAGCGGAAGAAGCCGCGCTCTTCACCGCTTTTCCGCCGGGCCACAGCAGCAGTGCTGCGCCCACTGCAATCACCAGTATCACGAATTTGTACTTGTCCCATACGCCTCGTACTCCCTTAGTTTCCCGTTTCCTGTCCATTCCAAACCTGCCTCTCCGCCGGAATCCCCAGTTCCTCCGCCAGCCAGGCGGAGAGTTCCTCTGACCGTGTTCCCTCCAGGTAGACCCGCTCCGGCAGCGGTGTGCCGTCCGCTCCGGGCGCCGTCTCCACCCGGACCGTCACCGTCAGTCCCAGTCCGGCTGCTTTGTCCGATATATATGCGGCCGTCCGCTCCGCTATGCCTTGGGAGAGAGCCTCGTCTTCCGCGTCCTCCAGTTCCGCCTGCCGCTCTTCGATGGCGGCGGCGTAGTCCTCCGTCCGGATGCGCAGATTCCCCAGGTCTGTCCGCAGCAGCGGCTGGAGCATCACCAGAAGCAGCAGCAATCCTCCGATGAAGGATGTGATCTTTCGGATGCTCCCCTCCGGCACCAGCGTCTGGGCCACGGAGAGCAGCATCGTCACCATCACTACGGCGGTGAGCCATTGCCGAATCATTCCGATCATGGCATCACCGCCCCCACAGAGGCCAGAATGGACACCAGCAACAGCAATGCCGCCGCCCCTGTCATTCCCAGCACCAGACCAAAGGCACCCCCCAGACCGCCGATCAGCTTGCTCAGCCCCGGCGGCCCCACCGCGGCGGCAAGAAACGCCGAGAGCTTATAGAGAAGATACTGCACCCCCAGCTGCAAAAACGGATACGCACAGGCTGCCAGCACCGCCAGCATTCCAAAAATCCCAATGGTGTTTTTCAGCATCCCCGCCCCCGCCATCACCGTCTCCGACACTTCGGAGAGAATTCCTCCCACCACCGGCACTACGCCGGAGATGGCGGCTTTTGCCACCTTCACTGTGGCCCCATCGGCGCTGCCCGCCACGATACGCACCACCGAAAGGTACACAGTAAAGAGCAGCAGTGCAGTGGTCAGCAGCCAGGTGACCACTTTTTTCAGTCCCTCTGCCACCGCGTCCAGCCGCCCCTCCGGAAGGCATGCCGCCGCGGTCAGTGCACCAATGTACAGGTATACCAGCGGCAGCAGAAGTTCCTGGATCAGCCGCAGCAGGAGGTCCACAAAAAAAACCGTGGTCACCTGCTGGACGGTGGCGGTGGATACAGCACCGCTGGCCGCCGTGGCTGCTGCCAGCGTAGGCAGAAGCGTCTGCGAAAAATCCGAGAGCTCCCGGATTGTCTGGCTGCCAAGGCCAATGAGATCGTCCAGGCTGCCGGCGGTCAGCAGTGTCACGGAAAGGGCCCCCGCCATGGGCAAAAAGGCCGTGGCCCGGCTCCCGCCAGTTCCTTGGCCAAAGCCCTCCGCCGTACCGCACAAAACCGCCACCAGCAGCACGGCCACCGCTCCCCGCAGACGTGTTCGGATCACTGTCCCGGCCTGATCGCCCAAACGCTCCAGAATACTGCCGATGCCCTGAGCCAGGTCCCCGGCATCATCCGCAGACTGTCCCTCCAGAAGATCCTCTGCTTCCTCCGGCACCGCGTCGGTAAGATCCTGGGGCAGCTCTACCGCCCGGGCCTGGACCGTCAGCAGCAGCAAGCACACCACCGCAAAAATCAGTTTCTTCATTCCATCAGCTCCAACAGCAGCGATAAGACCGTCCGCAGCAGCGGCAGTGACACCACCAGTGCACACACCGCCCCCGCCGTCTCCACCACAGAGGCGAGGGCGGACTCCCCGGCATCCCGGCAGAGGCTGCTCCCTACCCGGACCACCAGTGCAATGCCCACCGCCTTGTAAAGCGGGACAAACAGCTCCGGCGAGACGCCGGTGCGCTCCCCCAGTTCCGTGAGAAACCCAGTCACTTCCTCCAGGGCCTGTCCCACAGCCAGCAATACCACGACAGCCGCCGCCACCGCCAGCAGCGCGCACACCACGCACGCCCCGGCGGCTTGGATCGCCAGCTCCATGCCTAAAACCCGAAAAGGGTCTTGATGAGGTCAAAGAGGTTACTGATCTCCTGGACCATCATCATGAGCACCACCACCAGCCCCGCCAGCGTGGTCATCATGGCCTGCTCCTCCCGGCCGGAGCGCACCAGCAGCTGGTTGAGCACCGCCACCAAAATACCGATGGCAGCAATCTTGAAAATCAAATCCACATCCATGTTTCTACCCTCACAGCAGCAAAATCACCAGCAGTGCGGCACCAGAAAAGCACAGCGCCGTGACCCGCTTCTCCCGCTCTCCCCGGCTGCGGCGCTGTTCCTCCAGACTCCTTGTCAAATGTGATATGACCAGCAAAATCCCTTTACAGACAGAAGTTTCATCGCCGCCCAGATGGCGCCCGGCCTCTGCCAGAACATCCCGGTCCTCGTCACATAATGGGAGCTCTTCCGCCGCCTGACGCCAGGCCATTGCCACATCCCCGCCCCGTCGGGCCGCCCCGGCTACAGCGGTGAAAAAAGCAGTGACCTCTGGTCCCCTCCCCCGGCTCAGCCGGTCCAGCAGCTCCGGCAGCGGCGTCCGGGCCAGGCGAATCTCCTCCGCCATTTCCGTAAGACACGCCGTCAATTCCGAGAGCGTGTCCAATTCCCTGCGGCAGACGGAGACCATGGACCACCTGGCCCAGAATCCGCCCCCCAGGATCAGCAGACTTCCCAGCAGCTTCACCATGGCAGTTCCTCCACTTCATAGCACCGCCCCGTCCCGGTCCGCCGGATGCAGACTGCCAGGCGAAAGACCCGGTCCTCCAATAACTGCGCATACAGTGGCTTGCGCTTCAGTTCCTCCACGTTGCCGGCGTGAATGGTGGCCAGCAGCCGGACCCCGCAGCCATTGGCCAGGTGAACGGCCCGCAGGTCCTCCCGGACCGTGATCTCATCCACGGCGATGATCTGAGGATTCATGGCCCGCAGCACAATGGGAATCCCCAGTGCTTTGGGACAGGCGTCCAGCACATCGGTCCGGGGCCCCACGTCCATTTGGGGCCGGCCCCGGACCATCACCGCCACCTCTCCCCGTTCGTCAATGAGGGAGACTCTTCTGGAGCCGTAAGGCGCCGTGCCCGTCGAGAGGCGCCGAACCAGATCCCGCAGCAGCGTGGTCTTCCCGCCTCCCGGCGGTGAGAGGATCAGTGTGCTGGCAAATTCTCCGTCCCGGAACAGGCAGGGCGCCACGTCATCGGCAATTCCCCGCTGTTCCCGGCCGATCCGCACCGCCGCGGAGGAGAGATCCTTGAGATTGGTGTTGACACCATCCTTCATCACCGCCGTGCCGCACAGTCCCACCCGAAAGCCGCCCCGGACGGAGAGATACCCCTCCCGCAGTGTCTCCGACGCAGCATAGCGGGAGAATTCCGTGGCGAGGTTACACAGTGTCTCCAGCTCCGCCGGTTCCACCACAGCGGCAAACGTCCGCTCCCCCGACGGCAGCAGCACCGCAAAGGGCTGTCCCGCTCGGAGGCGAAATTCCTCCGCCGTCATCTGCTGGGATTCAGGCAGAGTCAACGCCAAGGCCCGGAGTCTGGGCGGCAGGATGGCTGCCGCCGCCTGATAACGCAAACAATTCTTGTCAGATTGCAAGGGAGGTTCCCCCTTTCTTTGGTTGCTATACTCTATGAGGGCCCGTCCCACAATATGACGGATGCTTTTGACAAAAAAGCAGGACCCTGCGCATCGCGCAAAGATCCTGCTGATGGGCAGAGCTCCCGGCCGTTTTCGTCGCCGGGTACAGTTTCGGCAAGCCGCGCCTTTTCCGGGTTCCAGGCGAACAGCGCAGAAAAGCCGTGCGGGAGATCAAGTCCCGCACGGCTTTTCCGATTTTATCAGGTGCGCAGGAGGCAGCATCAGGCCTGCATGGCCTTGGCAGACTCCTCCAGCTTGGCGATGAGTTCTTTATACTTGGCAGCCTTCTCCTTCTCGGCGTTGACTACGGCTTCGGGTGCCCGGGAGACGAACTTCTCGTTGGAGAGCTTCTGCTCCACGATGCGCAGGCCGTTTTCGGCCTTCTCCTTCTCCTTGGCGATGCGCTCCAGCTCCGCGGCAATGTCCACCAGCTCGCTCAGAGGCAGATAGGCCGTGGCGTTGTGGGTCACCACGCTGATCATGCCGGTGACGTCCGCCGGGGCATTCTCCGCAAAGGTCACGCCGCTGGCATAGGCCAGACGCTGGATAAAGTGGACGCCCTGGGCATAGACCTCCGGCGTGGCGGTGACGATCAGCACCTCCGCCTTCTTGGAGGGGGGCACGTTCATCTCCGCCCGGCGGGCACGAATGGCCTTGATTGTATCCATCACCGCCTCCATAGCGGACTCCTCTGCCGGGAAGTCCAGCTCCGGACGGTACACCGGCCACTGGGAGGTCATGATGAACTTCCCTTCGTGGGGCAGGGCCTGGAAGATCTCCTCGGTGATGAAGGGCATGAAGGGATGGAGCAGCTTCAAAAGCTCCGTCAGCACATAGCAAAGGACGTTCTGTGCCACCAGCTTTGCCTGCTCGTCCTCACCGTTCAGGCGGGACTTGGTCAGCTCGATATACCAGTCGCAGTAGGTGTCCCACAGGAAGTCGTAGACCTTGGCGGAGGCCACGCCGATCTCATAGCTCTCCAGGTTCTCGGTAACTTCCTTGATGAGCGTATTGAGCTTGGAGAGGACCCACTTGTCCTCCGGTGCCAGCTGGTCCGCTCCGGGCAGCACGCACTTGTCGATGGTGAGGTTCATCATCACAAAGCGGCTGGCGTTCCAGATCTTGTTGGCGAAGTTGCGCATGGCCTCGCACTTTTCCGTGTAGAACCGGGTATCGTTTCCGGGGGAGTTGCCGGTGATGAGGTTGAAGCGCAGAGCGTCGGCGCCGTACTTCTCCGCCATCTCCAGGGGGTCGATACCGTTGCCCAGGGACTTGGACATCTTGCGGCCCTTGTCGTCCCGGACCAGACCGTGGATCAGCACGGTGTGGAAGGGGATCTGATGCATCTGCTCACAGCCAGAGAAGATCATCCGGGCAACCCAGAAGAAGATGATGTCGTAGCCGGTGACCATGACGGACGTGGGATAGTAATACGCCAGGTCCTCCGTCTTTTCCGGCCAGCCCAGCGTGGAGAAAGGCCACAGAGCGCTGGAGAACCAAGTATCCAGCACGTCGGGGTCCCGAGTCAGGTGGG
>OOBW01000293.1_pt1 | contig 44147 bp, 41 predicted proteins | sample 1671701 | NCBI WGS metagenome assembly OOBW01 (sample SAMN06348183, study PRJEB24527) | human gut metagenome | biome: human gut; feature: ankylosing spondylitis patient; material: feces | host: Homo sapiens | place: China | collected 2015-10 | reverse complement strand
CGGCAATCGGGGAGCATAGCTCAGCTGGTTAGAGCACCTGCCTTACAAGCAGGGGGTCACTGGTTCGAGTCCAGTTGTTCCCACCAAAGTTATACATGGCCCGGTAGTTCAGTTGGTTAGAACGCTAGCCTGTCACGCTAGAGGTCGACGGTTCGAGCCCGTTCCGGGTCGCCATTTATGCTGCTGTAGCTCAGTCGGTAGAGCGCATCCTTGGTAAGGATGAGGTCGGCGGTTCGAATCCGCCCAGCAGCTCCAGAGGAAACCCTTAAACCGCAATGGTTTGAGGGTTTTTTCTTTTTTGTTCCTGTGAAAGCGGGTATAAAAACACAGACAAAAACACAGACAAGGTTTCGGTTTGCCGGACGGGTTATCCCTGTTCGGCTTTTTTTATTGCCTCCCGGAAGATCTGGCTGGCTCGTTTCATGCTTTCTTGATCGGCGTGGGTATACATTCGCAGCGTTATCGCTTTGTCGCTGTGGCCCAGCTTTTCCGATACGCTGGCTATATCTGCACCGTTTGTAATGGCAATACTGGCAAAGGTATGCCGCAGATCGTGGAAGCGGATGTGAGGGAGTCCGGCGTCCTTCAGGATTTTTTATGGAGATTTACCACGAAGTCCAGATGGTATATTTCTCCAGTAATGGGGGGGAAGGAAACAAGTAGGGGTTGTCCGAATGTTTGTCAAGCTCTTAGATTAGCAGATCCACCGCCGTCTGCGGGATAGATACCAGCTGTAAAAAGTTTCCTGTCTTGGAGCGGGTGAGCTCCAGGGAGCCGTCCGGCTTGCGGACGTACTGTTTGCTGCCTGAGACGATTTTGTTTTGGATGTCCATATTGTCCCACCGCAGGGCCAGCAGCCCCGCTTTATTAGGATTTGGCGCAATACAGTCCTCGGTAGGATTTCCAGGAATCAGTTGTTCTTTTACCGCCTGTTTCAGGGCTGCATTGAGCTTTTCTTTGACCTTTGTATGGCTCTTACCAGTATATTCTTGATAATCTGCTTGCCGGTTTTGGAATCGTACCCGGCGGTGTAGGCCCTCCCGGTGACCGTCCTTCCGTTTTCTGATATTCCCTTCTCCGTTAGCCCGTTCCTTTGCCATGAGGCGTTACCTCCTGTTTTGTTGCGTTGCAGGCCCACTGTTTTTCCTCATAGTCGAAAGAGTACAGGAAATCTGGCTCAAATTCTCTTGCGATGCCCCAGACCAGCTTAAACTCGGTGCAGCTGGCCAGAGAGATTTCCTCTTGCAGTTGGTTTTGTGCATTCACCAGCTGCATCCATTTACGCCGTTGTATCTTGCCTAGGCAGTCCCGCACTTCCTGACGGGTTTGTTCAATTTCTCCTTCCCGTTCTGTGAAGTTCGGGCCTTAAAAGAACCGCTGGTGCAGGGCAGTCATGTAGTCGTTTACTGTGCCTCACCTCCTGTTCAGTGACACAACATAGCACAGGGAGACAAGAATAGCCTAGGTAAGCGAGTAGAGTTAAGAGAAAGTTATTATTTGGGAGGATACCATTTGTGGAGGTAGGTCTTCTTTGATAATAACGTAATATTTTTGGAAGGGCTTTTGTTTTTGTTTTGCGACGCAAATTTTGAGGTGGGAGTATCAGCTGCAACGCTGGACCAAATCCTGTGAGTACTAAGGATACAGGGAATCACACCCCCTGGAGGCCAAAATTTTGCCCGTTACAACCACGACCTGCAAAAGGTGAAACTGCCCGCACTGCGGGTTGTTGTGACCGAACCGGGGCGCTTGCGCCCCGGTTTTTTCTATTTTTTTGCCGCCCGATGCATTCAATATAATGGCAAATAAGGGGCCAACCTGTCGCAGAACCCTTGGGCTAAGCTACCCTGCCCGACCGAAAAAATCGCACACATCGGCTTACAGAGTCAAACAGCGGGGAAACCACGGGAGCCATCTTTTCCTTTGTGTTGCATATCAATTTTGGGTTTGCGGTATTCTGCTGAAATGTGTGGTATAAGAAGAACACCTGGCGGCCTAATAAGGCAACCAGATGCTCTTCCTATATGCTATGTCAATTTGTAACTGTGCAATGGTAGGTAGCCGTATTATATTTGGCATCCCACACGGCATCCTCTGAGGTTTCTGACTGTAGCTCTAGTATTGGGGTTCCTGCTACATGGATCATGGGGCGCTGCCCATATGTGACAGGACAGCCGTGATATAAGTCGTCCGCAAGTTCTAAAATTACCGGCTGTAGCTCCAGGTGTTCAAGATACTTTTGGGGGATATCGGCAAGGCCCAAACGAGTTCCCAACAGATTTCCTGTCACAGCTCCGGTGGAGTCGCTGTCGCCGTCATGGTTCACTGCCGCAATTATGGCTCGGTCAAAATCGTGCTCATATTTCAGGGCACAGTAGACTGCGATGGCCAGAGTTTCTTCTGCCACCCACCCTTCCCCAAGTGTCCGAATTGCCTGCGCATCCGACATCTCCGATGCGGCCAGATGGATTGCCTTCTCAATCAGTTTGGTTAGTTCAGGCAGATGCTTTGCGCCAGAAAACTGTCGTGCTGCCCAGTCCATACCGCTTTGGATTGCGGTCAAAATCGAAATATTTTCATGGTGAGCTAAAACGCTGACGCAGTAGCCCAGCACCCCAGCAGGAATGTACCCAAGTTCATGGCCATGGGTCATGGCGGCGTTCTGCGCAGCCAGCATTCCCGCTTTTTCAGGTCTGGTCAAATAGAGGCCGAGGGGAGCAACGCGCATGATCCCGCCGCAGCCTTTGCTTTGGTTGATGGGACAGACTATAGTCCCTTTGGCCCCCTGGCGAATAGCCGCCAGACAGGTATTTCCCGGTGCCCGGCGATGGTACAACTCTGGGATATGGACCAGCCAAGAGATATAATCTCCATCGGGCAGCGGGTATGGCTCCTGTTGGGTCCGTAACCAGTCCCGATAGCAGGCTGTTGTCGCCCCTTCCACTGTCCCTCCCGGTGCGCCGATACGTCTGCGGGTGTCGGAAAACAGCAAGGCGTTGGCGGTGAAAAGAGTCATCTGTGTGTCATCGGAGATCTGAGCTATGCCGTCAGCGAGTACATAATCTGTGATCCCCTGTGGGCCATATGCCGACAGAATAGCATTCCTGGTGTCAAACTCCACTGGATAGCCCAGAGCATCCCCAACCGCGCCTCCCAGCAGACAGCCCTGGTATCGATCCAAACGATTCATAGTCTTCCTCCTTTTTATCCGTTACAAAGTCAGAGACTCTCCGTCCCTTAGGGGGACCACTCGACAAGCTGGTGCCAGACTGTAGAATACCTCTGGCTGCTCTCCGTGGATGGGGATGAGGCCACGGCGAGGCTGCAGGATACGACAAACCTCACGTAATGTCTCTCTTCCTGCGTGTCCGCTGGTGTGGAGGCGAATTACGGGAAATCCGTTCAGGAACCGAATCAGGCCAGGATTTGCGCAGGGGCCCTCCAGGTAGCCGTTCCACATGGAGTAGAGAACCACGCAATCTTTCCTGTAGGATTCCATGAACTGTCGGAACCGATCATTCGCCCGGACAAACAGGAGAAAGCCCTGATCTTCCATCCAGTGCAGCAGCTTGGCATTCCGGCTGGAATAGGGGATTACCCGGTCAAACCGGTAAAATGAACTCTTGCCTCCGCTGTGTAATTCCACCCGATTCAAAATTTCCCTCTGATACTCATCGCATATCACAGGACGACGGCAGGGCGTATTGCGGCTAAAGACGGCAATGCGGTCAACGTTAGTGGAGGAGCACAGCACAAAGACATGTGAGTGCTTCTGGATGATTGTATGGGCGCGGCGGCCCAGTTCCCACTCAGTCATCACAGGCGCTGGAGAACGGGAAAGCATGGTGCCCTCGCAGATCAGCCAGTCTACCTGGCCTACGTAACGGCGCAGGGTGGGATACAGGGCTTTTCCACGGGGGCCGTGGCTTCGGAAGTCCCCGGTGTGGAGAATGCGGATACCATCTCCCTCTATCAGAAACATATAGGCGTCAAAGGCGGAGTGATCCACCAGCAGCGGAGTGATGTGCAGATTACCGACAGTCAAAGGGACGCCGGGGCGGAAGGTGCGGGCCCGTTCCAGAGCGGCCAGAATAGGGATGCAGCCCTCTGGATTACGGCGGGCCAAGCGGCGGTACAGTGTTAACGCTACCTCTCGGGCGGTCTCCCCCAGAAAAAGGGGGACCTCCGGTAAAATTCCACCAATTTGCCCCATATGGTCCCCGTGGGTGTGGGTCAAAAAGACCCCGTCACAGATTTTCCCCGGGGCTGTGACACCCGGAAGGAAAAGTTTCTGCTCCGGTGCAGTTTCCTCCAGTCCGGGAAGGGGACTGCCCATGTCGATAACAATGCGAGTGGTGGAGGTGCGCAGTTCGGTGACGCACCCGCCGATCTGGTGGGTACCTCGGTGGATAATCAGTTTCATATTCTGTATTCCGTTACATGGTCGAAAAGATATTCCGATTGGAGGGATTGGTCTACAAAATAACATTTGACCCGGAGCCTCCGCAAAAACTGCTTCATTGCGTCAGGAGCATGGATTAGCTTGTCTGCGATTTGGCTCCCCCGGTAGAGTACCACGGCCTTATCCAGTACCGAAGCATACATGGCATCCGATTTCCTCAGAAAGTCTCCAGCGGCTTCTCCACCCAACTGCTTCCAGTAGGTGTAGGCCTCCAGAAAGGCCCGCAGGGGGTGTTCTTTGCTGTCGGCCTGTTTCAACTCCAGCAACGTGGCGGTGGTCCCATTCTGGGCCAAGAGATCGATTTTCCCAAGACCGTTATTATCCATTCCGCCGGGAGTTTTCAGAGGGATCTGATACCCAACGAGTTTCCCAAAGGGATATCCTTTATCAGGCGCAGACTGGTACATGGAAATGCAGATCCATTCCTCCTTGCGTCGTTTTCTTTCCCCCGGTGCAGGAAGGGGGTGCCTTTTCCGGTGGCTGGTTACATAGCTCTCCCGGTGGGATTGACGGGGAATGTTCTCAAAAAGGGAAAATTGAGCGCTCAGTTCCGGGAGATTTGCTTCGGCATAGGTTGTGGTGATGTGCTTGTACACTTCCTGGGCAGAATATATGGCGCCTTCCGGTTTTTTCCCGGTTTTGATTTGGAGCAGTTCTCTCATTTTGCACACTCCTTATTTGCTTTATGATCTGTGCTGACCCGGCGGAGGACTGGTCTGCCTGCCTAATTCGCACAATCCGTGCTGCTCATTTTCTTGGTTCCACCTTTTCATGCGGTGCAAAAAACCAGGTGGCCGTTCGGACAAAGAACATGTGGTTCAGGGAGACTGATACGCTCTCCTGTCCCTGATAACCCAAAACAAATTTGAAGACCATGCCCCAGAAGGCTCCGATGGCCTTTTTTACAAAGAGATCCAGAGCAGCGTCCTCCCGCCCAGTGATGGAAACGAAGTCCTGCTCGTAGTAGAGCAAAAAGGTCTTAACCGGTGGGATGTGAAACAAGTCATTGCAGAAAATAATGTGAGAGAGTAGCTCCCGATCCTGAATTGCCTCCATGCACTTGTCCCAATAGGGGCGGTATACTGGAGATATCTGAAATTCCTTAAAATGACGGTAATAGTTGGAAAAGTGCAGTTCTGTCTGGTTGGCAATATCATTTGGAATATTAGTCATATATACACCTGTTAAATTAAATGATGAACGAACCATATCACAAAAGCTGGTTTCCGTCAAGCCGTGTGCCGGGGAATCGCATAGGCGGATAGTTTGGGATGAAATATGAGCTTGGCCCACACGCTGCCTCATACGGAGAAAAGACTGAACGGAAACAACGGACACGAGAGTGCTGGAGACCTCATCCTTTTGGAGCAAGAAGGGTGGTTTTGTTACTGAAATTTTCCTTTGCACACTAGATCCTTTTTCGGTCAACAAATCCCGGGGGCCGGCGGGATAGTTATCGAATGCAGTTTTCCACTTCGTAGGTACACCGTCACGCAGCAGAGACAGAGTTTGGCCGGATATCCATGCCCTCTTGCCTTGCTCTGAGGCTACTCAATGTCCTATGCGGGCAATACAGGGTGTTCCCATTTTGGCAAGTCAGAATATTTTTCTATAACGGAAATCAAATCAGCGTATGTATCTCTTATTTTTCGGCTGAAGAATTGACGAAAAACGCAGTCTCTGCTTATTCCTGCGTGGTCGTTCTTGAAATGATTTAAGCTGGATATCAAACCGAAATCGGTTCAATACCCAGCTTAAATCATTTTATAATTATGTGTCCAAACACTAATGCATTCCTCTGTGCCGCCATTTCGCGTAGCATGCTTTTTTCGAGCTCCGATTAGAATCGAATCTCCTTCCAGCACCCGGTACTCAGTCCCCTCTATATCCACAAGCAGGACACCTTTGATAACGGTCGCTACTTCCGAAAAGGAATGACGCCAATAATTTACCTCGTTCGGCTCTCCTGGCTGAATGGACATGACCTGTATGATGGGCGCATCACTGCCAAATTCTGCTGTAAAAATGGCCATTCGGCTTTCCGGATATTCCTGCTGCAGACAGTCTGCGCGGTGCAGCAAAGTTTTGTTCCGGGACTTGGCATTCAACAGATCCACTAAATTGATATCTAATGCATTGCATATAGAAATCAGAGAATTCAAAGTCGGACTGGTCGCATTCCGTTCAATATTGCTGAGATAGCCGATGGAAAGCCCCGTGTACTCGACCATCTCATTCAATGTTAGGCCTTTTTCGTGGCGCAGCTTTTTAATATAGCTGCCTAAATTTGCAAATTTCTCATTCATAAAAGCAGAAAATCTCTTTCTACATGTTAAAGACATCATATCATACAGCTTCAATATGTCAAGACATTCGATAATCATGAAATTGTGTTTGTTAATCATGCACATGAAAATAATTTTATATTAGTGAAAATATAGGTTGATTTTTCTAGTTGTATTTACTATTCTATCAATTAGAATTTCTCTTTTGTGAAAAAAATTTCATCACAGAGAAAATAACGCAAACTAATTCTGAAGCGGAGGAGAAAGTAAGTTATGGATGATCGCATCAAAAAAATCAAAGATCGCTTTCAGGCTGACGGCATCGAGAGCATGGTCGTCTGCGGTGGATCAGATATTAAGTATCTGACGGGTTTCACTGGAGATTATGGTGTGTCCGTCCTGGTTTTGACCCCGACGAAGGACTATTTTGTGACAGACCGCAGATTTGAATACCAGGCGAGCATTGAGGTGCCGTCCTTTGAAACCGTCGTGTTCAAAGAGGGCCGCGGCTATTACGGTGAAGCAGGCCGCTTGATCCACGATTTAAATCTCAAGCGTGTTGCGGTTCAGGAGGACAAGCTCTCGCATGCGGATTACCGCAAGTTGGCGGAGTGGAATCCGGATGTAACCTTCATCCCGGCGCCTCCGTATGTCTCTGATCTCAGACAGGTCAAGACCTCAGAGGAACTTGCCATTATCCGGCAGGCCTGCAATATCACAGAGCGTTCTTTTTATGCGCTGCTGGATTTCATCAAGCCGGGTGTCACAGAGATTGACGTTGCAAACGAGCTGGAATATCAGTTCCGCAGCCGCGGCGGTTCCGGTTTTTGCTTTGAAACCATCGTTGCCTCCGGCCCGGACAACGGCGCCAACTGCCACGCCACGCCCAGTATGCGGAAGCTGGAGAAGGGCGACTTCGTCACCATTGATTTCGGCACCAGGTACAACGGCTATTGCTCTGATATGACCCGGACCGTGTCCATCGGTACCCCCAAAAATCCGGAGCTTTTGAAAATCTATGATACGGTGAAGCGGGCAAAGGCAGAGATGGCGGCAAGCCTGCACGCGGGACTGTCCATGTCTGAGCTGGATACCATCGGCCGCAGAGTTGTGGGAGAGGCCGGCTACACGATCCCCCACGGCCTGGGACACGGCTTTGGCCTGGATATCCATGAGGACCCGTTTATCAGCGCGAGCAACCATTATCGCCTGGAAGCAGGGGTTGTTCATACGATCGAACCCGGCGTGTATGTCCCCGGTGTCGGCGGCGTACGGATCGAGGACGATTACTTGATTACGGACGATGGGGCAGAGTGCCTGATGAAGGTCACGAACGAACTGGTCGTTCTGTGAGCCCTGTTAAACGGCACGGAACCTCTATCCCAATGTGTTGTTCTATGTGTGAAAAAGAAAGCAGGAGAAAGAACTTATGAAAAACACAGTTGCATCCGTTTCTGATGCGGAACTGCGCAAGCAGACAAACTTCCTGGGACACCCCAAGGGTATTGGCATCTTGAGCTTCATGCAGCTTTGCAACTCTTATGCCAACTATGGTATGTCCGCAGTCCTGATCTATTACCTCTACAAAGCGGTGCCTGAAGGCCTGGGGCTGAGCCAGGCAAATGCTGCTCAGCTGATCTCTCTGTACTCTGCCTGCTCCATGGTTGTGGGCGTCATCGGCAGCTACATGGCTGATCGGATCATCGGTCCCCGGCGGGCACTCCGGTATAACCGTATCATTCAGGCAATCGCTTACACCGTCCTGGCAATTCCTGGCCTCGGCCTGGTGGGCTACGCAATTTCTCAGTGCCTGCTGCTCATGGCCAACATGTGCGCTGGCAAGAGCCTGGAAGCTTTGGTTGGCAAGTTCTATGACAAAAGCGACAGCCGTCGCGACAGTGCCTTCACCATCACCTATGTGATCAGCAACATCGGCGCCGCTGCCCCTGTGATCTCCGGCATGGTTGCCCTGGCTCTGGGCTATCACGGTGCGTTTGCACTGTGTGCGGTTTTCGCTGCACTGGGCGCACTCTCCTTTATCTTCACCGAGAACAAGTTCTTCGGCACCATCGGCGCTGAGCCCGATGTGCCCGTTGACGATGCACAGAAAAAGAAGTTTATGACCCGGCTGGTAATTGTGGTCGTCCTGGCTATCGCTGTCTTTGGCGGCCTGCTGGGAACCGGCACCATCTCCATCAGCACATTTGCAAACACCGTCAGCACCGCAGCTATTTTTGTCCCGGTGATTTATTTCATGGTCATTCTGCGGAGCAGCAGGACCTCTCCGGAAGAGCGCAAGCATGTTCTGTGGCTGATCCCCGCATTTATCTGCAACTGTGTCTCTCTGATGGTGTGGTACCAGAGCACTTCTATCCTGGCAATCTTTGCTGACGTGCGCGTCAACCGCGTCCTGTTCGGTATTGAGATCCCCCCCGCCGCTTTCCAGACCATTCCCGCAGTTCTGGGAATTTTCTTCGGGTCCGCAGTGTTGGGCCTCTGGAACAAGATGGGCAAGAAGCAGCCTCTGGCCTCTACCAAGGAAGGCCTCGGCACAATTTTCTGGGGTTGCGGTCCTCTGCTGATGGTCATCCCCTATTTGCTCTATCCCGCTGATGTGAAGGTCAGTCCACTGTGGCTGATTGGCTTCTATGTGCTGATTATTCTGGGCGAGGCGCTGAACTCTCCCGTGGGCTACTCCTGCGCGTCCCTGGTGGCTCCCAAGGCGTTTGCCGCACAGATGATTACCGTGTGGTCGCTGTCCCAGTCCACTGGCGCAGCCCTGAGCAGCCTGGTAGTCAACTTTTACCACGAAGGTTCTGAAGCAACCTTCTTCCTGGCAATCGGCAGTGTGACGTGTGTGGTTGGTGTGCTGGCGATTGTGTTCAGAAAGAAAATTGCCGCAGGCATGGGTCTGCTGGACGCGGCTTCCACTGAGGAATAAGCTGTTTCCCTTGATGCTGTGTACCAGTCTTCCACTGCACCCCTCCGCAGGCGAGGACTTTGTACAGGCATTGAATGGATAAGGCGAAAAAGCCGCGGATATTACCGCGGCTTTTTCTGCTTCAAAATGGAATTTCCCTACGTAAACTAGGTATAAATGAAAGGATTTTGACTATGACACGATGCAGCTGTCCCTTGATCAAACGGGCTATTTTAATTGATCCGCGCCGCATTGAGCTCTACTGGGACTGTCAGGTGCGTTATGCAGACCGAGAGGAAAATTTCTCCGTTCGGATGGATGGGGCTCCCTTGGAGCTGGTGCATTGGACCAGCAAAATGGAATGGACCTATGGTACCGTGTATCAGAAGGAGTCCATGAGAACTACGCTGTGTCTGAAAGAGGCTGTGGACTGTGCAGCGGCCGGCCGCATCACCGTGCAGGTGCTGGGTCAGGTCATGGATCTGGAGGATCGTCCTGCCGATTACACCCACGTGTATACGCTGGCCTATGAACCGTACTACACGCAGCACGTTAAAACCAGAGACGGCATCATTATCAAAGCGGGGAAAGGTGTGCAGGCGTCCTCGCTGCATCTGGCGGTAGAGATCATAGACATCATGCTGGAAAAGCTCCCGGAAGTCGCGGCGGAGCTGCGCCGGCGCAATGCCGGGGTCTCCGTTTACGGCCTCCTGGAAAATGCCTATGATATCCCCGAACACCGGATGGGCTACCTGTTGGCGACCCGCCATGTGGAAGGCTTTGGCGGCGAGATGGCCAATCCCCATTCCTCCATCTCCGAATCCAACCTGATCCGGCTCCGCAGCGGCCGCTATGCCACCATGTATCCCCATGAGATGATCCTGGTCCACGAGTTCGGACACGCTGTCCATCTGGTGGGCATTGACGGCCTGGAGGATCAGACTCTCAGCCAGGAGATCAAGTTCTGCTATCAGCACGCTAAGGACGAGGGCCTCTGGCCGGACACCTATGCCATCAGCAACCACGAAGAGTATTTTGCCACGCTGGGCACCGTTTGGTTCAATGTCATGCAGGAAGGTGTGGACGGCAAATGGGACGGTATCCGTGGCCCGGTCAACACCCGGGAAGAACTGCGGATGTATGATCCAATGGCATATGCGCTCATGCAGAAACTTTATCCGGATACAGTACTCCCTGCACCTTGGGACCACAATGTGGACCGTTTCGATATTTCTGGAGCACCCAGACAGGAAATGCGGCACTACGATCTGGGGCCCGCCAAATTCAAATGGGAATTTTTAAAGTGACTTGTCTTGGTTTCTCTGTGAGCAAGACCGCGTGATAGGAGAAGTTTGATATGAACTATGCAGAAAACATAAAAAAAGTACGGGATATCGTCAACAAAATGCGGTATTTGGAGAGCCTGGATGGCATTTTGTACTGCGATAAATGGTTCACGGGGCCGAGGGATGGCTTTCCCTATGTGACAAAGGTGAATGCATACCTCAGCGAACTGCGTCAGCAGCAACTGCTCAGTTCGGAAGTCTCCCAACTGGTGGCGGCGTTTGAAGGATATGCTCCCGATCAGTTTGCCAGCGACCTGGACCGGGGAATGGTGCAATTCCTGCGGGATCGTTATCGGGATGCTGTGTGTATCCCGGGCGAAATACAAGCCGCACTGGCAACCGCCAATTCCAGAGGACAGTTGGCCTGGGAAGAATGCGTGCGTGAGGACAACTTTGAAGCATTCAAACCGTTCCTGAAAGAGCAGCTGGATGTGCAGACCAGAATCGCGGCGGCCATCGATCCTAACGAGGAGCCTTTTCAGGTTCTGGTGAACCGCTGGGACAAGGGTTACCGCCTCTCCGAAATTGACGCAATTTTCGAGCGGCTGAAGGCCACCATCCGGGAGATCATGCAAAACCGGAAGGAAGATGACGGACAAGACATCCTGGCTTTGGGGGACAGTACGGATCTTGCTACAAAAAAACAGCTGATTGGGGAACTGCAGACGTTTTTGCAGTTTCCCAAGAGCCAGAGCGTTTTGTATGAGATCCGGCATCCTGTGTGCACCTGTGTTGGCCCAAGAGATTCTAGGCCGGCACTCAACTATACATCGCTGTTCAAATGCCTGGAAAACGGCTCTCATGAGATGGGCCACGGCATTTACAGCTGCAATAGCAGCGAAGAGGTTGTAGAGGCGGGGCTTTGGGGCGGTATTGAAGGCGCTATGCACGAATCACAATCCAGATTCTATGAAACGCAGGTGTTTTTCAGCAAAGAATTCTGGACAGCCTTTTATCCGACACTTCAAAAGTATGTTCCAGCTTACAGAGACGTTCCCATGGAGCAGGTGTATCAGGCGCTGATCCGCATCAATCCCCAGCCGATTCGCCTGAAAGCAGATGAACTGACAAACACGCTTCACATTATTATCCGCTATGAGCTGGAAAGAGACTACTTTAACGGAAAGCTGCGCCTGGATGACTTGGAAGAGGCGTGGAATGCCCGTTATCAATCCTATCTGGGTGTCACGCCGAAGTCACCCAAAGAGGGGATTTTGCAGGATGTGCATTGGGCGTCCGGATACTATGGATACTTCCAGGGCTATGTCTTGGGAGATCTTTATGCCAGCCAGTTCCGCCATAAGCTGGAGCTGGATTGCCCCCAGGCCTATCAAAATTTGGCCGACGGCGACATTACCCAGATTAACCAGTGGCTGAAAACCAATGTGCATCAATATGGACAGACCTATTCTGCCAATGAGACACTCAAGAAAGCCACTGGCGAAGGGCTGAATGACGAGTATTATATTGCTTATATGAAGCGAAAATTTGACGCTTGATTTTAGAGAGAAATTCGAACGATCCCAATGAATCCAGTAAAACAGGCAAAGATACTTTCTTTATAATGTAGAATTGACAACCACCTATGTTGTTTCGCTGGATACGAATCCGAGTAAATCCTCAATATCAGGGCTCCAGTATCTGTAATGTCTCGCAGATGTGCTTCGCAATTTCTTCCACCGGAGGGATGCAGCGGTCTTGATAGTCCGTCGCCCAGATCGCCATAGAATAGTCAAGGCCCATAGGGAAATAACCGGTTTGCTGTACCATGGTGCCATCCCCCGCGTCCCGCGCAAAGGTGATGCAATAAACCCAGGTGCCGTTGATCTGTTCCGTCCAGTATTCCTTATCCTGCATCTCTGTGGGCAATCCGCTGCCCGGGCTGGTCAAAAATTCGTAGTATGCTTTTTGAATCTCAGGGTCCGCGTAATCAAAATTCTTGCTCTGGTTTTGCAGACTGAGAATCTGCACACTGACATTAGACGGTGTGGCTGTGGCGGCCTCCCGCGGCGTAAAAAGGGTCAGCCACAGTTCATCACTGGAATTTTCGCACTTTTGCCAGTTCGCGGGAATTTCATAGGACAGATATGCATCCTCATATATCTGTGTTTCCCAGGTAAGCTGGGATTGCTCCGCCACCATCTTGTCCGAAGAGGACTCCGAGCCTGCGAGGGCGGAAGAGTTCTGTGGGCTGCCAGCGCATCCGGTAAGCAGAAAGAGAAAAAGACTGCCGCTGACAAAAGCACGAATCACATCACGAGATCTCATTTGGTTATCCTCCAATATATCAAAAGGAACCCTCCGAGCCTGTTGGCCCGGGGGGCCTTTTTCATCGCTCGACAGGAACCCCCATCTGGGTCAGAGCGCCTGCCGTTTTTTCTGAAAACAGAACGGGGGTAGGTCCATGTCAATTTCCCGCTTCCGGCCGCCCATCTCCAGATAGGCGGTGAAGGTCAGAGTTTTCCCCACGTCCCGGCCAGGCGCACCTGCCGCACGTCGGCGGCGGAGAACCGTGCCGGGGCACCCAGGGCATAGCTCCGCTTTCGCGTGTTGTAGGACAGGGGGGAGCATCCAGAGGGAATCCCTATCCACCACAAATACCATGGGATAATAGGTGCTGCTCAAAACCGTAAACTGGCTCCCGATGGAGAGAGAACACCACGTTGCCGTCATTGGCCTGGGGCAGGAGCTGCTGGACCTGGGCCACCAGCTCCCGGCGATCCGTTCCCTCCAGGGCACGCTGACGCCGGCTGTCCGTTTGGCCCAAATAATGAGACCGACTTTATGAACTCTTGCCAGCGCGTCTGATAGTCCGGGTGCCTTTGAGCCTGCAATCATCGGTACCATCCCCGCGCCTCTGGCCGAGACCAGATAAGCAAAATGCGCCTGCGTGACCATGACACGCAGGCGCATAAAGCAGAGAAGAAGCGCTTGGCCTATCTGATTTTGTGCTTTAAGCCAGAAGCGACTGGATCAGCCCGATTATTGAATGAAAGTCAATGCCTTGCCAGTCTGTGCCATTTCGTCAGCTGCTGCAGTCATTTTATCAGCGATGGCTTGGCCGTCCTCCTCACTGGTTGTCCCTTCCAATATGCCCTTCATAAAGTCTACATATTCATTCAGAACATCGCCCATTTGAATACAGGCATTGGCCAGACGTTCATGGGCTTCTGCATACTTCTCGGGGGGATTGTCAATGGCCGCAAAGTCATAATAAGGCTGCTCATACGCACGCAGTTTTTCCAGTGGTGCCAACAGAGCATCCAGATCCTCCTGCGAGGTAGCGGTTGACATTGTGGACATGACCTCTGCCATATCAGTACTGAAATCAGTTATGGCGTCAGGCAACGCATTGACTTTCTCCATATAGGACGCTTCATCCATGGTATCGGATGTGGTATCGGGCGTTTCACTCTGTTCCACCTAGCTTGTGGTATTGGGGGCTGTGGAATTGCTCTCAGTATTGCTATCCCCTGCGCAGCCCGCCAAAGTCAAGGCCAAAACGCTTGCTGACAAAATTGCCAGTCCTCTCTTTTTTATGATCCATTTTCTCCTCTAAACTATTTTCTACTATCGACAGCCCCTAGCAGTTACGCTTTTCTTACGCCAGCCTGCTCCAACGCGCTGGCAAGCTTTTTGGTGAACATTCCTGTGAGCTTGTGACTCTTCCCATCTGCTGTCGCCAGGGTAAGGCCGCCCATTCCCGCAGAAAAAGAAATAACTTGATCCAATGGATAGTCAAAGAAAAGGGTTAAAGCGTCAGTAAACACGACTCGCTGATCGGTAATATGCAGTTTGCCCGGATTGGGCTTCGGCATAATGATCATCTGCTTTGTAATGTAGGACGCAGCCGCCTCGCCTAAAAGTTTCTCATTTGCTCGCAGTTCCCACTTGTTTAACTTCATAATTTTTCCTCCTGTATATAAGACATATATATTAGGTATCATCAGAGAAACCCGATGGTATCCTCCTATTATGACTCCATGTCCTCCTGCGCTTTGCGTCGGACGACCTGCCTGATCTTCCCGGCGATGGCCGAGCCGACTACCAGCAGAAGAAGCCCCACACCAGCGCGGACGGCTAAATCCAGCATCCAGCTAACTTTGCCGTAGCGGTACATATCCAGCACGTACACCGGATTGATCTCATAGCTGTCCTCTATTCCCTGGAGCATGATCCGCTCGTCCGTAGTGGTATAGCGTACATAGCCGACAGGCAGTTCCTCGCCAGGATGGAACATGAGGTAGTCATCAAAGTAGACACAGACATAAGAGCCATCCTCCAGCGGGGCCAGATAATAACGGTTATAGAAGCCAGACGCCAGGAAGTCCAGCAGAAAGCCTCTGACTGGGGTAAGATCAGCTGTCGGGATATATTCAGAGATTGTAACCGATCTCCTTACACCGTTCCTGCGGCTGGTATGTTTCCCTGCGTACTCGGTATCCCGTAGGCGCAGCAGAGGGGCCTCGATAAGGCCCTCTTTGGACGTTGTGATGGGGGTGTTTTGAAAATAAGAATCCTCCACATCGGCCTGGGTATGTACCACGGAAACCGATGGATCAGGCATCTGGCCCTGTCCCGTCCCCGCCCCAACCCACAGATCATAGATCCAGCCTGTGGGGGCGCACATCATCAGCCATACACCAAAGACAATCCCTAATGCAATTTTCAAAATGGATTGGAGGGAATATTTTGTGTGCTCCACGGTTCAGCTTCACCTTTCACAATTTTTTGGCTCCCGACCCTTTCGTATGGCCTCCGGAATTTCCTGCTTGCGGCACATGCGGGTCTATCCATGGGCCTGCCGCACCCGGAAATGACCTCTTTCATTAGTTTATGTTATGAGAAAGCGGCGCGGGGACAAAAAATTGTTGAAGAGTGCATTTCTGCTGACAGGCAGAAAAAAACAAGGGACCGTTCTTGAGAACGATCCCTTGCATGAGGTTTGATTCACCGGTGGAATGACGTTATGGAGCACGGCAGAAAACATCCTGTCTTTGCTGCTGCCGCTGCTCCGCTGCATAAACCGGGCAGTTATATCCACGCCCCGTCCGCGCCCCACACGCAGTACTCGGAGCTCCCTGCTAGCCAGGCATTGGTTGTCAGATCAAGCACCGGGGACTCCTCCCCTGGCAGAAAGAGCTGCGGCCAGTCCACCTGATGACCAACCGAGTCGATCTAGAGATTGGAATCAGGCCGCGTAAATACCTCCGGAACTGGAGAGCGGACAGAGACTGACCTGCCGGGGTCGGATGGCTCTGCGCCCGCGTCGGTCTTAAGGAGACTGGGGGGAGGGGATGGAGTCGATGACGGCCTTGATCTCCTCCCGCGTCAATCCACCGTAAATCATGGTCATGAACTCCCCATCATAGGTGGTGGCGGTCAGAGAGTCCAGATTGGAGAGAATATAGAATGTTTGACCGTTGTGGTCATACTCCTCCACAGGTGTGTCGTCCTTTTCAAAGGTACCGGTATTGTCGGTCGGCTGCGTAAAATGCTGAATCGCAACAGCATAGCTCCTGTCCCCCCCAAAGAAGTCCATGTGTGCGGACACGCTGTTGTGCAGCTCGGTGATTTCCAAATCTCCGGGAGTAAAGCCGTCGGGGTGCCATGTGGGGAACAGACTGTCCATCCCGATGGTCTGAAGGACGGAGTGATAGGGGTCGGCATCCTCCTGGCCCGACTGGTTCCCATCGGAGCCGGAGGTATCGGCGGAACCGGCGGAAACGAAGTGGAAGGTCTCATCCGTCCAGCGGGCGATGGCGCCGAAGATATCCAGACCGGCGGCCTGGGCCACCATGCTGCCCAAAAGAAGCGCTGCCAGGACGGCAACCAGCACAGCCAGCCGCCGCAGACGCCGGGCAGACCGGATCCTGGCCTGGGAGGGAGCGGTGGAAGCCTGTTTTGCCTCGGATGTGGAATGATCTTCCTCATCCTCAAAATCGTACAGGGAGCGGCCATTGGCAAGGGGGCGGTATTGGGTCTGGAACTGCTGCCAGGCGGCGTTTGAATCGCATGGCCCGTTTCGTTTGGCCAGCAGGTCCGAAATATACAAAATGGCGTCCAAGTCGGAAACTCCATCTTCTGAGGCCTGAAAATCCAGGCGGAGCAGCTGTTCCAGCTCTGCCGTACTCATCTGGTCGTAGCGGGAAAAGTCCTGCTTTTTGTTTCCTTTGGATTTGGACACCGTGTTTCCCCCCTTTCATGGAGTTTATGCACAAAATAGCACTGTTAGGGATATGGAGCTTAGAAATGGGAGAGTTTCCGTTTCAAATTGGTTCGAATCCGCTGGATTCGCTTTTTGCACGCCTCCACGGTGATGCCGGACTCCTCTGCGGCCTCCAGCATGGTGCAGCCGTCCAGCACCACCCGCTTGAGCAGTTGAAAATCCGCACGGGCAGCCAAATCGCCATAGAGCAGATCCACGTCCGGCTCATCATAGACCAGCAGTTCCTCCAAGTTCTCCGTCTGCAGGGACTGCATGATCAGCCGGTTCATAGCGCCCCGGTGCCGCTGCATGTTTCGGATGACGTTCTGGAGCGTCAGCATCAGCCATCCCTGAGGGTTTTCGTGCTGCAAGGTGGTTTCCGTTTTTGCGCAGAAGATACAGAAGGTATCCTGTACGACCTCTTCCGCCAAATTCCGATCTCTCAGAACGCTGGAGGCATAGGCAACCATCCGTCCGTACATTTCTTGATACAGTTTTGTAATTTGCTCCTCGTCCGGTATGGAATTGCCCACGGTTTCACCACCTGTATTGCGCGTTGTCCTCGGTTGCCCCGGGGGATGCTCGGATTTTATAGGTTGCCTTTATTATAAATACGATGGATGCTCCTTGCAAGAGGTTCCATCGTCAGGGCACAACGAATGTGTGGGAAATTGCCCGCCCAATTGGTTTCGCATTCAGAACGATCCGGTTTTGTGGGCCTGCACACTATGCGGAATCTCAACAGCTGGAGCGTGTACAAGTTTAAGAGTTGCGGTTAGGAGAGGGGGAAAGACAAAAACGCGGAAGCGATGCCGGTAACCCAAGTAGCCATCTCTAGTTTTGCAGTTTGACAATACAAGCAGTCACAGGCAGAGCCGGAAAGGTTTGAAGTGCACTGGACAGGAAGTTTTGCTGCCTGCCAAGCATGCTTTTTCTTTTTATTGCCATTGTTTTGAACCCTTTACTGATCTGCTCCATGAAGGCCACCATGGTTTAGGCAGTCTCGTCCTGCTTCTGCCTTGTAGCGTGGGTGTAAGTGCGGAGGGTAAAGCCGGCATCATAGTGGCCCAGCATGCTGGATACGTTTTTGGCGTTCACGCCGTTTTGCAGGGCTGTGGTGGCGAAGGCGTTGGGGAGTCCGGCCCCCTTTAAGATTTTCTTGAGGAGGTTTACAACGGAATCCGGATGGTACATCTCTCCGGTAAGCGGAGAAGGGAACAGGTAGGGATTATCCGAGTATTTATCATGCTCCTGAACCAGCAGATCCACGGCTGCCTATGGGATGGACACCAACCGTATAGAGTTTTCTGCCTCAGGACGAGCGAGTTCCAGGGCAGTATGGAGCGTGAGGTGGGTACTGTGTACGGTGGCAGCACTGAGTCTCGCACCACACCCTTTCCAAAAAGTATTTTTCTGATTTATAATAACTCTTTGTAGAGCTTTTGCGTGGCAGGGAGGGTACCTTCTTCGGCCTGATGTCACAGATTTGGGGGATGGTGTAGGGTTTGATAATGAATTGGTAGCGGTTGGCCGTGGCAGTGCGGACATTATACCAGAAGAGTTCCTTTTGCCCTGCAGATTGGTATGAGAACCTCCTGATGCGCGTTGAGACGCAGAGATAGAACATCTTGCGTTTTGAAAGGCTCTCTGCTGAGCGAAACACAGATGGATGCTGCGTTTTCCGAAACGCCGCGCACTGCCAAGCTGCTGCAGAGGTTTGGCGTTTCCCTTTTTGCTGCAGTGGATGGATACGATACTCACTACTGTGACCGGTTGTTGCCGGAAAGCAGGAAGCCTGTCCCTTTTGGGACAGGCTTCCTTTGTTGTGAGGACTGTTACCTTGTGATTCTTCGCGGTATTGATACACTTTCTCAGCAAGCAGCGAGGAGGGGGCGCTATCTTCCGAAAACACAGAATGGTCCGGAAAGATTTAGATGACATTCCACACAAATCGTCTGCTTCTGAACGACGCGGCAGAATCCACTTGAAAACAGCTATCTGCAGAAAAATGTCCTCAGACGGTCAATTATCCGCAGGATTCCTCCTGTGGATAGTTGGCTTAACATGTTCCTTCGTTTTGCCGGAAACACATGCTACAATGTGTTAAAAATCAGTCAAGCGTATCCGGGATCGTATAGTACGGGTTATCTTTCCCGAAAATTGCATCACTAAAGTTGATCTTTCGGATGGAGGTGATCCGTCTGGCCATGACCTCCGGCGTCTCCGGATCGTCGGAAAGAACCCAGTCCACCAGTGTGGAGATGGAGGCAACAGAGTGATACCGGGAGGCGAAGACCAGATCCCGCGGCAGGGGCTCCGGTCCATAGTAGTACTGGTGCCATTTCAGATCGTAGTCTGTGGCGAAAGCATAGATGAAATCTGTTAGGCAGTTCTGACCTTGCATTTGAAAGGCCTGCCGCATGAAGTCTCGGTAAACGTTAATCGCGCGGTAAAAGTTCAGCGTGTTCAGATAGTAGTTGCTGGCCCGACCGCTTTTCAGGAACTCTGACAGGACCTTGTGTTCATAGACCCATTGGATCAGGTCATTTTTATCTTTGAAGCGGTTGTAGAAGGCCTGCCGGCTTACCCCCGTCTTGTCCAGGATATCCTTAATGGTAATGGATTTCAATGGCCGGGTTTTGCACATCTCCAGCAGTGCATTGCCGATGATTTCATGGATATTGATTGCCATAGAACCCCCCGCATCTCCTGAAAAACTACGAGTTAATTATATCACAATCTCTGCAGCTTTTGCAATCACAGATACGAAGATACAAATGGAAAAGGGAAAGGAGCATCACTGACAAATGAGTTACAAAGTCCTATTCACTCCCATTCAGATCGGATCCATGAGGGTTCGGAACCGCATGGTGGTCCCCGCCATGGGCACCAACCTGGCCGAGCACAACGGTGAGGCCGGCAAGGCCCTGATCCACTACTACACAGAGCGGGCCCGGGGGGGCTTCGGCCTGATCATCACCGAGTGCACCGCCATCAGCATGGAAGGCAAGTCACTGATTAACGAGTGCGGTATCTGGGATGACTCCCTGATTCCCAGCTATCAGCGGCTCACCGCTGCCGTCCATGCCGAGGGTGCCAAGATCGCCGTGCAGCTGCGGCATACCGGCCGGGAGACGGAACCCCACTACACCGACGGGCGGCAGATCGTCTCCGCCTCGCCCATTCCCTGCCCTGCCTGCCAGAGCATGCCCAAGCCCCTGACCACCGAGGAGGTCTACCAGATGGTGAGTACCTACGGTGACGCCGCCCGCCGGGGCCAGCGGATGGGCTATGACGCAGTGGAACTCCACTGTTCCCACGGCTACCTGGTAGCCCAGTTCCTCTCCGGTCACTCCAACAAGCGGACGGACGAATTCGGCGGTTCCCTTCATGACCGGATGCGGTTCCTGCGGCTCATCCTGCGGGATATCCGGGGCAAGTGCGGCAGTGATTATCCCATCCTGATCCGCATCAGCGCCTCTGAGATGATCCTGGGCGGTCTCAGCATCCATGAAGTGAAGGCCATCTGCCAGATGTGCGAGGAGGAGGGGGCTGCTGCCATCAACGTCAGCATGGCCACCTACGGCACCCAGCACCTGTGTGTGGGCTCCTCCTACCTGGAGCCCGGCTACCAGACGGAAATGGCCGCCGCCATCAAGAGGGCGGTGAACCTCCCGGTGATCACCGTGGGCCGCTACACGGATCCGGAGATCGCTGAGGCAGTGCTGCGGGACGGCAGTGCCGATATGGTGGCCTTTGGCCGACAGTCCATTGCAGACCCGCATTTTCCCAATAAGCTCTTGGCCCACCAGGAGGACCGGATCATCCCCTGCATCAGCTGCGGTCAGGGCTGCATCATGCATATGTTCACCGACGAGCCCATCCGCTGCGTGATGAATCCCAAGAACGGCACCGAGGAGGAGTATATCTCCAACAAGGCTGAGACTCCCAAGCGGGTGCTGGTAGTGGGCGGCGGCCCAGGCGGCCTGGAGGCTGCCTGGATCTTGGCTGCCCGGGGCCATCAGGTGGACCTGGTGGAGAAAGAGGACTATCTGGGGGGCTGGTTCCTGCCGGCATCCTATCCCCCGGGGAAGACCGTCATCGGCAAGGCCATTGCCTATCTCATCCGCCAGTGCAAGCGCTACGGCGTGCACATTACCCTGAACCACGAGATGACCCTGGAGGAGATCCGCACCATGGCGCCGGATGCGGTGGTGGTGGCCACCGGCAGTACCAATCTGGTGCCCAGAATCCCGGGACTGGACCCTGCCAAAGTGCTGGAGCCCTGCGATGTGCTGCTGGGACGGGCGGTTACCGGCCACAAGGTGCTGGTGGCCGGCGGCGGCCTTATCGGTGCCGAGACGGCGGATTTCTTGGCGGAGCAGCGCCGGGACGTCACCATTATCGAGATGAAGCCCGACTTTGTCATGGACCTGGATCCCTACGCCAAGCCCATGCTGATGCATGCCCTGAAGGAGCAGGAGGTCAGGCTGATGGCCAACTGCGCCATTCAGGAGTTCCTGCCGGACGGCAGCGGCGTCACTTACAAGGATCTCACCGAGGAGGACGGTCCCGTCCACACGCTGAAGGGCTTCGACTCCATCGTGCTGGCTCTGGGACATAAGAGCCGGGAACCCTTTGGTGAGGCACTTCGGGACATTGTGCCGGAGGTTTATGTGGTGGGTGACGCCAAAAAGGTGGGCTTCGTAGAGGCCGCCACCCATGGCGCCATTGAGATTGCCATGCAGATCTGAAGTAAATTGCAGGAGGGAACTACATATGGAACAGACCGCAAAGCGGAGGAATTTCCTCGCGATCCTGGCGGTGTACTTTGCCGCCAACGCCATCTTCATCATGTCCCCGGCCTTGAATGCCATCGCAACACAGCTCTATCCCAATGAACCCTACTCCAATATTCTGCTGATCTCCACGATCTCGTCCCTTTGTATGATCCCTGGTTCCCTGGTGGCCGGCGCACTGCTGAGCAAGGTGGGCTTGCGCACCATGGCGCTGATCTCCATGGGCGGTATCATAGTGTGCGGTGTGCTGCCGGCGTTCATCTCGTCTCTGACGGCGGTGTATGTGCTGCGCGGTATCGTGGGCTTTTGCATCGGCATCGGCTTTCCCCTGCAAAGCACCTTGGCGCTGCAGCTTTTTGATGACCGGGAGCGGCCCAGGGTCCTGGGGATGGCCACCGTGTCCCTGGCTGTCGGCTCTATCATCTTCATGGTGTTTTCCGGCCTGCTGTCCGACATGGATGCCCGGTATGCTTTCCTCTTCCATGCCATTTTGCTGCTGCCCCTGGCGGTGGTGTTGGTGAATCTGCGGGAACCCGGACAGAATGCCGCCGCCTCCCAGGAGTCTGCTTCCGCTGCTCCGGCGCAGGGGCCCATGCCAATCTATGCCGTGTTCACGGCCCTGATGTTTGCTGTGATCTTCTTTGCCTTCTATCCGGTACTGTTGAACATGTCCTCCATCTGTGCAAACGAGAACATTGGCGGCTCTGTGGTAGCAGGTATGCTGCTGGCGGTATACACCGTGGGCAATATGGTGGGCGGATTCCTGTTTGCGCCTCTGAGCCGGGCTGCCGGCAAGCTGGTGGTGCCCATTGGCCTGGTGATCTGGATCGCAGGTTCCGGTTGTATTGCGTTCGGCCGCACGGTACCTTTGATCATTCTGGGTGCCATCCTCTCCGGTACCGCTGTGCAGACCGTCTGGCCGGGCACGGTGAACTCCTATTCTGAGTATGTCCCCAAGAATAAGCAGTCCATGGCTGCGGCTTTGTTCTCCTCGGGCATGAACATCGGCTGTTTTCTGACCACCTTTTTCATCAGTGCCGTAGCCAACTATACCGGCGACAGTGACCCCCGCCTGCCGGTGATCTACGGGTTCTTCATCGTAGTAGCTTTCAGCCTGGTCTGGGCCGTGGTGGAGATCCTGCGAAACAAGAAGCATGGCTGAATTACAGATTGATGACGACTTATCGGGAGGAATTGCAATGACGACATTTACTTACTACAACCCCACCAAGGTCTACTTTGGAGACCAGCTGTCCAAGCTGGGCGAGGTGGTGCGCAGCTACGGCAGCCGGGCGCTGCTGATGTACGGCGGCGGCTCCATCAAGCGCACCGGCGTCTATGACCGCATTGTCGGCAGCCTAAAGGAAGCGGGTGTGACGGTTTCCGAGTTCCAGGGGGTGGAGCCCAACCCGCAGTATACCACTGTCAACCGGGCCGCGGATGTGTGCAAGGCCAACGATTGCGATGTGGTGCTGGCAGTGGGCGGAGGCTCCGTCATCGACGCGGCAAAAGTGGTGACGCAGGCCCGGTTTTACGACGGCGACTGCTGGGATCTGGTCACGCAGAAGGTGAAGGCAGAGCGGGGCCTGCCCCTGATTGCCGTGCCCACCATGGCCTCGGCCGGTTCGGAGAACGACGCCTGGGCGGTCATTTCCAACAAGGACACCAACCAGAAACTGGACCCCTGGGGGGAGAGCTTCCAGCCCAAGGCGGTGTTCATCGATCCCGCTATCACCTACACGGTAGGGGCTTATCAGACGGCGGTGGGGGCAGCGGATATCCTCTCCCATATCACGGACATCCGCTACTTCATCAAGGAGCATAAAATCGCCTTCATCAATGAGATGATGGAGGCCATGGCCCGGAACGTCATCAAGTATGCCCCTGTCGCGATCGCGGAGCCGGACAATGAGGAGGCCCGTGAGAATCTGTCCTGGGCTTCCGCCATGATTACCGGCGGCATCATGGATCAGGGCGGAACCACCGACATGATCCTGCACCTGACGGAGTACGGCATCGCCGCCTTCTACGAGATCCCCCACGGCCACGGCATCGCGATTTTGATGCCCCGGTGGATGCAGTACATTCTCAACGAGGAGGTAGCACCTGTATTCTACCGCTTTGGAGTCCAGTGCCTGGAAGTGGAGCCTGGTCTGGATCCCATGACCGGTGCACAGAAGACCATCGACGCCGTCAGCGACTGGCTCTATCACAAGCTGGGACTGGAAAGTCATCTGGCCGCCTTCGGCGTGGAGGAGGCCAAGCTCCCGGAAATGGCGGAAAAGGCTCTGCGGGGCATGGACACCCTCCACGGCCTGACGGACCTCACCGTCCAGGATGTGGAGAAGATCTTCCGGATGTGCATGTGATGGACGCGAACCCGGGACTCGTTCACGGTACTCTTTTGAAAAATATTATCCATGAAATTGTATCCCAAGGGTGAAAGAGCGGGTGAAGAAGGCAGCCGAAAAAAACGGCTGCCTTCTTTTATTGCTGACAGATGGGGATTTCTATCCTTTCTTCATAAGTCATTGATTTGCAGTTTCATGAAGGTGCAGTAAGAGTTTGATCGGGTCTCCGGCATACTGCTGTTGGATAACGGCTCAATATGCAAGGATGGTAATTCTCCACAGAAATTTCCTGACAATTTTTTTATGAAGAAGTAAATCATATTGAGGATATAAAGAAAACTTATATTCGGTGGAAAGACGCATGGCGGATGAAAAGAAGCTGAGAAGTCTTTTGACTGAGATCGTGGGGTCCATAAAGAAATTCTCTGTGGTTTTTGACTGTCTTTAATGAATTTTGGGGTTCGGTTGGCAAGGCAGTGCTGACTTTGGGGATGAATGGAGGAATTCCTTCCTTTGCCGGTTTACAATGCTGCCTCCGTCAATGGTGAACTTAAGCAGTTTATTGCCTGAGAGACTATAAGACCTCACTATAAACTAATTTTCCGCTCCATTGATCGATCCCTTGACGTAAATTATCGTATGGCTTGAGATTTGTATAGAACAGCTTGTTTTTTTGTAGGTTGCCTCACACCGTGCCCCACATGTTGAAACATCCGAAAAAGTTTGAAGCGCACTGGCCAGGAAGAAAATTTCCTGCCGGTGCGCTTTTCCCTTTCTGCCGTACATGCCCCGCTTCTGGAAGGGTCCTATGAACCTGTACCGCCTTCTTTACGTTGATTTTGCAGTGCAAACACATACCGGAATCCGCACGGGAGGGCTATCGTTTTTTGGTGGTATTTTCACCGGTTACTCGGTCAACTTTTCCTTCGGCACCACAATGTGAGAGTCGATCTCCAGGGCAGGGAAGGCTGCACTGGAGGAGGGGGAACACAAAAATTGTGCAAAAGTTACAAACAAAAATTGTTAAAATATTATTGATCATATGCAAATAGACTGTTTTACGTACATGGTTAACAATTGATGGCCACCGAGATGATTTTGGGGAAGAAACATTGACCCAAATGTAGTTTCCGGTCAACTTTTTGTATTTTACATACCCGAAGCCTATAATTATGGCAGAAACAGTCACACAGGGAAACGAAGAGGGGAGGAGATCGTCCAACTTGCAGAAGGCCCCCGTAAGAACACCGCAGAATAGTTTGTGTTTGGAAAGGAGGGTCGGGATCCCGGATTCCGACAGCGCGTAATATGGATGGTATGCCTGTTGAAAAGCGCGGTTACAAAAAAGGATTTGTTCCCTTTGCCATTGCCGCCGCTGTATTAAGCCTTTGCGGCGGATTTACTGCAGCTGTGCCTTCAGCGATTGCCACATCCTGGGGGCTGGGCGGTACCGGTACCACCTGGATCACCCTGGCTTTTGCACTCAGCGCAGCCGGTATGGCTCCCATCATGGGAAAGTTCGGTGACCTGATGGGGCGTCGGGTGGGCATTCTCACTGGCCTGGCGCTCATGGCTGTGGGAGAATTGATGATCGGAATCGCTCCGGAAGGCGCATTTGCATTCGTTTTGGCGGCACGGTTCATACTGGGTGCCGGGGCGGCGGTCATTGCGCCGGTAGTTATCGGGTACATCCTTACGGAGTTCCCGGCCAATAAAACGGGGCAGGGCTTTGCCCTATACATGTTTATTGCTTCAGCAATGGTCATTTTCGGACCCACTGCCGGCGGACTGATGATTGATAAGGTTGGCTGGAGAGCGGTTTTGTACCTCTGCGTGGCCTTTTGTGTCATCGGATTTGTAGTGTGCATATTCACTGTAAAAAATGCCAACGGCCCCAAAAAATCCCTGGCGGGATTTGATGGTGTAGGTTCGGTGTTCAGCCTGCTGTTTTTCTCCCTGTTCCTCTGCATTCCAACCTTTGGTCAGAGTAATGGCTGGATCTCCAAGCAGACGCTCATCTGCGTGGGAGCAGCAGTGGTTGCGCTGGTGATTCTGGTCTTGATTGAGAAACGGGCGGCCAATCCGATCCTCAGCAGCAAATTCATGTTCCGCAAGCAGTTCATCCTCCCTGTGATCGCCCTGTTCCTGACCCAGGGACTGATGCAGTCCTGTATGACGAACACCATCATCTTTGTGATCTCCACCCAGAACAACACCACACTTTCCGGCATTGCCACATCGCTGATGTATGTGGGCATGTCCATCGGTTCCATCGTGATCGGTCCCATGGCGGACAAAAAGGAGCCCCGTCTCATCGCAGCCGGCTCCCTGGTGTTTGTTGCTGCGGGTGCTGCACTCCAGATGAGCTTTACCGGTGAGACTGGACTCCCGATCTTTGGATTGTCCCTGATGCTGATTGGCCTTGGCCTGGGCGGCAACGCCACGATCTTTATGAAAGTCGCCCTCTCCGGACTGAGTCCTCAGCTGGCTGGTGTGGGCTCTGGTACTTACAACATGTTCCGCGATATGTCGGCTCCGTTCGGCGTCGCAATCTTCGTTCCCATGTTCTCCCAGAAGGTGGCCCAGGCGGTTACCGCCGGCGCGGATACGATCTCCGCCAACGTACAGGCCATCCACGGCACGGCCATGGTGCAGGTGGTCAGCGTTCTGCTGGGCATCGTGGTGTGTATGATGATTCCCAAGATCTACAACAACAAAACGGAGCAGACGGCCTGAGGCCGCCTGCTCCGGCAGATGGATCACATCAGGATCAAGCTGGCATAGTGGGCGTCGATCACGGACTGGACCGATTCAGTTTTTCGGTTTTTCAGAATGTTGAAAATGTTCTGATGCTGGTAGAGAAGCCGGCGGAAGACCCGCTCGTCCATGTCGCTTTCCAGGCTGACGCTAATGAACTGGAAGAGATTGCGGTAGCGCGAATACGTCTCCACCACCATGAAGTTGCCGGCTACCTGTGCCACCAGCAGGTGAAACAGGATGTCGTAATGGCAGAAGGCCACAAAGTCTCTGCGGCGGTAGGACTCAGTCAGCTCCGTCAGCTGTTTGTGGAGTTCTTCCAGCCCGTCCCGGGTGATCGCATAAATGGCCTGGTTGGTGGCCAGCAGATCCAACAGCTTCTTGAAGGAAAAGACGTCGGCGGAAAGATGTACATCCGGCTTATTGACATAAAAACTCCCTGCGGAATCCCGCTGGAGATAATGCTCCTTGGCCATTTTTTCCAGGGCCTGCTTCACTGGGCCGCGGCTGAGATTGAAGTCTGCACTGAGCTTTCCCTGGCTGAGGCTTTCACCGCCCTTGAGTTTGCGCATCAGGATTTCATGAGTCAGAACTTCACAAACCAGATCCTGGTTTGTAATAAAAGGGTTTTCCCGATAAGCGCGGTCAATGAGTTCTTGTCTGGTCAAAGTCGTTCACCAACCAATCTTTTGCGTAAATTGCCAAAATACAGCAATGTTATTATGGCCCCTTTCGTCATGTTTTGTCAATTAGCTTGGCAGGAAATATAAATATCGTCAATACATAGCAGGAGGTTTTATTTATGAAGACGTTGTTCTACGGTGCACAAATCGCCAAGATGTTCTGCGGAGATCTGTTCAAGCTGCTGGATGAGAACGGTGTTGCCTATGATATGGTGGAGCCTGGCAGCCTGGAGGAGCTGACTGCCGCCACCAAGGACCACGAGGCCATCGTGACGTTCTTCCCCCTCAATGAGGAGAAGATCAACGCCCTGGCGGATTCCATCAAGGGTATTGTGGTGACCTCCATCGGTTACGACAACATCGATGTGGAAGCAGCCAACAAGCGCGGCATCATGGTGTGCAACATCCCGGACTACTGCGTCGAGGAAGTGGCGCTCCACTCCGTTACGCTGCTGCTGGCCTCCCTGCGGAACATTTGCCTGTATGACCGCACCATCCGGGCCGGTAAGTGGACCACCCGTTCTATGGTCTGCGGCCGTCCCCGCCACCGTCTGTCCACCATGACCATGGGCTTCATCGGCTTCGGCCGCATCGGCCAGACCGTGGCCAAGCAGATGTCCGGTCTGGGCGTGCACATGATCGCCTATGATCCCTATCTGCCCGAGTCCGTGTTTGCTGAAAAGGGCATGGAGCGGGTCGCCACCCTGGATGAGCTGTATGCCAGAGCCGATATGATCGGTATTTACATGATCCTCACCGACGAGACCTATCACCTGATCAACCAGGAGAGCATCGCGAAGATGAAGGACGGCGTGATCCTGGTGAATACCGCCCGCGGCGCCATCTTCGATATGGACGCGGTCACGGAGAACCTGGCATCCGGAAAGATCGGTGCCGCAGGCCTTGACGTGTGGGATCCGGACCCGGTGCCCGCCGACCATCCCATCCTGAAGGACGACAACCTAACTGCAACTTCTCACTGCGCCTACTTCTCCATCGAGGCCAATGTGGATCTGCGCATCAAGTCCCTGATGACCGCCGTCAATATCTGCAAGGGCGAGATCCCCTACAACTGCATCAACAAAAAGGCTCTGGGCCTTGCCTGAGTGTCCGCAAGACGGGAAAAGACTGATCTGAGGAGGTAACGATATATGCCTATGATTAAAGTGGATCAGAACCGCTGCAAGGGCTGCAAGCTGTGCGTTGTCAGCTGCCCGCGCAAGATTCTGGAAATGAGTAAAGACCTCAACGCCAATGGCGACAACTACTGTGTACAAGTCGACGCCGACAAGTGCATCGGATGCGCCTTCTGCGCCATGATCTGTCCCGATGCCGCCATCGAAGTCTATAAGTAAGGAGGGAGCAACATGGCAAGAGCGTTTATGAAAGGCAACGAAGCCGTTGCCGAGGCTGTCATCCGCGGCGGCGTTGACCTGTTCGCCGGATACCCCATCACGCCGTCCAGCGAGATGCTGGAATATGCGTCCGATCATATGAGCGACATCGGCGCAAAGTTTATTCAGGTGGAAAGTGAGCTGGCAGCGTCCACCATGCTGTCCGCCGCCGGCCTCATCGGCCGCCGCGCATTCACCACCACTGCCGGCCCCGGCCTGGCACTGATGACGGAGAACCTGAGCAATATGATCCTCAGCCGCGTGACGGCGCTGTTCATCGTGGTGCAGCGCGCCGCCAACAACATCACGCCGGAGCAGGCTGATTACAACTACGCCACCAAGGGCTTCGGCCACAACGGCCAGCGCGGCTATGTCATCGCTCCTTCCACCGTGCAGGAGGCCGTTGACCTGGCCTACACGGCGCTGGACAAGGGCCAGGAGCTGGAAGTGCCTGTGCTGTTCATGATGGACGGCATGCTGGGCCAGATGGAAGAGCCCGTGGAGCTGCCTCCCTATAAGGAGAGCAAGCGCTCCGCCACCGTGATCCCGCCCACCGGCTGCGCGGGCCGTCAGAAGATCGACAGCCGCTCCATGCCCCGTCCCCAGTCCTATACGGAGACCATGGAAGACGCGCTGGAGCGTGCCCGCAACCAGCTGTTCCAGGAGAACTTGCGCTGGGTGGATGAAGAGGTCAAGTATGACGAGTACATGATGGACGATGCAGAGTACGTCATCGTCTCCTATGGCAGCTCCGCCCGGATCATGCGGGACGCAGTGAAGCTCCTGCGGGAAAAGGGCGTGAAGGCCGGCTTGTTCCGCCCCATCACCCTCTTCCCCTTCCCCGAAAAGCAGATCGCAGGCTTTAAGGACAGAGGTGTCAAGGGCGTGCTGACAGTGGAAATGGCGATCCCGCCCATGCTGCACTACGATGTGAAGATGCATCTGGACCGATCCATCCCCTGCCAGTTCTATAACCGCTGCGGCGGCAACACGGTGGACGAGTATGAAGCTGTTGAAGCAATGGAGAAGCTGATTCAGGAGGTGCAGAAGTAATGGAGTGTGTATATAAGAGACCGGAGGCCTTATCGGCGTTCCCCGGTATGTTCTGCCCGGGATGCCATCATGCCATTCTGATCAAGCTGATTGCAGAAGTGATCGATGAGATGGGGATTCGTGAGCGTTCCGTGCTTTGCTCTCCCATCGGCTGCGGCGGCATGACGGTTCTGTCCGCAAACTTCGACACTGTGTTCTCCCTCCACGGCCGGGTGCCCTCCACCGGCGCGGCCATCAAGATGCTCAACCCCGAGAGCATCGTGATGTGCTATCAGGGCGACGGCGACGCCGCTGCCATCGGCACGGCTGAGACCATCCATGTTGCCCGCCGGGGCGATCCCGTCACGGTGTTCTTTGTCAACAACGGCGTGTTCGGCATGACCGGCGGCCAGGTGGCGCCCACCAGCCGATTCAACGACTGGACGATCACCTCCAAGAAGGGCAATCCCTATCGGCCCATCCACCTGCCTGAGATGCTGGCCACCCTGGAAGAGCCGGATTACATTGCCCGCTGCGCGGTCAACAAGCCCAAGAACATCATCCAGACCAAGAAAGCTATCCGCCATGCCTTTGAGCGCCAGATGGAAGGCAAGTATTCCTTCATTGAAGTTCTCAGCGCCTGCGTGACCACCACCGGTGTGAAGGCGGAGAATTCTCCGGAGTTTATTGACCAGGTGATCGCATCCGATTTCCCGCTGGGTGAGTTCAAGCGGGACGGCAAGAGAGTGTAAGGGGGTGTCGACGTGGAAAAGAGCATGTATTTTGCCGGAGTCGGCGGCCAGGGCCTGCAGGTCCTGGGCAAGGTGATTGCAGAAGTGGCCAATGAAAAGGGCCTGTACGTCACCTACTCTCCCAAGTATGGTACCGCAAAGCGCGGCGGCTTGACCTCCTGCTTTGTGGTCATCAGTGACGAGCCTATTGGAAATCCCCGCAAGAAGAAGCAGGATCTCCTGCTGGCCATGGAGCCCCGGGCATACCAGCAGTTCTGCCACGATGTGAAGCCCGGCGGCACGCTGGTGGTCAACAGCACCTTGGTTCCGCAGACGGCGGAGCCGGACGAGGGTGTTCGTCAGATCAATGTGCCCCTTCACGGCGTCTGCAAGGACCTGGGCAATACGAAGGTCATCAGCACTGTTGCGCTGGGCGCCATGGCGGAGCTGCTCACCGATATGTTCCCGGATAAGGAGGCGTTCCTGGAGTTCGCCCTGCGCCAGCTGGCCAAGAAGCCGGAGCTGGCAGAGCTGAACAAGCGCGCCTTTGCCGCCGGCAGCGAGGCCATGAAAAAGAGCCTGGCCTGATCGTATTTGACAACTGTTTATAGCAGGCGGGCATTTACGGTGGATCACTGCAAATGCCCGCTTGCTTGGATTGTGTTTCCTGAGAACAAAGGAGGATTTCCCCATGGATTACAGCGCACGTATTGAAAGCCAGCTCTACCGGGATAAGGTCATCTCTGCCCAGCAGGCAGCGTCTTATGTGCAGGACGGCATGACGGTGGCTGTCCCACACTTCATCTGCTATGACAGCCCGGTCAGCACGGCCAAGGCCGTTCTGGAGCGCAAGCTCAACGGAGAGAATTTCCAGGTGGACCTGGTCTCCGCCGCCGCCTGCCACCCCGTGATCGATGAGGGCTGGACCAAGGCCGGTATTATCAAGAGCTTTATGCCCTATACTTCGGCCAATTCCAGCATCCGCAAGTCCGCCAACAGCCCCAGCGGGCTGAACTTCAAAGACTACCGCCTGAGTGTGATCCCGGAGTATATCCGCACGGGCTATCTGGGCGACATCGACGTGGCCCTGGTCTCCGTGGCCGGTATCACGGAGGATGGCAAGCTCAAGCCCTCCGTCTGCTCCGGCTATACCCAGACGGTGCTGAGCTGCGCCAAGAAGGTCATTCTGGAGATCAATCTCCAGTCTCCCCCGGATATGTATCTGCTGCACGACGTGTATGATCCCGGCCCCCGGGAAGGCCGTCAGCCCATCCCCATCACCAAGGCCAACGATGTGATCGGCTCCCATTTCTACACCGTGGATCCCGACAAGGTGGCAGGCGTTGTCATCAACGACGAGCCGCTGTTCCTGAGCCCCATGTGGGTGCCCCTCACCGCCGAGGACGCACCGGAGGATGTGCGGGCCATGGCACGGCACTTTGTGGAGTTCTTGAAAAAAGAGGTGGAAGCCGGGCGGATGCCTGCGAAGCTGCCTCCCATCCAGACCGGCGGCGGCATGGTGGCCGGCACCGTTCTGCGGGAGATGGGCAAGAGCTTCGAGGGGCTGGAGCTGTACACCGAGGCCGTTCTGGAGGACGGCGTGCGGATGCTGGACGACGGCAGCATCTCCTTCATCTCTACCGCCGGCTTCGGCTGCTCCGGCAAGACCACGGCGGACATTCTGTTCAATCCCCAAAAGTATGAGGGCAAGCTGATGGTCCGCCCCTGCGAGATCTCCAACCATCCGGAGGTCATCCGCCGGCTGGGCCTGCTGGCCATGAACAACATCGTGGAGGCGGATATCTACGGAAATATCAACTCCACCCATGTCAACGGCACCAATATCATCAGCGGCATCGGCGGCGCTCTGGACTTTGCGCAGAATGCCCGCCTGACGTGCTACTTCACCCTCTCTACTGCCAAGAAGGGGACCACGTCCTGCATCGTACCCAGTTGCTCTCACGTGGATATCACCGAGCACGAGGTGAACGTGATCGTCACGGAGTACGGCGTTGCCGACCTGCGCAACAAGGGCCCCAAGGAGCGCGTGGCGGAAATGATCCGCATCGCCCATCCGGATTACCGGCCCATGCTGGAGGATTACTACAAGCGCGCCGTAGAGGCCTGCAGCCCCTCCAACTGCCATACCCCTCATATTCTGGAGGAAGAGACCAGCTGGCATATCCGGGCACGGGATACCGGAAAGATGACAAAATAAAACAGCCCGCACCCGGGACGACACAGTCCGGCGCAGACTGGAGATGTCTTTTCGTACAAAGAACCTGGGATGTTGTGATCTCAGGTTCTTTGTATCTTCCGGGACGGTACGGCGCCCGAAATCGAGGTTAGTTTTTGCTGTTGCTGAGGGATGATACATGATAAAACGAGATGTAGAGTTTGAACAGTCGATCTGTGAGATCATTGACCAGTATGGCTGCGATCAGTCCCATCTGATCGCCATCATGCAGGACATTCAGGCAAAGTACAAGTACCTGAGTGAAGATGCGCTGACCCTGGTTGCCGAAAAGCTGGGCATCAGCACGGCCAAGGTGTACAGCGTGGCGACCTTTTACGAAAACTTTTCCCTGGAGGCCAAGGGCCGCCATATCATCAAGGTGTGTGCCGGCACGGCCTGCCATGTGCGCAAGTCCCAGCCCATCTACGATGCCATCCGGGATTATCTGGGCCTGACCGGAAAGAAAAAGACCTCCCCTGACGGGATGTTCACCCTGGAGACGGTGGCATGCCTGGGCGCCTGTGGTCTGGCTCCGGTCATGACGGTGGACGGGGAAGTGCACGCCAAAATGACGCCGGAGGCGGCCCTGGCGCTGCTGGAGCAGATGCGGAAGGAGGAGAGCGTATGACCCGGACAAAGCTGACACGGGACAGTTTCCATGTATTCCAGGCCAACGCCCGCAACGCCCTGCGGCAGAGCCGTCAGGTGCCCTCCGTGCTGATCTGCGCGGGAACCGGCTGCATTGCCGGCGGCGCCATGAAGATCTACGAAAATATCAAGGCGGAGTGCGAAAAACGGGGCCTTCCCGTATACGTGGGACTGAAGCATGACACGGACGAGGAGAAATCCCTCCACGTCAAGATGAGCGGCTGCCACGGCTTTTGCGAAATGGGCCCCCTGGTGCACATTGAGCCCATGGGGATCATGTACATCCACGTCAAGCCGGAGGACTGCCATGAGATCCTGGAAAAGACGGTGCTGGGCGGTGAGATCATCGACCGGCTGGTCTATCACCTGGACGGCGTGGCCTACCCTAAGCAGGAGGATATCCCCTTTTACAAGAAACAGCATCGTGTGGTGCTGGAAAACTGCGGCAGCAGCGACGCCGAGGACATTGAGGAGTACATTGCCAAAGGCGGCTACGAGGCCTTTGAAAAAGCCCTCTTTGAGATGAGCGACGAGGAGATCTGCAAGATGATCCTGGACTCCGGACTCCGGGGCCGGGGCGGCGGCGGATTCCCGGCAGGCAAGAAATGGGATGGTGCCCGGCGCCAGAAGGCAGAGCAGAAGTATGTGGTCTGCAACGGCGACGAGGGCGACCCCGGTGCGTTTATGGACCGCTCCATCATGGAGGGCAATCCCCACAGCGTGCTGGAGGGCATGATGATCGCTGGTTTGGCCGTCGGCAGCAGTGAGGGCTACATTTATGTGCGGGCGGAGTATCCGCTGGCAGTCAGCCGCCTGAAAGCCGCCATTGCCAAGGCGGAGGAGTACGGCCTCCTGGGTGATCAGATCCTGGGAACGGACTTTTCTTTCCACATCCATGTGAACATGGGCGCAGGCGCCTTCGTCTGCGGCGAGGGCAGCGCCCTGACCGCTTCCATCGAAGGAAACCGCGGCATGCCCCGGGTCAAGCCGCCCCGCACCATCGAGCACGGACTGTGGGCCGAGCCCACGGTGCTCAACAACGTGGAGACCTTTGCAAATGTGCCGCTGATCGTGCGCAACGGCGTGGAGTGGTATCACTCCATCGGCACCAAGACCAGCCCCGGCACCAAGGCCTTTGCCCTCACCGGCAATGTGGTGAACACGGGACTGATCGAAGTGCCCATGGGCACTACCATCCGGGAAGTGGTGTTCGACATCGGCGGCGGCATCCGGGACGGGAAGAAGTTCAAGGCGGTGCAGATCGGCGGCCCCTCCGGCGGCGCTACCACCGCCAGCAAGGAGCATCTGGATCTTCCTCTGGATTTCGACTCCCTCAAGAGCATCGGCGCTATGATCGGTTCCGGCGGACTGGTGGTCATGGACGAAGATACCTGCATGGTAGAGGTGGCACGGTTTTTCATGCGCTTCACCCAGAATGAGTCCTGCGGCAAATGCGTGCCCTGCCGGGAAGGGACCAAGCGCATGCTGGAGATCCTGGACCGGATCCTGGACAACAAGGGAACCATGGAGGATCTGGACCTGCTGGAGGAGCTGGCGGACACCATCACCCATACGGCCCTGTGCGGTCTGGGGCAGAGCGCCTGCAAGCCTGTGCAGAGTACCCTGAAATATTTCCGGGACGAGTACCTGGCCCACGTGGTGGACCACCACTGTCCCATCTGCAACCGGGAAAAGCCCCATCCCGTCATCGATCCCGCGGCGTGCAAGGGGTGCGGCAAGTGCCGGAAGAACTGTCCCATGGAGGCCATCACCGGAGCGGTGAAGCAGGCCCATACCATTGATCCGGAAAAATGCATCAACTGCGGCGCGTGTGTGGGCAGCTGTCCCTTCGGCGCCATCACGGCGGCAAAGGAGGGGTAAGGAATGGCAAAGGGAGTCATGTACATCGATGGACAGCGTGTGCCCTTCGATGGAGAAAAGAACGTTCTGGCGGTGATCCGCAAAGCCGGGATCGAAATGCCCACCTTCTGCTACTATTCCGAGCTTTCCGTTTACGGTGCCTGCCGGATGTGCGTGGTGGAAGATGAAAAGGGAAAGATCGACACCTCCTGCTCCATGGAGCCCCGGGACGGCATGAAGATCCGCACCAACACCGCCCGGCTGCTCAAGCACCGGCGGATGATCCTGGAGCTGATGCTCTCGTCCCACTGCCGGGACTGCACCACCTGCGAAAAAAGCGGAAGCTGCCGCCTGCAGGAGCTGGCGCTGCGGTTCGGCGTGCGGCATGTCCGCTTCGCGGATACCCGTCCCCATTACGAGAAGGATACCTCCTCTCCGGCGGTGGTGCGGGATCCCAACAAGTGCATCCTCTGCGGCGACTGCGTGCGGGTGTGCGAGGAGATGCAGGGGATCGGCGTCTTGAACTTTGCCCACCGGGGAAGCGACCTGATGGTGTGTCCGGCCTTTGACCGGAAGCTGAGCCAGACGGAGTGCATCAGCTGCGGCCAGTGCGCCGCCGCCTGTCCCACCGGCGCCATCACTGTAAAAGATGAGATCGGCAAGGCCTGGCGGGAGCTGTATGACCCGTCCAAGCGGGTGGTGTTTCAGATCGCGCCTGCCGTCCGGGTGGCGGTGGGGGAGGCCTTTGGTCTGGCGCCCGGCGTCAACGCCATGGACAAGCTGGTCTCCGCGCTGAAACTGATGGGCGCCGACGAGGTGTACGACACCAACTTCGGCGCGGATCTGACGGTGATCGAGGAGTCAGAGGAGTTCTTGGAGCGCCTGCAGAAAGGCGGCCCCTTCCCCATGTTTACCAGCTGCTGCCCGGCCTGGGTCAAGTATCTGGAAAACGAGAATCCCAAGTACCTCAAACACATCTCCACCTGCAAATCCCCCATGGAGATGTTTGCCGCCGTGCTGAAAGACCAGTATGCCGCCAAGGACGCACAGGACGGACGCACCACCTATCACATTGCCATCATGCCCTGCACCGCCAAGAAAATGGAGGCCCAGAGACCGGAGTTCGTCCATGACGGCAAGCCGGATGTGGACCTGGTGCTGACCACCCAGGAGATCGTCATGATGATCAAGGAGTCGGGCATCCGCTTTGACGAGCTGGAAGGAGAGGCCCCGGACCTGCCCTTCGGTATGGGCACCGGCGCAGCCGTCATCTTCGGCACCACCGGCGGCGTGGCGGAGGCCGTGGCCCGGCGGATCGTGGAGGACAAGTCCAAAAACACCCTCCAGGCCCTTCAGTTCTCCGGACTGCGGGGGACGGAGTGCATTCGGGAAGTGGAACTGCCCTTCGGTGAGCGGACGCTGCGCATCGCCGTGGTACACGGTCTGGTGAACGCCAAACGACTGCTGGCGGATATCGAGGCGGGGCGTGCCTACTATGATCTGGTAGAGGTCATGACCTGCAAGACCGGCTGCGTGGGCGGCGCGGGACAGCCATACGGGCTCATCCCGGTCAAGCGGCAGCGGGCGGCGGGCCTCTATGAGACCGACCGCACCGCACTGATCAAACGCTCGGAGCGCAATCCCATGGTCATCAAGCTGATGGAGGGGACGCTCCGCGGGCGCACCCATGAACTGCTGCATGTAAAGTATGAAGCGGCGGCCGGGAATCGCAGAACCGGTTCCCAATGACCGCGGCGGCTGAAAACGAGCCTGCAAAATGGTTTTGCATCGTTCCCCACAGGGACAAGTAAAACAGCAATCAGCACACCGACCGGGAAGCCCAAACTTCCCGGCCGGTGTGTTTTTGAACAAAGCACAAAACAGACGTGGGTGTGCTTAGCGAAAAGATTCCCTCTGGCGGAGAAGGTGTCTGCCTGTTTGGTAATGCTCCAGGTACATACAACTTGCGGAAGTGGATAGAAGGCGGCGTCCAAATCTTGGTGAATCACAGGGACGTTCAGGGGGCAATCCATTAGGAAAAAGCAGCTTAACACCGGCATGCGTTGTGAGAAAATAGGAAGCCTGTCCTATCCGGGACAGGCTTCCTTGGGTTATGAGGAGATGCTCTTGGCGTCTTGGCGTGATTCACGTGGATACGATCCTTGACGGTGAGGATAGAATTCCATAGATCGTGAATCTTGGGGAAATGCGTCCGAACACAGGTCATACAACGACTAAATTCACCGCATGCTGCGAAAATGCTTTCTTCATGTCGGCGGAAAGCTCACTGTCAGTAATAATACAGCTGACCTCGGAAATCGGACAGACCTTTACCAGGCTGGCCCGGCCAAACTTGCTGGAATCCGCCAAAACAATTGTTTTGGCGGCGGTGTGGCGCATCCAGTTTTGAATGTTCGCTTCACTGAATCCCAAATCTGTACACCCAATGACAGGATCAATGCCGGAAACGGACATGAAATAGATGTCAATATGCAAATGCTCCATCAGAGGTGTCATATTGTCCACCAGCGTATACTCGTTTTTATTTAAAATGCCGCCTGTCAAAATAATGGTATAGCCGGGGCAGTCTGACAAAATCAGCGCATTTTGAATAGAATTTGTCACAATAGTCAAGTGCTGGAACTGCTTTTTCAGAGCCAACGCCATCATTTGACTGGTGCTGCCATAGTCCAGAGCGATCACTTGCTGTTCCTGAACCATGGTCAGTGCGTACTCGGCTATGGCGGTTTTCTGCTCAATATGCTGGGTATTTCTGGTTTGCAGCGCAATATAACCAAGCGGTGGAGCTGCCTCCTGTTCTGGAATCGGCACTGCGCCGCCGTGAACCCGGTTCAGCTGACCGCATTTTTCCAGATAATCCAAGTCCTTGCGGACCGTCTCGGAAGATACCCCCATCCGGTTGACCAGATCTGCTGTGTGGACATTACCGTCCTTTTTCAAAAGCGTGAGGATCATTTCATGTCGCTGCTGTGCCAGCATAAAGGCCCCTCCCTGCAAAAAGCAATCATCATTTTATATTTGCCATTATACCGCAAGCTTATTGCCTTGAAAAGGGGAAAAACAAAAAAACGCAGAAAAAACATGCTAATATTTTTGCGAATTTCTTTTAAAAAAACTATATCAAAGAAATTCACAGCAGTATTTACAAAACAATCTTTATAAAATTGGGAAAAATCATGTTTTTAATTGCGAATTATTTGTTTTTCTTGCAAAACCCAAAATTTGCAACTATACTGAAGCTGCAAACAAAGTTGGGCTTTTGATGTGCACTGATTTTGTCAAAGCGGAAAGGAGAAAGAACTCATGAGCAGGGAAAAAGGAATTGAGAAGGCAGTGCCAAATCGGTGGTTTGTATTTGGAATCCTGACGATGTCCGGCGGAATTGCGTTTAAGCTCTCCAGCATCAAGGATATGTTTTATGTCCCAATGCAGGAGTTCATGGGACTTACAAATACCCAGATCGGCGCAGCGCTGAGCATCTACGGAATTGTACAGACCATCGGCCTGATTTTAGGCATCTATATCTGTGATTTGTTCAGCAAGAAATATATGATTGGCGGCTCTTTGATCTGTAAAGGACTGGTGGGGTTCTATCTGGCAACGTTTCCGTCATACCCTGGATTCCTTCTGTGTTTCGGAATTTTTGCCTTTTTGGGAGAGGTTACATACTGGCCTGTACTCCTCAAGGCGATCCGTCTGCTTGGCGATGAGAAAACGCAGGGCAGAATGTTTGGTTTTCTGGAGATGGGTCGCGGCATCGTGGACGTGATCGTAGCATCCGCCGCCCTGGCAATTTTCAGCGCTTTGGGTGAGGGAGCCGCCGCCCTGCGAAGCGGAATTTTGTTCCTGGCGGTCATGACCCTTCTGGCCGGCGTGCTGTGCCTGATTTTCGTTCCCAATGACGAAAAGCGGCTGGACGCGGACGGCAAGGAGGTCAACAAGGCCAAGGCGGCATTTTCCGGTATGATGCAGGCAATCAAGAGTGTTGATATCTGGGCAGTTGCTCTCAATGGTTTTGTGGTATATTGTATCTACTGTGGGCTGACGTATTTCATCCCCTTCCTGAACAACATTTATCTGCTGCCTGCCACTGCAGTGGGAATCTACGGCATTATCAACCAATATGGCCTGAAGATGGTCGGCGGTCCGGTGGGCGGCGTGATGTCGGATAAGGTCTACAAGTCCTCGGCCAAGCACATTCGGATGGGCTTTTTGGTCTGCATTGTTGCCATGGGAGCATTCTTGCTGATCCCCCACGAAAAATTGGGGCAGGAGGGCCTGTGGATGGTGGGTGCCGTGTGCACGCTGCTCTTTGGCGCGATTGTGTTTACCATGCGGGCCGTGTTTTTTGCCCCCATGGATGAGGTGAAAGTTCCCCATGAGATCACCGGCGCGGCAATGAGTCTTGCATCCCTTGTCATCTATCTGCCCAATACCTTCGCGTATGTGATGTACGGTAACTTTTTGGATCGCTACCCGGGTATGACGGGGTATCGGATTGTTTTCGGCGTGATGATTGCTTGGGCGGTGGTAGGACTCTTCGTCTCTTCGTTCCTGATCCGCAGAATCAAGCTGCATCAAGAAAATGGTTGAGAAAGGTGGTTATGGATATGAGAGATTATGAGGGATTCAAGCATAACGGGGGCTGGTATAAGGGAAATCTTCACAGCCATACCACCATCTCGGACGGGCTTTTGCAACCGGAGGAAGCGGTTCAGGTCTACCGTGAGCACGGATATCAGTTTCTGGCCTTGTCTGAGCATGACATTTTTACGGATTTTCGCGACCAGTTCAATACAGAGGACTTTATCATGATTCCAGCTGTGGAGAGCAGTGCCATTTTATATCAGGGTGCGCACGGCGGAAATCGGCTGAAAATCCACCATCTGCACGGAATTCTAGGCACCAGCGAAATGCAGCAGCAGACAAAGGCGCCGCTGTTCCGTCACATGGAATATATTCCTCCTCGGAAATACTTCGGGAACTGGCCCGGCAGGGAGGTCTCCCAAGAAATTGCGGATATGCTGCGGGACCACGGGTGCGTGGTGACCTATAATCACCCCATCTGGAGCCGCATCACAGAGGAGGAATTCATCCATACAGACGGGGTCCAGGCCCTGGAGATTTTCAATTACAATACGGTTCTGGAGTCCAATACCGGCTATGACGTGACCTATTGGGACCGGATGCTGCGCATGGGCAAGCATATCAATGGTTTTGCCAGCGATGATAATCACAACGAGGGCCTTTTTGAGGACTGCTGCGGCGGCTGGATCTGTGTGCAGGCACCGGAGCTTACCCACGATGCCATTGTGCAGAACTTTATTGATGGCAACTACTACTCCTCCGCCGGTCCGATGATCCGGGACTGGGGTATCCGGGACGGCATCGCTTGGATCGACTGCTCGCCGGTCAACCGAATCCACTTCGTGGCAGGCAATGTCATCAACGATGGGACCACTGTTCTGGGCGAGGCGTTTGAGGACTCTTTGGAGCATGGCGAGTACCGCATGAAGGGCCATGAAACGTATCTGCGTGCAGAGGTGACGGATAAGTACGGGCGGACTGCCTGGACCAATCCCATTTATCTGGATTCGGACGAAGCATAAGGCAGAAGGAGGGGAGCGCGGGTATGGACAAGGTCCTGGAAACCCTGACTGCGTTTGACAGCTGGCTGTGGGGGAATTGGCTGCTGTTTGTCCTGCTGGGAGTCGGCATCTTATACACAGTGATTTCCGGCTGTGTCCAGGTACGCCACTTTGGATATATCATCCGAAAGACGCTTTGGAACCCCGTCCGCTATGGAGATCGTGATGCGGAGTCGGAGGGCAGCGTTTCGTCCTTTCAGGCGCTGAATATGGCACTGGCCTCCTGCGTGGGCAGCGGCAACATCGTCGGTGTTGCCACGGCGGTTTTGGCGGGGGGCATGGGGGCCATTTTCTGGATGTGGGTAGCGGCCTTTGTGGGGCTCGCCACCAAGTACGGAGAAATTATCCTGGGAATGCTCTATCGGGTGAAAGACGACAAGGGAACTTGGGTAGGCGGCCCGATGTATTATATCCGGGATGGGCTCCATGCCCCACTTCTGGCACTTTTATGTGCACTGTTTATGGTCGTGCAGATCATCGGAGGGAATTTTATTCAGTCCAATACCATCAGCGGCGTGATGGAGGACACATTCCAGATCTCTCCGGTGGTTACGGGGGTGGTGCTGACGGTTCTGATTTTCACAGTCTCCGCCGGCGGCCTGAAACGATTCGCCCATGTGGCCCGAAAAGTAGTCCCCATCATGGCGGGGATGTACGTAATCAGCGGGCTCTTTATCATTCTCATCAACTTTCGTGCGTTGCCAGGCGTATTTGCGGATATTTTTGCTGGGGCGTTCGGATTGCGGGCCGTAGGCGGCGGGATGCTGGGCAGTATGCTGATCGCCATGCAAAAAGGGGTTGCCCGCGGCCTTTATTCCAATGAGGCAGGCGAGGGCTCGGCGCCGGTGCTCCATTCCGCAGCGGAGGTGGACCACCCGGTAGAGCAAGGACTCACCGGCGTAACAGAGGTGTTTCTGGATACCTTTGTCATCTGCACCATCACGGGTCTGGTGATGGGGGTCACCGGCGTACTGGACAGCGGATTGCCTGGTGAGGTATTGCCGCTTTACGCCTTTGCCAGTGTCTGGGAGCCGCTGCGATATGTACTTACGCTCAGCCTGCTGCTATTCTCCAGCACATCCCTCATGAGCCAGTGGTATTTTGGATTTGTGGGGCTGAACTATATCTTCGGCCGGAATGTAGCTGAGAAATTCAAATATGTGTTTCCATGCTTTTGCGTTCTGGGTGCGGTACTCACCAGCGATGTAGTTTGGACGATTCAGGATATTGCTCTGGGGCTTCTCACTATCCCAAATCTGATTGCCATGCTGCGCTTGTGGCCGCAGGTTCGCGCTGCTACCAAAGATTATTTTTCACGCCCATCACAATTATAAGACCGGACCGCAGCAGGGAAATGGCTGCGCGCTTTTCACAGAACCTGAATCTGCTGTGAATGGATGATGATCTCAGATTTCTGTTCCATCTGCTAAAACGTCTGACAAGGATTGGAACACGTCGGCAAGAAATGAAAACGCACCGGACAGAAAGTTCTGGCTTCCTGTCCGGTGCGCTGTTTTTTGATGGCGGGTGGTATCTGTCATGGTCGAGAGAGGCATGGCCTTGTCTTTTACTTGCGTGTTCCACACTGCCGTTGTAAAACTCAGTGGAAAAAGGGGGAAACGCTCTCTCGCTCCACTAAATGAGTGGATACGGTTGTCCGCAGCATACCGGTACGTTCGTCACACAGGGCGCGGCCTCCGTCCCGGATGCGCTGGTGCAAGATCTCCATCGCCAGCATGCCCATCAACTCCTTGGCGATGTGCACAGTGGTCAGAGGAGGGTCTACCATGGTGCAGATGGGCATGTCGTCAAACCCCACCACGGAGACATCCCGGGGAACCTGATAGCCGTGGGATTTCAGCGCCCGGATACAGGAGGCGGCAATGATGTCATTGTCGGCAAACAGCGCCGGCAGGGGCTTGCCGCCCTGATCCAGCCAGGCGCTCATATCATAAAAGGCCTGCTCTGAGGAGATGCCCACATCCACGCACTGCGTGGGAGATTTTTTCAGAAGGCCCCACTCCCGCCGGGCCTTGATGATGCCGGCTTCTCGTTCGTCAAAGCTGTCGATCCGAACGGTGGAGCGCAGGTATCCCACGTCGGGATAACCCTTGTTTAGAAGGTAGGAGGCAGCCCGATAGGCGCCGCAGCGGTTATCCGCCACCACGCAGTCCAGATCCACCAGACTGGTGGCGTTATCCACCATCACCAGCGGCAGATCCAGCTTTCCCACGCCGTGAGCCTGTGCCATGGCAATGTGACGGTCTTTGATCTCTGTTCCCAAAACGATCAGACCGGAGATGTCCTTGCAGATCACGTTGATCTGTTCGTTCCAGTCCTTGCTGGTGTCAAAATAGCTGATCAGTACATTATATCCGTATTCCTTGGCGCGGGCTTCGATTCCCTGAAGTACAATCGAATAGAAGGAGGTCTCCTTCACGGCGTCACCCCGCTCCAGAAAAATCACATATCGGATGTTGGGGACCGCTTCAGCAGAACTCTTCTGGGTAATATATCCCATGCGGATGGCCTCTGCCAGAATCCGCTCTCTGGTGGCAACACTGACTCCCGGCTTTCCGTTCAGAGCCAGAGAGACCGCAGAGGGGGAGACCCCAAGCTTTTCCGCAATGTCCTTTGCAGTAATTCCCATTCTACCGACGCCTCCTTCTTTCCAAAACAGCCGGCGGGCGGCCGTTAAGGTTCATTATAATAGACCGCAGTGTAAAAAACAATAGAAAATGCTAAATTTATAAATAAATTAAAAAA
>OOBW01000284.1_pt1 | contig 45249 bp, 40 predicted proteins | sample 1671701 | NCBI WGS metagenome assembly OOBW01 (sample SAMN06348183, study PRJEB24527) | human gut metagenome | biome: human gut; feature: ankylosing spondylitis patient; material: feces | host: Homo sapiens | place: China | collected 2015-10 | reverse complement strand
GGTGACGGCGGCTGTTTTGGTCCGGCTGCTTGAAAATCCCTGAAATCACGGCTTCTTTTTTCCTGGAAAGCATGATATGATACAGAATCAGACAGGAGTTGATCGCATGGAACAAGAACACAAGCGCCGGGTCCGCTATTCCGGCACTCATCCCCGAAACTACCGGGAAAAATACAAGGAGCTTAACCCGGAGCGCTACCAAGCCGACGTGAAAAAGATTCTCGAAAGCGGAAAGACCCCTGCCGGGATGCACATTCCCATTCTGGTGGACGAGATTCTGGAGTTTTTGCAGATCCACCCCGGCCAGATCGGCTATGACGCCACCCTGGGATACGGCGGCCACACCCGTCGGATGCTGGAACAGCTCCAGGGACAGGGCCACCTCTACGCCACAGATGTGGACAGCGTGGAGTCGGAAAAGACCCGGGCCCGTCTGGCGGCACTGGGCTATGGACCGGAGATCCTGACCATCCGCCATATGAACTTTGCCGATGTGGATCAGGTGGCCCCCGGTGCACTGTTCGACTTTGTGCTGGCAGACCTTGGTGTCTCCTCCATGCAGATCGACAATCCTGAGCGGGGCTTTACCTTCAAATACGACGGCCCGCTGGATCTGCGGCTGGACCCGTCCTCCGGCGTCACCGCAGCGCAGCGCTTACGGGAACTGGATGAGGAGGAATTGGAAGCCTTGCTGGTGGAAAATGCAGACGAACCTTACGCTGACCGCATTGCCCGGGCCGTAATGCAAGTCTACCGGCGGGGCGGCTCGGTGGAGACCACCCGCCAGCTGGCATCTTTGATTGAAGGTGCGCTTTCCTTCCTGCCTGCCGGGGAGCGGAAAGAGGCTGTGAAAAAATCCTGTCAGCGGACTTTCCAGGCCCTGCGGATTGACGTCAACAGCGAGTTCGAAGTGCTTTATGCTTTTTTGGAAAAGCTGCCCGGCGTGCTCAAACCCGGCGGACGGGCAGCCATTTTGACCTTCCACTCCGGAGAGGACCGGCTGGTTAAAAAGGCCTTCCGCCAGTACCAGCGGGAGGGCCTCTACCGGGAGGTCTCGGAGGATGTGATCCGGCCCTCCGCCCAGGAGTGCCACCGTAATCCCCGGGCCCGGTCCACCAAACTGCGGTGGGCCATCCGGGCGTGAAGGAGGGTGAGACGGATGCTGCGGGATGAAACCATCCGGCGTGTGCTGCAATTCCGGGATGACCGGGACTGGCGGCAGTTCCACACCCCCAAGGACTTGGCCATTTCTCTGAATCTGGAGGCGGCGGAGCTGCTGGAGCTCTTTCAGTGGAGCGGCACGGACCTGGAGTGCCGCGACAAGCTGGGCCGGATCCGGGAGGAGCTGGCAGACGTACTGAGCTACTGCATTTTGATGGCCGACGTCTGCGGACTGGATCTGGACGAGATCATGAATGAAAAGGTCACGAAAAACGAAGCCAAGTACCCGGTGGAAAAAGCCCGGGGAAACGCCGCGAAGTATACGGAGCTTTGAAAAAGGCCTCTTGCCGTCAAAACACGGCAAGGGGCCCTTTCTCTTTTCCACATGAAGCAGACCGCTTATTTCCCGTAGGGTGGGCGCTGGTAGCGCTGTTTTCCCCGTCTGGCTTTGCCGTAGTCAATAACTTTCGTGGGACAGCCACAACTGATCCGCCAGCAGCCTTGTACAGCAACGGCTGTTCCCGATGGCGCTGAGATACACGATCATTGCTTCTTCCCTTTTTTCAGAATCACCCTGCTCTTCAGCCTCTCAAAAGGAGTCTGTCCCGATTTTGCTCAGGCCGGCTCTTCCGCAAAATTTCCTGTGTAGAGCTGATAGTAATTCCCCTTTTTGGCAATCAATTCGTCATGGGTGCCTCGCTCAATGATGCGGCCCTGCTCCATGACCATGATACAGTCGGCGTTGCGCACCGTGGACAGGCGGTGTGCAATGACAAACGTCGTCCGCCCTGTCATCAGCGCATCCATGCCATCCTGCACCAATTTTTCCGTACGGGTATCGATAGAGGAAGTAGCCTCGTCCAGAATCAGCACCGGCGGGTCCGCCACTGCCGCTCGCGCAATGGCCAGCAGCTGGCGCTGGCCCTGACTGAGGTTTGCACCGTCACCGGTGAGCATGGTCTGATAGCCGTCCGGCAGCCGGCGGATGAATCCGTCCGCGTTGGCCAGTTCGGCTGCCGCCATGCACTCTTCATCGCTGGCATCCAGGTTTCCGTAGCGGATATTCTCCATCACCGTGCCCGTAAACAGGTGGGTATCCTGGAGAACAATGCCCAGGGAGCGGCGTAGGTCCGGCTTTTTGATCTTGTTGATGTTGATGCCGTCGTAGCGGATCTTGCCGTCGGCAATGTCGTAAAAACGGTTAATCAGATTGGTGATCGTGGTCTTGCCGGCCCCGGTGGCGCCCACGAAGGCGATCTTCTGGCCCGGCTTTGCCCAAAGGCTGATATTGTGCAGCACCAGTTTGTTCTCGTCGTAGCCAAAGTCCACATCTTCAAACACCACGCCGCCCTCCAGTCTGGTATAGGCAGCGGTTTCATCCGCCTGACGCGGATTCTTCCAGGCCCATACATTGGTCCGCTCTGCGGTCTCTTCCAGCTGACCCTCCCGGTTTTCACGGGCACTGACCAGTTCCACGTAGCCCTCGTCGGCCTCCGGTGTCTGATCCATCAGGTCAAAGACCCGCTGGGCGCCGGCTGCTGCGGTGACCACAAAGTTCACCTGCATGCTGACCTGGGTAATGGGGTTGGTAAAACTCTTGTTCAGGCTTACAAAGGTAATCACCGTACCAAGGGTCACACCGGCAAGGCCATTAATCCCCAGAATCGCGCCAATGATGGCCACCAAGGCATAGCTCAGCCAGCCGATATTGGAGTTGATGGGCATGAGGAGATTTGCGTAGCGGTTCGCCATGTTGGCGCTGTCCCGCAGTGCGTCGTTGACCTTACGGAAGTCGGCTTTGGCAGCTTCCTCGTGACAGAACACCTTGACCACCTTCTGCCCGTCCAGCATCTCCTCGATAAAGCCGTCCACAATGCCCAAGTCCCGCTGCTGACGGACATAGTACTTGCCAGAGAGCCTGGAAAAATTCTTCGTGACCACCAGCATCACCGCAGCTGTCAGCAGGGAGATGACGGTCAGCGTGGGATTGAGCAATATCATGGTCACCAGCGTGGCTGCCATGGTAATAACGGAGTTGATGATCTGGGGAATGCTCTGGCTGAGCAGCTGCCGCAGTGTATCTACGTCGTTGGTATAAACGGACATGATGTCACCATGGGCATGGGTATCAAAGTATTTGATCGGCAGGGATTCCATTTTAGCAAACAGCTCATTGCGCAGGCGACGCATGGTTCCCTGGCTGACACTGACCATGATGCGGTTATAGGAAAATGCCGCCACCACGCCGATCCCCATGATGCAGGCCAACCGAATCAAATCATTTGCCAGTCCGCTGAAATCCCGGGAACCGGTCTCCAGCATGGGTGTGATATAGCTGTCCACCAGCGTCTGCGGGAATGTGGCGCCTGTTACGGTGGCGATTGCCGTAATGATGATGCACAGCACCACCAGAGTAAACGGGACTTTATAGTAATGCAGCATATAGAGGAGGACCCGGTTGAGCACCGCCGTTGCCGCGGGTTTGGATGTTTTTTGCTGATTCATATGCGTTCCTCCTCTTACGCCGGCTGATCGAAATCGCCGCCGCCCTTTACCTGGGATTCATAGATCTCCTGATAAATGGCGTTGTTTTTGAGCAGGTTCTCATGACTGTCGAAGGCGTTGATGCGGCCGTTGTCCAACACCAGAATCCGATCCGCTCCCTCCACACTGGAGATCCGCTGCGCGATGATAATCTTCGTAGTCCCGGGGATCTTCTGGACAAAAGCGGCCCGGATTTTCGCATCAGTCGCAGTGTCCACCGCACTGGTGGAATCGTCCAGGATCAGCACCTTGGGCCGCTTTAAAAGGGCCCGGGCAATGCAAATCCGCTGCTTCTGGCCACCGGAGACGTTGGCACCCCCCCGCTCGATCCGGGTGTGGTAACCGTCCGGCAGGCGGTCGATGAACTCATCGGCACAGGCTGCCTTGCAGGCCTCGATGCACTCCTCATCACTGGCATCCGGATTACCCCAGCGCAGATTTTCCAGAATGGTGCCGGAGAACAGGGTGTTTTTCTGCAGCACCACGGACACCTGGTTGCGCAGTGTCTCCATGTCGTATTTCCGGACGTCTACGCCGCCCACACACACGGAGCCATCGTCCACGTCGTAGAGACGGCAGATCAGGTTGACCAGGCTGCTTTTACCAGAGCCGGTCCCGCCGATTACGCCGATGGTCTCGCCCGAGCGGATATGAAGGTCAATATCGGACAGGGCGTTTTTCCCACTGCCGTGCTTATAAGAAAAGCTGACATGGTTGAAGTCGATGCTGCCATCAGCCACCTCGGTGATAGGCTGCGGCGGATTGTGGAGGTCCGGCGTCTCCGTCAAGACCTCACTGATCCGGCGGATGCTGGCCATGGACATGGAGATCATCACCACCACCATGGAGAGCATCATCAAGCTCATCAGCAACGACATGATGTAACTGAAAAGACTGGTGAGGTCTCCAGTGCTCAGGCTGCCGCCCACGATGTACTGTGCGCCGAACCAGGACACGGAGATGATGCAGAAGTAAACCGCCAGCATCATGGCCGGGTTATTGAACGCCAGCAGGCCCTCTGCCTTCACGAACAGCCGGTAGAGATTTTGGGACGCCTTGGAGAATTTTTTATTTTCGTGTTCTTCCCGGACAAAGGCTTTTACCACCCGGATGGCGGAGATATTTTCCTGTACACTGGCGTTCAGGTCATCGTATTTCCGGAATACCTGGTTGAAGATTTTCAGCGTCACCACCATGATGGTTCCGATCACCACAGCCAGAAACACCACTGCGATCAAAAACATGGCGCTGAGGCGGGGGCTGATGATCAGGCACATGGCATAACTGAAAATCAGCATCAGCGGCGAACGGACCGCCACGCGGATCACCATCATGAATGCGTTCTGGACATTGGTGATGTCGGTGGTCATCCGGGTCACCAGACCGGGAACACTGAATTTATCAATATTGGAAAAGGAGAACGTCTGGATGGTGTCGTAGATTTCCTCCCGCAGATTGGCCGACAGGCCCGAGGATGCGCTGGCGGCAAATTTACCCGCCAATGCACCAAAGATCAGGCTGAGAAAAGCCATGATCACCATCAGCGCTCCATAGCGATACACTGCGGGCATGCTGCCCATCTCCAGGCCCTCGTCGATGATCCGCGCCGTTACGAAGGGCAGCAGGATCTCCATGACGACCTCCAGGGCAGTCAATCCCACGCAGGAAAGCGCATCTCGCTTATACTGTTTTAACTGTTGTAGGACTTTCTTCACAATGTTCACTCCTCTTGGCTCTTTGATCACCAGTATGTTCTGACAGGTTCTGCATCATTTTCTTTTGCAGTCGGTCCAGTTCCTGCAGTTCTTCATCCGAAAAACCCTGGTAAGCCTGATCGCAAGCCGCACTGACAGCATTTTGCAGGAAAGTTTCAACCTGCACGCCCTTATCGGTTCCAAACAGGAGCTTGCGCCGTTCATCGCCCACACAGGGCACAGCCCGCACATAGCCGTTTTGCCGCAGGTATTTGAGAATCCGGCATAAGGCCGCCTTGGAAAAACCAAATTCATTGTGAATCTCCGTCAGTGAGGTTCCCTCTCCGGAATGACCCAAAATGAAAAAAAGCATGTTCGCCTGCGCCGCCGTCAGCCCCTTCTGTGCAACCAGCTGGTCCGCCAGCAGCTCCATCTGGATGCTGATGCGCCGGTTCTGCAGCACCAGCGTTTTCCGTTCCACATTCACGTTCCAGTCACCTCTTCTCCCGCAATTGTTCGTATGAGAACTGTTTTGCACCTTACCGTTTATAGCACAACAAACCTTGTTTGTGAAATTCAAATATGTTATTATCTATAAAAAATATTTATTGTTATTTCTGATTCTACATCTGCATGATTCTGGGAGGGATTTTTCTTTGAACACAACGCAACTAGAATGCTTTCTGGCAGTGGCCAATTTTTTGAACTTCTCCCGCGCCGCCGAACAGCTGCGCATCACACAGCCTGCCGTCAGTCATCAGATCAGCTCGCTGGAGGATGAACTGGGGGCAAAGCTATTTTTCCGAACCAGCAAAAGCGTCCGCCTGACTCAGGCAGGACACCTGTTTACCCAGTATGCCAACGAAATTTTAAAGTTGTCCGGCCTCTCCAAGGCGCGCTTGAAGGAGTGTCAGGCAACTCTTCCCCTGCGCTTCGGAATCGGCTGCCGAAATTTTATGGAATTGCGCCTCCTGCGCCCGGTACTGGCGCAGCTTCGCCGGGAACAGCCACGGCTGCTCCCTGTTCTTCGGCTGCTGCCGTACGCCTCTTTGGAGAATCTGCTGGCAGAGGATGACGTGCAGGTCCTGCTCTCCCTGCAGGAGTCCGCCCCGCCAAAAGCGGTTTACCGGGAATTGACCCGCTGCCCACTGGTCTGCATTTGCAGTGAATTCCACCCTCTGGCCGCCTATGACCAGCTCACCATTGAGCAGGTGAAAAATGGCGGACGGATTGCAACCTGTCCCCCACCTATTTATCCGCCTGCGCTGTTCTCGGTTCAAAATCAGGTGGTAGCCGAGCGCAATCCGGATCAAATGCTCTTCTGCGATAATCTGGAGATCGTCCACACCCTGGTAGAGGCCGGCTACGCCTTTGCCATCATGCCAGACCTGCGGCCGGCCCGGATTCCTGGCCTGCGCTATATCCCCATTCCCGCCTTTTCCCCCATCTCCTTCGGCGCCGTTTACCACTCCGGCGGCCTCACCCCCACACTGCGGCTGTTTTTGTCCGCATTGGGAACCCTCCTGCAAAATCCTTCTTCCCCGCCCCTCCCCTCTGCGCAAGCATAACTCCACCGAAATTCACCCAGCTCCTCTCCTCCATGGAGAAAAAGGTCTCTGCTGCACCGGCCCTCACCCCGGGCGCTGTGCCCAGAAGCATGGAAAGCCGGCCCCAGTGGGGCGGCTTTCCATGCTTGCTACGAAATCCTCAGAAAATTATGGCAGTTTTTTATTTTGTTGTGATAACAACGGAATAGCCGGTTCAAACTCTGTATAGTAAACCCATCGAGCGTAATCCAACCGGGCGGGCTTTTGAAGCCTCACCGCCCAGAACCAACACAGGAGGAATCAAATATGGAGCGCAAAATGTTTTGCTATCAGTGCCAGGAGACTGCTGGCTGCACCGGCTGCACGCTTTCCGGCGTGTGCGGAAAGAAGCCCGATGTGGCAGCCATGCAGGATCTGCTGGTCTATGTGACAAAGGGACTCTCCGCCGTGACAACCGCCCTGCGGGCGCAGGGCGCAACGGTCCCCGCGGAAGTGAACCGCCTTGTCACTTTGAACCTTTTCACCACCATCACCAACGCCAACTTTGATAAGGAGGCCATTCAAGCCCGCATCCGCATGACGCTGGATGAAACGCAGGCTCTGTTGTCCCAGGTACAGGATGTGGAGGCGCTGCCTGTGGCCGCCCGCTGGGATGGCAGTGAGAACTGGGAGGCCAAGGCCGCCCAGGTGGGCGTACTCGCCACCGAGGACGAGGACATCCGCTCTCTCCGGGAACTGATCACCTACGGTCTCAAGGGCCTCTCCGCCTACTCCAAGCACGCCAACGCCCTGCTTCAGGATGACGAGGCCGTGGACGCATTCCTTCAGCGTGCGCTGGCTGCTACTCTGGACGATTCTCTCACTGTGGACGATCTGGTCGCTTTGACGATGGAGACGGGAAAATACGGCGTAGAAGGCATGGCACTGCTGGACAAGGCCAACACCACTGCCTACGGCAACCCTGAGATCACCAAGGTGAACATCGGCGTTGGAAAGAACCCCGGCATCCTGGTCTCCGGCCACGATCTGCGGGACCTGGAGATGCTGCTGGAACAGACCCAGGGCACCGGCGTGGACGTGTACACCCACTCTGAGATGCTCCCTGCGCACTACTACCCCGCCTTCAAGAAGTATCCCAACTTCGTGGGTAACTACGGCAACGCCTGGTGGAAGCAGAAGGAGGAGTTCGAGTCCTTCAACGGACCCATCCTGATGACCACCAACTGCATTGTTCCTCCCAAGGACAGCTACAAGGACCGGCTGTACACCACCGGTGCCGCCGGTTATCCCGGCTGCAAGCACATTCCCGGCGGCATCGGGGAGGAAAAGGATTTCTCCGCACTCATTGCCCAGGCCAAGACCTGCCCCCCGCCTAAGGAGATCGAGCAGGGTGAGATCACCGGCGGCTTTGCCCATGCCCAGGTGCTGGCGCTGGCAGACAAAATTGTGGAGGCAGTGAAGTCCGGCGCCATTCGGAAATTCGTAGTGATGGCAGGCTGTGACGGCCGTGCCAAGAGCCGGGAGTACTACACTGAGTTTGCCAAGGCTCTGCCCAAGGATGCGGTGATCCTCACCGCCGGCTGCGCCAAGTATAAGTACAATAAGCTGGATTTGGGCGACATCGGCGGCATCCCCCGCGTGCTGGATGCCGGACAGTGTAACGACTCCTACTCTCTGGCGGTGATCGCCCTGAAGCTCAAGGAGGTCTTCGGCCTGTCGGACATCAATGACCTGCCCATCGTCTACAACATCGCCTGGTATGAGCAGAAGGCTGTGATCGTACTGCTGGCCCTGCTGTATCTGGGCGTGAAGAACATCCATCTGGGTCCCACCCTGCCCGCCTTCCTCAGCCCCAATGTGGCCAAGGTGCTGGTAGATACCTTCGGTATCGCAGGCATCGGCACGGTGGAAGATGACCTTGCACTCTTTTTCGGAGATTCCGCTTCCAACTGACTGTTTTCTGTAAACTGCAAAAAAGGACAGGGCACTTGCGTGTCCTGTCCTTTTTCATGTTTTGTCAGCCGTCGGTCTTTTCAATCGCCACTGCCACTGGTGCCGGATCTTCCTGGTCCAGTACGCCGACATAGGTTACCTTCACACTGTCCCCCTCTGCCAGGCTCTTCCGGTCCACGCCCTCGCCAAAGTCAAAGATGTGATAATTTTCGTCGCTGCCCAACAGCACCAGATAGTCACCCAGGCGATTGATGACACCGTCGATGGTCTCCTCATCAAGAGGCTCTTGAAACTCCTCTGTGCCTTGGGATTCCTCCGTGTTCTTGTCGCTCTCTGCGTTTTTGCCGCAGGCTGACAGTGACACCAGCAGGCATGCGGTCAGCAGAAGCATAACGATTTTTTTCATACCATTCATCCTTTCATGTTGTTGCAAACGGCTTTTCCCAATGGCCCTTTTCGGGTCGTTTTGCCGACGGTCTCTCCACACTCTCTGCCGTAATGGAACGCACGTCACTTTCTCCTCCTTGCCCGGCAGTCCCCATGATTGTATCAGCATTCCATTTTGAATAACCGTCATTTTGGAAACAAATATTTTCGAAAAATAACAAGATTTTCAAATATATTTTTTTAGTTTATGGCCTATTTTTGCACCTCCAACCAAATGAAACGAATTTTTATTTGAAAAAATACAAAAAATTCATAGGGGCCTGACAGGCATATGATCGGATTCCGCCCATATCATAAGCGCTGCCGCCAAGATTACGGGCAACTAATAAAACCCGCGGCGAAAAGCCGCGGGTTCTCTTTTTTGTATGTTTTAAAATGATATCTGTTCCGGTGGAATCCTGTCTTGCTCCGTAACCGGGCGGATGATCCGACAGGGCGAGCCCGCCGCCACTACACCGGCGGGGATATCCCGAGTCACCACGCTGCCCGCTCCGATCATGGAGCCTTTTCCGATGGTGACCCCGCCGCAGACCACTGCATTGGCCCCGATCCACACGTCATCCTCCAGTATAATGGGTGCAGAGGTGCTGATTCCCTCCGACCTCTGGACGGGGTCCAGAGAATGTCCAGAGCATGCCAGGCACACCCCCGGAGCAATAAAGGCTCCGGCTCCGATGTGGACCGGCGAGGTATCCAGAATCACACAGTTGTAATTGATGACCGCAAGGCCGTGTGTATGGATGTTGAAGCCATAATCACAGTGAAAATCCGGTTCGATAAAGGTCAGAGGATGGCAAGTCCCCAACAATTTCTGCAAAATGGCCTGTCGCTGTTCCATCTGATTTGGGGCGACTTTGTTGTATTCCCAACAAAGCTGCTGCGCATTGGCTTTCCAATCCGCCGGAAGGTTCCGATTTTGTCCCACATAGTCTTCCTGGCGCTTGAGAATTTCCAAAAGTTCCATTGACAACTCCTCTTCCATGGTTTCCGGTGCCAAGCCGCTGATTGAATCTTCGCGTACCGCGCCGCTGCTGCGGGAGTTCCCGCTGGTCAGGTGGAGGACAGCGCCGGGTGGTGGTAGTTGCTCCGGGGCGTCCGGCGTGCCGGGACCTCCTGGGACTCCATCGCCTCCCGTTCGGCAGACTGATTCATGATGAGCATCTGCAGCCGGTTTTCCACGTTGGCATAGCTGGTATCCGGGTCCAGATCCAGCGGCAGGATCTGCACGCCGGGATAGAGCTCCTTGAGCCGCTTGGTGACGCCCCGGCCGCACACATGGTTGGGGAGGCATCCAAAGGGCTGGAGAATAATAAAGGAGCGGACCCCTTCGGCGGCATAGTGGGCGATCTCTCCGGCCATGAGCCATCCTTCACCGCAGGTGAGGGTCTTGGGGATGATGCCGCTCACCCCATCATAAAGGTCCTGAGGCCGAGCAGCCTTATGATACAGCGGGTGGGCCGCAGCGATACGCTCCAAATAGCACTGGATACCCTCCACCGCGGCGTCCAGAGCGAAGGAGTAAGGTGCCAGATGGGCACCGAAATCCCGGATCTCGCTGTTGGCAGCCTGGAAGTCCTTGCGGAACTGATAAGTGATGCGGGGCAGGATCGTTTCCATCCCGTTTTTCTCTAGATACTCCACCACATGGAAGTTGGTGCCGGGGTGGAAGTTCACCAGCAGTTCGCCGGTGACCAGCACTCGGGGCTTGCGGACAGAGCGGTCATAGTGGAGGTCACAGAAGGCATTGATGGACCGGCGGAACGCCGTGAGCATCTGCCCCAGTCCCTTCTTGGAACCCTTTGCAATCTCTTCCACGCAGGACTGGAACACTCGGTTGGTCTCTCCGGCGATGGTCTCATAGGGGCGGATTTTCCGGCAAAGCTCCTCCAGAATATCCAGCATGGAGAACGCCCATGCCGCCAGCAGCACCGACCGGGCCCCCAGCATGGAGACGCCGGGATGGATGCCCTTGGTATCGCCGGGGTCTGTGGTAAGAATGGGCACGGTTTCAAAGCCCGCGCTGTCCAGGGCTTTCCGGAGGATGGCCGTATAGTTTGCCATGCGGCAGTCACAGCTGAGCTTGGCCATGCCCACGGCCACTGTCCCCTCCGGGTAGTCGCCCTTCTGAAGAGCGTCAATCAATTCGCCGATGACCATCTGGCAGGGGAAACAGATGTCGTTGTGGGTATACTTCTTCCCTACCCGGATCTGTTCCGGTCCCCCCACCGGCAAAGCCTGCGCCCGGATGCCCTCCCGGTCCAGTAGGGCCGTCAGGAGCGTGGAGACCGGGGCAGAGATATTGGGTACCAACACGGTGCGCAGTTTTTTGTCCTCTTTCCGGTACTTGGCGGGATAGGGCTCCGGCAGGCGGCCCGGCTGAGCCGTCCGCTCCGCCTGAGCGGCCCGGCGCAGCTCCACCGTCTCAATGAAGGACTGCACCCGGATGCCCAGGGACCCGGCGGCTTCACTCTCGTCCACTTTCAAAATCAGGGGCGGCTTTCCGCTGCCCTCCCCCAACAGGCGGATGATCTCATCGGACAAGATGGCATCGTGGCCACAGCCGAAACTGACGATCTGCACATACTCCAGTGAGGGATGCTCCGCCGTCACCATGGCGCCGGAGAGCATTCGGGCATGGAAGTCGTTGGTGATCTCCACCCGGGACTGGTGCAGGTCCGCCCGGTCCAGTCCCGGCAGACTGTCCACCGTCAACACCGGGATGCCCCGGCGGGTGAACATCCGGGCAAGATCGTGGTTGATGAGGGGATCGGTGTGATAGGGCCGCCCGGCCAGCACCACGGCAAAGGTACCCGCCTGCTCCGTCTGGGCGATGATCTTCTCCCCCTCTTCCACCAGCTGGCGGCGGAAGGTCTCAATGGCAGCCGCCGCCTGGCGGTAGGCCTGCTGGGCCTGCCCCTTGGTGGCACCGCAGTGATCCACGGCGTACTGGCAGATCTGCCGCTGCCGGTCCTTCTCCGTAAACCAGTGGAACACCGGCGTCTCAAAGCGCACGGGGAAATGCTGCTCCGGCGACTGGAAATTACGCACCACCATGGAGTAACCCATGATGACCGGGCAGACATAGGGGCTCTTCTCCCGCTGGTTCTCCGTGGGCATATGAAGAATGTAAGGCAGGAAGATTCGGTTCACCCCCTGCTGGGACAGGTCCAGCACATGGCCGTGGACCAGCTTGGCCGGGAAGCAGATGGTATCCGATGCCACATACTGAAGGCCGCTCTCATACTGTTTGCGGCTGCTGGGGCGGGAATAGCGCACCTCGTAGCCCAGGGCCCGGAAGAAAGTGCTCCAGAAGGGCATGCTGTCCCAGAACTCTAGCACCCGGGGCAGGCCGATGGTCTCCCCCTGGCTCTCCCGCACCGGGGAGACCGGATAGGTCTTGAAGAGCATCTCACGGCGCTGGCGCATGAGGTCCGGCACCTGTATGGTCCGCTCCGCCGCCTCGCCCTGACTTTCCGTCATCACGGCACCCCGGTCACACCGGTTGCCGGTCACAAAACAGCCTCCATCCCGGAAGCGAAGAATCGTGCGGCTGCAGTGGTTGGCACAGTGCGGGCAGACCACGCCGCTCTCCCGGGTATATGTAAATTGCTCCACCGCGTCAAAACCGATGAACGCGGAGCAGCGGCCGTTGGCATAGCCGTGGGCCTCCACCTCCTGCTTCACTGCGAGAGCCGCGCCCAGAGCGCCCATTTCACCGGGGTACGGTGCCAGGGTCACCTCCCGGCCCAGATATTCCTCCAGAGCCCGGAGGACTGCGAAGTTCCGGAAGGTTCCGCCCTGGACCACCACCCGATCTCCCAGTTCAGAGACATTGGCGATCCGAACCACCTTGGTAAAGACATTTTCGATAATGGACCGGCAAAGGCCCGCCATCAGATCATCGGGCTGCTTGCCGTTGCGCTGTTCATTGATGATGGTGCTGTTCATGAACACGGTGCACCGGCTGCCCAGCTCCGCGGGACCCCGGGAACGGAAGGCGGCCTTGGCCACCTGGTCCACCGGCATTCCCAGCGTGGAGGCGAAATTTTCCAGGAAAGACCCGCAGCCGGAGGAACAGGCCTCGTTGAGCATGATGTTGGTGACCACACCATCCTTGAGCCAGATGGCCTTCATGTCCTGGCCGCCGATGTCCAGCAGGAAGGTGGCATCCGGGAAAAAGCGGCGGCAGCCCCGGGCGTGGGCCACGGTCTCCACTGTGTGGTAATCCGCGTGGAACGCCGCGGAAAGCATCTGCTCCCCGTAACCGGTGGTACCCAGACCCAGCACCTCCAGCCGGGTCCCCTTTTTCCGGTATTTCTCCGCCAGGGCCATGAGGCCCTGCCGTACCACTCGCAGGGGTTCTCCCTGGTTATTGGCATAAAAGGTATCCGTAACTTGCTCATCCTCGTCTATAAAGACGAACTTGGAGGTGGTGGACCCGGAGTCAATGCCAAGATACCCCCGCAGCACGTTCCGGTCTGTGGCATCTACCGGTTCCCGCAGTTCCGCCAAATGGCGGCGGAGAAAGGCATCCCGTTCTGCATCGCTGGCAAAGTAGGGCTTTCCCGTTCCGGCGGCATCCTGCGGCTGGGCCGGAGCATGATCCAATCGCTCCAGCGCCTGGGCCAGGGTCATGGCGTCCTGTTGGCCGGGGAAGAGTTCATCCACGGCGATAGCGGTGCCCCGGGCCACAATGGTCTCCGGATGCTCCGGGCGCACAATGTCCTGTTCCGTAAGATGCAGCCGCTCCGCGAACACCCGCACCAACGTGGGGTTGAAGGTCAGGGGGCCGCCCTCAAAGATGATGGGCGCCGTCAGCTCCAGTCCCTGGGAGAGGCCACCGATGGTCTGCTTGGCAATGGCATGGAAGGTGGAAAGGGCGATATCCGCCCGCTCCGCTCCCTGGATGAGCAGCGGCTGAATATCCGTCTTGGCGAACACGCCGCACCGCCCGGAAATGCTGTAAACCGTCTTTCCCCGGGCGGCCAGCTGCTCAAATTCGTCCGCCGGAACGTTCAGCAGCGCCGCGATCTCATCAATAAATGCTCCAGTGCCGCCAGCGCAGCTGCCGTTCATCCGCATGTCGGAGGTCTGCAGGCGATCCGTTTCCTCGTCATAATGGAAAAAAATCACTTTGGCGTCCTGACCGCCCAACTCCACAGCGGTGCGGACATTGGGGTACAACGCCCGAACCGCCGCCGCGTTGGCCACGACTTCCTGAACATAGTGCGCTCCCAGAGCGGCAGCGATGGGCCGGCCGCCGGAACCGCAGACGCCGACCCGGAACCGGGCATCGGGAAACCGCCCGGCCGCTTCCGTGAGAAGCTGCCGGACGGTAGCCGCCTGATGGGCATTATGCCGCTGATAGCGGGTAAACAAAACACCGTTGGTATTCGGGTCCAGGACCACGGTTTTCACAGTCGTGGACCCCACATCTACGCCGAGGCGCAGGACATTGGAATCTGCTTGTGCCATATTCGCTCCTTTCAGGAAGCTCTCCTGCAAAATCAACCGCAGCGTCCTGAAAACGCTGCGGCAAAGATTGCGGGATCCTTCCCAGCAACTGTTGATTCAGAGTTATGATAGCACATTTTTATAGAAAATGCTGTACAATTTTTGCCAAGAATCCCTCTTTTCGTCCTTCTTCCCCGCCAAAATATTCCCGGGTTCAGCCATCCATTTTTCGTCAAAATGCTGCATATTCATTGGTCGGTGTCTCTTTTTTCTCTGACCACAGCCATATATTCCTTCTTTCCATCTGCTCCATTCTACTGGAAAGAAGGTTCAGAAAAGCGGAGCGCGGGTGATTTTCACCCGCGCCCCGGACCTCTTGGATTTGATTGTCATACCTCCAGAGCGCCAAGAGCAATGCACTGACCACTTCTGCGGTCAAAGAGCATCACATGATCGCCGGAGATGTCCACATGAATCTTGGAGCCGATGGCAAAGAGCGTGCTGCCAAAGACCACGCCGGTGAGGAGGAAATCATCCACCCGCACCTTGATGGTGGACTCCATGCCGGTGGGCATGGCGCCGTAGATCTCGCCGTCCAAATGACCGGACTCCACAATGTCGATGGCCTCCGGGCGAATCCCCAGCACAAAGTCCTCGTTGGTCAGAATCGGCTCCTCCTGGAGGGAGTAATCATCCTCCACCACCTTGGCGATGTGGTACCGGAAGATCTCGTCCTTGTTGCTTTTTTCCACGTAAGACTTCTCTGCGGATTTGGCTTTCAGTGCGGCGGCCTTTTCCGCGGCGGCGCTGTCCCGCTTTTGGAACCATTCACTCAGATTCAGCGGAGCAGCGGGACGGAACGTGACCTTTCGATCCTGGAAAACGGTCAGCTCCAAAGCGCCGTCCTCCCGCTGTGCTCCCTTGGCCTCCACAAAGTTGATAGAGGGGTTGCCCACGAAATCCGCCACAAACAGGTTATTGGGGCGGTTATAGACCGTCAGCGGCGCATCGTACTGCTGGAGGACACCATTTTCAATCAGGCAGATCTGGGTGGCCAGCGTCATGGCCTCCATCTGGTCATGGGTCACATAGACGAAGGTAGACCCGGTCTCTACATGGAGCCGCTGCAGCTCGTAGCGCATTTCCAGACGCAGCTTGGCGTCCAGGTTGCTGAGGGGCTCATCCATAAACAGCACGGAGGGCTCGGGAGCCAGCGTCCGGGCAATCGCCACCCGCTGCTGCTGGCCGCCGGATAGCTCTGCGGGATAGCGGTCCATGAACATACCGATCTTGACGATCCGGGACACCCGGCGAACCGTCAAGTCGATCTCCTCCTTGGTCATCTTTCGGGTCTCTGTGACCACCTGGCCGCCTTTCACCAGACGGAACTCTCCGTCCAGCTCCCCGCCGGCAGCCACAGCCGCCTTCCGCGCAGCATCCACCTTGCCTGTAAGCTGGGCAATCGTCCCGGTCAGATCCGGGGACTTCTCCACATGGTAGGAGAGCAGCTGCTTTGCCGTATAAATGGAGATGGTGAAGGTGTCCACCAGCTTGAGCTGGGCTTTCTTTTCATCCAGCTTCCCGTTTTTGTCCCGGCACTCCTCCAGCACCTTGACCACTTCCTCCGGCTGACGCAGGATCTCCGCCAGCCGCGCGGCGGTCTTGGCTTCAAAATCCACCTTGGGGAGAGGCTCCTTGATGTTTTTCAGGCCGAAGGAAATATTGTCGTAAACCGTCATATTGGGCCAGAGCGCATAGTTCTGGAACAAAAAGCCCACCTTTCGCTTGTTGGCAGGGACGTTGATGCCCAGCTCGCTGTCAAAGACCACCTGGTCCCCGATGGTGATGCGCCCGGATGTAGGGGTCTCCAGGCCCGCGATCATCCGCAGCGTAGTGGTCTTTCCACAGCCGGAGGGACCCAGCAGTGTGACAAAGGCGTTGTCCTGAATGACCAGGTCCAGATCGTCCACGGCATAGAATTTGCCCCAGCGCTTGGTCACATGTTCTAATCTGATTTCAGGCATGGTTTAACCTCCTATTCCCTTGTCCAGGCTGGCCCCCGTGACCTTGTTGACGATGGTGTTGCACACCAGAATGGTCACGATCAAAATCAGGTTGATGCCGCTGGAAAAGGCATACAATCCCATCTCGTCGAAGTAATCCAGCGTCGTGGACAAAATGAAGCCCTGGGTGCACAGCAGCATAAACAAGGACAGCTCCCGCAGGCAGGTCATAAAGGGCAGCATGTAGCCGCTGATGATGGACGACTTCTGGATGGGGATGATGATCCGGGTCATCCGCTTGGTCCAGGGAATATCCTGGATGATGGCGGCTTCCTCGATCTCCCCGGACAGCTGGAGCATTGAGTTGAGTGAACTGCGGCTGGCAAAGGGGATGTACTTGATGGTGCCCACAATAATCAGCAGAGTGTAGGTATTGAAGAGATTCACGTGCTCATTGGAAAACAGGATAAAGAAGGCCGCACCCACTGCGATGGAGGGCATCAAATATGGCAGAAATGCCATGGCATTGACGTAGTTGGCCCCCTTGCTCCTCCGGTTTTTGGAGACAGCGTAGCCGATCAGGGTGCCGATGGTACCGGCCAGCAGTGCGCAGGCCACGCTGACCAGGATTGTCCCCTTGAAGGCATTCCAGATCGTATCGTTGTAGAGGATGCCCTTTTGTCCGTACATGCCGTTTTCCGTGATGTTCTCACTGGTGATCCACCATTTGGTGGTGAGGTTTGCCGTGTCGCCGGTGTACAGGAAGGAATAGTCGCCGGGGTTGGGCAGGAAGGTCTCAAAGGCAAAGGAGACAATGGGAAAAATACTGGTAAAGAACGTGACCACCACCAGCACCAAGGCGATGACGTACTTCCCTACTCTGCCCAGATTGATCTTGGAGATTTGGCCGGACTTACCGGTGACGGTGGTGTAATTCTTCCGGCTGTGGAGGGACATCTGATTGAGCAGCATGATCGCCACGCCGAAGACCATCATGATGATGGCCAGGATGCTGGCCTCACCGGTGTACTTGGAGTTCAGGGAGACATACTTGGTGGATAGCGTGGTCAGGCCCAGGTAATGAGGCACGGGGTACGAGCCCATGGAGCTGCCGAACACCAGCAAAATGGTGGACAAAATGGCGGGCTTGACCATAGGCAGCGTGATTTTGCACATGGTCTTCCACTTAGGGGTGTCCAGAATCGTGGCTGCCTCCTCCAGATTGGCGTCCATATTCCGGAAGATGCCGCCGATGAGGATGTAGGCAAACGGTGCGTAGTGCAGTCCCAGCACCACCAGGCTGGGGAATAGTCCCTTGCACCACCAGAGCGGCATATGGATGCCCAGCGTGGCGGCAAGCAGGCCGTTGGACGTTCCGGTGACCGCGTTGGAATCAAAAAGATTCTGCCATACCACGGCCAGCGTCCACTGGGGCATGATATAGGGGAAGATGAAAATGGAGCTGAGATACTTCCGCCAGGCCAGATTGGTGCGGGTGACCAGAAAGGCGAACACACCGCCGAAGAGAATGGATACCACGCAGGTCCCAACGGCCAGATACAGCGTATTCAAAAGGGGGCTCCAGAGGTTCGTTTTGGCCAGGTTGCTGGTAAACAGGTCAATATAGTTGACCAAGGTGTAACCGCTGACCTGGCCGGTAAGGTGGGCGTCAATGGTTCCGGGATGAATCTTAAATGTGTCCTCCACAATGGCCACCACCGGGGCGATGGTGGTGACGGTCACCACGATGCCCATCAGCAGCAAAATCACATTATGAGGCTTGGAAAGAAAGGTAATGATCTTGTTCCAAACAATCCCGGACCGGCTTGCGCGCAGGGTAGTTGGTTGGTTCATAGCGGCACTCCTCTCATGCGGGAATAAGCAGGCGCCCTTGGAGACAGACGGTGCTCCAAGGGCGCTCGAATCTGCTTTCCATTCAAAACTGGTCGCCAGCAGCGCCCCAGGGGGTTACTCCCTTTGGGGAAACTCTACTTGTCAGCCGGCGCTGTACTTATCCAGCATCTCGATCCAGCTGCCCACGGTGAAGGAGACAGAAGCGCAGTACTCAGGGTCCTCCAGGACCAGCTTGCCGTCGTTCACCCACCAGTCGTAGCCGTGGTCGTTGAGCGCGGCAAACTCCACAGTGGTGCCGTCCGCGGACATGCCGCCGGTCTCATGGTGATAGATCTCCTCGTTTTCAGCGGCCACCTCAGGGTTGGAGGAGTAGCCGCCGATGTCCTTGCCCCAGGCGGAGAAGCCGTCGGCAGTGCAGGTCATGTAGGCGATGAAAGCGCAGGCGGTCCAGGGCAACGGGCTGTTGTCGGTGACGAACAGATAGTGGCAGTAGCCAAATCCGCCCATGCCGGTGTAGCCGTCATTATAGGCCGCCACTGTGATGTTGTTCTTGGAGACGGAGGCGGACTCCTCCACAGAGCGCAGCTTGGAATAGACGATCAGGCCGCACTGATCAGTGGCGGACTTGTCAACCAGCGTGTTGCAGATGGGACCATCATCGGTCTGGGCGTTGTAGCTGCCCACCCATAGTTTGATCCAGGCCAGCGCATACTTGCCGTTCTCGCCCAGACCCAGGCTCTCGGCCTCGGAGGCCATTTCGTCCACAGTGGGCTGGAAGTAGGCCTGCTCATCGGCGGGAAGCGCCTCATAGGCCTCCTTGAGCATCTCGGAATAGTCGTCCCGGGTCAGCATATACAGGAAGTTCTTGCCCACGATCTCGGAGTCGATGTCCATGAACAGGGCATGCTCACCCTCGGCCACAAAGTCCCAGCAGTTGTCATAGGTCTTGGAGCCGGTGTTGTTGTACATGAAGATCTTGTTCAGGGTCTGCAGCGGCAGATAGCCCTCATACTCCTCGGCGGTGGTCCCATTGGCCTCAGCCCAGTCTTTGGGGATAAAGGTATCCAGGATTCCGGTCTGGACCATCTTGGATTCGATCTGGTTGCCGTCCTGGATCAGCGTCATGGCAAAGGTACCGGTATCCTTCAGGGAATCCGCAGTGAGTTGATCGAAAATCTTGTTGTTTTTGGGCTGCTGCCACTCGAATTCCATGGTATAATTGGGATCAATCGTCTGGAGATACTCAATAAACAAGGGCAGTGCGCTCTTGCCGCGGCTGGAGTTGCCAACACCATAGAACATCTGGCCGTTGGACTCCTCAATGGCCTTTTGTGCCAGTTCCTCCAGGGTCATTCCCTGGGCCTCCTGAATGATCTTCTGAGTTTCGGTGAGTTCAGCAGCATCATTGGAGCCGCCCTCATCACCAGCAGGGGTGCTTTCGTTGCCGCAGGCTGCCAGAGTCAGCGCCATGCATGCGGCCAGGAACAAAGAGACCAATCTTTTCTTCATTTCATACCCTCCTCCATCATTTTTGCTAAATTCAGGATTGAAAACGCCAATCCTATTGGATGTTTTTATTGTATCTTGGAAGTGATTTCCTGAACAGGGGACAAATCTGCAGTTTTTTGAGTCAGGCTGCAATTTTCGTAAAATTTGCATGAACCGCCCCATTGTTTTGTGCTATAATTAGCGAAAGTCGACAATGCCGCCGCGGAGGAGGGATGAACGCCCATGAAAGGTCTCAAAGCCGTCAAGATGCTCAGCCTGGTGCTGGCAGTCGTCATTACCGCCGGCTGCGGTGCAGGAACAGCAGAACAGGCCGCTCTGCAGTACGCCCCCCCGGAGGAAAACCGCCTGGTAGTCTACACCGCTCACAAGGAAGAGGTCTACTGGCCCGTCATCAAAGAGTTTGAAGAGCGCACGGGAATCTGGGTGGAGATCGTCCCCGGCGGCACCAACGAACTTCTGACCCGCCTGTCTCAGGAAAAAGATGCGCCGCAAGCCGACGTGATGTTCGGCGGCGGGGTGGACAGTCTGGAGGCCTATGCAGACTGTTTTTCTCCCTATTTTTGCCGGGACTGGGTTCTGCTGGATTATACCATGCGCTCTATCGACGGACTATGGACTCCTTTTTCTGCTCTTCCGGTGGTTCTCATCTATAACACAAAGCTGGTCTCTCCGGGACAGCTCACCTGCTGGAAGGATCTCTTCTCTCCTGCCTGGCAGGGACGAATCGCCTTTTGCGATCCCAGCGTCTCCGGCTCCTCCTTTACAGGTCTTGTGACGCTGCTGCAGGCTGCGGGCGGGGACTTCGATGAGACATTGCAGGCATTTGCCGTCAGTTTGGACGGCAGACAGCTGGAAACCTCCGGTCAGGTGCTGGACTCCGTAGCGGACGGTACTGACCTTGTGGGCATTACGCTGGAGGAGACCGCTTTGAAGCGGGCGGCAGAAGGAGCCGAGATCGCCCTGGTCTATCCCAGCGACGGGACCAGCTGTGTGCCGGACGGCGGGGCCTTGGTCAAGGGAGCCCCTCATGAAAAAAATGCGCAGCGGTTTTTGGACTTTATCGCCAGTCCTGATGTGCAGCAGCGGATGGAGACGGAATTTTCCCGCCGCCCCATCCGCCAAACAAAGACACAGGCAGAGGGGCTCGTGGATTTGGCGAACATCCCCACATTGGACTACGATATCTCCTGGGCCAGCGAAAACCATGACAAGATCCTCATGTCCTGGGCGTTTTATTTCGGAGGGGGCGAGGAGCCATGAAATTGACCCACTCCTTCCGCACTCGTCTCTTTGCGGGGCTCCTGGTGGCCTCGCTGCTGCCGGTTCTGCTGTGCTCCTCTATGCTGCTGCAGGTTTTTCGCCTGCGGCTGAACAGCCAAGTGGAAGAGGAATCCCGGGAATATTTGGGTCAGGTGATGGAAAGCCTGGACAGTCTGTACGACGGTTTTCACCAGACCATGCTAGCATTGCGGGCAAGCCCCTATGTAGCCCCGGCCTTGATTCAGGGGCAGGCTGAGAACAATATAGTCTATAACGAGCTGTACAGTGCCACGGAAGGCAGCCGTTCCAGCGCCCAGTTCGATCTCTATGACAGTCAGGGCAACTGGCTCTATTCCACCAGAAGGACGCCCGACGGCGAAGCGCCGCTGCCCACCCAATGGGGCGTTCTCCATGCCGCGCGACAGACCGGCGGCCTTGCCTTTTCCCAGGTGGACGGCAGCGAAAGCAGCGCAGCCATACTGCTGCAGGGTGCCGCCCTTATTACCACCGCCGACAATCAGGAGGCAGGTTATCTGGTCATCACCTTGACCCGGATGGATTTCCACCAGCTGCTGGACGGCAAGTACGGAAGTCAAAACGATCTTCTTCTTTTGAACCGGTATTGGAGGCCAGTCTACTCCTCCAAGACCTCACTTGCCACCGCACTGGCACCGCAGCTGCGGGAACAGCTGCTGGCAGGCGAGCCCCTCCACCAGGAAGGGGAAGAATTTGCCTATCGGGCGGCGGTGCAGGAGGAGATGGGTCTCTATGCAGTTTTGCAGCGTCCCCAGGCCATGAATCAGAATACCCGCAGACTGCTGACCACTGTGACCGTCAGCAGTGTTCTGGTGTGCGTGGTGGCCTCCATTTTGATGTCTCTGCGGCTGAGCCGGCAGATGTTCCTCCCCATCCAGCGGCTTCACCGCGCCATCAACGAAGTGGTACAGAACAATCTGGACGTGTATGTACCGCCTTACCAGGATGACGAGCTGGGACAGCTGGCCCAGCGTTTCAACGGCATGGTGGCAGCGCTCAAGCGGAACCAGGAACAGTTGGTAGAAAATCAGCGGGAGCTGAACGAGGCCCAGATTCGGATGCTTCAGGCCCAGCTCAACCCCCATTTTCTCTGCAATACGCTGGATACCATGAAATGGATCAGCAAAATCAACCAGGTCCCCCAGGTGGCCGTTATGTCCACGGATCTTGCGGACATTCTCCGCTTCTGCATCTCTCCTGACGAGTTCGTGCCGTTGCGCCGAGAGGTAGAGATCTTGAAACGCTATATGGAGATCCAGTCCATCCGGCTGTCCGGACGGTGCCGGTTTGAGGTGGCGCTTCCCCCGGATCTGGAAGATTGCATGGTTCCCAAAATGATCCTCCAGCCCATCGTGGAAAACGCCGTTCTCCACGGTCTGGAAGACGCTGAAAACGGCGTGGTCCGGGTGGATGTCCGGACCAGCGGGGACGGCAGGACTCTGTCTATCTCCGTCACCGACAATGGCCGGGGCCTGCCGCCGGAAATGGTCGGGCGCTATGTGCCCCGGGAAAAAAGCAGCGGGCGAAACCACTTGGGTCTGTACAATGTGGACACGATCCTGAAAAAGTATTACGGTGAGGCCTACGGGCTCTATCTGGACTGCCGGCCCGATGGGCCGGGGACAGTTGTGACGGCGACTCTGCCGCTTCAAAAGGAGGCAAACCCATGCTGAAGGTATTGGTCGTGGAAGACGAGGAGATGATCCGCAAGGGAATCGTCCTGGCGGTGGATTGGGCAGCATTGGACTGCGTAGTCGTGGGCGAGGCCGCCGACGGTGTGGCAGCCCTGGACGCAGTGGACCGATATGACCCGTCTTTGATCATCACGGATCTGAAAATGCCTAAAATGGACGGTATCCAGATGCTGGAACAGCTGCGGGCCCGGGGCAACAATGCCTACGTCATCATTCTCACCGCCTACGACAGTTTCTCCTATGCCCAGAGCGCTCTGCGTCTGGGCGCGGTGGATTTTCTGCTCAAGCCTTTCCACGACGGGGAGTTGGAGCAGGCAGTCACCAATCTGCAGCGCCGGATGGAGGCCGCACAGCATCCGGAGGAATCCGCGATTCCCGGCCTGAAAAAAGGCGACAAGAGCAAGTACGTGCTGCAGGCCATGGATTATATCGGCCAGCACTACGGGGAACAGAATATCTCGGTCAGTTCTATCGCCCAGCATCTGGGACTGAGTGAGAGCCATCTGAGCCATCTGTTCCGCAAAGAGACAGATTACACGATTCTGAATTATCTGACCCGATACCGCATCCACAAGGCCATGGAGCTGCTGCGGGACTGCCGGCTGAAAGTCTATGAGATCGCCGAGCGCGTTGGGTACCGGGATATTACATACTTTTCCTCTACCTTCAAGAAAGTGGTGGGGATGAGTCCCTCAGAGTTTCAGGACACTTGTCATTGAGGAGGCGTGTGAGGTGATAACAGGGATCTTATTCGATCTGGATGGTGTACTGCTCTCCACCGACCAATTCCATTTCCAGGCCTGGAAGGCCCTGGCCGACCGCTTGGGAATCCCCTTTGACCGGCACCAGGGAGACCGGTGCAGAGGTGTGTCCCGGATGGAGAGCCTGGAAATCGTGCTGGAAAACAGCAGCCATCCCTACACACCGGAGGAAAAGCAGCAGTTTGCGGCGGAGAAAAACCACCACTATCGGACTCTGCTTCAGGAACTGACGCCGGCAGATGTGCCGGAGGAGACGGTGCGTGTTCTGACAGAACTACGCAGGCGGGGGTACCGGCTGGCGCTGGCCTCTGGGAGCAAAAACGCTGGTCTGATCCTGCAGAAAACCGGCCTTGGCAGCCTGCTGGACGGCGTGGTGGACGGGACGGACATCACCCGCTCCAAGCCGGACCCGGAGGTTTTCTGCAAGGCTGCCCAGGTACTGGGCCTTTCCCCCCGGGACTGCGTGGGTGTGGACGACGCCTCCGCCGGGGTGCAGTCCATCCGGGCGGCGGGGGCCATCGCCGCCGCCATGGGACCTGCAGCACAGGCCGGCGAGGGAGACTGGAACCTGCGGACACTGTCCCAGCTGCTGGAGCGGTGCCCCGGAACGGAGGCGGCCCTATGATCCGAATGATCGCATGTGATGTGGACGGCACACTGCTCCAGCAGGGCCAAACGGAACTCTCTCCCCAGGTATTCGAGCAAATCATCCGGCTGCAGGCAAAGGGAACCCAATTCTGTCCGGCCAGCGGCCGCCAGTACAGCAGCCTGCAAAAGCTCTTTGCCCCCATAGCGGACCAGCTCTATTACGTATGTGAAAACGGTGCGGTGGTATTCGGCCCCGGAAATCCCGGCAAGCTGCTGGCCAAGCAAGCCATGGAGCGGACCTATGCCATAGCGCTTTGTCACGACATTCTCGCCGCCGACCAGTGTGAGGTGATGATCTCCGGTGTCAACCTCAGCTATCTCTGCCCAAGGAGCCGGATATCGTCGATCATATCCGGTACTTTGTGGGCAACCGGATCGCGCTGGTCAACCGGCCGGAGGAGGTGCCCGAGGATCTGGTGAAGGTCTCTGCTTATTGCCGACAAGGCGCGCAGGCGGTGGAGCCTCTGCTGGCGCCCAAGTGGAAAAGCCGCTTTCAGACAGCTGTGGCCGGTGAAAAGTGGCTGGACTTTACTGTTGCCGACAAGGGCACGGGAATCCGAGCCCTGTGTGCCGCGGTGTCTGTTTCCCCGCAGGAAGTGCTGGCCATTGGGGACAACTACAACGATCTTCCCATGCTGGAACTCGTGGGAGCCCCCTATATCATGGACAATGCCGCGGAGAATCTGCGCCGCCGCTTTCCACGACGCTGCACCCGGGTGGAAGACCTGATGTCCCAGCTCTAGCAAAGCTGCCGGGCAGATTTTGCAAGGCCCCCTCCCTGCGCTCCACGCCGCCTGTCCTTGCATCTTGGCCCATTTCGAAAAAGGCCGGGCCCTTTACTATATGCAATGAGAGAAACCGCGGGTATATTACAGTCTGAGTCCCCGATATCGGTTGAAGCAGGCAAAGATCTCCTGCTTTCTGGGGCGGGCCAGAAACGCCGCACCGGAACGGCCCCCGCACAAAGCCGCCAGACCCTGCCGCTCCAGCATCTGGTCCAGTGCATCCACCACCTGCCACAATGTCCGCCGCCCGTCCAGCAGGTGCTTCTGGGCATAAAGGAGACAGTATCCCAAGGCCGCCGCCTGCTCGCTGTCGGTGATCTGCTCCACATACCGCAGATCGATGGTCTCGCGGTTGACAGATACTCCGTCCCGTCCCAGGGCCTTGAGCTTCGCCCGGTCGCCGCATAACTCCGGGGACGCCTTGGGCCGACGGTCAAAGGCCGGTGTCTCCGCCGGCGGCAGAGGTTCGCTGTGCATGGGAAATGCCTGAGCCTCCCGCTTTGCCAGGGCAGTAATGTCTCTGGGCACGTACCGGTCCATCTGGATGATCCGGTCAGCGATATGGAAGTAAGCGCCAGAACTCCCCGCCACGATGATGGTGGAGATCCCGTAGCGCTCATAAATCTCCCGCACACGGTCGATCAGCGGTGTGATCGGCTCCATGTTCCGACGAATCACCCGCTGCATCAGCTCGTCCCGGATCATAAAATTGGTAGCGCTGGTGTCCTCATCCATCAGCAGCAGTGACGTCCCCGCCTCCATACTCTCCACCACATTGGCCGCCTGGGATGTGCTGCCGCTGGCGTCTTCCGTCACAAAGGCAGTGGTATCCTTGCCGCTCGGCAGTCCGCTGATGAAGAGGGAGATGTCCGTGCTCCGGATGCTGCGTCCATCCTCCGCCCGGATTTTCACGGCGGCTGCGTCTGTGATCACATACTCCCGGCCATCTCCGGCGATATGGTCATAAACCCCCAGTTCCAGCGCTTTGAGCAGCGTGGACTTTCCGTGATAGCCGCCGCCCACGATCAGTGTGACGCCTTTGGGAATGCCCATACCGGTAAGGGTCCCCCGGTGGGGCAATTCCAGCGTCACCGCCAGTTCCTTGGGAGATTGGAATGCCACCGCATCTTTCATAGGCAGGGCTGAGACGCCGGAAACCCGGGGCAGAATGCTGCCGTCGGCCACAAAGGCACAAAGCCCCAGTCTCGGAAGCATCTGCCGAATATAGTGCTGATCCTCCGCCAGGTCGGCCACGGCCTGCAGCCGCCGCGCATCCAGGTCTGGATAGAGCAATGAATTTTCCACGCATCGGGGCAGCAATTCAAACAGAATCTTTTCTAACTCCCGGGCGTTGATGGTTCTGCCGTTGGCCGGGAATCCCACCTCCAGCCGCAGCAAGATGCCGCCGGTTTTGGGGTCCAGCTGGCAGGCGGTCCGCTCCAGCACCTCCTGACCGCAGCGGCTGACGGCAATCAGTCCGCTGTGTCCGGAGCCTTTGGCCTGATACGAGGCCTGCTCCGCCTGGTGTCCAAACCGGCGGGTCAACGCATCCTGAAGGGCAATCCGCTGACAGGCCAGCTCATAGAGCTCCGACGGGAAAGCCGCCGTTTTTCCGTCCACATGAATACTCAGCCGGGAAGGCGCTGCAAAAGGGTCCCCCTGAACATGATCGATGGAGAGCACATAGTTTGAAAACCGATACGCTCCCTTCGTATCCTTATAAGCCGGGTACCCCCTCCGGTCGATCCTGCCAAGCAGGGCCTTCAAATCCGATGATGTCTGCATACTGATCCCTCCGGTCGTCTTCTCATGATGCCATACCGCCGGGCAAGTATCTCCGGCGGCTCCGCTGTGGTCTGTCTCTGCGGATTGCTCAAACGGACTGCGTGCCCATTCTGCGGAATTCCGCCGGGGAACAGCCGTAATATTTTTTAAAGACTTTTTCAAAATAAGAGGCATCGCTGTAACCCAGGTCATCCGCAATTGCCGCCACCGGCATCGTGCCGGATGTCAGCATCTGGTCCGCAAGCTCCATCCTATGGCGAAGCAGCAGCTGACTGAACGTTGTTCCCGTCACTTTTTTGACCATGGCACAAAAATACGGCTTGCTGATATGGAACCGCTGTGCCGCCTGGCTGCTGGTAATGGTCTTGAATTCCCGGGACAAAATGGACGACAGCCGCTCCTGAAACGCAGCGTCATCCAGCCAGACAGCCTCGTCCCTGGCGATGGCGGACTCGATAAAGCAGGCAATTTCTCTGGCCAGCTGCTCCTGCATATTGGAAAAATAGTGATCAGTTTCATAGCTGTGCCACAAAATCCGGCTGTGGGGAGCCTTTTTCAGCAGTTCCATAAAGGGAAGCGTGTGGATCTTCTCGGAAGCCTGATCGTCGTTTTTACAGCTCACCCAGTAAACCGGCTTTTGTGCCAGCATGTCCACCAGGGGAAAATAGGAATAGTAGTCCGGATTTTCCCGGATCTCCTGATAGAACTGCTGGCAAGAGGTGTGGGGCATAAACTCCGCGCCCTCCCGCAGAAGTCCCAGCAGGCTCTCCTCCAATTCCGGATCGGTCCGGCTCATCTTGTACAGCCGCCCCAGATCATAGGGCATCAGGAACACCGCGCCGTAGATAAAGGGACGCTGCTCCATGGCACGGGCAATCACCGGCGCGCCGAAGCTGTGTCCCAGTAAAAAGAGATAGCGCCGGTCGATGTGGTAGGTCTTGTCCGCCATCAGAAAATCGATAACATCTACCGTGTCCTGGATGCTTCCGGCAAAGGAAAAGACTCCCTCGCTCCCCCAGGAGCCAGCGTAATAGAAAATCAGGACATGAAATCCGGCCTTTCGCAGCAGCTGCGCCAGTGCTGCATTTTTCTCATGTCCCGGAAAGCCATGGGCAAAAATGACCGTGGGGTAATCCCGGTCAGACCCGGCGGAGTAGAGCATGCAGGCCAGTTTCCCCTGCGCGCCGGGAATATGAAAGGAGTATAAGGAAGAAGCTGCATTTCCCATAGCGAACACCTCTCTTTGAATCGCGTTTTGGACTGCCGCATCCCCCTTTGGAAACAACACCCAAGCTCTGTTGAAATTTTTCAATGTGTAATGAGTATACTCACTTTTTTCATTTTTTTCCAGTGTATCTTAAAAAATTACAGAAATCTTCCAAAAAAATTACAGTTACACGATTGCAAAACCGTGGTATGGTGTTCAGCATATAAAAGGCCTTTTATTGAGCGACTCCTCCGCCCCTCCTGAGAGCGGGCGCAGGGAGGTTTGATGTGTTCTGGAGGTAATGTGTATGAATCAGAAAACAAAAGACGCATTGGTCGTAGGCTTTGCACTGTTCGCCGTGTTCTTTGGTGCCGGAAACCTGATCTTTCCGCCGCTGATCGGCGTTGTCTCCGGTTCGGCCTGGCCGTCCGCCATCGCAGGACTGACCCTGTCCGGAATTATGCTCCCCATTGCAACTATCATCGCTGTGGACAACATGGGCGGCGGATTTGAGCGGCTGTGCCGCCCCGTCTCCTCCTGGTTCTGCAGTGCGTACATGGTGTTCTTTGTCATCTTCATTCTCACCTGCGGCATTCCCCGCCAGGGCGGCGTGGGCATTGAGACGGGCGTGTTCAGCGTGCTGCCCTCCCTGCAGAACAGCCGGGCGGCGCTGATCATCGGACTTTTGTGCTATTATGGCCTGGTTTTGTTCTTCACCACCAGAAAGTCCTCCTTCATCGACATCATCGGTAAGTATCTGACGCCGTTTTTGCTGATCATCCTGATCATCATTGTGGCAGCCTCCATCATCAGCCCCATCGGGACCCCAGTGGACACCGGCTCTACCGGGAATTTCACCTATGCGTTCCTGCAGGGCTATCAGACCGGTGACGTAGCAGTCGGCATCGTCATCGCAAGTACCTTCATCGCATCCATCAAGGCCAAGGGCTACCAGAAGAAATCTGAGCGGAACAAGGCTGTCACCAAAGCCGCCGTCGTGGCACTGATCGGTCTTTTGATCGTCTATGGCGGACTGCTGTATCTGGGCGCCACCGGCTCCGGAATGTTTGACTCCTCCATGGACCAGACCGCTTTGCTGGTGGCTCTGGTGGAAACCTGCATCGGCCGCGTTGGCACCGCCGCACTGGGCGTTGGGATTCTGCTGGCCTGCCTCACCACCACCATCGGCGTCATTACCACCATCTCTCAGCTGACGGAAACGCTGACCCACGGCAAGCTGAAGCTCAAGACCTGCATTTTAATCTATGACGTGCTGGGCTTTTTGCTGGCAACCATGGGTGTTGCCAAGATCATCACCTACACCTATCCCGTGTTTGTGCTGATCTACCCCGTGGCCATCGTGCTGACGCTTCTGGGCTGCGCCAGGAAAATCGTCCCCAACCACGGCTCCTGGAAAGGCACTGTCCTGATGGCCGCCCTGGTGGGCATCTATGAGGCCGTGGTCACCATGAACCAGAGCGATATCACCAACATCCACATCTCCTTCCTGGAGCGTCTGTACGACGCGCTGCCCCTGTCTGCCTATGGCTTTGCCTGGCTGCTGCCCTGCATCATCGGCTTTGTGGCAGGCACGTTGATCGTCAAGTTCTCCGGCGGCGAAGCATATCCCATGCTGCAGGAATCCGAAGACCAGTAAACGGGAAAGTTGAGGAATTTCAAACATGAAAAAAGTTGGTCTTGTAGGCGGAATCGGTCCCGAGTCCACGATCTCATACTATCACGATATTGTCTATGGCGTACAGAAGGAAGTCCAGCGGGATTTCTTCCCCGACGTGTCTATTGAGAGCATCGACCTGTTCAAGTGGGTAGATCTGTGTGACAAAAAAGAATATGACAAGCTGGTGGACTACACCATGGAGCCCATCGAGCGCCTTGCGGCCAGCGGCGCGGACTTTGCAGTGCTCACTGCCAACACTGCCCATCTGATCTTTGATCAGGTGCAGTCCCGCAGCCCCATCCCCCTGATCAGCATCGTGGAGGCCACCGCGGAGGAGGCCGCCCGGCGGGGCTATTCCAAGGTGGGCCTTCTGGGCACCGGCTTCACCATGAAAAACGACTTCTTCAAAATTCCCTTCCGTAAACGCGGGATCGAAGTCGCCATCCCCGGCGAGGAGGACATGGCATTCATTCACAAGAAGATCTATGAGGAGCTGGTATACGAAAAAATCGTCCCCGCCACCCGGGACCGTCTTCTGAATATTTCCGAGCAAATGGCGCAGGAGCAGGGAATCCAGGGACTGGTGCTGGGCTGCACAGAACTTCCCACTATCCTGAATTCCGACATCACCCCTGTCCCCTGCCTGGACACAGTGAAGATCCATGTGGCCGCCATCATCCGGGAGATCATGAAGGATTGAGATCCCGATGAAACCCCTGGAAAAAGAGCCCGTCCGACGCTTCAAACGCGTCAGGCGGGCTTTTCCGCAGTCTGGCAGGCTCCTCCGGACAGAGACATTTTTTTGTTTTCGGTATTGGCCGGGGCCTCACTCCGCAGCAGCATTTTGGGCGGTATTTGCGCTTTTTTAACGATTTCAAGCACAAATTTTTCTCTTGACAGGGCAAATCTGTGATGCTATACTATGCCCAATTTCACAAAGTAAACCGTTGATGAGGAAGATACGCAGCAAGACGGCCTTTCAGCGAGTCCGGGGTGGTGGGAGCCGGGCGGTGCAGCAGCTGCGAGTGGGCCTCAGAGGGTGAAGCGAAACACAGACACTGTTCTGTGGAGTCAGCAGAGACGGGAGGCCGCCGTTATCAGGCACAGGATGTGTTGGCATCCGTTGAGGCGGGCGCCCCAGGGGCGCCAAGCAAGGTGGTACCGCAGGTTTTTTCAGCCTGTCCTTGAAGAAGATTTCTTCAGGGACAGGCTTTTTTATTTCCCGAAAGGCGCGAAAGGAGACAAACATGGACGACAGCTTTGAAATTTACGACCTGAAGGTGGAGGTGACCGCCACGGACCGGCCCATGGTGTGCAGCCACCATGTGGGAGATTATTTTCTGGTGGAAGGGGAGAATCTGGTGTTCCCGGAGCCGGGGGCCTTCTCCATGTACGCCATGGCCGCGATCCTGCCCCTGCTGCCTGCCAAGCAGCGGGTCCGGGACCCCAATGACTGGATGAGCACTGACGCCTACATCGCCTGTCCGGACCCCAACTGCGGCGCCCGGTTCAAAATCACCCGCACCAAACTTCGCCGGCAGCACCACAGCACATGTACCCTGGTCCCGCTGGACGACGAACCGATCTGAAGGAGGTCTATCACCATGAGAAAAAAGTACACCGTCATCCGAAACGTCCGTCTGGTGGACGGCACCGGTGCTCCGGCCATCGAGGACGCCGTCTTTGTGTTTTTCAACGGGGACACCGTATCCGACGACCGTCTAGTCTACTGCGGCAGCGCCGCGGACTACGATCCCTCCGTCACTGCCGACGGTGAGGTGTTCGCGCTGGATCTCTCCGACAGCACCTACACCATTTTGCCGGGGCTGATAAACACTCACGTCCACCTGTCCCTGGAGCTGCCCTATCTCTCCTACTACGTGGATAAATTCGGCGATGCCTACCGGGCCATGGTCACCTACCGCCGGGCCTGCGAGGCACTGCTGTGCGGTGTAACCACCCTCCGGGGCGTGGGCAACGCCGACACCTCGGAAATCGCCGTCCGCAACGCCATCAACAAGGGCATGTTCGGCGGTCCCCGGATCATCACCTGCGGTTCCGCCCTCTGCCCCCACGCCGGCCACGGCCACAACACCCCCCGTAACGTGGAGTGCTCCGGAGCAGATGAATTCATCCGGGGACTGCGGGGCCAGCTGGCCCAGGGTGTGGATCAGATCAAGCTGATGTACACCGGCGGCCTGGAGGGCGCTTACGAGGGCACCATGGACATCCAGATGACGGAGGAGGAGGTCCGGGCCTGCATCCAGGTGGCCCACAACAACTCCAAGCGCATCGCCGCCCACCTCTCCAACGACAAAGCCATCTCCCAGGCCGTCCGGCTGGGACTGGACTCCGTGGAGCATGCTTACACTCTCTCCGACGAGACCTGCCGCATGATGGCGGAAAAGGGCACCTTCCTGACGCCCACCTTGGTGGTCTCCCACTGCAACGACTATCTGAAAAAGCACGGCTCTGCCGAGTGGCATCTGCGCAAGCAGGCCGCCGCTGCCAAGGAACACATCCGCTCCTGCCGCCGGGCCGTTCAGGCGGGCGTCACCATCTGCACCGGCACCGACCTGCTGCCCTCCGACCCCATCGACGGCACCACCCCCACTGTCCGGGAAACCGAACTGCTGGTGGAGGACGTGGGGATGACACCCCTCCAGGCCATCCGCTGCGCCACCCGCAACGGTGCGGAGCTGTGCGGCGTGCTGGCGGAGACCGGCACCCTGGAGCCCGGCAAGCTGGGAGACTTTCTCATCGTGGAGGGCCGTCCCGATGAGAACATCCGGGACCTGCGGAATCTGCGGCTCGTCTCCAAGGGCTGCCGGCTGGTGAAAAGCAATCTGCCCGCCATCACCAAGCAGAACTTCAACCCCATGATGGCAGGCGTTCCCTGTGACGGAGGGACCTTCCGAATCTGGTGAGCGGTGATCCGCCGCAATCCACATTCTGATACAAAGGAAGGAGCGCAATCCATATGAATCCACAGATCATCAGCCTCATCGGCATTTTCCTGGCACTGGCCCTGGTGGTGGCCGGGTCCCTGCGGGGCATCAGCATCATCATTCTCTCCAGCGCGGCCGCATTCCTGGTGGCAGCCACCGGCGGCATTGGATTACTGGACGGCTACAGTGCCTATCTGGAGGGCGTGGCCGGGTCCGTCACCAGTATGTTTCCCCTTTTTCTGGGCGGGCAGCTGCTGGGGTGCTTCCTGGAAAAAAGCGGACTGACGGAGTCCATTGCCAATGCCGTCATCCGCCGCTCCGGCACCCGGGGCATTGTGGTGGCCGTGTTCACTGTGTCCTGGCTTTTGACCTTCTGCGGGATCAACGTCTTCGTCATCATCTTCACCGTCTATCCCATCGCCTGCGCCTTTTTCAAGGTGGGCGACATTCCCCGCAGTCTGATCCCCGCCTGTGTGCTGGGTGCCTGCGTGTCCCAGCAGATGCTGCCCGGCATCGCCGACACCACCAACATTCTGGCTACCGAGACCTTCGGGGTCCCCGCAGCCGCCGGCCCTGTCACCGGCATCTTCCTGTCGGCATTTTTGTTCATCGCCAATGCCGCTTATCTGCACCGGGCGGCCAAAAAGGCCCGGGAGCAGGGAGAGCACTTCGTGCCGCTGGCGGGAGAGTCCTTTGAAATCGACATCCACAAGCAGGGCCTCCCCCATCCGCTGCTGGCAGTGTTCCCCATCGGTGTGGTGCTGGCGGCACTCAACGGATTTGCCATCCCCGCCTACGCCTCCCTCTATCTGGGGAGTCTGGCCGCCATCGTGCTGTTCTTCCGGCGGCTGGGAGGTCTGGCGGGCATCACCGATACCTTGAATCAGGCGGCCAAGGGTTCCCTGTCTGTTCTGGCCACCTGCACCATCATCGGCTTCAGCGGCATCGTCACTGCCGTCCCCGGATACGAGCTGCTGCTCAGCGGTCTGGAACAGATTTCCGGCGGCAATCCCTATCTCTTCGCCTTCATCTGTGTGGCGGTGATCGCCGCCGTCTCCGGGTCCGCCACAGGCGGCGTTCAGTTCGTGTTGGACAGCTTCAGCGACAAGCTACTGGCCATGGGCGGCGACCCCGCCTCCCTGGTCCGGGTCATCTGCGCCGCTGCCCGCACCTTCGACTCCCTGCCCCATAACAGCGCCGTGGTGCTGACCCTCAACGCCTGCAATGTCACCCACCGGGAGGGCTACAAGCATGTGGCGGTAACTACTGTGCTCAACACCACCATCGCCACCATCATTGCCATTCTGTTCGCCATGATCGGCATCCGATAATCTGAGGAGGTCTTTTCCATGCAGCAAAAAAATCAGTTTTCCAACGGCTACACCTTCAACCGGATCATCAACGGCTGCTGGCAGCTCTCTGCCGAGCACTGCCTCCAGGGCCATCTGGACATCCGGGACGCCCTCCGGGCCTTCCACATGCTGGTGGACCAGGGGTTCACCACCTTCGACTGCGCCGACATCTACACCGGCGTGGAGGAGATCATCGGCCAGTTCGTCAATGAACTTAAACGGGACGGAAACTACCGGGAGGAGGACATTCAGGTCCACACGAAGTTCGTCCCTGACAAGGCCATCCTGCCCACCATCGACCGGGCTTACACCGAGCGGATCGTGGACCGCTCCCTCAAGCGGATGCACCGGGAAGCGCTGGACCTGGTGCAGTTCCACTGGTGGGATTTCAGTGTACCGGGGATGATGGATACTGCCTTTGACCTGGTACGCCTTCAGGAAAAAGGCAAGATCCGCAACATTGGCATGTGCAACATGGACACCCAGCATCTGAAGATGATGGTGGATGCCGGCATCCCCGTGGTCTCCAATCAGGCCCAGTACTCCATGTTTGACCGGCGGCCTGAGCGGACATTGCTGGAATACAGTGCCCAGCACGGCATCTATACCTTCTGCTACGGTACCTTGGCCGGTGGTTTTCTGGATGAGCGATACATCGGCAAGACCTATGAGACGCCGGAAACCCGCTCTCAGGTGAAGTACATGCAGATCATCGAGGACTCTCTGGGCTGGGAGGGGCTGCAGAAGTTATTGTTGCTGCTCCGGGAGATCGCGGAAAAATATCAGGTGTCCATCGCCAATGTCGCTACCCAGTATATCCTCCGCCAAAAGAGCGTGGGAGCCGTGATGGTGGGTACCCGGAACTCCCGGCATGTTTCCTCCAATGTGCGGACGCTGCAATTTGACCTTGCCCAGGAGGACCTGGACGCCATCCGGGCATTTTTGAGCCAGTACCCCACGCCGGAGGGCGAGTGCTACGAATTGGAGCGGACTTCCCCCCGGTACCAGAGCATCATCCTCACGGATTTGAATCAGTGAGCCTCTCTCTGCCGGCATACTCGCTGGATATGATTCTTCATTTCCACATAAATAAAAATCAGGCCTCCGGCTGTGCCGGGGACCTGTTTTTTATGCAAATAGATGCAAAAAGGCAGCGTTTCTCTGAAAAGTTCAAAAAGAATTCATAGAATTTTGGGGCCGCTATGGTATACTCTCCTCCTCATTCCCCATGTGCGCCTGCCGCATATGTAAAAAGGAGGATCTCATGGAACAGACCTTTTCTTTTCAAATCACCGCCCCGGACCCCGTCCGGCTGTGTCCCCAGGTAAGCCGTGCTCTGGAGCAGCGGACAGAACTGGTCTCCCGCCAAAAATACCCCAAGATGTGGAGCTTGACGGACAAGCTCAACAGCGTGGAAAAATGCCCCCAGGCCGTCCTGGAAAACCGGAGAAGGCGGCGTGCGTTTCTGGGATTTTGGAACTGGGCCCTTGCCGTTGCGCTCCTGGTCCCCGGATTCTTGATGCAGAAAGGGGCTTTGCTCCTTCTTTTAATCGGCGCGGCAAGCTATGGGAGCGGTGTAACGTATTTGTGGAAGTACAGCCGGACCCTTCTGGGAATTTTAAATCTGGTCACGGGAGCAGTCCTCTGTTTCGGCGCACTGGGAGCCCCGACGGAGTTAGGCGCGCTGCTCCCCTTCGGGATCGTCTGTGCAGTCATCGGGGTCGCCGCCTTACTGCCCCGGAAACAGGCCAAAAAGACGCCCTTTGACCAAGCTGCCCGGCAACTTCTGCTGGAGAAAAGTTCCTTGAAGGGCACGGAAAATCTGCGCGTTGCCTTCTCCGGTGAGGGAATGGTCATGAGCCGGGAGGCAGCGGAACAGGAGACTCATACGGTCCCCTACCGTGATGTTACATTTGTGCTGGAAACCGAGGACCTGCTCCTTCCCGTTTGCGGTGACACCATCATGATTTTGCAGAAAAAAGATCTGCTGACCGGTACGATTCCCGAATTGCGGGACTTTCTCAGCCAGCAGACCCAATATGTCAGAATTTAAAATGGAATGGCGTTAACATCCCTCTCCCAATTTCCCATGCATACCGTGTTTTGAATCATCCACTTATCACGCAGGCAGCAGGCTCGTCCCGCTGCCTGCGTCAGTCGTCCAGGGCAATGCTGGCATCCGCAGCCAGCGACAACAGACGTTTGAATTCCTTCCGCTCCTCCTCCGTCATTTGATGTGTCATACGCCGGAAACTCTCATCCACCTGCTCCTTTACAGCCGGATATACCTCCCATGCCTTTTCTGTGGGACGGATATCGTATGTCCGCTTGTCCTTCGCATTGGTGGTACGGACAAGAAACCCTGTCTCCTCCAGTTTCGTCACCGTCTTGGCAATGACACTTTTATCCAGAGAGAGCCGCTTCGTGATCTCATCCTGGGTCAAGACGCTGAAATCACAGGCGATCAGAATGACAACCGCCTGGGCGGCCGTCAGGTGATATTGTGCGCAGCCGTTGTTGAGCCAGATATGAGATTTCCGATACAGAATGGAAATTGATTTAAAGGGACTGTCCGCGATGTAAGGCATATCACATACCTCCTTTAAACGATTTTATTATTATAATCCGTTTTAGTGGCACTTGCAACCAGATATTGACGCAGAGCAGAATCTGTGTTACGCTAATATGGTGGCATGTGCCACCATATTCATTTTATGCACATAAAGGAGCTTTGCCCGCATGGAAAAAACGGAAAAAATTTGGAACCGAAGGTTTGTTCTTCTCTTTATCACAAACCTGCTTGTATTGGCAGCTTTTTACGCATCCATCCCCATCATCCCGATTTATTGCCAGGAAATTGGCATCACCGGCTCGAAAATCGGAATCGTATTGACGGCCATGTCCGTTGCCACCATCCTGTTCCGCCCGGTGGCCGGTTATCTGCTGGATAACTTCAACCGCTATCGGGTCTATCTGCTGTTTTTGGCACTGTTCTGCCTGTCCTTCCCTGCCTTCATTGCCTTTCCCATCTTTGGCGCATTGATCGTCGTCCGACTGTACATGGGCGCCGTTTATTCCGTCTGTGGGTCCGCCACCATGACGCTGGCCGGCGATGTCCTGCCCCGGACGAAAGTCACGGAGGGCATCAGCCGGTTTGCCTTTACCGTGTCCATCGGCATGGCGCTGGGACCCTATGTGGGCCTTCAGGTGCAGGAAAACATGAGCAGCAAGGCCTCTTTCCTCACGATTTTCGCCATTACGGTAGCCGCTTTAATCTGCGTATCCTGCTGCCGGATTCATTACCCCAAGGTGGAGCGGAAGAAGTTTTCCATCCGGGATTCCATCTATGGGCCCGCCCTCCCCTTCATGTTCAACATGATGTTTTTGATGATCCCGTACGGCGCGGTCATTGCCTATTCCTCCATTCTGGCTCAGGAAAAGGGGCTGACGTCCTTCCTCCCCTACTTCTACATTTGCCTGGTGGTGGGAATGCTGGCCTCCAAGCTGTCCACTCAAAAAATGATCGACGCCGGCAAGCACCGTGTTCTGGTTTATCTCAGCCTGGTGATCCTGGTTGTGACTATGGTCAGCTACCTCTTCTTGTCCACTGGTATCCACCTGCTCCTCGCCGGCGTTTTCTTCGGACTTGGTTACGGAATTTTGCAGCCCCTCTTCCAATCTTTTGTGACGGGAACGACACCGGCCCCGAAGCGCGGTGTTGCCAACGCCACCTACATGCTCTCCTATGATGTGGGAATCGGCATCGGCTCTCTCCTGATGGGGTGTTTACAGGAAACCATCGGTCTGTCGGTCGGCTTTGCTCTGACAGCAATCGCCTATGTTGTTGGAGGAATGATCTATGCTGGTTATGTGGACCGGTATTATCGCAAGCTGAGAATGGGTCCCGGCACTGTAAGCGGGCATTCCTGACAGACATCCAAACGTCCGAAGCAAGCAGCGCGGCAGGGACTCGCGCCTGAGCTTCTTCTCCAAAAACGTACCAAGGGCACCGGCAATTTGCACGGGGCCCTTGGTTTTTTACTGCCTGCCTCTGGCGTTCCTTCCTCATCCGCTCCAGTTCTTCAACCCGGGACACAGCCGAAGCATCTTCCCGTTGAAGCGTTAGCTGCCGCAGCAGACTATGAACAGCGGGCTCTTCAACGCCTTCAGCAGCAGGCAGCGATCCCTAACGGCAACTGTCATTGGGGCAGATCTCCCTGTGTTTCCATGATTCCAACGAGCGCTTTCCGTCATACACGGTATCCCAAATCTTGCTCAATAGAGTCCCTTGATGATCTCCACGCATTTGTCAATGCCCAGGGTTCCGCTGTTGAGGGTAATATCGTAATTCTGTGCGTGGCCCCACTTCATGTTGGTATAAAAGCGGTGATAGGCCGCCCGGCGTTTGTCCTTGTCCCGCAGCCGCTGCTCGGGCGACTCCTCCCGCTCACCGTATACCTTCACGATCCGCTCGGCTCGGAATTCCATGTCCGCGTGAATAAAAACCTTCAGGCAGTCCGCCTTGTCCCGGAGGATATAGTCCGCGCATCTGCCCACGATCACACACGGTCCCTTTTCGGCCAGCTCCGTGATGATGTTATACTGAATCTTCCAGAGATAGTCCGCATTGTTGGGACCGGCAGACCGATGGGAGAATGCAGACGCCAGGAATCCGCCGGGAGCATATTCGCCGGCATCCTGGATGTAATTTTCCGTAAAGCCGCTCTTTTCTGCGACTTGCTGGATCAGTTCTCTGTCATAGCAGGGGATGCCCAGCTCCTCTGCAACCTGTTTGCCAATGGTGCGGCCGCCGCTGCCAAACTCACGGCCGATGGTAATCACTCTGTTTTTCATCGTTTGTTATCTCCCTTCACGCAAGATCTTGAATGGAAAGTGATGGACCGTTTATTCGGAAAGCGGCACTTTTTTCAGCTGCTTTCTCTCATACACGATCAAGGCCAGAGAAAGGATGAAGGCCAGGCCATCCGCCACAGGTCCCGTCCAAAGGACGCCTGTTACTCCCATGAAGATGGGGAGGATGATGGCTGCCGGCACAAAGAAGATGATCTGCCGGGACAGGGAGAGCAACGCTGACTTGGCGGGCTTTCCGATGGCCTGCAGATAAATTGCCGCTACGGTCTGGAAGCCGGTCAGCGGACAAAACAGCAGGAAAATCCGGAAGGACAGCACCGCAAACTCATTGTACAGTCCTTCCTCAGAACCAAACAGGGAAACAACGCTCATAGGAGCAAACTGGAAAATCAAAAATGCGATAATTGCCACGATCTCCGACGCAATAAGGGCAATATCGAAGGCCTTCCGCACGCGGGTAAGATTTTTGGACCCGTAATTGAAGCCGATAATGGGTTGTGCACCGGTGGAAATACCAACCAAGATCGAGATCAGGATCTGATTGACCTTCATCACGATGCCCATGGCCGTCAGCGGAATTTCCGAACCGTAAATGGAATCTGCACCGTACTTTGCCAGCAGGTTGTTGGACAGCGCCATTACGATGGTAATGGCGATCTGCGTAATGAAACTGCTGATGCCAAGGCTCAGCACCTTTTTGCAGGTCTTTCCATGCAGGCGAAGCGCAGAGGTATCAAAGCGGAAGGTTTTGAAGTGGAAAATGTACGCGACCGACACAATAAAAGTGGCTACCTGCCCCATGACCGTGGCAATGGCGGCACCCCGGACCCCCATATGGAAGATAAAAATGAAGACAGGATCAAAGATCGTATTGATCACTGCGCCCAGAGCCATGGAAAACATGGCGTATTTCGGGCTGCCGTCCGCCCGGATCATGGAGTTCAGCGCCGCTGGAATCATCATGAAGGGAAGTCCGATCCCAATGACATACCCATACTCCAGTGCATAGGACCGCAGAACATCCGTCGCGCCAAACAGCGTCAGGACCGGATTGATCCAGATCAGAAAAACCGCCAGCAGCAAAATACTGACAATGGTCACCATAGTGATGGCATTGCCGACACCCTTTTTCGCGCTGTCGATATTTCCCTCGCCCAGTTTCAGGCTCAGATAAGCCGCGCCGCCGTCACCGATCATCAGGGAAAGCGCCAGCGCAATGATCGTAATCGGAAATACCACGTTGGTGGCTCCGTTCCCCAGATATCCAACGCCCCAGCCGATAAAGATCTGGTCCACAATGTTGTACAGCGAGTTTACCAGCAGAGAAATGACGCAGGGAATGGCAAATTTTGCAATCAGCCGCCCAATCGGTTCTGTGGCAAACGGACTTTTGGTTTCTGAGATTGCTTGTTCCATCTTTTCTAGATTCTCCTTTATATGTAACTAGCTACGTATTTAAATAAAAAGCAGGCAGTGTGCCCGAGTGGTATCCTCAGCACACTGCCTGGGGAATTCAGTTTTCGCTGCCTGAAAATCACTCCGAGTCGATCGTTTTCAGGATCAGATCTGTCAGTTTGAGCAGCTCGTCCTTCTGCTCCTGCGTAAAATCCTTACATAACTCCGACAAAACTTCCTCATCCTGCGCAAGAATCATGTTGTGGATTCCGGCAGACTGCTCCGTACAGGTGATTTTTTTGTATCTCCGGTCCCTGGCACTGGGCACACATTGGATAAATCCCTTGCTCTCCAGTCTTTGAAGAAGTTTTGTCATGGCCGGATGTGTCACATGCTCGATCCGCTCCAGATCGTTTTGATGAATCTCCGATACCCCGGACGCCTCCAAACGGCTGACAGACCCCAACACACGAAGCTGCACCGACGTCAGCCCCATGGTGCTGGCTTTTTCATCCATTTTCTTTCGGAAGGCCCGGTTGATAATCGCAATTTTCAAACCAAACGGCATCTTGACCGGCATTGTCCCGCCTCCTCAAATACGTAACTAATTACATATTATATGCCGCTTTTATGGTTTGTCAAGACTACCCCTTTCGTGCGGCAGCGGGACTGTACCGCAGGTGGATCAAATAGGCCGTAGGCAAATGTCCCATCTTGAAAGACGTCGATTTCCCTGTATAATAAAGGAAAACCCTCATAAGGAGTGACGTCCGTGTCAAGCACCACCAAGCAGGCGCTGGAAACATCCCTGAAACGAATGATGCTGAAAAAGCCCTTGGATAAAATCACCATTCGGGACATTACCGAAGACTGCGGCATCAGCCGCATGACGTTCTACTATCACTTCAAGGATATCTATGATCTGGTGGAGTGGGTGTGCATCCAGGATGCCACTCAAGCCCTTCAGGGAAAAAAGACTTATGATACCTGGCACGAAGGCCTCATGCAGATTTTTGAGGCTGTTCTGGAAAATAAGCCCTTCATTCTCAACGCCTGCCGCTGTATCAGCCGGGACCAGATGGAGCGGTTTTTGTTTAAGCTGACCTATGACCTGATCCGAGGCGTGGTGGATGAAAAAAGTGAGGGCGTGGAGATTTCCGAGGTAGACAAGACCTTTATTGCCGAGTTTTACAAATACAGTTTTGTAGGAATCATGCTGGACTGGATCAGGCAGGGGATGAGTGCGGACTACCAGATCATTGTGCAGAAAATCAGCACCACCATGCAGGGAAACATCTCCAACTCCATTCGGAATTTTACCTCAGATCACTAATTTTTTTACAAACTAGGTCCGGTGATTAAAAATAAATCACCGGACTTCATTTGTAAATGGAAGCAGTGGAAAAAACGGGGTAGGATAGGACCATCACAAAAGCTCCGCCGAAACGGCGGCATCACTTGGAAAGGTGGTTTTCCCGATGGCAAAGAACCTCGGAAAGCTGGCGGCGGCCGCAGGCCTGGCCGGCGCCGGTGCAGCAGTTGTGGCTGCAAAGAAACTGACAGACGCGAAGAAGGCCAGGGAAAAAGTAGGGGTCTCCGCTCCCAATCCCTACCGCAATACCGAACTGGGCCGCCACGAGCGAAACCGGAAGGGTATCTACTATTCCAGCGGCAATTATGAGGCCTTCGCCCGGCCGGAGAAGCCGGAGGGTGTGGAGGAGAAAAACGCCTATATTGTGGGCAGCGGCCTGGCAGCCCTGGCAGCCGCCTGTTTCCTGGTGCGGGACGGACAGATGCCCGGCTCCCACATCCACATTCTGGAGGCCATGGACATTGCCGGCGGGGCCTGCGACGGTATTTTTGATCCCAGCCGTGGATATGTCATGCGGGGCGGCCGGGAGATGGAAAACCACTTTGAATGTCTGTGGGATCTGTTCCGTTCCATTCCCTCCCTGGAAAAGCCCGGCGCCTCTGTACTGGACGAGTTCTACTGGCTCAACAAGCACGATCCCAACTACTCCCTGTGCCGGGCTACGGTCAACCGGGGGCAGGACGCGCACACCGACGGAAAATTCGACCTCAGCAAGAAAGCCTGCATGGAGATCGTCAAGCTCTTTATGACCCCGGATGAGGCGCTCTATGACAAGACCATTGAGGATGTATTTGATGATGAGGTGTTCTCCTCCACCTTCTGGCTCTACTGGCGGACCATGTTTGCCTTTGAGAACTGGCACAGCGCTCTGGAGATGAAGCTCTATTTCCAGCGATTTATCCATCACATCGCCGGACTCCCCGATTTCAGTGCGCTGAAATTTACCCGCTATAACCAATACGAGTCCCTGATCCTGCCCATGCAGAAATACCTGGAGGCCGCCGGAGTAGACTTTCAGTTCGGCGTCGAGGTAACCAATGTCCTCTTCGATATCCGTGACGGCAAAAAGACCGCCACGGCCATTGAGTGCAAAGTCAAGGGCGTGGAACGGGGCATTGTCCTCACAGAGAACGACTTGGTGTTTGTCACCAACGGCTCCTGCACCGCGGGCACCATTTACGGAGCCCAGCACCACGCCCCCAAATCCGAACCAGCGGCTGCTGGAACCTGTGGAAGAACATCGCCAGACAGGACCAGGCCTTTGGCCGCCCGGAGAAGTTCTGCTCCGACGTAAGCAAGACCAACTGGGAGTCCGCCACCATCACCACGCTGGACGATCAGATTCTCCCCTATCTCATCAACATCTGCAAACGGGACCCCAGAAGCGGCAGCGTGGTCACCGGCGGCATCGTCAGCTGCCGGGACTCCAAGTGGCTCTTGAGCTGGACCATCAACCGCCAGGGGCAGTTCAAGGAGCAGGATGCGGAGAAAGTCTGCATTTGGGTATACGGCCTCTTTACCGACGTCCCCGGCGACTATGTGAAAAAACCGATGAAGGAGTGCACCGGCAAAGAGATCACGGAGGAGTGGCTCTATCACATCGGCGTGCCGGAGGCCCTGATTCCGGAGCTGGCAGAGAAGAGCGCCGTGTGCGTCCCCACCATGATGCCCTATATCACTGCCTTTTTCATGCCCCGGGCCAAGGGCGACCGCCCCGACGTCATTCCCGACGGTTGCGTGAACTTTGCTTTCCTGGGTCAGTTTGCGGAAACGCCCAGGGACACCGTGTTCACCACCGAGTACTCCGTACGCACCGCCATGGAGGCGGTCTACGGGCTGCTGGGTGTGGACCGGGGCGTCCCCGAGGTATGGGGCAGCGTATATGACATCCGCTGCCTGCTGGACAGCTCCGTCTGCCTGATGGATGGTAAATCCCCCCTGGAAATGGAGCTTCCTGGCCCGCTGAACCTGCTGAAAAAGCCACTGCTGCGAAAAATCCAGGGAACGGTTGTGGAAAAGGTCCTGCGGGACCACAACATTCTCCGGAACGGGATGCTGTAACTTTCTTTTTTCAAAATACAGACCGCAAAGCGCCCGCTGAGAAGCACGGTCTCAGCGGGCGCTCACCTGTCCCTCTCCCCTGCTTTCTTGCAATCCGCTTTTATGATACTTTTGCAGCGGTGGAAAACAATCTCTCTCCTTGCGTTGACCATCATCTCCGCGAAGCGTACAATAACGGGTAAAGGAGGCGGATGCACAAATGTCTGACATATCCTATTATACCCATGAGACCCTCCAGGCAGCAGCCCGTTACTGGGATGAAAAAGACGCCGACAGCGTCAAATTGGATAAGGCTGAGCTGCAGGCCATGATCGAGGACTATATACAGCGGGGCAACACCTGCGCCCTGGCCACCGGGACCGGGGACTATGTTCGCTGCACCCCCCATTGAGTACAGCTACCACGACGGCTGCTTCTGGATGTTTTCCGAGGGCGGCAAAAAGTTCATCGGTCTGGCGGAAAACCCCAATGTCTGCCTTGCCATCTACGACAAGTATGAGGGCTTTGCCAAGCTGCACGGAATACAGGTCACGGGCAGAGCCGAACTGATAGAGCCCTTCAGTGAAGCCTATGCCGCCCACGCGGCATTCAAAAAGATCCCGCTGCGGGCACTGCAGAAACTCAGCAGCCCCATGCATTTGATCTGCGTACATCCAACGCGCATCGATTGCCTGTTTTCCGAGTTCAAGGAACAGGGCTGTTCATCACGGCAGACACTCATTCCGGACAACGCATAAAAAAGGCCGGATGAACATCCCGAAACCATGGGATGTCCATCCGGTCTTTTTATGCAGACCTGGAATCGCTTATTTCAGCTTTGCCCCGTCCCGGAAGGCGTTGCCCACCTTCTCGCCCAGCTCGCGGTAAACATTGTGGATGGGGTCAAAGGTAATGGGTCGGAGCTTGTCCGGGTCGATTTTCCCATCCTCATCCAGCACGGATTCGTCGGCACTGACGTTGACGATCTCGCCTACCAGGTGGCAGCTCTCCGGGTCATAGCTCACCAAGCGGCACTCCACCGCCATGGGGAGCTCGTCAATGAGGGGCGCATCCACAAATTCCGATTGAGATTTCACCTGTTTTAAGAAATTTAATAACTGTTATATTTTATTATTAAATTCTTCGCAACCCCTTGAAAACACTGGATTTGTCGCAGGTGAGCTTTCCCTTATTATTTCCCTTGTGTTATATCGTCCCATCAGTGTTTATGCACTCTGATAAGGGCAAAT
>OOBW01000281.1_pt1 | contig 45439 bp, 78 predicted proteins | sample 1671701 | NCBI WGS metagenome assembly OOBW01 (sample SAMN06348183, study PRJEB24527) | human gut metagenome | biome: human gut; feature: ankylosing spondylitis patient; material: feces | host: Homo sapiens | place: China | collected 2015-10 | reverse complement strand
AATAGAAAAGCCACACTCTCTGGGACTCTAGGCGTTCCGCCTAGAATATCCAGATTGGTGTGGCTTTATGGTACGCCCGAAGGGACTCGAACCCCCAGCCTTCAGAACCGGAATCAGAAAGTATCAACCACTTCAAACAATTTCGGCTCAATATATTTATGTTATGCCAACTTTGAATTTCCACCACTTTTTCCACCACTTCCATCTAGAAGGGCGATTCCTTGGTGCATAGTGTATCCGTCTTTATGCGTATAAATATTTGCAGTTGTTTGGATGTCGGAATGACCCATAAGCTCCTTTGCTACGTTAATAGGCACTCCAGCCCTTTGAAGATCCGTGCAAAAGGTGTGGCGAAGACAGTACGGTGTCAAATCCGTTGCTACCACGCTTTCAATAATCTGGTTTCTTTTTACTTTCGCTCCCATATAGATATCTAATTCACGCTTGAAATTAAGCCAAAGCCGACGCATGGTTTTTTCAGTGTGCCGGTTCCCTGCCTCGTTGAGAAAAACAGGAGAAAATGGCTTTTGTTGTGCTGCCTGGAGCAACGGGAAAAGTGCAGCATGAATTGGGATGTCCCGAATACCGGCTTCTGTTTTTGGGGCTTTGATGCTGTTAGCGCCGCTTTCTCTCGCCGTGTGGACGTGTATCTCGTTGCGCTCGAAATCTACGTCTGACCAAGTAAGGGCTGCCGTTTCTCCTGGCCTCATGCCAGTATATAGCAATGTGAGCACCCATAATCCGGCCCGATGGTGTTCAGCAACGGCCAAAATGGCCTTACGCTCCTCCTCAGTGATAGAGCGTCTTTTCCCCTCGTGATAGGTGGGCAACTCCAGCAGCTCGGCTGGATCGTATGGGATAAGGCGGGATTGTCTGGCCCTGCGGAACATCTCCTGCAACACCATGCGCAGTTTTTTTACATGGGATGCAGAGCGCCCGGCCTGCCCGTTAAGGATGCGCTGGAGGTGCACGTCTTTAACATCCTTCAATTTCAAGTGACCAATAGCGGGCTTGATATAGTTATCATACTTTTCATCGTACATTTTCAGCGATTTAGCCGTGAGTCCTTTTGGCTCCTTGTAGAGCTCCAGCCATTGCTTATACCAAGCGTTGACGGTCATGGAGCCGCCTATAGTCTCCTCACCGCGCTTTGCGGCGGCCAGCTTGTCCGCCAGCTTTTGCAGGGCTTCAAACTCGGTCTTACCAGTGGCTTCATACTTTTTCCCATTGTAGCGAGCTGTTTTTCTGATGTAATCCATTGACTTTACCCCCTATTCTGTTAAAATAGAGGGGTGATATGGCCTCCAAACCTTATCACCCCTATGTGAGCCGTCCCTGGTGTTGGTAGCACCGGGGGCGGTATTTTTATTGCGCTTTTTTCAGTTCGGCGATTTCCTGATTCATGGTGCGGATCGCCAGCTTAAGCACGGATACTTCGTTTCGCAGTTCCTCGATTTCACTTTTTGGCGTGATGGCGTCCATAATGACCTGCTGTCCCTCGGCCAAAAGGTTAAATCGGGTTGTGACCTCCGTGTCCAATAAAACCTTTACATCGTGCATGATGTCCTGTTTCTGCTGTTCCAACAAGCCCTTCGTTTCAGACATGATGTCCTGTTTTTGCTTCTCCATCAACTGTGCGATTGCCTGCAAATCTTTTTCGTCAAGCATATGTAAATCCTCCTATTACAATTCTGTCGCTAGATTCTCGTTCTGTTTGGCAATTATGGGTTGGTGTACCATATCATAAGCATAGTCCAATAATCCGCTCTTTTCCAACGAAGCAATCTCTTAGCATATAGAAAATAAGCTGCCACAATTTGGTGATAACACATATTGCTTAAATAGAACTAACGTTCTATAATTGTAAACAAGGGAACAACATTCCCAGCCTCGGGAAAACCTGACAGATTGTGTAAGGCATAAACTGGGAGGATGGTGCAGAATGACGCCGAAAGAAAAATTGCTAAAAGAAATCGAAAAGATCGTGTCAGAAATGCCGGAAGATAAAGTTAAGCGGGTGTACCAGTTTGTTCTCCACATTGCAAAATAGAATCGCATTAAAGCCGACTGCCTAGTTAGGTGGTCGGCTTTTCTTTTTGCATTTCCTCGACCAATTTGTTCGCCATATCCTCCAACATCTCCCATTGGTCAGAGGATAATCTAGCAAGTACAGATATAAGGCGGCGCTTAAAGTCCGGTTCCCCACTCAAAATGTCTCCAAAAAAGGCCGCTAATTCCTCTTCTCGGCTACGCTGTAGAAACATATCACCTTCTCCAGTACGAAGCCATTCTTCATTTACATTAAATTCACGACAGATATCCATGATAGTTCTATCACTTGGATCTATTGCTCCAGTTTCATAGCTTGTTACGGTGTTCCGCTTTATTCCGATTGCATCCGCAAAGGCTTGCTGAGTTTTTCCACAGCATTTTCTAGCCTCTTTAATTCTATCTCCAATTCCCATAAAACTCACCCCCTTGGATGAGCTTATTATAAAACACATAATAAATTGTGTCAATAGAAAATGTCATTCAACGACTAAAAATATCTTGACAAATGGCATTAAATGACGTATACTTGTCATAGAACGACATGATACAGGAGGTGACGATATGAGCGAGAAAGAGCGCAATATTGCCGAAAGCCTGACGCGTGCTTGTGAACTTCTTCCCGACGGAAAGAAAGAGTATTTGATCGGGTATGCAGAAGGCGTAGCAGCTATGGCGGAGAAGGCCAAGGAGCACACCAATGGAGAAAAAGAAGCCCGCCCCTGATGGGGGGGGGAAGGAGGTAAGTGGGGTGAAGATCATCATTGAGGCTGATTCTAAAGAAATTGCTGACCTCGTACTTACACTACAAAGCCAGCGGAATCAAGATGAAATTGCTAAGAACTATACGATAGATATCTTTGGAAACAAATACCTCGATTACGAAAGTGGGGGCCGGGGATGTTCCAATGGATAGCTTTAGCTTTTGCGGCGCTTGAAGCAGGGTACATATTTATTTGTTGGTTCTTTGATGAGGAAATAAATGCGACAACGGTTTCTGTGCTTTCCGCAATAACGATTTTTTGGATAGCAATGCATTTCCTTGTTTCATAAATTTAATGGAGCACAACAAAAAGCGCCCCGGCCAGTGCACCACCACCGACCAGGGCATGACACCACGTAACGCAACTACGAGGTATCGGAGACAGTATATCACATCCTCCGGCCTCTGGCAAGATTGGAGGATTTTTTATGACCAAAGATGGACAGCTCAACGAGAGCAGCACGAAGCGGGAGATTGAGAACCGCTTCACAAATGCACGCCGCGTCATGGACGACCTATGCCGGGCTTACTATGGGATGACCTGGGACGAGCATGAGCGGTTACATGGGAAGGAGGAGAACGGGAATGAACACTCAGAGTACAATCAGCCGGGCGATTGCTGAGAAACGTCGGCTAATGTTTGAGCGCCACGGAGGGATTATGTCCCCGGTCGATGTTGCGCGAGAGCTTGGGTACTGTCCGCGGGCATCCAGCGGCGACCGTTGGGCGGCGGAGCATGATATACCAGCAATCCGTATGGGGCCTCGCAAGCGGGGCTATGAGACAGATTTGGTGGCAAAGGCCATCGTGCAGGGGAGGGGAATGGTATGAGCGAGACCCAAAATGAGCGCGACAGGCGCGCAAAGGCGTACAGCTACCGGGCCTACCGCCGCCGGGTACAGCAGGCGCAGGCGATGGCCCAGCGGGTACAACTGGCGGTGGTTGCCGGAGCGGCGCTGGTGCTGGCTATTCTGGTGGCGGTCAGCCTATGAAGAAACAACTGATCGTGACCATTGCATATCTCTTTCTGCTGCTGGCGCTGGTTGCACTAGTTGAAATCATCTGGAACCAGGAGCCGGAGCAGCCGGCCATTGAGACCCCGGCGGCAACCACCACCCCGTCCCCCACGCCCACCGGCCCGCTCACCATCCAGATCACCGGACTGGAGGGCGCGGAGAGCATCGACGATGTGTGGGCGGTCATCGAAATACCTGGAGGGAACGAAAATGAATGAAACCCTAGATTTTATCGAAATTGGCACTGACGAAGAGATAATCCAGAAGACGGTCACAGAGCAATACGTGAAGCTGGCAAGCCCGAACACCGCCCTATATGTGAGTTCCGCCGCCGCAAAGTGTATCCCCAACATATTGCCTCGAGTCCTGATCGGCAAGGCCGGAAAGTATCTGCTATTCCATTTCACCGACAGCAAAAAAGGCTTTGCTGTGTCGAGATATTCCGGCGGGTTTTCGATCCCGATGGCCGGCGTCGTCAGCAAACTCGGGATAAGGCCGGAGCAGGTAAATGGCAAGCGCCCAAAGCTCATCAAAGATGGCTTTGCAATCGAGCTATATTAAAAAGCGCCGCTCCCCGGTGTGCGAGACCAGAGGGCGGCAAGAGAAAGAACATCTGCCCTTATTTTAGGGCTGGAAGGAGGAAAAGTCAATGCTGAATACCACAAATATTTCTGCCCTGCTGCGCTGGGCGATGGAGAATATCGGCTACCCAATCGACGAGATTAACGCCCTGGACGGGACAATACATATCCGCCTCTCGGATGGCCGAACCGGATTCCTTTATATGGGTGAGGATGGCTGCCCGCGGGCGGTGCTTCCGGCGATTGCCTGATATGGAGTGGTGGCTTCCATTTTCACCATACCGGGATATGCAACAGGATCCAACCGCAGGGAATTGCCCAAATTGCGGAGCAGAACTTTACCAAAACGAAGAAATGTGCCAGAAATGTAAGGAGGAACAAAATGACACTGTATGAAATTGACCAGGCGATTCAAGGTCTGGTAGACCCGGAGACAGGGGAACTAATGGACTATGAGGCGTTTGCTGCGCTCCAGATGGATCGGGACGCTAAGATTGAGAATATGGCCCTTTGGTACAAGGATTTGATGGCCGACGCCAAGGCAATCAAGGAGGAGGCGGACACACTCAATGAGCGCAGAAAGGCCCTGGAGAACAAGGCGGAACGACTGAAATCCTATCTGTCCCTTGCATTAGACGGCGAGAAGTTCCAGACGGCCAGGTGCTCCGTCATTTTCCGCAAAACCTCGTCCGTTCAAGTGTCTAATCCAGAAGCTTTAATCCGCTGGCTGGAGCAGAACGGCTATGACGCGGAGTGCGTCAAGTACAAGGAACCGGAGGTCAGCAAAACTGGAGTTGGCAAGCTCATTAAAGACGGTGTTCCAGTCCCCTACGCCCACATTGAACAGGGCAGAAGTGTGGGGGTGAAGTGATGGACAAGTTCCGCCTGCTGGAGGCTTCCGACATTGAGGTGAAGGTCAAGCAGGTCAAAAAGAATGGGGCGGTTCTCCTCCTTTATAAGACGGCCAGGACGGATATGGATATCCTGGATGAGACGGTTGGCTCTGAAAACTGGACGAACGATTACCGGGAAATCAAAGGGAACCTGTATTGTGGGATTGCCATCCGTGAGGGAGACGCCTGGACGTGGAAGTGGGATTGTGGAATAGAGTCCAGGGAGGACGGCGAGGGCAACGAGAAAAAGGGGGAGGCAAGCGACGCATTCAAACGTGCTGGTTTCCGATGGGGCATTGGCAGAGAGCTTTATACCGCCCCGTTTATTTGGGTACCCTCTGAGAAAATGAACATCCTGGAATCCAATGGGAAGTTTCGTACCTTCGACACCTTCTCGGTTGAGAAAATTGCTTATGGTGACAACCGTAGGATTTCCGGTTTATCTATCCTGAACAACCGGACAGGAAAGCGGGCGTTTGTATGGGCTATGAGCTGATAAACGAGATCGGCGCAAAGCCCGCACTCCTGGATAAGGCAATCGGGCAGCTCGGAGCCCGCGGCAGAGCATATGCGCAGGCGGAACGCGATTACAGGGTAGCCCTCCGAAAAGCTGTTCTGGAGGCCAGGGCGGAGGGCACGCCTGTAACTATTATCTCTGATATTTGCCGTGGTGACGCGGAGATCGCCCGACTACGCTTGGAAAGAGATATTGCGCAGACAGTGTACGAATCCGCACGGGAGGCCATACAGGGCTACAAACTGCAAATTCGCATCCTGGACGCGCAGTTGGAAAGGGAGTGGGGGCGTGCATCGAGAGACTAAGGCCACCGCCATATCCGCGGCAACCAAAAAGGCCGTATGGGAGAGGGATTTTGGGCGGTGCGTACTCTGCGGCTCCATCAATGCGGGGCCACACTGTCATTACATACGGCGGAGCCAGGGCGGTCTTGGAATTCCAGAGAATATTTGGACAGGCTGCCAGCGGTGCCATGCGGCATTTGACAACGAGGGGGCGGATGGTCCGCTTCATAAGCAGATGCAGGACTACCTCCGCACTTTATACCCAGGATGGGATGAATCAAAATTGATATACAAGAAAGAAGGGCCAAAATGCTAAATAGGGTTGTGATCCAGGGCCGCATTGGAAAGGACATCGAACTGCGTCACACGCAGTCCGGTGTCTCGGTGGTCAGTTTCTCCATCGCGGTTGACCGGGATTTTAAAGACAAGGCCACTGGCGAAAAAACCACCGATTGGGTTAATGTGACCGCATGGCGATCCACGGCGGAGTTTGTAAGCAAATATTTCTCCAAGGGCCGCATGGCTGTGGTAGACGGCAAATTGCAGACAAACACTTGGACAGACAAGGACGGGAACAAGCGGTCTAGTCTGGAGGTCGTGGCTGATAGTGTGTACTTTGGCGACAGCCGGAAGAAGGAATCGGAGGGGGACACACCAGAATCTGACCGCCCAGAACAGAATGGGCAGGAGTTCTCGGAGGTGGACGACGACGGAGAGCTCCCGTTCTAGGGCGGTGATGGGTTGACTTACATTGATTACCTTAATGAGTTCAACCGTTGGATCGAAAACAACCACTTGACGCTTCCGGCGCAGGTCTTGTACTTCAGGCTGCTGAACGTATTTAACCGGGCCGGGTGGCCTGAGTGGGTTCCAGTAGACACCATTCGGTTGCAGGTAATGACAAATGGATTGTCAAAGCCATCCGCTTACAGAGCGAGAGACGAGCTTGTAAAGGCTGGATTTATCCGATACCAGCAAGGGAAAAAAGGGGCCCCGAGCCGCTATTCCCTATCGGAACAATCAAATTCTGGTATTGATTCTTTACAGGAAACGTTACATAAACCTTTACAGTTTCCTTTACAGAATCCTTTACAAGAAACTTTACCCATATATAAGACTAAGACTAAGACAAAAGAAAAGACTCCTACGGAGTCAAAAAGAAAAGTGTTTGTTCCTCCCACGGTGGACGAGGTGAGAGAATACTGCCTTGCACGCAAAAACGGCATAGACCCGCAGGAGTTTGTGGACTACTACGCGGCCAGAGGGTGGATGCTGGGGAAGGCCAAAATGAAAGACTGGAAAGCTGCTGTGCGGACGTGGGAGAAGCGCAGGAAGGGGGGGAACCATGACCAGCCAGAGCGATATTTCACTGCTGCTGACATTCCGGGCAGAAATGATTGACCCATCCCTGCCGACAGGACTTTGGTGGTGCGCTACGCCGGAGGACGCGGCGGCGGTTGGTATTAACGCCGTGTGCAAGAACAGATACGCGGCTTGGGAGGACTTAACTGCCTGCACGGAGTTTATCACCCAGTTCTGCTATGTGTTCGTCGCAACACCAAACGATGCAGACCGGGAGGAGATTGTGGGCCAGCTCCAGAAGTGGGTGCCGGTCACTATCCTTGTGGCGGATAAGGCGGCGTTTCGCGGGAATGAATCAGTGGTCGAACTGCTGGACAATGCTGGCCCAAAGGCGGTAGAAAGCCTTTTGTTTGGCGCTTTGGATGTGCCGAGGCCGGGGCTAATTGACCTGTCGCAAGTGGAGATGGACGCACCCATTTCGCAAAACCGCATGATGTCCGGGCTGGTGCCGCTGGACTACTGCACCGGAGGATTCCGGGGAGGCGAATTGTCAGTATGGACAGGCAGGCGCGGCGAAGGGAAATCGACGCTTCTCGGGCAGATGCTCGTGGAATCAATCAACCAGAACCGAACTGTATGTGCCTATTCCGGTGAGCTCCCGGCGAGGCAGTTCAAACGGTTTGTGCTGCCGCAGATCGCAGGGCCGAGGAATCTTGTAGAGCAGCCAGACCCCAGAACGGGGCGGATGGAGTACGCGCCGTCAAAAGAAGCTGTTCGGGCGATTGACCAATGGCTGGAAGGGAGCTTTCTCCTGACCGATTTGCGACAGTCAAATGCCCATGACGAGGACAACATACTGCGCCTGTTTGAGTATGCCTACCGTCGATACGGGTGTTCGGTGTACTTGGTGGATAACATCATGACCGCAAGTCTGAAGGGAGAAGTGGAGCTTGGTCATTATGGGGCCCAGAAAGCTTTTACGCAGAGACTCAGCGCCTTCGCAAAACGCCACGATGTACATGTGCATCTGGTGGCCCATCCCAGGAAGGCTGGAGAGGAGCGGGGACTGACAGCAGACGACGTTGCGGGAGCGGCGGAGATTACCAACCTCGCTGACAATGTTTTTTCTGTGGAGCGGGCAAAGGAATCCGACGAAGTTGACTCCAGGATCAGGATTATCAAGGCCAGAGAGACCGGTAGCCGCGAGGTAATCCCGTTGATGTTCGACGCCAAATCACGGAGATATTACGACGCGGGAGGAAATCCGACAAAGAGATATAGTTGGGAGGCAGCCAGAGATGGACATGGATAGGACTGGGGCATACGTTGTTCTAAATGGACTGCTTATGAAACATAAGGCCCTTGCAAAAACGGACTCCGAATTTGCAGAAATACATCAACAAATTGCGGCTGCAATCGATATAGCATTGGAGGCGCTGAATGAATAAATACGGCAACAAGAAGGCCGTGCGAAACGGCATTACATTCGACAGCCAGAAAGAGGCCGCACGGTATGACCAGCTCATGCTTCGGCTTTGTGCCGGAGAGATTCGGGATCTGAAGCTCCAGCCGGAGTTCACCCTCCAGGAGGCGTTCACCACGTCGCTGGGTGAGCATGTGCGGGCCATCAAGTACCGGGCCGACTTCTCATACCGCCGGGCGGTCAAAGAGGGTGTAGACACCCGATGGGAGGTCGTGGTGGAGGACGTGAAGGGCTACAAGACCAAAGAATACAAGCTGAAGAAAAAGCTCATGGCCGGGCGCGGAATCCATGTGGTGGAGGTATAGCCCATGATAACCGCAGACCCCTACGGCATCAGCGGAGCGGTGGCACCCTGGCGCAGCCTGGACGCGATGGAGCCGATTGCGGAGCGCAGGATTACGGAGCGCAGGATTACGGAGCGGGATACAGAGGAGGCCGAACTCTGTGGGCGGTGCCCGCTGCCGGACTGCAACCCGAAAAGAGTTGGCTGCCTCCTACATACCAGGGCGAAAAGGCCAAAACCGTCCCGTGATTTGCTGGAGCGCATGGCGCTGGACGGGTATGGGCCGGAGACGATAGCCCAGGCCACCGGATACAGCATATCGACCACCGCGATGTACATGAAAGAATTTTTTAAGGCTGGGCCATGCGAACGCTGCTCATCCAAGAGCATTTGTGATGCGGCCGGCGGAACGTGTAGCCGCAAAGAACGCTGGAAAGCAGTCAAGGAGGAATCGAACGATGGACGATAAGACGCGCGCCATGCTGGGCGACCACGAGGCGACGAAGCGGCTGACGGAGCGATACGAACTGCTCCCCTGCCCGTGCTGTGGCGGACAAGCAAGGTGCTTTGGGGGCACAAGCATTGCCTACGTACGTTGCAAGGTGTGCGGGTTGGAGATTTGCCGAATGGACGCAGACGGAGAAGATATCATTTCTCAGATTTGTGCTGTGGAGCCTAAATACGAAGCCCGCCTCGCCTGGAACACCCGCGCACCGATTCTGAGCGCTGAGGAGATGGAGATGCTGGAGGGCATGGGAAATGGCGATTAAGAACTATACGACCACAATAGATGTTTACAAAAGCCTGGGAGAAATACAGGGTGCGCTTGCCAGCCACGGGGCGCGGAAGGTCATGGTGGACTATGACGGAGCCGGGAACCCGACCGGCGTAACATTTGGCATTCAAACGCCGGAAGGCCTGCGGGGGTTTCTTCTCCCGGCCAATGTGGACGGTGTTCGGGCGGTATTTGCCCGGCAAAAGGTCAAGGCGGCGCCGGGGCAGGCAGAACGAACCGCTTGGCGCAACGTCCAGAACTGGATTATGGCCCAGATGGCGATTGTTGAGGCCGGGCAGGTGCAGATTGACGAGGTATTCCTGCCCTATCTGACCGATGGACGAGGCAGGACGCTCTATCAACTCTACCAGGGTGGTAAGCTGTCCCTCGGCAACGGGGAGGAGGCCCAGCCATGACGCGGGAAGAAGCGATTAAGCTATTGAAGCAGTACCAGGGCTATGAACCGATGTTCCCAGATGGAGAAACGCTAAAGCATGCCTTTGACCTAACGGACGAAACTGTTGACACCCTTCTCACCGCCCTCCGCCCCGTCAGCCGGGAGCAGGTAATACTTTGCAGAGATTGCCGGTTCTGGCAGGACAATAACGGCGGGTATCCCCATCCTGAGTGCAGATGGGGGAACGATGAAACCCCGGACGCTGATGACTATTGCTCTTTTGCGGAGAGGAAGTAGGTGAATAAAAACGGCTGAACAGTGGAGACCTGTAAAGGGTTACGAGGGAAAGTATATAGTTAGCAGTAAGGGAAATGTAATGTCCGTTCCGCGTACATATACAGACGAACTTGGAAGAGATTACATGGTTGATGGAATTACCCTTACAAAATGTGATGATGCACGGGGATATGATCGTGTTAGGTTTGGGGATTCTGGTATGATGCGTGTGCATAGACTTGTTGCCGAGGCATTTATTCCAAACCCGCTAAATCTTCCAGAGGTAAATCATAAGGACGGGAACAAGAAAAATAATTGCGTGACAAACCTTGAGTGGGTGACACATCAAGGAAATGTAGTCCATGCCGTAGAAACTGGGCTATTTGGAGAGCGGGCAAAGAAAGCAACGCCAGAAATCGTGGAAGCGATCCGGGCAGAGTATGTTCCCTATGATCGTGAACATGGCACTATAGCGCTTGGGAAGAAGTATGGGATTGACCCGGCGTATGTTTGGAGGATTATTAATGGACAAAAACGGAAACGGCTCCCATGACGGACAAGGCCGTGGACATGGTGATGGAGAGGTTGGAGGAAATGAGAAATGGATGATAAGTTCCCGTTGCTGTTAGGAGTACTTTTAATCATGGTCGGCTTGATTCGTATTGCCGCCAGTATTGGGGTTTAAGATTGGAGGCGCTGAACGATGAACTGTGAAGCTTGCATCCACAAGAAGGTGTGCGACCTGTGGAGAAGCCAGGAGAGCCAGGACGCAAGCTGTTTTTGTTTGGATGGGTGTGATTATTTCGAGGAGGCGCTGAACGATGGCGAGACCTGTTGATGCGGTACAAATACTGGAGGCAATCAACCGTCACCACAAACCAACCCCGGTAAGTCAGTTTGAATCTGGATTCAATGATGGGCTGAATCAAGCGCTGTGGGAAATAACTCATGCGCCCACCCTCACCCCGCCGAACGAGCCGCTGACATGGAATGAGCTGGACAATATGATAGCAAAGCCTGTATATATCGTCGAGCTGGAAGATGGGGAAAGTTGCTGGGTGTTAGTGCATACCGTTGACGATATTAAGGCTTTGTTTGTGTCGGCGTTTGACCAGTACGATTACGGAAATAGAGAACTATACGGCCAAACATGGCTTGCCTACCGCCGCCTGCCGGAGGTATCGCCATGAGACGGCAATACACCCGCCAGGAGCTAGAATCCATCACCCAGGAGACCGCAATCTACATTGAGGGGGCAGGCATAGCTCAGCTCCAATGGGGCGGGTTGGAGATTGCAGAGGGGTGCAGGGATGGATACCTCTACTGCAAGCACATCAAGCCGTTTAGCCTAGATCTGTACGGCCAATACTGGACGGCCTTTGATGGGCCGCCGGAGAGGAAGGAAAACGCATGAAAACGATTTGCATTACTTGCAAAAATGACTGCAATAACGCCGGGACAACGGCCAGAATTTCTTGGTGCCCTCAGTACAAACCAGGACGAATTTTGTCCAACGCCGAACGCATCCGGGCCATGAGCGACGAGGAGTTGGCGCATCTGCTTTGCTTTGAAGGCTGGCAAATGAGCGAGGTGCAAGAATGCTTGGAGTGGCTCCAGCAGCCAGCGGAGGAGGACACCTGATGAACATTGAGAAGCTGATTGAGCGGCTGCGAACCGAAAGCCTGTACAAGGACAAGGCAACACTGGAAATCATGGATTTGTGTATAGAGGCGGCTGACGCCCTCTCCACGCTCCAGGCCGAAAACGAGAAGCTGCGGGCCGAGCAGGAGCGGGTAAAACGGGAGAGGGATGCGGCGATTAGAGATTTGGAAATGGTGTCTGTCTGCGATACGTGTGTGCACGAGCACGCCCCGTCCTGCCCTGGGTGCAATGACGCTGAAAACTGGGAATGGCGCGGCCCGGAGGAGGGGTGAGTATGGATAGGTTAACTTATGATTTCCAAATTGGAGGCAGTCACTGCTGGCAGGTAAAAGGCGCGGATAATTTAGAGTGCCGGGAAGTGTGTCAAAGGCAAGAAGATAGAGGGTGCACGGATTGCCCCATAGCAAAGGCATTTGACAGACTCTCCGCCTATGAGGAGACTGGCTTGGAGCCAGGGGAAATTGAACAACTTAAGGGTGAGGTTTTCGGGCTAAGGTTGGACAAGCAAGAGTTAAGTGCTCTCGGCCCCATTGACCGCCTCCGCGAACTGGCCCAGGCGGACAAGTTAATCGGGAAAACGGTGTATTACCCGTATGCAGAGAAAATCCTTGAAAAGCGCGTGAGCCATTTCATCATTTACGATGAACGACGGGCAAATCTGCCGCCAAAAGAAAGTTGGTTTTGCATCAACGATGACAAATCAGAAACTTTTGGCTTTGAGGACATCGGCAAAACCGTTTTCCTGACCCGTGAGGAAGCCGAGTCCGCACTACGGAGGGAGCAGGATGGTTAAAACAACGGTATGCTGTGATATTTGCGGCACTGAATTGCCAACTGAAGAGGTCAAAACTCCTTTTGGTGTAGTAGAAAGCACTCGAACATTCAAATGCAAGGAATGGGATATTTCAAGCGTAACGCCTGATTTGTGCGAGCTTTGTGCCCTAAAAATTGATATGGCCGTCGCAAAACTAAGAATGAACGCACTACGGAGGGAGCAGGATGGCTGATATCCTGACGATCATAGCTGCTGTGGAGTGGATGGCGCTTGGCCTGCTTGTCCTGTGGAAGCTCAAGGGGTGGAATCGAAAGATGGAAGAGTTATACGAAGACATGAAGAAACAGTGGGAGGCGGAGGAATGAAGGAGTACATCGAGAAGGCGGATGCTATCAATCTGCTATGGCTTTTCGCAGACGAATCATGTGCCTCTGTTGTTTCGGACTTTGAGGGGCTCCCCGCCGCCGACGTTGCCCCGGTGCGGCATGGGAAGTGGAAACCCGTAAAGTATAATGCATACTGTTCTTGCGGGAAAAGTTATGGAACATATCATTTTTTGTGTTCTGCTTGTAACCACATTGCGTATAGCCAGCCTTACAGGCTAACGTACTGCCCCAACTGCGGCGCTCGCATGGACGAGGAGGCCGACCTAAACGAAGCCATCGAAAAGTACCTGAAAATCAAGGAGGGGGGCCAACATGGACAAGCCGAGAATTTGCGAGGTGCTTGGGGTTGAACCAGAAGAAAAGTTTGAAATTAGAGGAAACACGTTAGGGCGATTTCGTATCAATAAATATGGGACATTCCAGATTGAAATATCAAATGACTGCTGGGGATTCTCCACTGTGGAATGTCTTAACAATCTCATAAATCATCCAGAAAACATCGCCCGCAAGCCCCGCTGGACGGAGCAGGAGGTGGAGAGGGCAAAGGCTATCAGACTGCTATACCCAGAGGCAGACAGCCTCAATGAATGTGACCCTTACATTAAGGTGTTTAGCAACAAATTTGTTATTACAACGTTAGATACGGCGCTGTTCCCCTCCCTCTGTCCCGGCGAATCCGTCAAACTGGACGAGATTTGTGGCAACATCCACGACGGGGAGGGCGGACAGTGAAACAGGCAAATCCCTATAAAGGCAATCTGCCGTACCAATCGGAGTTTTCCCATCTCTGTGCTTCCTGGGCCAGAAATCATAGTGGGTGGTCGAAGATGAAGAAGGCCAACAAACGGCTTGCAAAGCGGAGACTGAGGCAGAAGCAAAGAGAAGAGGATGGACAGCATGAGTGAGTGGATTAGCGTCAAGGAAAGGCTGCCAAAAGAACACGAGCCTGTGTTATGCATTGCAAGCGGAAAGCCAAGAAGCAATATTACTCTTGAAGAAGCGTATCAGCTTGGCTCATGGAATAAGGATGACGGATGGATTATAGACGAATGGCTTGACTGGGAGGATGACAACGTTTCGTGGTGGATGCCCCTCCCCGACCCGCCGAAGGAGGGATAGCCCTTGAACGAGTTCCGGGAGAGATTGAAGAAGTTGAGGGAGAAGGAAGGGACACAGCCCTGTGTTCTGGCGGAGTTATGTGGCATCAGCAAGAACTCAATTTTGAGATATGAGCGGGATGGAGTGATTCCTGAAATAGTATCTGTTGTAAAAATAGCAGACCATTTCAATGTATCTGTGGATTACTTGCTAGGAAGAACAGACGATCCAAAAGCAATGTAACTTTTCATTATTTCACAGAAAAAGTTGCTGTGATTCCCTCGTGAGGGAATCGGAGAGCATGGTATATGCGAAAATGGGAGTGTGGGAGCGTGTGCCCCTGCGCTCCCATTCTCTTTCCATCCCCTTTTCCTCCTTCACGTAGAGTGGGTGGCGTCGGTGTATCTGCCGCCACCCCCTCTGTGTGCAATATGCCGCCGGTCGAACACCACCCCACTATTCGGGGCATGAGGGGTCGCACCCCTCTGGCGGCGAATGACGGTGGAAAGACACTACACCAGATTGCCGGAGCGTCTAGGCGCTGGGAAGAGTAAGACGCGAGCCGCCTGTCATGGGGGCGGAGCTAAAAAAGCGGTGGCAGCTATGACCTGCCCCGGTGTGCCGACACATAGAAAGCGGCTGCGCCCGGCGGAGCGTGTAGAGACGGAATCCGCCACATATGCCGAGTGCTTGAGCAGAAGCGGAAGCGGCGGCCATGGACAACGCCGTGGACGTGTGGCGGCTCAATGCCGCCTCTCGGCTCCAAACGCAGATGGAAAGCAAAAGAGGCACTGCGCGATTAAATTAAATGCCAATGGGCGGCTGGACAACCTACTGTCCGCCATATGCCGCTCCTCGCCGCATGAGGCGGGCGGTGGCACCAATGAGAGGAAACGCATGGCGGGATATTCCACCGCCGCCTCTCAAACAAAAGATCAGGGCTAGGCCGACGGGCCGAAAAGGGAGGTGCCACCTTACTCCCCTGCCCTGAGTCAACATAAAGGTGGGAAGCAAAACAGAAAGGGTGGTATCTACATGAACGAACTAATCAAAGTTGACTTTAGCGGCGAAAAGCCAGCAGTATCAGCGCGGGAACTCCACGAGTTTCTAGAGGTAGAAACACCGTACCACAAGTGGTTTCCCCGTATGTGCGAATATGGATTCGCTGAAAATGAGGATTACGCAGTCACGGACATTTTTGTCCATAACCCCGCTGGCGGCCCTCAGAGCATGAAAGATGCCGCCGTCTCTATCGATATGGCCAAGGAGATCTGCATGCTACAGCGGAACGAGAAGGGGAAGATTGCCCGGAAGTATTTCCTCCAATTGGAAAAGGATTGGAATAGCCCGGAAAAGGTAATGGCCCGTGCGCTCCAGATAGCAGATCGAAAGATTAAGATGCTGGAGGCGGAGAAGGAGACCAACCGGCCGAAGGTGCTATTTGCGGACTCCGTGGCTGCCTCCAATACATCCATACTGGTTGGAGAGCTGGCAAAGCTCCTCAAGCAGAATGGGGTGGACACTGGGCAGAACCGCCTCTTTGACTGGATGCGGAATAACGGATATCTGATCCGCAGAGAGGGCACGGATTACAACATGCCCACACAGCGCTCGATGGAATTGGGCCTGTTTGAAATCAAGGAAACCAGCATTACACATGCAGATGGGCACGTTACAGTAAACAAGACTCCGAAGGTGACGGGGAAAGGACAGCAGTTTTTTATCAACATGTTTCTAGGTTAACAACCCACACGGGTGTATCGCTTAACAGGCTGTGACGGCTGGCCGTATCCGAGCCAGCGCTCGACAGTAGGCGGCGATGGTGTACTTTCTTTACGGGCCAATATATTAACCCCGTAGGGGGTATATATATGGCCCTAAAAGAAAGTGGGCGTTTTATGGGAAATCGTGAAAGGTGGGCGAAAGATAGCGATGGCGGAATACATACATGGCGTCAGTCAGAAGCGGCCAAAGAACAATGCAGAAGCAATGTGTTTTGACGAGTTAAGTCAAAAGGGCTGGGCCGTGACAAAGAGAGGATGGCCGGACTTCTTTTGCATCAACGAAAAAGGAGAAATTTGCCTAGTTGAAGTGAAGCCGAGACACGCTCACCCACTGAAACAAAACCAGGAAACAGTGATGAAACAGTTATCTAAATATGGGGTTAAATGCTTTAAATGGACTCCGGACGGGGGATTTGAAGTAGTCAAGTACGAAGAATAGGGGAAATTTGTAGACTCTACTTAGGCGAGAGGTGGTGAGTGTGGCATTAACGCCAAAGCAAGAAAGATTTGTGCAGGAGTACCTTGTGGATTTGAATGCCGCACAGGCTGCTCTTCGGGCAGGGTATAAAAACCCTGAAATTGGGCGGCAGCTAATTACGAAAAATAACGTTTCTTCCGCAATTCAGGAAGCAAAGAGAGCCAGAAGTGAACGGACAGAGATTACACAGGACTATGTGCTTGCCAAGCTGAAGGAAATCACAGATAAACCGGCCTCGGATGCGAACGACAGCGACCTGAAGTATTCCAGCAAGATAAAAGCGCTTGAATTGCTGGGAAAGCATGTGGGAGCGTTTGATGGAAAGGCGAACGGCGATGGAGATACGGAGGTCAAGGTGGTCATAGATGTCTGAGATTCGTTTATCGTCCGTCCTTGGACCTGCATTCCACCTACTGGCTCGTGACGTATTCCAACACGGACACACACACTATGATTTGTCTGGTGGCCGAGGCTCGCTTAAATCTTCCTGCGTCTCCCTGCTGGTGCCGCTTATCCTGCTGACCAATTCAAACACCCACGCCTTGGTACTTCGCAAAGTGGCGAACACTATCCGGGACAGCGTGTATGCACAATATCTATGGGCAATCGGAGAATTGGGTATGGCGGCGTACTGGGACGCTAAGGTTCAACCTATGGAGCTGATTTATAAGCCGACTGGGCAGAAAATCATGTTCCGGGGCGCTGATGACCCCATGAAAATAAAGTCCATTAAGGTTCCGTTCGGATATATCGCTGTAACACACTTTGAAGAAAAAGATCAGTTTTCCGGTCGGGCGGAGATTAGAACCATTTTACAATCTACCATGCGCGGCGGGTCGAAGTTCTGGAACTTTGAGAGCTACAATCCACCCATCAGCCGGGACAACTGGGCCAACAAAGACAGCTTGGAAGAAAGAGCGGACAGGCTGTGCCATAAGAGCACATACTTGGAGGCCCCGCCTGAATGGCTTGGGGCGCAGTTTCTGGCAGAGGCCGAACATCTGAAATCCACGGATGAGCGGGCATACCGCCATGAATACTTGGGCGAAGCGGTCGGCACCGGCGGCAACGTATTTGAGAATCTGGAGTTGAGGGGAATCACGGACGAAGAGTTCGCTTCCTTTGACCGTATCTATCAAGGTGTGGACTGGGGCTGGTTCCCTGATCCATTTGCCTTTATCCGCCTCCACTATGACCGAGCCAGGGAGACAATATACCTAATGGACGAGATATACCAAAATAAGCTGACCAACGAGGCGAGCGCAAAGTTGATTCTTTCCAAAGGATACAAGGATGCTTACATTACCTGTGACAGCGCAGAGCCTAAATCATCAGCAGACTATCGGGCGATGGGCCTTCCGGCCAAAGAGGCAATTAAGGGGCCTGGAAGCGTGGAGTATGGTATGAAGTGGCTCCAGAAGCGGAAGATTGTCATTGACCGCAGAAGGACTCCAAACGCTTATAGCGAGTTTGTGAATTATGAGTATGAGCGAAATAAGGATGGGGAGATCATCAGCGGGTATCCTGACGAGAATAACCACCTTATTGACGCTACAAGGTATGCACTTGAGCGTGTATTCAGAAGAATGGGGGTAACTGCTTGAACATAAATGATAAGCTGAAAGAGCTGGGCTTTGCCACCATCAGCGAATACTTTTACCGAAAAGTGCAGGAATGGAAAAGCTGGTATATTGGAGATGTGAAGGGCTTCCATCGGTACAAGGTTCGAAACGGAACGAGCATGGTTCGATGCAAGCGGTATACTCTCAACATGGGCAAGAAGATCCCAGAGGATTGGGCAAACCTCCTGATGAATGAAAAGGTGGAAATCACTCTGGAGGGGCAGCGGGAGCAGGAATTTATTGACCGCGTGTTCGCCGAAAACAACTTTCTGGTCCAGGTAAATGAGATGCAGGAAAAAGCGTTTGCACTCGGGACAGTGGCCTTTATACCGCGAGTAGTAGGCATGGAAGCGACGGAGTTTGGTCCCATTCCTGGAAGCGCAAGCGGCATTGTAATGGATTATGTGACCGTGGAGCATATCTGGCCGCTGGCATGGCAGAACGGTATTATTACCGATTGCGCATTTGATAGCATCGTGACCGTCAACGGTGAGGATTATTGTTATCTCCAGATTCATCACAAGGTAGACGGCTTATACGACATCGAGAATCGCATCTATCATTACCGCAATAACAATGTGGATGCAGAACTGTCTTTGGCCGACATTCCAGGGTTTGAGGCAGTCCCTCCTGTGGTACATACCGGATCAGATCAGAGGCAGTTTGTTATTGACAGGCCTAATATTGCCAACAATTTTGACGATTCTCCGCTGGGGGTTTCTGTCTATGCAAACGCCATCGATGTTCTCAAAGGCGTAGATGTGGCCTATGATAGCTACGTCAATGAATTCGTCCTTGGAAAAAAGCGCATCATGGTCAAGCCGTCTGCAACCAAAGACCTCGACGGAGAGCCATTTTTTGACCCGGACGACTTGGCTTACTATGTACTCCCGGAGGATGTAAGTGACGGTGCGGTCATCACGCCCATCGACATGACACTACGTACCCAGGAGCACAACACGGGTATCCAAGACCAACTGAATCTACTGTCCAGCAAGTGTGGCTTTGGAGAAAACCATTACCGCTTCGACCAGGGGAGCATTACCACAGCCACCCAGGTCATCAGCGAAAACTCCACCATGTTTAGGACCATCAAAAAGCATGAAATCATTTTGGAACAGGCCATTACAGAGTTGTGCCATATTATTCTTCGGCTTGGGAATGCAGCCATGGGCGCCGGGCTGAATGAAGATGCTAAAGTTACCATTGACTTTGATGACTCTATCATCGAGGACAAGACCACCGAGCGGAATAATGACCGTCAGGACCTTGCGGCGGGCATTATGAACCCGTGGGAGTACCGCATGAAGTGGTACAACGAGGACGAGGCTACGGCTAAGAAAATGCTGCCAAAGATGGAGGACATGACAACGGAAGGGGAGAACGAGATTGAATGAAATACCCATTCTCTCCCGAAGTTCTGGACTCTCTTCCAGAAGAATTGGCCGAGCTATACCGCAGTCTGGAAGCGACGCTCCTGGAGGAAATATGTTCTCGCCTGAAATTATCCGGCGAGCTGAACGAGGTCACGGTGCAGGATATACGGGCACTCCGCTCCCATGGCATTGACCTAAAGGACATAGAAAAGGCCATCCAGAGCACCGCAAACATCAGCCAGCGGGACTTGCAAAAGCTCTTGGACGACGTGGCGGAGCGGAACCAGCGGTACTACCAGGAGGTTATGGACATTGCGGGTGTAACTGCACCGGAAACACTGGTTAGCATCGAGGACACATGGGCTATCTACGAGCAGACCAAACAGACATTCCATAACATGACCGGCTCTATGGGCTTTCTGGTGGACAACGGGCGGACGATGCTTCCCACGGCCAGGGCCTATCAATGGGCGCTGGATAACGCTGAAATGCAGATCACGAGCGGGGCCATCTCTTACAATCAGGCCATCAAAAGCGCCGTCAAACAGCTTGCGGACAGCGGTATCAAGGTTGTGGATTATGAGAGCGGCCACCGTGACCATATCGACGTGGCAGCCCGCCGGGCGGTGATGACGGGGGTGTCTCAGCTTTGTGCCAAGTACACGGAGCAGAGTGCAGAGTATTTGGAAACTCCTTATTTTGAAGTGTCCGCCCACATCGGGGCACGAGATAAGGGTGTCGGCTGGCAAAACCACAAGGCATGGCAGGGCCGGGTGTACTCCGTAAGGACCGGAGACAAGTATCCGAGCATTTATGAGGTGTGCGGGCTTGGCTATGTGGACGGCTTGGAGGGTGCAAACTGCCGACATATCAGGACTGCCTTTGTGGATGGTGTGATGGAGCGAACATATACCGACGAAGAACTTGCTCACATAGACGATGGGCACGACGTGGATTTTGAGGGAAAGCACTACACAGCTTATGAGGCCACACAGAAACAGCGGCAGGTCGAGCGAACTATCCGCAAGCTGAAGCGAGAACAGACCGCATACAAGGCCGCAGGACTGACGGAGAACTACCAGGCGGTGACTACCCGTATCCGGAGACTGAATCAGGAATACAAGGCGTTCAGCGAGGCGGCGGGGCTACCGTTACAAAGAGAAAGAATGCAGGTTCAATATCCGGAAGGGCTAACCAGCATAAAACAATTTTCCGGGCTGGAATCATATCAAGGGAACATAAAAATTGTCGGTAAATTCTCTTCCAGACAATATCAGGTGCAGCTTGACCCGCCGCAGATTAGCGGCGTGACAGACCACTTTGCAAATAACCTTACGATGAAACCGGATAGATCTGCATTGACGATTGAAGCGTCGCAGAGTATCATAAATAACAGCAGGTTAGTTTTGTATCAGACTGACCGGAATACATTGAAATTCTTGGCAGATAGCGGTTATGTAGTTTTAAGCGTTGACGGGAAGATTGTAACAGCGGTCCCGGAAAAGCTGAGAAAGAAGTATCGGGACTATTTGGATGGGAAATGATATGGCGAAAAATCACAATGATAAATGCGTTTGCCCTCTTTTTGGGCGAGAAATCCTATATGGAGAGTGCTATGAGGTCCAAGAAGTTCGGGAGGACGAGATGGACATGGAGCTTGCAATAGAGCCGTTTGACGTAGATAAAGCAAATGAAGTCTGCGAGAAGTGCAAGTGGTATGTTATGGAGGACAGCGCGTGATAAAAGAAATTAACGGGAAAACATGGTATTGCTGCCCGTACTGCGGGAAAGCTCTTTTCCCGGTTCGACCGGATACCAAAGTAGAGCACATGCCGTTTCGATGCAAGGCATGTAAGCACGACATGGAAGTAAATATCGCATAGAGCCAAGAGCCTGTGAGCCAAGAGCCATTGAACCGGTTACGAACTGTAACGGTTTGATGGCTCTTTCTATTTTGCCGAGAGGCGTAAAACCGCAGGGCGACGGCCCTGACAATAAACGGAGGTATTTATGAGCGAACCTATCAATAACCCTACCCCGGCCCCTGCGCCGGAGCCCGCTCCTGAGAAAACCTTCACTCAGGCGGAAGTGGATTCCATGATTGGCAAGCGGCTTGCAAAAGCCATGAAGGGAATGCCCAGCGAAGAAGAGCTGACCGCCTACCGCACCTGGAAGGACGGGCAGGCCGGAGAGAAAGAACGCTGGGACAAGCTGACTGGCGAGAGGGATACTCTCTCCGGAAAGCTGACAACCGCAGAAGCGGAGAGAGACCAGTTGAAGCGTGAGTTGTATGTCCTGAAAAAGGGCTTGACCGGCGAGGAGGCGGAGTTCATCGCCTTCAAGGCAGGGAAGATGGTGGACGACAAGACCACCTTTGAGCAGGCCGTGGACGCGCTCACCGCCGACCGCAAGAAGACTTCCTTTGACTGGACTGCTCCAGTGGGCGGAGGGAAGCAAAAAACAGGAGAAAACGATGTAATGAACGCCCTGATCCGGGGCGCACTGAAATGAAAGGAGAACATAAATGGCTGTTGACATTATCGATAGAAGCAAACTTTCTGGGCTTATCCCTGAGCCCGTAACCCGTGAAATTATCCAGGGGGCCGTAACGGAGTCCGCCGTGCTGCGGATGGCCCGGCGGCTGCCCAACATGACCAGCAAGACCCAGACCCTTAATGTGCTGGACGCCCTGCCCACCGCCTACTTTGTGAACGGCGAGGCGACCACCGGCGCGTCCGACTCCAAGGCGTCTCTGAAAAAGACCACCAATATGGCGTGGGACAAGAAGAAAATCTACGCCGAGGAAATTGCGGTTATTGTCCCCATCCCCGAGGCCGTTCTGGACGACAGCGACTACGACATCTGGGGCGAGGTGCGGCCCCGTCTTCAAGAGGCATTCGGAAAGGTCATCGACGCCGCTATTCTGTACGGCACGGACAAGCCGACTTCTTGGCGTGATGGCCTTGTCCCTTCTGCCACTACCGCAAGCGCTGTTGTGACCGCTACCAGCGACATTTTCAAGGACATCATGGGCGAGGGCGGCGTGATTGCCAAAGTGGAGGAGAGCGGCTATATCCCCAACGGCGTAATGGCGGCTATCCAGATGCGCGCCAAGCTGCGCGGCATTGTGGATAAGAACGGTCAGCCCATTTTCAAGACCGATATGCAGGGGGATACCCGCTACGCGCTGGACGGCATGAGCATGTACTTCCCCGTGAACGGTGCTTACGACCCGGAGGAATCCCTAGCTATCGTGGGCGACTGGAGCCAACTGGTCTACGCCATTCGGCAGGATATGACCTTCAAGATTTTCGACAGCGGCGTGGTACAAGATCCCACCACTGGAAATATCCTTTATAACCTGATGCAGAACGACATGGTGGCCCTCCGCGCCGTCATGCGGCTGGGCTGGGAGATTCCCAATCCCATCAACGCCTTCAACGTCGGCAATGAGAACGCCTTCCCTTTTGCTGTTTACGCACCGGCGGGGGGTTAATAGGGTCTGACACTTTAACGCTATTCCCCAGCGGTCAGACCCTATTGGGGAAACAGGTTTCCGAGCTTGTGGGTGATGACCTGAAGGTCTATGCGAACGGCGCTGTAACGGGCACATTTCATTATGTGACCAACTACACCGAGTTCAGCAGCGCCCCGGACGAGCAGAGCGGGTATTATTTCCCGTTTCACCTGACAAAGACCGGAACACAGATGACCTTCAAGAAAAATGGCTCTCCCACAAAGGAAAACATCCTGTTTGACGCGGACATTGTCTTCCAGGTGACCAAGGATGACACCTTCGAGGTGCTTGTTGATGATTCCAGCGTAGCGAAATTTAGTTTCACTGGGGCGACGTTTGAGCCGCAGGCTAAGACGAAAGCCCGTGCGAAGAAGTAAGGAGGCGGCCTGATGGCTTACGCAGATTATGAGTATTACACTGCTGCGTATCTAGGCAAGACTATCCAAAAGGCTGACTTCCCTCGTCTGTCCCTGCGTGCAAGTTATTTCTTGGATTACTACACGCAGGGGCGGGCGGCCTCAAACAGCGAGTTGGATGCACTGAAAATGGCCTGTTGCGCCGTGGCAGAACAGTACCAGAGCATCGACCTTGCCCAGCAAGCGGCCCTGAATGCTCTTAAAAACTCCGCAAATGCTGGAGAGGCCGGAGAGTTGCAAAGCCAGAGTGTGGGTAGCTGGTCCAAAGCTTACCGAAGCGGCGGTGAAAGTGCCCAGCAGGCCACGGCAGTGGCTCAGTCGGCACAAACACATCTTGCATCTGTTGCAGCGCAGTATTTAGCCGGTACGGGCCTTCTATACCGTGGAAGGGGGTGCGGCTATGGACATGTTCCCCCATGTTGTGACGGTCTATAACACCTACGTTGAGACGGACCATTCCACCTTTGAGGAGACCACAGTGAACCACATCACTGTCCTACGGGGAGTCCTCCTGGATGCCTCTAAGGGTTCCAATGTAACCAAGAGCGGGCTGGAAAGCGCGGATGCAGTCAACCTGTACATTCCATTTTCGGTTGAGGCGTTGGACGGTGTGACAGGCATCCAAAGAAGGTATGTCGGGCCAGTCGAGTTCTGGAAAGCAGATGATAAAAGCGACCTATGGACGCTCTCTGTGGCCCGTGATAGTTTTTTCATCAAGGGTGAGGCTATACACCCGGAATGGACGGTAGAGACCATAGAGGCCGACTACGACGGTGTGTACGATATTACTAAAGTCGATGAAAAGGACTTCGGCGGTGAAATGGCTCACTGGGAAGTTGGTGGGGTTTAATGCTGAAATTCAGTTTCCGCGCCGAAGGGCTGGAAGCAATCAGGGACAAGTTGGATGAGGAGTGCACCAAAGCGGAGCATACTGTGGCACTCCAGGTGCGGAAGGACACATCACCATATGTTCCGATGCTTACCGGATCATTGGACAAACGGACGCGGGTAGATGGTTCAGAAGTGATTTACCCAGGCCCATATGCACGCTACTTATATTTTGGAAAACTAATGGTAGACCCGGCTACAGGTAGCAGTTATGCATCAAAGGGCACAACAAAGGTCTTGACTGACAAAAACCTTGTATTTAATACAGCATCACATGCGCAGGCACAATCCCATTGGTTCGAAGCCAGCAAGGCCGAGAATTTGGATAACTGGATTCGGACGGCGGATAAGGCGGTGAAACGTGAACTCTGAGAAAAAAGAGAAACCCCGCATGCTGGCGGCGACAGAAGAAGTGGATAAAATCTCCCGCTCCATGCTGGTGTGGGCCAATACCTTCCCGGAAAAGCCGGTGGACATCATTAAATATGAGTTTCTGTCCGCTGACCAGGGAGACGAGACCGGTATGGCATTGTCTACCATCCAGGGGACCTATATCACAAAGCGGTTCATCCTGGGCGGCTATCAGGCGGAGTACCAATTCAAACTAATTTACCATATTAGGCCTGGGCGCAGCAACGACAAGCGCCTGGAGGCTGACGAGCTACTGAACCACTTCGGTGACTGGGCAAGAAAAAATCTTCCTGATTTGGGAGACGAGATTCGGGCGCTCCGAGTTGAGCCCACCACACAATCCTCTAAATTTGCCGCTTATGAGAACGGCTATGAAGACTACCAGATTTTGATGAAACTGACATATGAAGTTGGCGTTTGAAAGGAGAAAAACAATGCCTGAGTCTGATTTGACTTTTAATACTACGCCGGGCCAGACCGTAGGCCGTGAAATGTTAATTGCTTACCTAAACACTGGAGAGAGCTCTACGCCTACGTGGTCTCCCATCGGTAAGCGTGTAGAGGACAGTTCAGCCGAATACGACTGGCAAACAGAAACCAAAGTTGATATTTTTGGAAATACCTATACCAACGGGAAGAAACCAACCATTACACAAACCTTTGACCCATGTGAGTTGGATGCAGATGACGCAGCACAGGAAAAAATCTGGAACCTTGCTATCAAAGATCAGAACGTGAACGCTTTGATGAATCAAGATATGCTTATTGTCCATCTGTATGCGGGGACGGCCGGAACAGCGGTATTTGCTGAAAGATACTCCTCATGCTCTATTTTGCCGTCCGGGCTCGGTGGTGAAGGCGGTGGCACAATTGGGATGCCAATTGATGTTACATATGGCGGCACTAGAACTGTTGGTACAGCATCGATTAGTGATGGAACTGTGAAATTCACACCGGGAACCGTGGAGGTTTAACTTATGAAGGAACTGAATTTTGACTCCGGCCTTGTTACATATTCTTTGAATGGCAAGTGCGAGGTGTCGTTCAACCCCACTGACAGCAACTTCGTTGAGCGGCTGTACTCCGCTTTTGAGGATCTGGACAAGAAGCAGGAGAGCTATAAGGCCCAGATCGAGAAGATGGTGGACAAGAAGGAAATCTTCGAGTTTGCCAAAGAGCGGGACGCTGAAATGCGCGGCATTATTGACGGCGTGTTCGATGCCCCTGTGAGCGAGTCTGTCTTCGGCGGCATGAATGTCTATGCCATTGCCAACGGCCTCCCTGTCTGGTGCAACTTGATGATGGCGGTCATGGATGAGATTGATACCACTTTCACCAGAGAGCAGAAGCTTACTAACCCGCGCATCAGCAAGTACACAGCGAAATACCAGAAGTATCAGAAGAAGTAATCAAAGGAGCACGCCATGAGCTATGGACTTCCAAAAAGCGTGGAGATAGACGGGCAGGAGTTTGCTATCCGCTATGATTATCGGGTTATCCTAGACATTTTCGAGGCCATGAACGACCCCGATTCCAGCGAGGAAGACCGGGCCCTTGACGTGCTCCAAATCTTCTATGTGGATTTTGACGAGCTGACCGACTATGACGCGGCCATAAAAGAGGTTTTTCGATTCATCAACGGCGGCGAGGAGCCACGGAAGCAGAAAGGCCCACACCTTGTGGACTGGCCTATGGACTTCCCCCGCATCATTGCCCCTATCAACCGTGTGCTGGGCTATGAAGCCCGCGCTGTGGACTACGACATCGAAACCAACACGGGCGGCATCCACTGGTGGACTATCCTCGCGGCCTATGCGGAAATAGGGGACTGCCTCTTTGCCCAGATCGTCCGCATCCGCGACAAGAAGGCAAAGGGCAAGCCGCTGGACAAGTCTGACAGGGAGTTCTACCGAAAGAACCGTGACATTATCGACATCAAGCAGACCTACAGTGAGGCGGAGAATGACCTCGTTAACCTCTGGACAGGCGCAAAATAAAACCGCCCCAGGAGGGGCGGCTATGATTATCGTATCGTGCATTTTGTCAACTGAACTTGAGCAAGAGGGATTCCATCGCACTCACCAGCGATAGTGATGTAGTCTCCATCCTTTAGCTGTGCAATCAAATCCGTTTGGTCTCCATCCTTCGGGAAGAAGCACTGTATAGGATAAAGGCCATAACCGTCATTTGTTTCGAGCGAAATGCAAGGTGCTTTTGTTAAAACATCCTGCCCGATGTTTTGAATTGTGCCAGTCACAACCAAGATTTTATCCTTATACAGCGCATCGGCATTCACTGCATTCTCCTTATATGCCGCCCACAAGCTGTTGGCTGAGATGGTAATTTCCTCCGGATGGATGTTCTGCGCTAAATTATCGGATGGCTGCGTGGGTGTAGTAGTTGATTGGCTTGGACTATAGCCATCGTTTGACTGACTATCAGAGCGGCCCCCAAAAGTAAGAGATACAGCGGCAATAATAGCAACGACAATCACAGCTGCAAAGGCAACATTTCCCTTAATTTTTCTGCTTCTTTTTTCTTGGGCGTTCTCACTATCGAAAACAGCGGTTTCTGGTGCGTTTGTTGCGTATTCACTCTCAACTACGAGGTGTGATCCAGATATTGCTGTGTTTACAACTTTTGCAGTGTCATCCGGCGATACGAGGATTGAAATTGAGCAGTCGATTTTACGCCCCTTTTGGAACGAAAGCGTATGGGGTCCATCTTGAGCGTATGCAGAAACGGTTGTGCCGTTTCTTAAAATCCCAACCACTTTGTCATCCAAAAGCACTGTGAAGTCGACAGCGCATCCCCACGGCGATTTTTCTCTTGTAATAATGATTTCCTTGTACCCTTCCAATGTAAATCTCTCCTATCAAGGTGGTGTTTAATGTGGCCGCTGACGGCTCCATCGTCATTGAAACCAATATTGACAATAAGAAAGCACAAAAAGAGCTGAATCAGCTTGCTAAGAAAATCCAATCGCTTGAAGATCAACTTACGTCCAAAAAGCAGGGGAGGTTTCCTTTAGTAGAAAACCTCAACGTTGTAAATGCGGAGTTGGAGGAGGCCAGGAAGCAGTTATCCATGCTCCAGGACGAACAGAATGCTATCAATGCCGCCATGAAAGCTGGTTCGTCCGCTGATGACTATATGCGTGCCTATTCTGATAGGCCTATGGTCGATTCAAAATTGAAAAAGCAACAAGAAAAGGTTGACGCAATTGAGAAAGAGTGGAGGCAGGCTGAAAAAGCGCTTTCAGATTATGATTCCAAAATTTCTGGCTTAGAAGGAAAGTTGAACCTGGCAAAAGAGGAAGCCGGAGGGCTCCAGCAGAACATGGCAAAGTCCGGCCCTGCCGCCGCCAAAATGGCAAAATCAGTAGATAGAGCGCAAAAGAGCGCAAGCAAGTTTTCTTCTCGTATGCGTGAAGTTATCAGAAGCGCGCTTGTATTCACGGTCATTACACAAGCTCTTGCGAAGTTCCGTGAATGGATGGGGAAAGTCATTAAAACAAATGACGAGGCTAGAGCGTCTATTGCACGCCTAAAAGGGGCTCTCCTGACGCTCGCTCAACCGATGATTGAGGTCATTATACCAGCATTTACAAATTTTGTCGATATGTTGGCCCGTATAATTTCAATGGCCGCCCGGATTACTGCTGCGCTGTTTGGTACAACAGCAGAGAAAGCTGCGGACTCCGCTGAAAATCTGTATGAGGAAACAGAAGCACTTGAAAAAACGGGTGAAGCGGCTGAGGAGGCCGGGAAATCGCTCGCTTCTTTTGATGAAATCAACCAGCTTTCGGGGAGCAGAAATAAAAGTGAATCTTCTAATCAAGATATTGGGCCAGATTTTTCTGCCTTTCAAGAAGGTATGAATAGCGGATGGCTCCAAGAAATGATGGCGAGTGTATCTGCTTGGGTGCCAATTGCATTAATGCTAGGTGGTATTGCACTTGTAGCTATAGGAGCATCTATAGGGAGTTTAGTTCTGGTTCTTTCTGGGTTACTTTTACTTGGAGCTGGCATTGATTTCTCTGGAGAAAATGAACAATTACAGTCTTGGGTTGATGCACTTGGTTTAAATAGTGTGCAAGAGTTTGTGTTATTGGCAATTATACTCGGCGGCATCGCCATGGTTGCTATTGGAGCTTCAACTGTAAATATTTTACTTGTTGTGGCTGGACTAGCTTTGATCGGAGTTGCTGTGGCTTATGCATATCAAAGCGGAATGATGCAAGATTGGGCGGAAGCGCTTGGACTTTCTAGAGCAGCCCAGTTTATAACTGCCGCTCTATTGATAGCTGGATTTGCCCTTATTTGTATTGGCGCAGGACTAGGGAATATTCTTATGGTTATATCTGGTATAGCTTTGATTGCAACTGGCGTTTTTGTAGGGAGTGAGAGTGGAGTTTTTGAATCTTGGGCAAAGACGCTGGGACTTGATTCCGCGTTTGACTATGTAACAGCTGCAATGCAAATAGCTGGATTTGCCCTCATCTGTATTGGAGCGGCAATGGGGAATATCTTTATGGTTATTGCTGGAGCAGTTCTTCTAGGAGCAGGGGTGACAGCAGAAGTAATTGGAGAACAGACACTGATGGCATGGTGGGAAAAACTGAAACTTACAACCGTTGTTCAATGGGTATCTGTCGCCATACTTTTGGTAGGCATCGTAATGGTAGCTATTGCGGCCGCTACTGGAAATCTTATTTTGCTAATTGCTGGTGCAGTGGTGCTCGGCCTCGGAATTGTTGCCGCAATAAATGATGATCATTTGCAGGATTGGGTTAAAACATTAGGCCTTGAAAAAGTAATGGAGTATGTAACGATTGCAATTTTGCTTGTAGGAATTGGGCTTGTTGCAATCGGTCTAATGACTATGAACATTCTTATGTTTCTAGGTGGATGCGCACTCCTTATTGCTGGATTTGTCGTTGGGAATGAAAGCGGGACGTTTCGTAGTTGGGTAGAAACATTGCATCTTGAAGAGGTGGCTGGGTGGGTATCTACAGCAATGCTGCTTGCTGGGATTGCATTAGTTGCTATTGGTGCAATGACATTAAACCCTCTATTCATATTGGCCGGGATTGCACTTTTAGGTGGTGGTACAGCGCTTAAGCTTGGAAGTGGCAGCACGAAGGGGAGTTCTTATTCAGCTAGATCAGGCTTAGGCCGAATGTCAGTACCAAGGCTTTCAATTGATGACGTTCCTGCCCTTGCAAAAGGCGCGGTCATACCGCCTAACAAAGAGTTCCTCGCCGTACTGGGAGATCAAAAGAGCGGGACAAATATAGAGGCTCCAACATCTGAGATTGAAGCCGCTGTTGCCCGTGGGATGCAGCGATATGGTGGCGGCGGCTCCAATACAGTTATCTTGGAAATCGACAAGCAGGTGCTTGGTCGCGTATCTTATCAAGCGACTCAGAGCGAAGTTCAGCGTATCGGCGTAAATTTGGTGGAGGGCTAAATGAGCTATATCAAATTGAACGGCATTGAGTTTGACGCAGATGTTGCAATTTCGACTTATAATCGAAGTTTCAATGTACTAGATGGAGATAATGCAGGCCGAGTGCTTTCCGGTCGAATGATACGTGATGTTATTGGAACCTATCTTGGACATAAGATTACAGTGTTTCGCAGAGGAGACAACTACGAAGGGCTGGATACCTTTTGGGACTATCTGTACCAACACTCAGTCGATGATAGCGTTATGTTGGAGGCTGCGGACGGACAGACAACCATCTCCTACGAGGCGTATTATACTAGCGCATCTCAAGACATGGAGAAGGTAGAAGGTAGCGTAAATTATTGGGGAGAAATAGAGGTAAGCTTTGTCCCGATAGACGCACAGGTCAAGCCGTAAAAGGTGAGGATAGGCGATGGCAAACAAAAACAAAATTGTGTATGGCGACAGAGTGTTTGAGGGCAACAAAATTAAAAGCGGAAATCTTCATATTGCAACATCTCTTCTATCTTCCTCTCTGGAAGCCAATACCTTATCAGTCGTAATTGAGACTGAGGACAGAACAATTACAGAGTTTGAAAGAAACGCTCCAATTGTTTATTTTTATGATGACGTTCAGACCGGTGTGTTTTATGTGAAATCCATTGACCGGAATGGACCCAATACATATAAGATATCTGCAACAAGCGCAATTGGGCTTTTATCTGAAAATCAGCATTATGGAGGAATCTACTCTGGCGAGACTGCATCCGAACTTCTTGCTTCCATATGCGGCACAATACCATACGAGATCAAAACAAATTTAGCAGACATAAAATTGTATGGTTGGTTACCTATCGCTACGGCAAGGGATAACTTGTCACAGGTTCTATTTGCAATTGGCGCAACTATTCGAACTGATCTAAATGGAGTTCTTCGGATTGCGGCCCTTTGGGATGGAATTAGCGGGAACCTTGGTTTAGACCGAATGTATCAGGGCCCGAGCGTCACTAACGCGGCCAAAGTAACCCAAGTAATTGTTACGGAACATCAATATATAAAATCTGGTGAGTCATCTACACTTTTTGAAGGGTCTGTAGAAGAAGGGAAAATTGTTACATTTGATGACCCTGTGTTTGACCTGTCTGCATCTGGCTTTACTATTTTAGAGAGTGGGGCCAATTACGCGAAACTAACATCTGGGTCTGGGAAGCTTACTGGAACAAAGTATACGCACAACAAGAGCCAAATCATACGTGATATTGTTTCAGCCAAAGAGCCAAATGTAAAGAAGGTCGAAAATGCTACGTTGGTATCGCTCACAAACTCTGCGGCTGTTGCGGATCGAATGAAAAATTACTATAAGCATGCCCAATCTATCCACGCACCAGTTGTTTATAATGGAGAGTCAACGGGGAACCGTGTGTTAACATGGGACCCATATAACAAAGAGCCAGTTACGGCTTGCATTGAAAAAGAAGACATTACCATCTCAAACACATTAAAATCAAGTTCGGAGATGCTTGTTGGATATGTACCATTAAAAATAGAGGAAACTGAATTACTCGAAAACCGTGTAGTTCTTACAGGCGCAGGCGAGTGGACTGTTCCTGAAGGGACAACATATGTAAGAGCAGTTTTGATTGATGGTGGGCAAAGCGGCCAACCCGGAGGGGATGGAGAATCTGGTAATATTGCCAGAGCTGCTAGCGATTACTCTAGTAACACTAGTTCTGTACCTGAAAATACATTTGTTTCGACTACAGCATCAGTATCGCTTGGAAGCCAATCGGAAGGGAAAGGTGGAAAGAAAGGTCTTGGTGGCCTTGGAGGTAGAATTTTCCAGTCATCGCTCGATGTCGTGGGCGGTCAAAAAATAGCGTATTCTTGTGGCAAAGCAACTGGCTATGGAGGGGAAAGTGTCACAACATTTGGATTGCTTTCGTCTGTCAGTGGGAATCGAAATAACCTTGGATATGTTGATACAGTTACAGGAGAAACATATGCTTTAGCAGGAAAAGATGGAATGGATGGAGGAGATGGTGGAGGCCCTGGTGAGCCTGGCAAGGATGCTGGATCTGCAAAAGGCGGAGAAGGAATAAGCCAGAGAGAATACTCTGACAGAAAAACATTCTCAGGAAGCAATATTAATACTCTTTGGTTTAATGCAGAGGCAAATTGTGAGGCAGATTGTGGTGGTGCGGGAGGCGGTGGCGCAGGAGGAAACGGAGAAAATGGTGGCCCTGCAATAATAGCCACCAAAGCCAATGTAAATTTTAAAGGGCCAAGCTCTGGCGCAGGCTCATCTAATGGAGCAGACGCAGAGGGGGAGGCATATCAACATGGAGGTGGAAGCGGTGGGAAAGGTAAAGATGGAGAGAATGCATCATCGTATGGTTCAGGCGGAAGCGGTGGAAGCGGTGGTGGCGGCGCTGGAGTATGTGGATCGGTAAGACTTTCAGTAACCAATAAACGAAAATGGTCTAATCGTGCAGGCGGAGACAGTAAAACAGAAGATCTTACTGTTCGGTGCGATGCCGACATTTTTGTAAAAAAGGCTTCAGTTGTAACTGGTGGAGCAGGAGGAAACGGGGGAAGCTCAATGGATGGATGCATTATTTTGTATTATGGCGTTCCCCAAAAGATAGTCTCCGGCCCAGTGAAAGATAAAAATGGCCGCGTTGTTCTGGACAAGCTTGGCCGTCGGCTAATTGTGTGAGGTGAGAAAATGGAACTGACTCTGGAGGAGCGTGTAGCGGCACTTGAGCGGGAATTATCATCCAGAGAAGCGGCAGAAGAACCAACCGAATACTACACCAGCAAATACAGCGGTGAGGAGATCGATGCCCTTCTGGACAAGGTGGCCGCTATGGATGGGGGCGGGACATAATGCTCAGCATGACAAATTGGTACATCTGCACCCCGCCTAAATTTTGCCTCGGGTTTGAGGGCGACAATGGGGCTGTAGCCTTCGAAATCTCCACCGACCTCCCAGACGAGTGGGACTTAAAGGTGGATGTGGAGAAGGATGGTCAGAAGAATATTATCCAGCTCCAGCGCGTCGGGCAAGTATACTCCGCCTTGCTGACGGCCTCCATGCTGGCTGATGACGGCCAGTATTTAATGCAGGTCAGGGGTACACTCGGGGAGCAGGTGCGGCACAGTAATATATTCTACGCAACGGTCCATGACTCCATTAACGCTGTAGATGCTTTCCCGCCTCCCCTGCCCTCCGAATTTGAGCAGATGGAGGAGCGTATCACAGAGCTGAACCAGCATCCCCCGAGGCCCGGCCTGGATGGATTTTGGGAGATTTGGAACCCAGACAGTGGCCAGTATGAGGCGTCGGATATCCCTTTACCGGAGGGTGGAGGAGGTACATCCTACAACATCGGGCACGGGCTAAAGCTGGACAGAGACACAAGGACGTTATCTGTGGACACAGTAAACGGCTTTGACGAAGGTGATAATACGCTCCCCATTACCGCAGCAGCGGTCCAGGAGACGGTAGGCAATATCGAAATCCTGTTAGGGACAATTTGAAAGGTGGGAAAGCATGAGTGTAGCAACTGAAATCAGCAGAATCCAAACAGCGCGGAACGCTATCAGGTCAAAGGCCGTTGAACTGGGTATTGGCACAGGCACGGACGATCTGACCAAGCTGGCCGCAGAGATTGAGGCAATCGAGAACAGAGGCGCGGTATCTGCCACCGTCCAAGAGGGCGATACATATACCATCCCCAAAGGCTACCACAACGGAAGCGGAACGGTTTCTGGGGTGTCCGGCGGCGGAAACTATAACCTCCAGAGCAAGACTGTCACGCCAACCAAGTCCCAGCAGAATGTGACGCCCGACCCCGGCTATTATGGCCTGTCCGATGTGACAGTAGCCGCCATCCCCGGGAACTACCAGGACGTATCCGCCGTTACGGCTACCGCCGCTGACGTATTGACTGGCAAGGTGTTTGTGGACAAGGCAGGCAAGACCACCACAGGTACCATGCCAAACAACGGGGCGGCAACTGAAACACTGACCCCGGAAAAACTGTCTTACACCATCCCGAAGGGTTATCACAGCGGAACAGGAAAGGTGCAGATCACCCCGGAGACAAAAAGCGTTACACCCAACAAGTCTGTCCAAACGGTAGAGCCTACGGACGGGAAGGTGCTCACGTCCGTTGAAGTGGCGGCCATCCCGGAGGCTTATGTGGACACCTCTGACGGCACAGCGGTTGCCGGGGATATCCTTAATGGCAAGACCGCTTACGCAAAAGGCGCGAAGGTCACTGGCTCAATGGCAAACAATGGGGCGGTCTCCGGGGAGATTGACGGCTTGACCACAACCTCCTTTGCCGTCCCTGCGGGTTACACCACTGGTGGCTCGGTGAGCCTGACGGGCGACATTGAGGAGGCCCTGGCGGCCATTTGACGGGAGGCGTGGTATGAGTATTCAGGGCGAAATTGACCGACTGTCCGCTGCTAAGGCAAGTATCGCAGCGTCACTACAGGCTATGGGAGTAGAACCGCCGTCGGGCACCACACTGGAGCAGTACGCCGCCCAGTTAGCCGCTATCGCCACGGCTGCGCCCTGGCTCTCAATCCCCGGCGGCGGCACGATGCAGATGGGGGAGAGCCTGGGCGAAGGGCCGTACACCATCGAAGTAACCGAAGACGGAGAGGGCGGCGACCTCTCCGCCGAACAGGTGGGCTACAGCAACACGGGCAGCGGCCTGGAGGCTACAAACGTGCAGGGGGCTATCGACGAGCTGGCGGGCAGAGGTAGCAGCGGTGTGATCACCTTCAACGGACGATCTGGTGCAGTTGTCCCCCAGGAGGGGGATTACACGGCTAATATGGTTGGTGCTTTACCAAACAGTACAAAGCTGGCAGACCTACCAGCAGATGAAAGCCACAGAACAGTAAGCGATACAGAAAAAAGCGCTTGGGACAGCAAAGGAGATCCGGCCAAGAGTACCACAATTACTTTGCTGTCTAGCGGGTGGACGCAAGGTGGGAACGGAAGGTACAGCCAGACGGTTTCCTGCTCCATTGTGGCGGCAGACACAGCGGTAGTGAGTGTAGACGTAGCGCTGAGTGGTACAGATTTGGACGCGGACGCAGAGGCGCTGAACGCCTGGATGGGGCCATCAGCGCAGAACGCCGTGCAGGGAGCTGGGACACTGACCTTTTACGCGGCAGAGGCCCCGGCCGTCAACATCCCGGTCAATGTGGGGGTGGGATGATGGTGTTCTTGCATAGGGGCGGCCCAACTGGGGATATGGGGATCTCTGCTGGTGATTTGGAGATAGGACAGGTAGTACATCTAAATGAAAGCGGGGTCCCGATTGACTATCTGGTAGTACATCAGGGCATACCGTCCAATCTATATGATGCATCGTGTGAGGGGACATGGTTGCTACGGAAGGACATCCGTGAGATGGGACCGTTTAACTCTGGTGGAGGAAATGCGCTTCCTGGTTCCAGCATTTTGAGCACTATGTCTGGATATATGAAGGACTACGATTTGCCAGTTCAAGCAGCCATTAAAACTGTGAAAGTGCCGTATTGTGTTTGGAATGGTTCTGCTACAGTTAACAGCGGAGAAAACGGTCTGCAATGCCGAGTATTTCCAATAAGCGGATATGAAATTGGATTAAATAACAGCCTGTCCTCATACCTCCCAATAGATGGAGCAAAACTATCTTACTTTATTGATAGTGATGGCGCTGATGCTAGGAGCAAAAGAATTGCGAAATTCAACATGACGAATGGGCTTTACTGGACACGTTCTCCATCAAATGCGAATAATGTTGGTAATTGGTACATCTCCGTTGATGGAAGTTATGGTAATGGCTATTCCTATAATTCCTACGGTATCCGCCCCGCCTTAATCCTCCCTTACGACTTTAAATTCCTAAAATCAGAGGTGTCCTGATGGTATATGTATCGCGCTTTTTTGTTCCTGCTTCAAGCGGTATTTCTGCGGGCGACCTTGAGGTCGGAAAGATTGTGCGGCTCAACGAGAAAGGAACCCCGGTGGACTATCTGGTGGTTAACCAGGGGATACCGGAGGACAGCCCTCTTTATGATGCGTCCTGCGAAGGGACATGGCTATTGAGGAAAGACATTTCTGAAAATCGGATATGGGATTCCGGAGAAGTCAACAACCTGGAGCAATCCGATATCCAGAGCTGGCTAAACGGCACAATGCTTTTGAAGTACGATTCTAACATTAAGTCGGCCCTCAAGCAGGTTAAAATCCCGTATCGGCAGGAAGGCGGAATAGGAGGAACAGACAGCACCGGAGCAAATGGGCTGTCTTGCAAGATTTTTCTGCTGTCCGGCTATGAAGTCGGATGGAGCACCATTACGAGCCCATACTTCCCTGTAGATGGTGCAAAACTGACCTACTTCGAGTCCGGCACAAATTCATTAGCCAACAGCAAACGGGTTGCAAATCGAAATGGTAATGCTGAAAACTGGTGGCTCCGCTCTCCGTACACCAACGATGCCAACTACGTGTGGTATACCCGAACTAACGGTGACAGCAGCATCTGGAGAGCAAACACTGACGCAGGCATCCGCCCCGCTTTGATCCTTCCTTACGACTTCCAATTTACCAAAAAGGAGGTGTCGGCCTGATGGTGTTCTTCATGTCGAGAGGGCTACCCTCCAACAAAACATATGACCCTGTGTTTGCAAACAATGACTGGGCCGCTATCATCGAGGCATGCCACGCCAATGAGGTGCCGGACACCTGGGTATCTGATGGCTCCTGCTACAAGGACATGGACATCGGCGGCAGGACATACCGTATCGACATCATCGGAAAGAACCACGATGATCTGTCAGACGGGACGGGCAAAGCGCCGCTGACCTTCCAGATGCACGACTGCTACGACACCACGTACCAGATGAACCCCAGCAACACCAACGTGGGCGGCTGGCGGGACTGCCAAATGCGGACGCAGACCATGCCCGCGCTGAAAACCATGCTTCCGGCGGAGGTGCAGGCGGGGATAAGAGCAGTTAACAAACTGACCAGCGCAGGGAATCAGAACCCAAGCATTGTGACCACCAGCGATGAATTGTTCCTGCTGTCAGAAATCGAAATTTTCGGCAGCACCACCTACTCCTTCGCTGGAGAGGGCCTCCAGTATGACTACTACAAGGCGGGCAACAGCAAAGTGAAAAATCGCGCCGGCAGCGCGGACTTTTGGTTGGAGCGCTCTTCGTTTTCTCAAAACACCTCCGACTTCTGTGATGTCCACAGGACTGGAAGTGCTTTCTGGCACGGCGCCTATAACCGGCTTTGCGTAGCCTTCAGCTTCTGTTTATGAGGAGGTAACATGTACTTAAAAATCGGCGAAAAGCAATACAGTGTCTCCCGCCGGGTTGTGACAGAGGATACCATCAAATATCTTTCGGTCACGCCTGACCCCGGAGAGGTGACAGGCAAAATCCAGATGTACCGGGATGATGGGTTTCTTTTGTCAGAGGATGATGCAGGGAACTATACCCGGCAGACCTACGCTGGTACGCTGCTGACCCTGACCAACAAGCCAGTCCCAGAGCCAGCTCCCCAACCGTCAGAGCCGAACATGCAGTCACAGTACGCCGCCGCGATGAGGGCCTACGCGGCCACCAGCACGGCCATACCGGACGCCTACGTTCTGGACATGCCCGATCTGTTTCCCACCTGGGCGGTGGTACTGGCAGACGGCGAGGAACTGCCTGCGGGACGCATCCTCAACGACGAAGGCCAGCTCTACCGGGTGGTGCAGGCGGTAACTCCTCAAGAGGATATGCCACCGCACGACGACGGCATGCTCGCCATCTACCGGCCTATTGACCGCGAGCACGCTGGCACAGTGGACGACCCCATCCCGTGGGTGTACGGCATGGACTGTCATGCGGGTAAGCACTACAGCTACAACGGCAAGGTCTACAAGGTGGCAGAGGGCGGGGACATGATTCCCTGCACGTGGGCCCCGGATACCCCGGATATGTGGCAATGGGTGGAGGTGTAGCACATGGCTATCGTTGTAAACGGCAAAAAAGTTGCCGGGGTGGGCCTGCCTGGCAAGGACGGAGCTCCAGGGGCAGACGGCAAGGATGGTGCACCTGGAAAGTCCGCCTATCAGGCGGCAAAAGAGAAAGGATATACCGGAACCGAAGAGGAGTTTAACACCGCTCTGGCTGGTATGCAAAGTGCTCCATTCCTGCCGCTGGCTGGCGGGATAATGCAAGGGCCTCTCTCCCTGAGTGGTAATCCGACAGAGGGTAACCACGCCGCCAACAAGCAGTACGTGGACGAGCACGCGGGGTCGAGGGTTATTTTGGGGAGCTATGTGGGGACAGGAAAAACAGGTAAAAGCAACCCTAATCAAATAACCTTAGCCGAACCCTTTAAAATACTCTGTATTTATGGCATGCAATGGCCAGATTCGTATCGAAGTATCGACAATTCTGGTACTGGCGAAACTTCTGTCATTATTCCCGGCAGCATTATCCCTACTGAGTATACAAGCGGCTTTGGTTTTTTCTACTCTAGCAACTCAAGAGATTCTTACGGTAAAAAATCAGCGGATGGAAAAACTTTCAGTTGGTATTATAACTATACTCCATCTGATGCAGCAACTGTGCAGCTTAATTTATCTCAAGTTGTATATCACTACTACGCCATAGTTTAGAAATAAGAGGTGAATTAAATATGACCATCATCCAAATTGACCCGTTGGAGACCGGCCAGCACCCGATCCAGAGCCAGAGCGGGCGGCGCGCCTGCTGGCTGGAGGGCTACATAGAGGTGCCCGCCCACCTCCATGACACGGTGTGGGCGACCTATGGCTGGTGTAACCTCCAGATTGAGGAGGGCAAGCTGGTGGGTGTCACGCCCACGGAGCGGCCCCCAGAGCCGGAGCCGGAACCCCAGCCGCCCCTCGCAGAGGACATCACTCTGGACATGCTGTCCGAGCACGAGGCGCGGCTGTGTATGCTGGAGCTGACTACCACCGCTTCCACATGAGAAAGGAGACGCCATGACAACCGTATACAACCTCTGCAAGCTGCTTATTGACCGGGGCCGCACCGACGGCCTCCAGGACAAGATGGATGTCTATCTCGCCGCCGACCGGCTCACCCCGGAGGAGTACCAGGAGCTGGCCGGGCTACTGGCCCCGGAACAGTAATCAACAGCGGGATCGCTGGATAAAAGGATGTGAATCAAATGAGTAAGCTCATTACATACATCCCGCTCTCGTCCGTGGAGCGGATTGAGCTGAGAGTCACCAACTGCCGCAAGACGCTCTCTCAGGTCAAGGCTGAAACAAAGGCTCATTACGTGCTCAATGGCGGCATGTGGAACCCAGACGGCACCCCCTGCCCGCTGCTTAAGGTGGGCGGGGTAATGCGCTCCGGCACGCCCTGGAGAGCGATGGGCTACGCCTGGGATAAGGGCCCCGACATCCACATGACCTCCGAGTACGGGGGAGCGGCCAACTTTATCGCTGTGACCGCCCTCGTTACCTCCGGTAAGCCGGTGGATAAGCCCTCCTACGGATCAGCCCAGGGAGGCAAGAGGGGGCGCAGCGCCATTGGCCTGCGGGGTGGAAGTCTGGCCCTCTACTGCTCTGGCGATGGGACCGGAGACGCAGCCACGCCGGAAACTCTGCGGGACGAGCTGGCCGGGCTGGGCTGGTCCTCCGCCGTTATGCTGGATGGGGGCGGCTCCAGCCAGTGCGACTTTGGCGGAGAGCGCATCACCGCCAGCCGCAAGGTGCACAACTGGATTTGCGTCTGGCTCAAACAGGGCGGCCAGAAGCCGCCGGAACAGGAGGACAAGCCTATGAGCAAGCACACTGTATGCCTCGACCCCGGACACGGGCCGGGCAACGTCAACGGTTCCCCGGACGGCACCTACAAAGAGTGGGAGTTTACCTGGGACATGGCCCAGCGTATCAAACCGCTTCTGGAGGCCCAAGGGGTGGGCGTGGTGCTCACCAAGACGGCGGACAACTACCCCGGCCTCACGGAGCGGGCCAACATCAGCAATAAGGCGCAGCCGGATTGCTTTGTGAGCATCCACACCAACGCGGCCGGGGAGGGAGGCTGGTCAAGCGCGTCCGGGCTGGAGATCTACACCAGCGCCGGGCCCATGACGGCGAAGCGCAATGTGCTGGCTTCTGACCTGGTCAACGTCTTCCACGCCGCCGGTGTTTCCATGAGAAGTGAACCTATCAAGCATGAGATGTATACCGTGCTCGCCAAGACGGACGCTCCCGCCTGCCTGATTGAGTACGGTTTCCACACCAACAAGGCCGACGTGGAGTACCTTAAGGACACCAAGTATCGAGACAAACTGGCCGAGGCCACCGCAAAGGGCATCTGTGAGTTCCTGGGCGTGGCGTGGCAAGCCGAACCGGGAGAGGACAACGCGGAGGACACCCCGGACGTTTGGGCCGCTGATGCGTGGCAGAAGGCCAAGGACAAGGGCGTGCTGGACGGCACCCGGCCCCGCGATAATATGACCCGGCAGGAGCTGGCTGTCGTGCTGGATCGGCTGAATCTGATTTGATGGAGGTACATATCATGGACATTTCTTCTTTGGGTATCACGGGAGTAGCGGTTATCACTGTGATCTGCTTCCTCGTCGGGCAGTTGGTCAAGGCCACCGGCCTGGACAACAAGTGGATTCCCATTATCTGCGGTGCGTTTGGCGCGGCGCTGGGCATCCTCGGCATGTTTATCATGCCAGAGTTTCCAGCCTCGGACTATTTGACCGCCGCCGCCGTTGGCATCGTCTCCGGCCTTGCGGCCACTGGTATCAATCAGGTCTATAAGCAGTTGACTAAGGAGGGCTGATGCCCATGGAGTGGGTAGGCCCACTGATTTCCGGCGCGGCTGTGGTCTTGGTGGCGATTATCGAGGCGGTCGCCGCGCGGGAGCGGAAACGCATCAAAGCGGACAATCAGAAGAGCGATGCCCTTATGAATGGGGTACAGGCTCTGCTAAGACGCGAAATCATTGCCGAGTACAACCACTACATGGAGCTTGAGTACATCCCGATTTATGGGATGGAAAATGTGTTGGCGATGTATCACGCATACAAGGCGCTGGGAGGCAATGGAACCGTCACAAAATTGGCGGAGGCCCTGAAACAACTGCCCACAGAGCCGCCGGAAGAATGAGGTGCAGGACGTGTCAAAAGCGCTGATTCGATTTCCTGGAAGATTAGAGGAGTTGACTACCTCAGAAATGAAGCGCTCCATCCACGAGGCCAATCTGGGGAGAGACGACACGCAGATTGCGGAGCTCTATCTGCTGGAACGGAAAGCGCAGGTTGACACGGCCGATTGCTGCGGGATAGACCGGAAAACGCTCCACCGGCACCTGCCCTTCATCTTTGAAAAGGTGGAGTTCACGGCAAACAAGCTGGGATTCCTCCAAAAAGGTACATAACGCCCCCAAACTTCCGCTGGAATGTCCCCCGGCGGAAGTTTTTTTATGCGACAATATCAATAGGAGGACGTGAGGATACAGGGTTGGTACACGTCGCCGCCCTCCTCACGGACTCCTTATTTTATGGACAAGGACGTGTTGGATATGACTCTAATCGAGAGGATGGTAGCCGCTGGCATGTCCCGCGATTGTGCCGCCGAAACAGCGATGTGGTACATGGCACAGGGAGATGACGAGGGCCTAGAGGATTACGTAACCGCATTGGAGGCGGGGAGGGAGGCGCGTCAGTATGGCGTTTCCTAATTACACATACCCGGCTTATGGGGCCTACAATCCTGTTACCCCGTTTGCTCCGGCTCCACAAGTATATCAGCCCCAGCAGCCTGCTCAGCAGCCCTCGCAGACCATTCAGCCACAGGGGAATGTAAACACGCAGCCTGCCTTTTTCTGCCGTCCTGTGGCCTCTAGAGAAGAAGCGCTGGGGGTCCCGGTTGACTTCATGGGTGCTCCCATGTTTTTCCCCGACCTCGCTCATAATGTGGTCTATATGAAACGCTTCAATACCAATACCGGAGCTGCTGATGTGTTTGAATTCCATGGTCAACAGCAGGCAAAAGAACAACAGACGGAGAATCCGGCCCCTGCTTTCGCACCGCTGGATGAATTTATGGACATGAAGGACACCATCAACAATTTGAAGGACGAGATAGAACGGCTGAAAAAGCCCGCTTCTGGTGGAAAGGCAGGGAAAAAGAATGATGCCTCCGATGAATAATCCCATGACGGCCATGCTCCAGATGGCGCGGAACGGCGGGAATCCCATGCAAATGCTCCAGCAGATGGCTGGACAGAATCCGCAGGCAGCTCAAGCTATGCGGCTCATTCAAGGGAAAAACCCGCAGCAGCTTCGCCAGACTGCGGAAAACATGGCAAAACAGAGGGGAACCTCCGTTGAGGAAATTGCACGACAACTAGGTATACCCATGAAATAAAATAGAGCACTTCTTTTCAGTTTTTCGGTGTCTTGACAAAAAACCGCTCTTTGGAAACATCCGGGGAGCGTACGGCCCCGATGTAATAACTGACAAAGGAGTATATACAATGGATAACGATTTTGCGACTGGCTATGCTCTTGGATCCGACTCCAACGGCGGCAACTGTAACAATGGCGGCTTTTGGGGTGGCGATGGCTGGTGGGCTATCATCATCTTCGCCATGATTTTTGGCTGGGGCCGCGGCGGCTTCGGTGGTTTCGGCGGTGGCGGTGCCAGCACCGATCCCGGCCTCCAGGGCCTAGCTACCCGTGCCGATGTCAATGAGGCCATTGCCTTCAATGGTGTGGAGCGCGGCATCTCTGCTATCCAGCAGGGCATCTGTGACAGCACCTATGCCCTGAACAACAGCATCACCAGCGGCTTCAACAACACCAATGTGGCGCTGCTTCAGGGCTTCAACGGTGTCCAGTCTCAGATGTGCAACATGGCCGCTCAGGCACAGGACTGCTGCTGCCAGACCCAGCGCGCCATCGACGGCGTGAATTACAACATGGCTACCAACACCTGCGCCATCCAGAATACCATCCAGGGCAGCACCCGCGATATTCTGGAGAACAACAATTCCAACACCCGCGCCATTCTGGATTTCCTGACTCAGAGCAAGATTGATTCCCTTCAGGCGGAAAACCAGTCCCTGAAGCTGGCTGCCTCTCAGGCCAACCAGAACAGCTATCTGACCGCCACTCTGGACGCTCAGACCTCTGAACTGATTCGGCGCATCAATCCCATGCCCGTGCCCGCTTACCAGGTGCCCGCCCCCTATCCCTATTGCGGGACCTACAACAACGGCTGCGGTTGTGGCTGCTAAACTTACGAGGAATCCTCGTAAGTTGGTCTTCCGGCTTTGCCGTGACTATTTCGGGGCGGCGGGCTAAGTGTCTGCCGCCCCTGATTTTTGGAGGTATTTTATGTCTTGTAAGCCTGTTTGCCGTCTGTGCGACAACCTGGTCCTAAGCCAGGCGGTCACCTTTACCGGCGGCAACCTTGAAATCAATCTGCCTGCCGGTGCCTACAACAACGGCGGAAAGTATTGTATTGTGGTAGCTCAGTCCATCCCGGCCACAACTACCATCAATGCACCTGTGTACATTACTATTGGTACGGGGACAGAGCTATATCCCCTTACCAAGCGTAACTGCGCTCAGGTGACTGCCTGCGGCATCCGCACTCGCACCCGCTACTCCGTCTGTGTGGTGACTACCCCCACCGGCGGCTCGTTCCGCATGTTGGGGCAGCCCTGCTGCTCTCCCAGTAACAATCTTGCCAGTATTGACGGCGGTGCTGCACCCGCCCCTACGGCGTAAGGAGGGGTCAAAATGAAACGATCTACTCGGATGATGCTCATGTCCAGTGGCAACAATCGCCGCTACAACGACGGACGGAGCTACGACAACTACGATGTCGATGATAAGTTTCGTGACCGCCGTGGCCGGGAGCATTACGACAATGGCCGTTATGCACCGCGCTCTGAGATGATGGAGCCGGAGGATCGGGGCTATCGCCGTTACTCTGATGGGCGTTTTGCCCCACGGAACGATGGCGGTATGTGGGTAGAGAGCCGATACTGGGATGATCGGATGTACGGTCCCCGGTCTCACTACGGCTACCCCTACGTCCCCCCGGTCTATCGGGAGGATGGGAGCGCATACACAGAGCGACGGGAGATGAATCGTCCCATGAACAAAATCGGATTCGCTATCTCTGGCGAAGGTGAAATGAGGACTCCGAGAGAGTTTGACCATGACTACCGCATGGACGAGATGGCATACAGAAAAGGTGGAGAACATATGACAGGTTATGGGGCATCTTCCAGCTATATTCCTTTCACCAAGGAGATGGCCGATGAATGGTCTAAGCATATGGACAACGAGGATGGCACCCGTGGCGCTCACTGGACGCTGGAGCAGGCCAAACAGGTCATGGCCCAGCGTGAGATTGAGTGCGACCCCATCCAGTTCTGGGCGGCCCTCAACATGGTCTATAGTGACTACGTTAAAGTAGCCAAGAAGCACGGTGTCGGCGATAAGATTGATTTTTACGCCGACATGGCAAAATCGTTCCTCTGTGACAAGGACGCACCGGAGGACAAACTGGCCCGCTACTATGAGTACATTGTAAGGGCTTAAAGAGAGGGCAGAGGCTGTTGCCTCTGCCTTTTTTATGACCTGAAGGCATTGACGGCCAAAGTGTATCACTATTCATTTCAATTTGCACAGGTCACCGGTGGAATTTCCACCACCATTTCCACCACCTTATGTGCCTGAATATGCTATTTTATGTTTTCTATGCTTCTGATGTAGGGAATAAAAAAGTCAGGAAACACTTGATGTAACAAGCATTTCCTGACTTTTTGTTTTGGTACGCCCGAAGGGACTCGAACCCCCAGCCTTCAGAACCGGAATCTGACGCTCTATCCAATTGCGCTACGGGCGCGTCTGACACGT
>OOBW01000269.1_pt1 | contig 46558 bp, 45 predicted proteins | sample 1671701 | NCBI WGS metagenome assembly OOBW01 (sample SAMN06348183, study PRJEB24527) | human gut metagenome | biome: human gut; feature: ankylosing spondylitis patient; material: feces | host: Homo sapiens | place: China | collected 2015-10 | reverse complement strand
GCTTCCCCGGCATGAAGGTGTTGGAATTTGCCTTCGACTCCCGTGACACCGGCAGTGCCAGCGATTACCTGCCCCATAATTACCCGGTGAACAGCGTGGCCTACACCGGCACCCACGACAACGAAACACTGGTGTCGTGGTACCAGACCATCACCGCTGCCGAACGTGCACTGGTGCGGGATTATCTGTACGATTATGCCACGCCGGAAGCGCAGCTCTATAAGAGCATGATCGCCCTTATCTTCCGCAGTGCCGCCGCCACCTGCATCATCCCCATGCAGGACTGGCTGGGGCTGGACAATTCCGCCCGTATCAATAAACCCTCCACCGTAGGCGAGAACTGGCGCTGGCGGCTAAAAAAGAGCCAGCTGACCCCAAAGCTGCAAAAAGAAATTTGCAGTATCACCACCCGCTATGGCCGGATGAACTGGGCATAACGAGAAGTTCTGTAAAATCTGAAACGAGCAAAACAAAAGTCCCTGTGAACCTTTGCGTTCACAGGGACTTTCGTTTTGTCCTGAAATCAGCAGCCCGGGCGGGGCGTTACAGTTTTTTGATGCCCTCCGGCTCATCGGCTTTAGCACGGCGCTCCATCAGGTAGGTGTCCAGCCAGCGGCCGTGGCAGTCACGCGCAATACGCTCCCGCCGCCCTACCAGACGGAACCCGCATTTAGTATGCAGGGCGCGGCTGGCCGTGTTGTCCTGCAGCACGGTGGACTGCAGGGTCCAGTAGCCTGCCTTCTCGGCGTCAGCGCACAGAGCGTTCAGAAGCTGGGAGCCCAGTCCCTTCCCACGGAAGCGCTCGCCCACATAAATGCTCACCTCGGCCACGCCCCGGTAGCACCAGCGGGGATCTACCCGGTGCAGGGCAGCCCACCCGGCCAGCACGCCGTCGGCCAGAATGACCAGCCGACACTCTTTGGTGTGGGAAGCGTCCCACGCAGCATAGGGCGGACAGTCGGTCTGGAAGGTGGCGTGCTCGGTGGCAATGCCTTCCAGATAGATCCGGGCCACATCGTCCCAGTCCTCCGGCACCATGGGCCGGATCGTTATTTCACTCATGTTCCCATCCCCAACGGGAGCCGCAATGCTCCCTGATTTTGCAAAATGCACTATTTTTAGTATAGCAGAATTTGCGGTGTGGTACAAGCACCGGGCGGGGCTTTGTCAAAGATGCAGCTCAGTTGGTCAGGGGCATGATACTTTCCGGTGCAGCGCACAGGAAATGCGGCGGCACCGGAGCGGGGGAGGAAAGGGTGGATTTGCTTACCTTCCACCACAGGCGGGCCGTGCCGTCCGGAGCGGTACAGATGAGGTTCCAGTCAAAGGGATTTTCACTGGAAGAAAGGGCTGCTACCGGTAAGGCGTTCGGTGCTCCGGCGTCGCATGGCACAAAGTCGTGGGCGCGGATGCCCACGGCGGTGCAGCCTTCCGGCACCGGAAGCGCCAGCTGCAGCGGCACATCCCAGCCGGTCAGACGCACCGCGTGCGCGTCCAGCCGGGTGCAAGGCAGAATGTTCTTGCAGCCGGTGAGCCGGGCTGCCGTGATGCTGCGCGGGTCCGCAAAGACGTCCCGGGTGTGGCCGGAGCGCAGCACCCGGCCGCTGTCCAGTACCACCATTTCCGGGCAAAGGCGGTAGGCTTCGTCCCGGTTGTGGGTGACCAGAAGCGCGGTGCCGTCAAACCCGGCCAGCAGACTGCCCACTTCGCTTTCCACAGCCTCGCGCAGGTAACTGTCCAGAGCGCTGAAGGGTTCGTCCAGCATCAGGATGCGCGGCCGCCCGGCAAGGATGCGGGCCAGCGCGGTGCGCTGCTGCTGCCCGCCGGAAAGCTGGGCCGGGTACCGCTTTGCCAGCGGCTCCAGCCGCATGGCCCGCAGCAGTTCGGCGCAGCGCACCTGCCGGGCAGCGCGGTCTTTTTCGGCTTTCAGGCCGCAGAAAATGTTCTGTTCCACCGTCATATTCGGGAAGAGGGCGTAATTTTGGAACAGCAGCCCTGCGCCCCGCTGCTGAGGCGGCAGGTCAATGTGCTGCTCACTGTCAAACAGTACCCGCCCGTCCAGCACGATGCGGCCTTTGTCCGGCTTCACGATGCCGGCAATGCACCGCAGGGTCATGCTTTTGCCGCAGCCGGAAGCGCCCAGCAGGGCAGTGGGGGTGTTTCCGGCGGAAAATGCAGCCCGCAGGGTGAAGCCACCCAGCTTCTTTTCAATGTTCACTTCCAGGCTCATGCGCGTCCACCTGCTTTCTGCTGCTTTTCCAGCAGGTTCACGGCCAGCAGAACCACTGCCGAAATGACAATGTCCACCAGCACCCAGCGCAGGGCCCCGGCTTCGTCGTTGGTGCGCCAGAGCTGATACACCGTGGTGGCAATGGTGGCGGTCTTGCCGGGGGTATAGCCCGCGATCATGCTGGTGGCACCGTATTCGCCGAGGGCACGGGCAAAGGCCAGCACGGTGCCTGCCAGAATGCCTTGCCGACAGTAGGGCATCCGCACCCGCCAGAAGATCCAGGCGTTGGACTGTCCCAGGGTCTGGGCCGACCAGGCCAACGTTTCGTCAAAGCTCTCAAAGGCACCCCGGGCGGTGCGGTACATCAGCGGAAAAGCCACCACAATGGAAGCGAAAATGGCGCTGTACCAGTTCATGACCAGCTTCACGCCGAAGTGTTCCAGAAAGAAGATGCCCAGCGGCCGCTTTGCCCCGAAGAGAAGCAGCAGGAAATAACCCACCACCGTGGGCGGCAGTACCATGGGCAGGGTGAGCACCACGTCCAGCACGCCCTTGACGGCCCGGGGCAGCCGGGCAATGTAATAGGCGGCAAAAATGCCGAGAAAGAACACGGCTGCGCAGCTGATGAGCGCGATGCGCAGGCTGTTCCAGAGCGGATACCAGTCCATCGCTCGTCCTTACTGCGCCACAGCGCTGAAACCGACGCTCTCATAGAATTTTTCGGGCTGCAGACCGGCTGCGCAAAGAACGTTCCGGCGGGAAATCTTGTGTTGTTTCATGGTTTGTTCTCCTGTCTTTTGAAATGGATGCGGATCGTGCAATACGGTACAGGATGCGGTGCCGCCCACCGGGATAAAGAGATCCCGAAGAATAAGATACAAAAAACAGGCCGGTCCGTCAAGTGGCAGACCGGCCAGATCTCGGTGTGAAATTGTGAAACTTACAGGCTCCCGGCAGAACCTGCCGGGAAAGCAAAGAGGCGGAGAAAAGGATCGTGAAACGCTAAGAAATAATGGTTACTGCCCCAGATGCCAGATGTCGCGGTCGTATTCGCCAATGGTGCGGTCACTGGAGAAGAAGCCTGCCTTGGCGATGTTCACCAGGCACTTTTTGCGCCAGCCCAGCGGGTCACAGGCGTAATCGTTCAGGGCCTGCCCCTTGCGTACCACATAGGCGTTGAAGTCCGGCAGGGTCTGGAACCAGTCCTTGTGGATAAGCTCATCGTGCAGGCGGGTCAGGTTCTCGGCGTGGCCTGCAGCCAGCATCTCCGGCTCAGTCAAGAAGTCGATGGCACGGCGGATGTTGGCATCGCCCTCGTACCACTGAGCCGCGCAGTAATCCCCGGCGGCATAGCGGTGGATGACCTGATCGGAAGTCTGGCCGAAGATATAGATGTTCTCTTCGCCCACCTGCTGGCAGATCTCCACGTTGGCACCGTCCATGGTGCCGAGGGTCAGCGCACCGTTCAACATAAACTTCATGTTGCCGGTGCCGGAAGCCTCCTTGGAGGCAAGGCTGATCTGCTCGGACAGGTCGCAGGCCGGGATCAGCTTTTCAGCAGCGGTGACGTTGTAGTTCTCGATGAACACGACCTGTAACCACTTGGACACTTCCGGGTCTGCCGCAATGACCTTGGAGAGGGCCAGCAGCGCGTGGATAATGTCTTTTGCAATCGTGTAGGCGGGCGCACAGCCTTTGCGCCGAAGATGCTCACCAGCGGCACGGCGGGCAGATGACCTGCCTTGATCTCGTGATACTGATGGATGAGGTAGAGCAGGTTCAGCTGCTGACGCTTGTACTCATGCAGACGTTTGGACTGGATATCGAACACGGCCTCCGTGTTCACGGTGACGTTCTGGGTGCGCAGCAGCCAGTCGGCAAGGGCTTCCTTGTTGGCTTTTTTCACAGCGGTCAGCTCGTTGAGCACGGTTTCGTCGTCTGCAAAGGCTAGTAGCTTTTCCAACTCGGCGGCATCCTTACGGAAGCCGGAGCCAATGCGCTTTTCCAACTCAGCGGTCAGGGCCGGGTCGCATTCCAGCAGCCAGCGGCGGAAGGTGATGCCGTTGGTCTTGTTGTTGAACTTTTCCGGGTACAGCTCGTAAAAACCGTGCAGCTCGGAGTTTTTCAGGATCTCGGTGTGCAGGGCAGCCACACCGTTGGTGGAATGGGTAAAGTGGATATCCATGTGTGCCATGTGTACCCGGTCGTCCTTGTCGATGATGGCAAGGCCTTCGTCCTCGGTACGGGTGCGGGCCAGCGCATCCAGCTTCTCAATGATAGGCATCAGCTGCGGCACCACGGCATCCAGATAGGAACGGGGCCACTTTTCCAGCGCTTCGGCCAGAATGGTGTGGTTGGTGTAGGCGCAGGTCTTGGTAACAATCTCCACAGCTTCGTCAAAGTCAATGCCTTTTTCACCCAGCAGACGGATCAGCTCCGGGATGACCATGCTGGGGTGGGTGTCGTTAATCTGGATGGCGGCATAATCGGCCAGGTCGTGGTAGTTGCAGCCCCGGGCGGCGCACTCGGCCAGAATGAGCTGGGCACCGGCAGAGACCATCAGATACTGCTGGTAGACCCGCAGACGGCGGCCTGCTTCGTCGGAATCGTCCGGGTAGAGGAACAACGTCAGGTTCTTGTCGATGGCAGTTTTGTCGAAGGCGATGCCGTCGTGGACGATGCTCTCGTCGATGGTGTCGAGGTCGAACAGGTTCAGGGTATTGGTGCGGCCCTCGTAACCGGTGACGGCCAGCTTGTACAGGCGGGCGGTGTATTCCTTGCCTGCCAGCTCTACCGGGTAGGTGACATCGGTCTTTTCGGCCCAGCTGTGGGCGGTGAGCCACGGGTCGGGCTTCTCATTCTGTACACCGTTCTCAAAGGATTGCCGGAACAGGCCGAAGTGATACCGCAGACCCACACCGTCGCCGGGCAGATTCAGTGTAGCCAGCGAGTCAAGGAAGCAGGCGGCCAGACGGCCCAGACCGCCGTTGCCGAGGGACGGCTCCGGCTCCACTTCTTCAATTTCAGCAAGGCTTTTCCCGGCAGCAGCCAATGCATCGCGGGCTTCGTCGTACAAACCCAGATTGATGAGGTTGTTGGACAGCAGCTTGCCGATGAGAAATTCGGCGCTGATATAATAGAGCTTACGGCCGGTCACCGGCTGCACACGGTCAGCACTCTTGCGCCGGACAAGTTCCAGCAGGGCAAGATACAGTTCCTGATTCGTGCAGGCAGAAAGAGGTTTGCCGGTAAGGCTTTGTAAGGTTTCAGTAAAGTTCATAACAGGATCCTCCCTTGATACGGAAAGCAGGTTTGACATCTGTGTCTCAAGATATACCACACAAAACGTGCGAAATCTTGCCTAAACAGTGCAAATTGTGATACAATCCTATCATCAGGAGGAAACAGACATGGGAAATCCATCTTTTTTGCAGGAAACAAAGCAACACGGTGCCGTGCGTTTTCCATTCAACATCTATCCCTGCACCATCCCCGGGGACTTCCCGCAGGTGGCACTGCACTGGCAGGACAGCATGGAGCTGGTCTTTGTCAAGCGCGGCAGCGGCCTTGTGCAGATGGGTACAGCGGCCTATCCGGCGCATACAGGGGATATCTTTGTCTTTTCGCCGGGGACACTCCATGCCCTGCGGCAGAAGGAGGGCTGTTCCATGGAATATGAGAACATCATCTTTGATTTGGAACTGCTGGGCGGCGCGGGAGACCTCTGTGCCGAAAAATACCTGTTGCCGCTGCAAAGCGGGCGGCTGTCGCTGACCCAGCGCCTGACCCCGGACGAGCCATGTTATGCTCGTGCCGCCGCCTGCCTGCGGGAGACCGAGGATGTGAACCGCGCCAAGGAGCCGGGCTATGAGCTGTTTATCAAAGGGGCATTGCTGCGCTTTCTGGCGCTGCTCATTGCACAGGGGAAGAACCTGCCGCCGATGGAGACCGCCGACTCCCGGCGATTGAAAAAGATTTTGCAATGGGTGGCGGACCATTATGGCGAAGAGGTGCATATCTCCGATGCAGCACAGTTGGTGCCTTGCAGCGAGAGCCATTTTATGCGGTGGTTCCGGCAGATGACCGGGCAGAGCTTCATTGCTTTTCTCAAGGAATACCGGCTCAATGCCGCTGCCGAAGCCCTGCACACAACGGATGACACGGTGCTGAGCATCGCTTCCCGCTGCGGGTTCGAGAACCTCTCCTATTTCAACCGGGCATTCAAGGCGCATTTTGGCCTGACCCCGCGGGAACACCGCAAAAAATAGTGCATTTGTCCCGGAAAATGCGTGAAAGAGATATTTATGGGACACCGTATTTTGTAGAATGGGGCCAGACAAAGCCTTGATTGCAAAAGTGAAGGTCAGGTAAAAGGTGTAAAAAAGAGGTTGGAGGAAACAGCAATGGCAAACGATGATTACGGCTATTTCGGCAAAGGTTCCACAGGCTATGCCCAGTACATGACGGCCTTTAACCGCAGCTTTGGCGGCTCGTCCGGCGGCGGAGGCGGAAATCACGGTGGCGGCGGGGGAGATGGCGGCGGATGCGGCTGCCTGATCGCCATTGCTGTGATCGTGGTGCTGATCCTAATCGGCAGCTGAGTGGACTGCAAGATAAAGCTGGAATGACCTGCGCGGGGAACTTTACAGGATTTTACAAAAGCACGGTTGATTTGCAGGGATGCGCCGGGTATGCTGGATTTGTTTCCGATCTGCACCGTTTTACTGCGCCACAGCGCTGAAACCGACGCCCTCGAACACCGTCGTGGCCTCTTCGGTCTGCAGATAGGCGAGGAAAGCCTTGGCGGCGTCGGCATTGGGAGCGGCTTTCATCACGGCGGCAGGGTAGATGACCCGACCGCACATCTCCTTGGTGGCCTCGTCCACCGGGGTCAGACCGGCGCTGTAGGCGTCGGTGCAGTAGACCACACCGGCATCCACGCTGCCCTCGGTGACCTGGGTGGTCACTTCCTTGACATTGGAACCGTAGGTGATGACCCCGGCGGCAGCCAGAGTGGCCTCGTCCAGATCATAATAGGCCAGAATTTTCTGGGTGTACTGGCCCACCGGCACATCGCTGTTGCCCATGCAGAAGAGGATGTCCTCGGCCTTCAGGTGCTCGGCCAGGGCGTCAAAGCTGTCGATGCCCTTGTTGCTGCCCTCCGGCACGCAGAGCACCACCTTGTTTTCCAGCAGGTCCACGCGGCTGTCGCTGTCCACAAAGTCCAGCCCTTCGGTGTTTACATCCGCAGAAGCGGTGCTGTCCAGCTGGTTCATCTGCTTCTGACCGGCCGAAATGAACACGTCGCAGTCGGCACCTTCCTGGATCTGGGTCTTGAGGGTGCCGGAGGAATCAAAGTTGAACCGGAAGGTCACGCCCGGGTTCTCTGCCGAGTACGTTTCGCCGATGGCGGTCAGGGTCTCAGTGAGGGAGGCGGCGGCAAAGACGATGAGCTCCACCGGTTCTGCAGCGGCTCCGGAGGAAGCGGCCGCGCTGGAAGCGGAGCTGCCGCAGGCAGTCAGGGCAGCGGCGGTGGTCAGACCGACCGCACACAGAAAGTTCCGGCGGGAAATCTTGTTCAGGTTCATGGCTTATTCTCCTGTTCTTTGAAAGAAATGATTTTGCACGATACGGTACAGGATGCGGTGCCGCCCACCGGGATAAAAGAATTCCAAGGAATAGAATACAAAAAAACAGGCCGGTCCGTCAAGCGGCAAACCGGCCAAAATTTCTGCGCACATCGGTCAAAATTGAGGGATGAGCGATGCATAGTATTGCTTTTTTGAAAAGTCAATGGCGTGCACATTCACCGTCCAGACCGGCGGCGATGCGCAACCCATGTTCCAGACTGGGCAGGATGTACTCCAGATTTTCCTGCACAGCTTTGGGGCTGCCCGGCAGGTTGACGATGAGCGTTTTGCCGCGGAGGACGCTGGCTGCACGGCTGAGCATCCCGCGCGGGGTGATGCTCAGGCTGTGGTACCGCATGGCCTCGGCGATGCCGGGCACGTTGCGGTCGGCCACGGCAAGGGTGGCCTCCGGGGTGATATCCCGGGGCGAAAAGCCGGTGCCGCCGGTGGTGAGGATCAGGTTGACCTGACGGCCGTCGGCCAGCCGGATGAGCTGGGCTTTCAGGGCAGCTGCCTCGTCGGGCAGGAGCAGTGTCTCTTCCACCTTGTAGCCCGCGGCGGCGAGCATTTTGACGATGAGCGGGCCGCTTTTGTCCTCCCGTTCACCGCGGCTGCCCTTGTCGGAAAGGGTAATGACGGCAGCCCGCAGGGGCGGATTCTCCGGCGGGGGCAGCAGGGTCACTTCGTCGCCCACACGGATCTCGCCGCCGGCAATTACCCGGGCAAACACGCCCTCCCGCGGCATGATGCATTCGCCGGTCTGCTGCTTGATGACACAGTCGTTGTGGCATTCCTTGCCGATCTGGGTCATCTCCAGTACCACGTCTCCGATGGCAAACCGGCTGGTGACCGGAAGGGTGCGGAAGTCAAACCCCTCGACGACCAGGTTTTCGCCAAAGGCACCGTAGTCCACCCAGACCTTTTTGCGGAAGGCTTCGATCTTTTCAGCGCTCAACATACTGACCTGGCGGTGCCAATTGCCGCCGTGGGCGTCGCCCACGATGCCCCATTCCGGGGTGAGCACGGCGCTGGGCACCGCGGTCTTGACGGTGCCGCGCCGGGGGCTTGTGCAGATGGCCAGAATTTTACCCATAAAATGTTATCCTCCGATGCGGTACATGCCGCGGGTGGCGGGCATGCACCGGTCCTCAAAATGATGCTCCCAGGGTTTGGACCAGATGGTCTCCCGGATGGCCGTCCGCAGCCGGGCGTCGTCGGCCCCGCCGCGCAGCAGAGCACGCAGGTCATACCCGGTCTCGCTGGCAAGGCAGGGACGCAGAAAGCCCTGACTCGTCAGCCGCACCCGGTTGCAGGAGACGCAGAATTTGCCGTGTACGGCGGCAATGAAGCCAATGCTGCCCTTCCAGCCGGGCACGGTATAATAGACGGCAGGGCCATTGCCAAAGGTGGTGCCTTCCACGGGATGCAGTTCCGGCCAGCGGTTGGCAAACCGCGCCCGCAGCTCTGGGCCGGAGACGCAGGGCATGGCCGCGCCGTAGCCGATGGGCATCATCTCAATGAACCGCACCTGCAGATCGTTGTCCCGGGCCAGCGCTGCAATCGCTTCCAGTTCGCCCTCGTTGACGCCCACTTGCGGCACACAGTTGAGCTTGACCGGCAGGGGACTTTCCAATGCGGCGCGCAGGCCCGCCTGCACGGCGGCGAATTCGTCCCGGGCGGTGATGTGCCGGAACACCGCCGGGTCCAGCGTGTCCAGACTGATGTTCACGCTGTCAAGGCCCGCGTCCAGTAAAGCGGGCAGCTGCTGCGCCAGCAGAGTGCCGTTGGTGGTCATGCTGACATGACGGATGCCGGGCGTTGCTTTCAGCCCGGCCACCAGCTGTGCCACACTCTTGCGCACCAACGGTTCGCCACCGGTCACCCGCACCGTGTCGATGCCGCACTGCGCAAACAGCGCGGCCAGACGCAGAAATTCATCATGGGTCAGCACTTCTTCATGCTCCGGTATTTTTGCGCCGTCCGGCATACAGTACCGGCAGCGCAGGTTGCAGCGGTCGGTGACCGACAGGCGCAGGTAGTGGATATCCCGGCGGCAGGAATCAAACATAGCCGCCCTCCGACCGGATGTAATGGCCGCTCTTGCCGCCGGTCTTTTCCACCAGATGGATGCCGCTCAGCTCCATGCCCTTGTCCACAGCTTTGCACATGTCGTAGATGGTCAGCAGGGCTGTGGAAACGCCGGTCAGGGCTTCCATCTCCACGCCGGTGACGCCGCTGGTTTTGACCGTGCAGCGGGCTTCCACGGCCTGCTGTTCGGGCAGCAGTTCAAAATCCACGCATACCTTGGTCAGCGGCAGGGGATGGCACAGCGGGATCAGCTCGCTGGTGCGTTTGGCGGCCATAATGCCAGCGATGCGGGCCACGCCCAGCACGTCGCCTTTTTTCACCGTGCCGCTCTGCACGGCGGCAAAGGCTTCGGCGTTCATGGTAAGGATGCCCTGGGCCGTAGCCTCCCGGGCGGTGACCGGTTTGCCGCTCACATCCACCATCACGGCATTTCCGGCGGCATCAAAATGGGTCAGATTATTTTCACTCATTTATTTCTTGTCCTTATTACGCTCTATTGCAAAACTCCCTGCTGTTCGACAGCGAGACGGAGAGGGTTTCTCAGCAATGGCCGAAGCCGCAGTTGGGCCAGTGGCATTCCGCACAGCCCAGGCACAACCCGCCCTCGCCCAGCCGGGCAATGTCCTCGGCGGTGATGGGGACATCGGCCAGCAGGCGGGGCAGCAGCAGGTCAAAAATCGTTCGCTTGGCGTACATCACACAGCCGGGCAGGCCGCACACGGGTACCCCGTCCAGATAGCTGACCAGGAACATGGCACCTGGCAGCACCGGCGCGCCGTAGCTGATGATGTCGGCACCGGTGTTTTTGATGGCCAGCGGGGTGCGGTCGTCGGGGTCCACGCTCATGCCGCCGGTGGTGAAGATCAGCTCACAGCCTGCGTCTTTTGCCTCCAGAATGGCGGCCGTGATGCCCGCCGGGTCATCATCGCAGACCTTGCGGAAGGTCATCTCACAGCCATATTCGGCCAGCTTGTTTTGCAAAATCGGGGTGAATTTGTCCTCGATGCGGCCCTTGAACACCTCACTGCCGGTGGGGATGACGGCAAACTTCTTCGCACGGAAGGGCAGCACGTTCAGGATGGGCTCCGGCCCGGCAGCGGCCTGCATGGCGTCCATCTTTTCCTGCTCGATCACCAGCGGGATGATGCGGGTGCCGGCCAGCTTCTGGCCTTTTTTCACGGGCATATCACCGTGGATGGTGGCGATCATCATCTGGGGCGTGCGGTTCACAGCCAGCAATGCGGCGCGGTCGATCTTGAGCAGGCCGTCGCAGTCGGCGATCAGCTCGATCTTGCCCTCTTTCGGTTCGGTGCCGTGGATGTTTTTGCCGGCAGCGGCTTTGTACAGCAGGGCCGCTGCCTCGTCCTCATGCAGGATGCCGGGGCGCTTTTCCCAGACATAGAGGTTCTCTTTGCCGATGGACAGCAGCACCGGGATGTCCTCGGGCTGGACGATGTGCCCCTTGCGGAAGCGCGGGCCCTTGAACTCGCCCGGGATGATCTGGGTGATATCGTGGCAGAGCACCTGCCCTGCCGCGTCAACAGTGCGGATCAATTTCATCTTTTTAATCTCCTTACAACGCAGGCAGCTGGTTCGCGGCGGAACGGATGATTCAGCTGTCAGTACCAACATAACGGTTCCGGCAGAAAATGTCAAGCAAAAGTGAGGATGTCCGGCCCCAGGCGGCATTTTGTGCATTGGCAGCACAAAGCTCTGTGGATAAATGATGATTCACGCAAAAACGATGATTTATAAGAAAAGATAACAAGGATGAAACTTCTGAGCTGCAAATTCAGCATAGACTTAAAAAGCGGGCCTCTTCGGAATGCGTTCATTCCAGAGAGGCCCGCTTTTATCTTATCCTCAATGTAGGCCGGACCGGTCTTTTGGTAGATCTCAAGCGCCCGGTCGCCGTGGCCGACAACGGTTTCTGCACAGGACACCCACGGGTTGTTGTGGCAGAAGATGTCGACGTTCTCTTTATATCCCGGAGGATAGCTGGAAATCTCGCCCAGCTCTTCGTGATAAGACTTGACGGGTGCGGCAGCATTGAGTAGAATAAATCTACTTGAAAAGCGACAGCTTTTGTAGAGAGCAGCATCAATCTGGTTCCGCTCTTGATTTAACAGCAAAATCCCCCTACATTGACCTTTGAACCGGGTCAGCGTAGAGGGATTTTTCGTTTTATGTTTTACGATGTGGTCACGCAGGGAAGTTCACAAAACAAAACGAACACGTTGCCTACCATTTGAATGGTGACTTCGTGTTCGTTTTGCTCTTGATTGGTGGAGAATAGCGGGATCGAACCGCTGACCTCTTGCATGCCATGCAAGCGCTCTCCCAGCTGAGCTAATCCCCCATAAAATCCAAGAAGCGAACCTCTTGGATGGAGTTTTTTGTTGGGAATTTGATTGTCGCAGGACTATCTGACTGGGGGTGTGTTTTGATACCAACCGGGCTCCCAGCTGAGCTAATCCCCCATGAGCTGGTGTTTTACCATCGTATTCCTGACGACGTGTGTAATTATACCAGCCAAAAGGGAGATTGTCAACAGCTTTTTTGGGATTTTCTGCAAAAAAATTCCCGCCGGGGAAATGCTCTTCCCGGCGGGAAAAATGATCGCGAAAAAACTTACGCTCTGGCGTTCTGCCGGTCGAAGATCTGCGGGGCGACACGGATCAGGATCACCACAAGGACGGTGGTCAGGATGGCTTCAGGCAGCATGTAGGTGGCGTTGTACACGGCGCTGTACAGCCAGCACAGACCGTCCACGCTCATGTTGGAGATGCCGGGAAAGCCGATCTCGGTCATCCAGCTGAAAGCGTAGTCGTAGTCCTTCCAGACGATGTAACCGGACAGAAAGCTGCACAAAAAGCGCAGCAGGCACACCACAAAGGCGCTGACACCGACACCCACGGTGCGGCTGCGGAACGGCTTTGCGATCAGGCAGGCAAAGCCCAGCACCGTGAAGGCCAGAAGGTAGTCTAGCAGCACGCAGCCCACCTGTGCCGTGAGGGTCTGGCAGTATGCCAGATTGCCAAGGCCTTGCACAAGCTGGATCAGGCTGTTGACGAAAGCGGTCATGACGCCCCACTTTGCGCCGTGGCGGTAGCTCATTACCAGAATGGGCACCATGCTGAACAGGGTGATGGAACCGCCGTGGGGCATGAGCGGGATCTGGATCATGCTCAAAACGGTGGACAGAGCGATCATCAGTGCACCCTCCACCAGAATGCGGGTCTTGGAATAGGTTTTGGTCATAGGGATTCCTCTTCTCAGAACGATAGTACACAAAAACAAAATGCGCCCACTTTTGCAAGCAGGCGCAAGGGTGTTTGAGAAAGAACGGACAGCTCCGCAAACTCCCTACGCCGGCATTGCCCGGATCAGGTAAAGGGTACTCCGCTCAGTGCGGATCTCAGCCTTACGGCGCCCCTGTTTTTATGTCCGCGTCCAGTATAGCGCAGCCGGGCGGCAAAAGTCAACCCTTGCCGACATAATTGCCCGGCCCGGCGCATAGGCTGTAGCAGCACGATACAGGGGGCGTGGGGGTATGAGAGCAGATCCGGAACAGCGGGCGGTACAGCTGGCAGAATACATCGTGGAGCGCGGGGCCACCGTGCGCGCTGCGGCTGCAGCGTTTGGGTGCAGCAAGTCCACCGTGCACAAGGACGTTTCGGTGCGGCTGGTCCGGGTCAGCCCGGGGCTGTCGGCACAGGTGCGGGCAGTGTTGGCACGCAACAAAGCCGAGCGACATCTGCGCGGCGGGGCTGCCACCCGCCGAAAATACCGTAAATAGAAGCGCAGCGCCCCTGCACGCCGCCGGATGGACGGAACAGGGGCGCTGCTGTGTTCAGTGCCCGGCCCGGAATTGGTTCAAGGCGCCTTTTTCCAGCCGGGACACCTGCGCCTGACTGATGCCGATCTCCTGCGCCACCTCCATCTGGGTCTTGCCCCGGAGATAGCGCAGCTCCATGATCCGCTTTTCGCGCGGGGTCAGCCCGGCCACGGTCTGCCGGAACTGCAGCCCGCTGATCCAGCTGTCCTCGCCATCCGGGTCGCGCACCTGGTCGATGAGGTACATGGCATCGCCGCCGTCGGTATACACCGGCTCTTCCAGGCTCACTGGCTCTACCACCGATTCCAGTGCTGCGGTCACCTCCCGGCGGGACAGGCCTGCCTCCCCGGCGATCTCATCCATGGTGGGTTCCCGGCCCAGCTGCTTCTCCAGCGTTTCGCGGGCCTGCATGGCCCGGTAGGCGGTATCGCGCAGGCTGCGGCTTACCCGCAGGGCATTGTTGTCCCGCAAAAAGCGCCGGATCTCGCCGATGATCATGGGCACGCCGTAGGTGGAAAACCGCACCGGCTGGGCAGGGTCAAAGTTGTCGATGGCTTTGATGAGCCCGATGCACCCCACCTGAAACAGGTCGTCGAGGTTTTCGCCCCGCTGGGCAAAGCGCTGCACCACGCTCAGCACCAGCCGCAGGTTGCCCTCCACCATGCGTTCCCGTGCTCCTGCATCCCCGGCGTGGGCCTGCAGGAGCAGCTGCCGCTTTTCGCTTTCGGACAAAACAGGAAGCTGCGCCGTGTTCACGCCGCACAGTTCCACCTTGTTGTACATCCAAACGCCCCCGGTCTGTTTTGAAGTTCACCGGGAGTATGGCCGCAGGGGCAAACCACTATGCGTGGAAAAAATTACACGCCCACCCGGCAGCCGGATGAGCGTGCAAAAAAGCCGCAATTGCAATTGGCCCATAATTATGGTATGCTTTAAACGCAGCCGCAAGGCTGCCACGAGGCGCTGCGTCCCACAAATGCAGGCGGCTGAGCTCCTTACCGGCACCTGAGTGCCCGGTGGAGCGAATTTTTTCTTGAAATCTCGGCCTCCCCCGGACGCCCAAGGGCGGAAAGGGGGGATGCACCATGACGTTTGAACAGGTCGTAATGCTGCTTTCGCTGCTTGGCGGAGCAATCTACGTTACATTTCAGATCACATGGACTGTCTCGCACAGTGATGATAAAAAGAAAAAATGACCGCCTCGAAGTTCCCCAACCCAGAGCAGTCATTTTTCTTTTTGACTTGACACAATGGTAAGGAGCTAGTCGTTTGTATGGGCCAGCGCCTTCTGTGTTTTCAGTATAGACGATTCCACGCGGTTTGTCAAGGGCAGGCCGTGTTACATTTCAGATCACATGGACTGTCTCGCACAGGGATGATAAAAAGAAAAAATGACCGCCTCACAGTTCCCCAACTGAACGGTCATTTTTTCTGATCAATCTGGTAAGGAGCTAGTCGTTTGTATGGGCCAGCGCCTTTTGTATTTTCAGTATAGACGATTCCACGCGGTTTGTCAAGGACAAGGCCGCGCTTTTTTATTGCCCTTCCAGTTGGAGCTTCAGGGTCTGAATGATGCGCTTTTCCAGCCGGGAGATGTAACTCTGGCTGATGCCCAGGGCGTCGGCGGCTTCCTTCTGGGTGCGTTCCACGCCGTCGGTCAGGCCGAAGCGCAGCTCCATGATCCGGCGCTCCCGGGCCGAAAGGCTGTTCACGGCGCGGCGCAGACCGGCGCGCTCGGCGTCCTGCTCCAGCTGCTGGCCCACCATATTCTCGTCGCTGCCGAGGATGTCCGACAGCAGCAGCTCGTTGCCGTCGCCGTCCACATTCAGCGGCTCGTCAAGGCTGGCCTCCTGGCGGCGGTTGGAGGTCTTGCGCAGGTACATCAGGATCTCGTTGCCGATGCAGCGGCTGGCGTAGGTGGCCAGCTTGATGCTGCGTTCCGGCGTGAAGGTGTTCACGGCCTTGATCAGCCCGATGGTGCCGATGCTGATCAGGTCCTCGGCGGGCACACCGCTGTTCTCGTACTTTTTGGCAAGGTACACCACCAGCCGCAGATTGTGCAGGATGAGCGCATCGCGGGCGTCTGCCTCTCCGGCGGCCATGCGGGCCAGCAGGGCTTTTTCCTCGGCGGGGGAGAGGGGAGAGGGCAGGCTGGCGGTGCCGGCCAGATACTGCACGCCGCCGCAAAACCGCAGCCGCGCACACAGGCGGTGCCAGAGCTGCCGCAAAAACTGGAACATGAGCAGTCCTCCCTATAATAAGTATTATAAGAGCAGCTGTGCCGCATCCTCGCCGTACAGCAGCTCCCATGCAGGGTCCGGCGGCGTGGGGCAGCAGAACGCCGCCAGCAGCCCGCCTGCGCGGTCTTTGCCCAACTGCAGGGCAGCGGGCAGGGCAGGCAGCATGCTCTGGCCGTGGATGCTGCGGCAGGGCACCAGATGCACCCCCAGCTCCGGCGGGGGCGGGGCTGTGCTGTGGGCAAACCAGCCATCGAGATACTGCCGGGCTGCCTGCGGCAGGCGGTGCCGCACCGCCGGGTACTGCACCAGAACCACGGCCTTGCCGCTCAGCGGCTCTTGCAGGGCAAAGCCGGTGTCGTGGAAGGCCTGTACCGGCAGCTGCACCCCGGCCACCTCCAGCGTGGCGGGCACGCTGGGCGCGCCGCTGCGGCCAAAGCAGTACAGCAGGGCCCGCAGTACGGCATACACCCCCGCACAGCTGGCCAGCAGCCGCCCGGGGGACAGGGGCAGGCTGACGCTCAGGTTGCGGCTCTGCACGCCGGGCAGCACCACCGCTCCGCACAAAAGTAGGTTGAGCAGTGCATACCACGCACACAACCGAGCAAAACGCCCCCGCCCGGGCAGGCCGTAGGCGGCGGCCACCACCGCGCAACCTGTGAAAATTTTATAACCAACTGCCACGGCTCCCGGCAGCTCCGGGGCCAGCAGTACCAGTGCCGACACTGCCGCCAGCGCCGCCCCGGTGCACAGCCGTACCCCGGTGCACACGGTGGCGCACAGCAGACCGGCTGCGGTGAGAAACAGGGCAGCAAGGACAAAATTGGTCAGCAGAAGCTCGTCGAGGTAGATCACGCTTTTCAATGCCGCAGCCCCCTTGCAGCCAGTGTACCGCCCGGCGGCGGCAAAGCTTGTCGGAACCGGAAAACCGCCTGCGGACTGTACAAAAGCAATACTTTTATAGACCTTGTTTCACATTTTTTACACTTTTTGCAAAAAGGTACTTGAACATTTCTGGAAAGTGTGGTATATTATTGCCATCCTAGTAAGGATTGGTGAGCACACGAAAGTGAGCTTGCAAAATATCTTTCTACATTTTGAAGGGAGTAATTCATTATGATGATGCCTGCAAACTTTTCCGCAATCTCTGAGAACGAGATGACCTACGTCAACGGTGGCGCTTCTCTGGCTGACATCCTGGCTCCGTCTCTGGAAGTCAAGAACTGGCAGAAGTTCAACACCAACATGGTTACCATCATCGGCAACAGCTTCATGGACAAGTACATCGGCAACACTGTCGGCGTTCTGTTCAACGGCGCTTACAAGCCCGGCAACCTGGGCAACGCATGGCTCACCGGCGTCAAGGGTGCTTACGGCACCGGCTTCGATGCTGGCTTCGGCAAGCATGAGGGTGAGCTGACCGCTGGCGACAAGTTCCTGAACGGTGCTAACGGCGTTCTGAACGCTGGCCTGCGCATGGTCGGTTCTGCTGCTGCCATCTACAACCTGGCTACCGGCACCGTGAAGAACGATGTCAGTGAGAAGGCTTGGAAGGCCGAGTTCTAATCAGCCCTTGTGACTGACTAGCTGGTTTGCCTGAGGGCAGACCAAAGAACAGGTTCTGAATGGGCCCGGAGACGAAAGTCTCCGGGCCCATTTTTGCGTGCAGCTCCCTCAGTCGCCTGCGGCGACAGCTCCCTCTAGGAGGGGGCCTTTTTTGTTGGTACAGGAGGGTCTGGCGTTTTTTTGTCAATGGTTCGCAGGGCAGACAGAATGACGGGGCATGTTACAGAAAGGACTTCGGCATTTCGACCGTGGGCTTCAAAACCGTGAGGGTCTGCGCACGAGATCAAAGCAGGGGCAGCACAGTTCTGTCAGACACGATTGTCTGAGCGGAGTGCGGCACCTGCTTTGTTTGATCTGGTCTTGGATTTGCAGCGGGCGGGGCCGCAGAATTGTTTTGACAATAGCCTGGGATGTGATACAATAAACCTATATCGTCCGGTTGGGACCGGACCAAAGGAGGAACAAAAAATGAGATCCTGGAACTACAAGCTGCTGTGCGGGGCGGTGTGCCTGGCACAGCTGGCCTGCCTGAGCCTGCCGGTGTGGGCAGCGGAAAACACTGGCCCCATCACAGCCCAGACCACGATGCAGGAGATCCGGCAGGACCCCAGCATTGCAAAGTCGGGCATCTTCACCTTTGGCAACGCCGATGATGGCAGCGCACTGCTGCGAGCTTGCTTTCAGAACCAGACCTTGGCAGAATACGCAGGCCAGGAACAGGCAGAGGACTGTGCGGCAGCCCTGAACCTGGTAGTAGAAAACTACAATGCAGGCCGTCAGGTAACCTACAAGGTCTACACGGAGGAGGAGATCGCCGCCACGCCAGCCAAGGCAGCGGTGGAACTGTATTATTTCCCGGCGGAGCAGGCAAACGCCAAATTTGCGGTGGTGCTGGGCGGCAACATTGCCTTTACCAGCGGCGAGCTGCGGGAGGGTATGGCATCGGCGGCCCAGCTCCATGATATGGGGTACGGGGTGTTCGTGCTGCGGTACCGCATCTGGATGGATATGGGCGACAATGCTCCCCTGGAGGACCTGGCCCGGGCGGTAGAATATATCACGGCCCATGCAGAGGAACTTGGCGTGCAGCCAGAGGACTACGCCCTGGTGGGCTTTTCCTCCGGCGGACAGGTGGCAGGAGTGTTTGCCAACAGCAAGCGAGGCTATGGTCGGTATCATGTGGCAAAACCCGGCGTGTTGCTGCTGGGGTATTCCGTCTCCGACACCTCCGTGATGAAGCCGGTATACTACACCCTGTACGATATCGGCACCTGTGGGTGGCGTTATTACTGGACCTCTCTGGACAAGGCTGTGGAAGAAGGATATCCGCCGGTGTACTTCTGGCGCGGAAACGACGACAGTATGCTGGGCCCTGCCTGGATGCCCGGCCAGTATAACGATTTCGAAAAGGCTCTGCAAGCCTGCAATGTACCCTACAAACGTGTGACATATCAGCACGCACCCCACGCCATCGGCACCGGCAATGGCACCGATGCGGAGGGCTGGATGACGGATGCGGTGGCTTTCTGGGAAGCACATACCACCGGCTGATTCAAATCGGAAAGGAATGGGTGAAATGTTCGGACATCGGCTGAAACGCGGTGCGGTCGTGCTGTGCCTTGCGGCTGTTCTTGCCCTGCCGGTGTGTGCGGAGGGCCGCATCACCACCGATATGACCATGAAGGAGATCCGCTCCGACCCGGCCATTGCGGGCAGCGGAATCTCGACGTATATCAAAGGCGATGCGGACAGCCTTGCACTGCGCCGCCTGTATGAAAACAAGACCCTTCTGGACTATGTGGGTGAGACCACGGCACAGGACAGCGCCGACGGCCTGAACATCGTCATTGAGAATTACGAAGCCGGTAAGCAGGTGACCTGGCAGGTGTACAGCCCTATGGCTACAAGGCCTATGATGTGCCAAAGCCCGGTGCACTGCTGATGGGCTACCCCGTCAACGATTTTGCAGAGATCAAGCCGGTGTACCATGCCGTGATGGACCCGGCATCCTGCAGATGGAGGTATTACTGGTCGGATATCTCAGGCGGCATCACACCGGACTTCCCGCCCACCTATTTCTGGTACGGCAAGAATGATGTTTCCCTGAAGACTCTGGGATATCCGTTCCAGGGATCGGCCATTCGGAAAGTACTGGAAGCAAACAGCGTGCCCTGTGAGGTGCACGTCTATGAAAATGCACCCCATGCCATCGGCACCGGCAACGGTACGGATGCAGAGGGCTGGATGACGGATGCGGTGGATTTCTGGGAGCAGTACACTTCCTGAAATATCAGAATTTGAATTTATAAAAAAGGGGATGCTTTTATGCAAAACAAGATCTCTCGCCGCCAGTTTCTGCAGGTGACCGGTGCCTCGGCCGCCGCGCTGCTGCTGGCCGGTCTGCCGGTGGAGGTCTCTGCCGCATCGGGCCATCTGACCGTTACGCCGGATACCCTCGTCTCTGACCTGCGTGCCGACCCGACATTCGCCGCCAGCGGCGTGTGGACCTGGCAGAGTGCCGTGGACAGCCCGGACACCCCGGAAGCAGGCACCACGCTGTCGGACTATGTGGGCGCCAACATGGCACAGGACAGCGCCGACGCCCTGAACTATCTGGCCGATACCTATGAAGCCGGCACTCAGGTGACTTATAAAGTGTACTCCCCGGAGGAGATCACCGCAGACGCCACCCGTGATGGCGTGGAACTGTATTACTGGCCGTCGGAAGTGCCCGGCAGCAAGTTTGTGGTGGTCATGTCCGGCAATGTGCTCAACAATACTGCCAATATGTCCGAGGGCTATGCCACGGCATGGCGGCTGCACCAGATGGGCTACGCAGCCTTCGTGCTGCGCTACCGCGTGTTCCTCAAGGCAAAGGACAACGCCCCGGTGGCTGACCTTGGCAACGCTGTCCGGTTCATCACCACTCATGCAGGCCAGTTCAATGTGCAGCCGGAAAACTACGCACTGCTGGGCTATTCCTCCGGCGGCCATCTGGCCGGTGTGTTCTCCGGCGACGAACTGGGCTACAAGCACTATGGGGTACCCAAGCCCGGTGCTTTGCTGCTGGGCTATCCCATCAACAATTTCTTTGAGTATAAGCCGGTCTATCATGCTGCTATCGACCCCTTTGTACTGGAGGGCCGGTACTATGAACTGAACATCTCTGACTGTGTCACCGACGATTACCCGCCGGTGTATCACTGGTACGGCGAGAACGATTATGTGTTCCCGCTGCTGTGCTACCCGGCTCAGCGCCCGGCGCTGAGCCGCGCACTGGAAAAGCACCATGTGCCCTGCAAAGAGGTGCTGTTCCCCAATGCGACCCACGGCGTGGGTACCGGCGCAGGCACCGATGCCGACGGCTGGATGCTGGACGCTGCAAACTTCTGGGAGACCCAGATCAACGGCTGAATCTGAACAAAAAAGGAGCGGAATGCGATGAAAGATCTGAATGCCTGTCTGGCAAGCCTGAACCTCGGCCTGCCGGATGATGTGCGCCGCCTGAAGGAGGCGGGCTATTACACCGAGGCCATTGCCCGCATCGACGCATATCTTGCGGAGGACTGGACAAAAACGCAGAACCAGCCGGTGCAGCCCGGCGGCCCTCTGCCGGAAAACCCCACGCCCCACGGGGTGGATGCCATGCGGGATGCTCTGCTGGCCCAGCGGGAGATCCTGCGCCGTCTGCCGCTGGATTACACGGTGCCCGAAGCACAGGCGCTGGAACTGCTGCAGGACCTTGTGCGGGACTTTACCCCGGAGGAATTCCGGGCACTGGACCACGCCGGGGCCATGGACTGGCGGTTTGTGGAAGGGGAAAAGCGGTACATCCGCTCCTTTGCCGAGACCCTGCTGGCCACCCACCCGGAGCTGGCAGCCCGTCAGATCGACCCGCCCCTGCAGCACCCCAGCTGGGAGCGGTATGAGCCGGAACACGACCAGATGGTGCGCACCGGTTCGGTCTGTGCGGATATCACGCTGGAAACCAGCATCGGCATGAGCGACGAAGCCTTTGCCGCAGCCCTTGCGGCCGCAAAGCAGCAGGGGCGCAGCACCGTGCACGTCCGGGTGTGGCTGCCGCTTCCGGCGGCCTGCCCGGCACAGAGCGGCATCACGCTGGATTCCTTCACCGAGCCGCCCACCTGCATTGCCCCGGAAGATGCCGCCCAGCGCACGGCGTACTGGGAGGCCGACCTTGCCGAGAACCGGCCCTTTGGCGCAGTGTACAGCTACCGTACCACGGCCCGCTATGCCGACCCGCTGCACATGCAGGCGGACCCCGTGCAGCCGGATTTTGACACGCAGGAGGAGCTGCCACATCTGGAGTTCACGCCCTATCTGCGGGCACTGGCGGCCCAGCTCACCCAGGGGCTCACCGACCCGGTGCAGAAGGCAAAGCGCATCTACGACTATGTGACCCTCAACACCCACTACCACTACCAGCCGCCCTACTTCGTGCAGGAAAACATCACCGACGGCTGTGCCCACAACCGCCGGGGCGACTGCGGCATCATGGCCTCCACATTCATCGTGCTGTGCCGCCTGGCCGGCATCCCGGCCCAGTGGCAGAGCGGTCTGGTGGTGCGGCGGGAGATGGTGGGCTGCCACGACTGGGCCGCGTTCTACATCGCGCCCCACGGCTGGATGTACGCCGACTGCTCGGCCGGTGCCTCCATGGCTCGTGCCGGGAACGAGAAGATGCGCCTGCACTACTTCGGCAATCTGGACACCGGGCGCATGGTGGCCAACCGTGCCCTCTGCGCACCCTTTGACCCGCCCATGTGCTCCTTCCGCGCCGACCCCTGTGACAATCAGGTGGGCGAGGTGGAAGCCGACGGTGTGGGCCTGTACGGCGAGCAACTGCAGTGGAGCCAGACGCTGCGCCGCTACGAGACACTGTAAAAAGCAAAAGGTCCGGGCTTTGCATCTGCACGGCCCGGATCTTGGATTTTATAAGGAGACATCTCATGGAATTTCTTTCGCTTTTGTATACGGTTCTGCTGGTGGCCATCTGCCTGCAGCAGGCACTGCTGCTGTACCGATCCGGAAAACCGGCACCCCGGCAGGACGACGAAGCTCTCAAGGAGTGGGTGCGTCAGCAGCTGGACGCCCAGTCGAAGCTCTTTGCCCAGAAGCAGGCCGAGCTGGCCCGGCAGAACTACGACGCCATGCGCGGCATCAGCGAAACGCTGCAGACCGCTGTGCAGGGTATGAGCAGCACCCTGAATGCCGGGCAGGCCGCGCAGCAGCAGACCATGGAACAGCGCCTGCAGGGGCTGGAAGATTCCAACGCCCGCAAGCTGGAAGAAATGCGCAAAACGCTGGCCGAAAGCATGGCCGCCCTGCAGGCACAGAATGCCCAGAAGCTGGACGAGATCCGCTGCACGGTGGACGAACAGCTGCAGGATGCCCTGCAGAAGCGGGTGACCGAGAGCTTCAAGGCGGTCAATGCCCAGCTGGAACAGGTGTACAAGGGCCTGGGTGAGATGCAGAGCCTTGCCGCCGATGTGGGCGGCCTGAAACAGGTGCTGTCGGGCGTCAAGACCCGCGGCATCCTGGGCGAGATCCAGCTGGGAGCCATTCTGGAAGAAATTCTGGCCCCAGAGCAGTACGACACCAATGTGGCCACCATCCCCGGCAGCACCCAGCGGGTGGAGTACGCTATCAAAATGCCGGGTGCCGACGGCGGCAGCGTCTGGCTGCCAATCGACTCCAAGTTCCCCGGTGATACCTACGCCCACCTGCAGGATGCGCAGGCATCCGGCGATGCGCAGGCTGTGGAAAACGCCCGCCATGCACTGGAACTGGTGCTGCGCAGCGAGGCCAAGGACATCCGCGAAAAGTATGTGGAGCCGCCTTATACCACAGCCTTCGGCATCCTGTTTCTGCCCTTCGAGGGCCTGTACGCCGAGGTGGTGAATGCGGGCCTGCTGGAGGTGCTGCAGCGGGACTATCAGGTGAACGTGGCCGGCCCCAGCACCATGGCGGCCCTGCTCAACAGCCTGCAGATGGGCTTCAAGACCCTTGCCATCCAGAAACGTTCGGGCGAGGTGTGGCAGCTGCTGGGTGCCGTCAAGACTGAGTTCGACAAGTTCGGGCAGGGGCTTTCCAAGCTGCAGCAGCGTCTGCGCCAGACCGACGAAGAGCTGGACAACCTTATCGGCGTGCGCAGCCGTGCCATCAGCCGCAAATTGCGGGCCGTACAGACGATGGATGACGCCAGCGCTGCGGCCCTGCTGGAGCTGGACACCGAGCCGGGCCGCCCCGTGTCTGCCCGCCTGCCGGAAAGCAGGGGCGATGAATAACGGTTGTGGTCAGGGGGCAGGAAAAGCCGCAGATCCCTCTTGCTAAATTTCTGACAATGTGCTATACTAGGAATTGTTCTTAAGAAAAATCGGCCGCTTTCTGCGGCACAGCATAAAAATAAAGGAGCATGGGATTTATGAGCGTACAGAAGATCAGCAATGCCATTCTGGGCGTGGGGGTGGACGATACCACCATCGACCTGTTTGAAAGTCAGTACCCGGTGCCTACCGGCGTCAGCTACAACTCCTATGTCATTCTGGATGAAAAGGTCGCTATTCTGGACACGGTGGACAACCGTGCCACGGATGCCTGGCTGGCAAACCTCACCGAAGCGCTGGGCGACCGCATGCCGGAATATCTGGTGGTCTCCCACATGGAGCCGGACCATGGTGCCAACATTGCCCGCCTGGCCGCTAAGTACCCGGACATGAAGGTGGTGGGCAACGCCAAGACCTTTGTGTATATGGAGCAGTTCTTCGGCCCGGATGCCGTGGCCAAGGAGCGCCGTGTGGTGGTGAAGGACGGCGAGAGCTTGTCTCTGGGGAGCCACACCCTCACCTTTGTGTTTGCACCCATGGTGCACTGGCCGGAGGTCATGGTCAGCTATGAGAGCAGCGAAAAGGTGCTGTTCTCCGCCGACGGTTTCGGCCGCTTCGGGGCGGTGGCAAAGTTTGACGAAAAGGCCGACTGGGCCAGCGAAGCCCGCCGGTATTACCTGAACATCGTGGGCAAGTACGGCCCGCAGGTGCAGGCACTGCTCAAGAAGGCAGCCGCACTGGATATTGCCACCATCTGCCCGCTGCACGGCCCGGTGCTCACCGGGGACCTGGGCAAGTATCTGGCCTATTATGATACCTGGTCCAGCTACAAGCCGGAGGAGCCGGAAAAGATCCTTGTGGCCAGTGCTTCCATCCACGGCCATACCCGCGCCGCGGCCCACACCATGGCCGAAAAGCTGCGTGCCAAGGGCGCAAAGGTGGTGGAGATGGACCTGACCCGCACCGATGTGTCCTACGCCGTCACCGAGGCATTCCGCTGCGGAAAGATCGTTCTGGCCTGCGCCACCTATGACGGCTTCCTCTTCCCGCCGATGGAGTCCCTGCTGACCCACCTCAAGACCAAGGCGTTCCAGAACCGTACCGTCGGCCTGATGGAGAACGGCACCTGGGCCCCCATGGCTGCCAAACTCATGCGCGCTGAGCTGGAAGGCATGAAGAACATCACGGTCTGCGAGAACGTGGTCACCGTCCGCTCTGCTGCCAATGCTGCTGCGGAGGCCCAGATGGACGCTCTGGCCGACGAGATCGTGGCAAAATAAGCCCCAAAAGCGCGTAAAATCAGAAAAGACAAGCTGCCCGCATACCGGATGTGACAAGATCACACGGTATGCGGGCAGCTTTTTATCGGGGTGCAGGACTGTAGCGAGAGGACAGAAAGTGCGCTATGGAATAGAAAAAGTAATTATTTGATCTGTGCCAGCACCGCAGCAATGTCACCGTCAAAAAGCAGCGACTGCTTGGCAATCTCATTCGGACAGACGGCCTCGCCCTTGTTGATGCAGACGTAGGTGGCATTGGGGTTCCTGGCTGTCATCCGCCAGAAAGGATACTTGATGATGACCGGCGTATTATAGCCAACGCCTAACTCTAAGAACAAAATCTTCTGTCCCTCGTGGCGGCGCAGAAATTCGCTGTACCGCTCGGCGGCGGCGTGCCAGCCGGCATCCTCTACAAAGCTGTCATCACTGCGCAGGTTCATCGTGAGCAGCTTGCCGCAGTGCGGGCAGTGGGGGACAAGCTCGGACGGAACAGAAGTTTTCAGGATGGTATTCTCCGGCACGGTCAGTTGACCATCCGGTGCGAGGACATACCCCTGTGCTTCTACCATTTGCCGGATGAGTGCCTCATTGTCGAAAGTCTCCTGGCAGCACGGTTCACTGCATTGGAACAGGCCGTAATCGCCCTGCGTGTAGAACAGCCGCTTTTTATCGAACCCCGCTTTCTGGAAGCAGTGGTCCACATTGGTGGTGATTACAAAGTAATCCTTATCCTGCACCAGCCGGAACAGCGTGTCGTATACAGGCTTCGGGGCGTTCTGATAGCGGTTGATATAAATGTACCGGCTCCAGTACGCCCAGTATTCCTCCATGGTGGGGTAAGGGTAAAAGCCGCCGGAGTACATATCCGTAAAGCCGTATTTGCTGGCAAAATCGGAGAAATATGTTCGGAATCGTTCCCCGGCGTAGGTGAACCCGGCGGAGGTGGACAGCCCGGCTCCTGCGCCGATGATGACGGCATCAGCCTCGTGCAGGGCCTTTTTGAGCTGCTCAGGCTGTGAGCAGTCGGGTGTAGATTTCCTTGTCCAAATCTTTGAAAACATTGAAGATCACCTTTTTGATGGTTGTGGGTGTCTGCAGGAACTCCTTCACAGTCTGTACGGCAATTTCTGCCGCATCCTCATTCGGGAAACAGAACACGCCGGTGGAGATGCAGCAGAATGCGATGCTTTCCAGCCCGGCTTCTGCGGCCTTCGTCAGGCAGGCGCGGTAGCAGGAGGCCAGCAGAGCGCGGTCCCGTGCGGTGACGCGCCCGGTCACGATGGGCCCCACCGTGTGCAGGACATACCGGCAGGGCAGGTTGAAGGCCGGGGTGAGTTTGGCCTGCCCGGTGGGCTCCTCGTGGCCCTGCTTCGCCATCAGGCGGGCACAGGCGCTGCGCAGCTGTACCCCGGCAAAGGTATGGATGCAGTTGTCGATGCAGCGGTGGCCGGGCACATAGCAGCCGGTCATGCCGCTGTTAGCGGCGTTGACGATAGCGTCGCACTGCAGCGTGGTGATGTCGCCCTGCCACAGGTAAAGGGCAGCTTCCCCGCAGCGGGCGGCGGGGGTCAGGCTTTCAAGGACGGTAACGCCCTTCTGGGCAAGCTCGGCGCGCAGGTATTCGTCCTGCACCTGCAAAAACTCCGGGCTGGCATCCCGGGGCGGGCGCACATTGAGCAGTGCGCGCAGCAGCTGCTTCTGCCCGGCGGCATCGTCCGGGACGGCCAGCTGCCGGTATTTGGGGGCTTCTGCCAGCAGGCGGCTGAGCAAAAAACGGCGGCGTTCGGTCTGGGTCATAGAAAGACCTCCTTTGCGGTACCAAACGGCAAAACGCCCTGAAAACAGCGTTTCCAAGGCGATCTGCACGAAACGGGAATCAGAACTCGTAGGGAGGGTTGCCGGAGAAGTCGGCGATGGCGCCGTGAGCATCCTCCAGGTAGAACACCTCAAAGATGGGGTTGGTGGCTTCGCCGTACTGGCTCTTTACGATGGGGTTGGAGATGCTCATCTCCTTGGCAGCCATGTTGTTTTCAAACACAGCTTTGCCGTGCAGGCGGACCCAGGCGTATTCCGGGCTGGACACCGAGATCTCGGTGTAGGGGTTGGTCTGCAGATCCTTGTATACGTCCTTCTGGTTGTTGGTGCAGAACCACAGCTTGCCGTCCAGCTCACCGGCGAACATGAAGGGACGGCACTTGGCCTTGCCGTCACGGCCGACGGTGGCCAGATACTGCACGGGGTTGGCATTCAGGAATTCAACGACTTTGTTCAGAGACATGGTTTGGTACCTCCAGGATTATTGCATTGGGTGTGCGGGGCATCTCGGCGTGCCCCGGCTGACGAGGCTATGATACACCCCTTTTTGCCCGGCGTAAAGTACGCACAATGCGGTAACTTGGTTACCGGCGGGTGACTTTTGACCGGTTGCGATTCGGAAACTTTTGCGGTGAATCGCTGATTTCTCGCAATTTGGACTGCAAAAAATTTTTTGAGCCGGATGTGCGGGGGGTGTCCGGCCCCTGCTTGACAAGTACCGCGTCTGTGCCGTAAAATAGAAAAAACGGCCCGCGAGGGGCCGGAGGGGAGAAACGACCGATGTGTACCAAAAAGGAACTGCCGGCCTGCCCGGTGGAAACCACCCTCACCATGATCAGTGACAAATGGAAGGTGCTGATCCTGCGGGACTTGCTCACCGGCACCAAGCGTTTCGGCGAGCTGAAAAAGTCGCTGACCGGCGTGAGCCAGAAGGTGCTCACCTCCCAGCTGCGGGAGATGGAGGAAAACGGTCTGGTGGAGCGCAAGGCCTACCCGGAGGTGCCGCCCCGGGTGGAGTACAGCCTGACCCCGCTGGGCCGGAGCCTGAAGCCCATCATGGATGCCATGCGGGTGTGGGGCGAACAGTACAAACAACAGAATGCGTGACTGCGCGCCGGGCAGCTGCCGTACCTGCGGCAGCACCCGGCATTTTTTGCCAAAAGGAGAAATTGCACCATGGAGCGGATCTTACTGCTGGAGGATGACAAAAGTCTGGTCACCGGGCTGACCCTTGCACTGGGCCGGGCGGGTTATGCGCTGGACACGGCCCGTACCCTGGCCGAGGCCGGGCATCTGTGGCAGGCGGGCCGCTACGACCTGCTGATGCTGGACGTGACCCTGCCGGACGGCACCGGCTTCGACTTCTGCCGGGAGGTGCGCCGCACTTCCGGGGTGCCCATCCTGTTTCTGACCGCGTCGGATGAGGAAATGGACATCATCACCGGGCTGGACCTGGGTGGTGACGATTACATCACCAAGCCCTTCAAGCTGGGGGTGCTGCTGAGCCGGGTGCACGCACTGCTGCGCCGGGCCGGAGGGTTCGGGGCACAGCAGGCCACCGAGCTGTGCTCCGGCGACATCCGGGTAGATCTTCTGGCCGGCCGGGCCGAAAAAAACGGCGTTCCGCTGGAACTCACAGCAGCGGAGTACAAGCTGCTGTGCCTGTTTCTGCGCAGCCCGGGGCAGGTGCTGACCAAAGAGACCATTCTGAACGCCCTGTGGGATTGCGAGGGCAATTATGTAGATACCAACACCCTCACGGTGTACATCCGGCGGCTGCGGCTCAAGGTAGAGGACGACCCCGGCAGCCCGCAGCGACTGGTCACGGTGCGAGGCATGGGCTACCGCTGGAACGGGGATGTGTGAGATGAAATTTCTGGTGGAGGACGATGTCCGGCAGCTGTTTGCCCGGTTGTGCACCGGGCTGGCTGCGGCCCTGCTGGCGGCAGAATGCGCGTCGTGGGCACTGTGCCCGGCACTGTGCCTGCCGCTGCTGGGGCTGTTTGTCCTTCTGGCGGCCGGGGTGCTGGGCAGTGCAGCTGCTTATTTTGCCCGACGGCAGAAACGGCTGGAGGAAGCGGCTGCGCAGGTGCGTGCCCTGCTGGACGGGGATGCCACTGCCCGACTGGACAGCGGCCGCGAAGGGCAGCTGTACCGGCTGTTCCATGAAGTGAATGAGATGGCGGCAGTGCTCAACGCCCATGCCGACCGGGAACAGCGGGAAAAGCAGTTTTTGAAGAACACCATGGCCGATATCTCTCACCAGCTCAAGACGCCGCTGGCCGCTCTGAATATCTACAACGGTCTGCTGCAGGCCGGAACGGATGACGCAGAAAATGTGCGGGAGCTGGCCGAACTTTCCGAACAGGAGCTGGACCGGATGGAACAGCTGGTGCAAAGTCTGCTCAAGCTCACCCGGCTGGATGCGGGGACTGTACAGCTGGAAAAAACGGAACAAGATCTGCAAGGTCTGCTGGAGCAGACTGCCCGGCCCTTTGCCTGCCGCGCCCGGCAGGAGCAAAAGCAGCTGGCCGTCACGGCAGAGCAGGGGGTGTGCCTGTGCTGTGACCGGGTGTGGATGCGCGAGGCCGTGGGCAACCTGATCAAGAATGCGCTGGACCACACCCGCGCCGGGGACACCGTGACGGTGGAGGGCAGCCGCTTTGCCGACTTTGTGCGCATCCGGGTGGTGGACACCGGCACCGGCATCCACCCGGAGGACCTGCCCCATCTGTTCAAGCGGTTCTACCGCAGCCGCTTTGCGCAGGACACGCCGGGCATCGGGTTGGGGCTGCCGCTGGCGAAATCCATTGTGGAGGTCCACGGCGGCACACTGGAAGTGGAAAGTGAGCTGGGCCGGGGCACCGCCTTCACCATCCTGCTGCGGAACAGGCCCGCTCCGGCGATCCCTACAAAATTGTAGTCTTGCAGTCACCGGGCTGTAGCAAACGGGTGGTATGCTGTGGACAGATCAAAACGAAAGAAGGTTTTTGTATGAATCTGTTGCAGGCACAGGCCCTTTGCAAGACCTACGGCACCGGCGAGACTGCCGTGCAGGCGCTGAAGGACGTGAGCTTCTCGGTGCCCAAGGGCGAATTTGTGGCCGTGGTGGGCGAGAGCGGTTCCGGCAAGAGCACTCTGCTCAATCTGCTGGGCGGGCTGGACACCCCTACCTCCGGCAAGGTGCTGCTGGACGGGCGAGATCTGTTTGCCATGAAAGAGCGGGAGCGCACCATCTTCCGCCGCCGGAACATCGGCTTTGTGTTTCAGGCGTTCAACCTGATCCCGGAGCTGACCGTGGAGCAGAATATCCTGTTCCCGGTATTGCTGGACTACCAGAAGCCGGACACGGCGTATCTGGAAGAACTGCTGGATGTGCTGGACCTCCGCAAGCGGCGCAGTCACCTGCCCGGCCAGCTTTCCGGCGGGCAGCAGCAGCGCGTGGCCATCGGGCGGGCGCTCATCACCCGTCCGGCGCTGATTTTAGCCGATGAGCCGACCGGCAATCTGGACACCCGCAACAGCGGCGAGGTGATCGCCCTGCTGAAGGAGGCTTCCCGCAAATACGCCCAGACCATCGTCATGATCACCCACAGCCGCAACATCGCCCAGACGGCAGACCGGGTGCTGCAGGTGTCGGACGGCGTGCTGACCGACTTCGGGAGGTGCGCGGAATGAAAAGCTATCTAAGCCTGATCCCCATTTCTGCCAGGGTGCGCAGGCGGCAGAACCGGCTGACCATCCTGTGCATCGTCACGGCAGTGTTCCTGGTCACGGCCATCTTCAGTGTGGCGGACATGATGCTGCGCACCCAGACGGGCCGTGCAGCCGGAAAAAGCGGCAGCTGGCATCTGGAGGTCACCGGCATCACGCCGGAGCAGGCTGCGCAGCTGGTCGGCCAGCCGGACGTGGTGCGGGTGGGTGCCGGAGCAGTATTCAATGAGAACGGCGAAAGCGCATACCGCCTGAACGGCAAGCGGGTGGTGCTGTATGGTGCCGATGCAGATTATGTGAGCCTGAACCGTGCCGCAGCCTTTGCGGGCACCTACCCGCAGGCGGAAAACGAAGTGCTGCTGGGCAAGACCGCTGCACGGGTGCTGCATGTGGGCAGCGGAGACACTGTAACGCTGACACTGCCGGACGGAACGGAAAAGCCCCTCACGGTCACCGGCGTCGGCGGCATCGACGAGGATTTTTACGGCGAGCAGTACAGCATCGTGGATGCCTATCTGCCGCAGGAAGCCTTTGCGGCCCTGCTGACTGTAAACAGCGAGGCACTGCCCCAGACACATTATGAGCTGGAATACACCAGCGCGGCCAGAGCAGCAAAGGCCCTGCCGAAGCTGCGCAGCCGGTATGGGAAGACGGCTGTGCAGGAAAACCTGCAGGTGATGGGTTCGGCAGGGCAGAGCAGCAGTACGGCTTTTCAGACCGTGTACGGGATGGCAGCGGTGCTGTTCGTGCTGGTGCTGCTGGCCGGAGTGCTGATGATCTCCGGCAGCATGAACAGCAATCTGGCCCAGCGCACCCAGTTCTTTGGCATGATGCGCTGCATCGGCATGAGCAAACGGCAGGTCATCCGGTTCGTCCGGCTGGAAGCCCTCAACTGGTGCAGGGCGGCGGTGCCCATCGGCCTTGTGCTGGGCACTTTGGCCAGCTGGACGATCTGCGCCGCGCTGCGGTACGGCATCGGCGGCGAGTTTGCGGCAACGCCAGTCTGGCAGCTGAGCCCTGCGGGCCTGTGCGCCGGTGCCGTGGTGGGTGTGGTGACGGTGCTGCTGGCTGCGCAGGCCCCGGCAAAACGGGCAGCAAAGGTCTCGCCGATGGCGGCGGTCTCCGGCAGCACCCAGAATGTGCCGGTGGGCCGTGCGGCCCATGCCGGGAAGGGCCGGGTGGAACTGGCACTGGGCGTCCGCCATGCCACCGCCAGCAAAAAGAACTGGGCCCTGATGACCGCCAGCTTTGCGCTGAGCATTGTGCTGGCGCTGGGCTTTACCGTGCTCTTGCAGTTCGCCTCTCTGCTGTTGCCCAGTCTGGCACCGTGGCAGGCCGATGTGCTTTACAACGGCTACGGCAATGCGCAGGTGCTGCCCGGCAGCATGACCCGGACACTGCTGAAAGTGCCGGGCGTCGCCCATGCGTGGGGCTGCACTGGTCTGGTGGATACCCCGGCCAGCAGCGACAAGGGCAACATGGACCACGTTGTCTTCTGCTCCTACGATGATTATATGCTGGAATCCAGCCGTTCCGTGGTGGTACGGGGTCGGATGCCCGGCGCAGGCAATGAAGTGATGACCATCTACAATAAGAACAACCCCATGCAGATCGGGGACGTCATCACAGTGAACGGGGTGCCGCTTACCATCGTGGGTGCCTTCTCGGAGGGTGCCTTCCCGGATGATGTGACCCTTATTGCACCGGAAGCGCTGTTCCGACAGGTGGCAGGCGACCAGAACTATAATATGGTAGGTGTGCAGTTGGACCGCACCGCCGACGAGGACACCCTCTTCACGCTGGCGGACCTTGCCACGGATGACGTCATCATGCAGGACCTGCGGGAGAGCAACCGGCAGGACCGCGGCACCTATTACGCGGTACGCATCGTGCTGTACGGTTTTCTGGCCATCATCGGCGGCATCTCGCTGCTGAACATCGTCAACAGCATCTCCATGAGCGTTTCCGCCCGTGCCCGGCAGTACGGTGCCATGCGCGCCGTGGGCATGGAGGATGTCCAACTGTGCCGGATGATCGCGGCGGAGGCCGGGACCTATGCGGCGTCCGGCCTGCTGGTGGGCGTTGCGGCCGGCCTTGTGCTGCACCGTGCACTGTATACCCGGCTGATCACCCACTATTTCGGCGTCGTGTGGCGGGTGCCCTTCGGGCTGCTGGCAGTGCTCTGTCTGTTCGTGGCAGGTGCAGCGGCGCTTGCGGTGCACGGCCCGGTGAAGCGATTGCAGGCAATGCCCGTCACAGCAGCCATCAACGAACTCTGACAAACAAAAAACAAGCGCCGGAGCGCTCCCTTTTTGCGGGAATGCTCCGGCGCTTTTGGGTGTAACTTAGTCCAGCACGGGAATGTCCAGCCCGAATTCCAGCGGGCGGAACCGGGGGCAGACGTTTTCGGTGATGGAGATCACCGAGGCGGCCAGACGGCTGCCGATCTCGCAGGAGGCGGGCAGGTTCTTGCCGTAGGTCAGGCCGATGACCGTACCGGCAAAGAAGGCGTCACCGGCACCGGTGGTGTCGATCACATCCACCTTCTTGGCGGGCACAACGCCGCTTTCGCCGTTGGCGCGGGCATACACGGCACCCTGCCCGCCCATGGTGACCACCATGCAGGGGATGTTGGCGCTGTGCACGTTGGCGGCCAGCACCTCCCGCATGGCAGCGGGGGAAAGGTGGTCGTAATCGTCCGAGAAGAGCAGCCCGGCTTCCTGCTGGTTGCACACAAAGCAGTCCACCTGCTGCAAAAAGTCGCGGCGCTCCATGGCGATGCTCATGTTGGAGATGGCCGCGTAGACCCGCTTGTTGTACTTTTTGGCAAAGCGCAGCACCTGCTTGACCGTCTCTTTTTCCAGATCCAGCTCCAGCGCGATGCTGTCGCAGTCCTTGAAGATCTCGTCTCCCTGCTCTTTCAGCAGAGCGGTGAGGGGAGTGGTGTCCGGGCGCTTGGAGATGGAGGCGCATACGTCACCGTCGTTGTTGAACACGGCCAGCCAGGTGCCCATGCCGTCCTTCACGCGGCGGATGAACTGGGTGTTCACCTTGTGGTCGCGGAGCTTGTCGATGACATCCTGGCCCATGCCGGTGTCGTCCACCAGACCCACAAAGGTGGGGCGCAGTTCCACATTGGCGATGTCCTCCACGATGTTGCGGCTCACACCACCGTGTACCTGCTCGACCCGGCCGGAGTTGCGCCCGCCCGGGATGTAGGTGGAAAGGGGGTACCCCTTGATGTCCACAAAAACGGCTCCAATGACTACGATTCCCATAGAAAAACCTTCCTGCAAAAATATTTTGCCTTCATTATACCAACTCTTTACGACAGAATCCATCCTTTTTGTCATTTCGGGCCGAAAAAGCGCAGAAGGCCGAACTGCCTTACAGGGCGGTGCTTGCCGTCCGAACCAGGAACTCCATGGCCTGCACGGGGTACTGCCCGGCGGCGGTCTCGCCGGTGAGCATCAGGCTGGACGCACCATCCAACACAGCATTGTAAATATCGCTCACCTCGGCGCGGGTGGGCACGGCACGGGTGCACATGCTGTCCAGCATCTGGGTGACCACCATAAAGGGCACCCCGGCGGCCCGGCAGGCGGCGGAAAGCTGTTTCTGACAGCGGGGCAGCTCCCACAGCGGCATGGCGTTGCCCAGGTCGCCGCGGGCAATGACCACCTCGTCCACGAGGGACAGAAACTCCGGCAGGGCCTGCACCCCGGCAAGGTTCTCGATCTTTGCAAAGATGCGGATCTGCGGCGCACCGGCCTCGGCCAGCGCCTGCCGCAGGGCAAGGATGTCCTGTTTCCCGCGCACGAAGGGCAGCATGACCCCGGTGACGCCGCAGGAAGCTGCGATGCGCAGGTTGGCAAGGTCCTCACTTGTCAGGGTGGGCATGGGCACCGACAGACCCGGGGCGGCAATGCTCTTGCGGCTTTGCAGAACGCCGCCCCGCAGTATGGTGCAGACCAGTGCATCCGGCCCGGCGGCAGTTACTTCCACCAGCAGCTTGCCGTCGTCCAGCAGAAGCTGCTGTCCGGGGCGGGCTGCCTGTACCAGCTGGACAGGGCAGGGGATGCCGCCTGCACCCAGCTGTACCGTGCCGCCCTCCGGCAGGGTGACCGGGCTGGCCAGCCGCCCGACACGCAGTTCCGGCCCCTGCAGGTCGATGAGCAGGTCCGGAATGCCGACAGCGTGGATCATTGCCAGCCAGTCAGCGTGTTCGGCCAGCGCCCCGTGGGAAAGGTTCATGCGCAGGCCGGTCATGCCGGCGTCCACAAGGCGGCGCAGAGTTCCGGCACTGGCGCAGGCCGGGCCGATGGTTCCATAAAAATGCATAAGGGGTCCCTTCTTTCATAGATTGCGCAGGTGTTCCTGCAAAAAGCTGCACAAAAGCCGGACACAGGGGTGCTCTGCGTGCTCCGGCTGCAAAAAGGCGGCGCAGATGGGCGGCATGCCGTCCAGTGCCACGTCCTGAACATTGTCCATGCTGTGGTCGGAGGTGATCTCCAACCGGTCCAGGGCCAGGCCGTTGCGCTCCTGGGTACGGTAAAGCACTTGATAGTATTGCTCGCCGATCTCTACCTTCGGGCGGGCACCGGCCTGCCGCAGGGTATTCCACAGCGGGGCCAGCGGCTCCGGCGCAAGGCCCGGAACCAACAGCAGCTGGCCGTCCAGCTCTGCCGGGGCGATGCTGCTGCGCCCCCAGAACGGGTTGCAGCGGGGCACCAGCAGGGCTGCGGTGTGCCGGGTGAGCGCGGTGCGGGCAAGCCCGGCCGCGCAGCCGCCCAGGTCCATCACCAGCCCGGCGTCCAGCGTGCCGTTCTGCAATTGTGCACATACGGCGTCGTTGGAGAACGATGCGGTTTCCAGCGGGATGCCCGGGTATTGCTGCCGGAACTGCTCCAGCACATCCCCCAGCATGGGCAGGTAGTTGGGCACCAACGCCACACTGATGCCCAGCCGCAGGGCGGGGGACCGGATATCCTGATACGCCTGCGCGCACATCCGGTCAAATTGCTCCACCACCGGCGCGGCCTGCGCCCGGAAGCGCTGGCCCTTTTCGGTCAGGGCAAGGTGATTGCGCACATTGATGAACAGCGGGCCGCAGAGCTCGTTTTCCAGCGCGGCAATGCTGAGGCGCAGCGCCTGCCGGGACAGATACATCCGCCCGGCCGTGCGGGTATAGTTCAGGTCCTGACACAGGGCCAGAAAATAGCGCAGCTGCTGAATGGTCATGGGAGGTTCCTTTCCAGAAATAAAACGCAAGTTTTTCTTGATACCTACAGGGATATTATAACTTCTTTTTCTTTGGTTGTAAATGTGATACTTTTAACAAGAATGGCAAAGCATTTTTGCCACTCTGGAACAAAGCACGAAGAAAAAGAAGAGAAAGGAACCTTATTATGGAAAAGATCTCCCGCAAAGGCTTTCTGAAAATCGCTGCCGCTGCCGCCATGAGCAGCGTCACCGCAGCCGGTCTGGCTGCCTGCAATGCAGCCAGCAGCTCCACCGCTGCTGCATCTTCCGGTGCAGCCGGCATCTACACCCCCGGCACCTACACCGCCACTGCCAAGGGCATGAGCGAGATCACCGCTACCGTTACCTTTGATGCTGCCAGCATCACCAAGGTGGAGCTGGACCTGTCCGGCGAGACCGACAGCATCGGCCAGGCCGCCAAGGACAAGCTGATCGAGCAGGTGATGAACGCTCAAACCAGCCAGATCGACGGTGTGACCGGTGCCACCGTGACCAGCAAAGCTGTGCAGAACGCTGTGGCCGACTGCATCCGTCAGGCCAGCGGCGGTGCCATCAACCCCGCTGAGCAGACCACCGAGGAGACTGCCTCCACCGCCGACTGGCTGGGCGAGGAGCCCGAAGTGGCCGAGAGCGACATCAAGCAGACCGTGGAGTGTGAGGTGCTGGTGGTGGGTGCCGGTTCCTCCGGCAGCTTTGCCGCTGCCGCCGCGGCCGAGTCCGGTGCCAAGACCATCCTGATCGAAAAGTTCGGCCACGACATGGCCAGCGGCATCCGCGACACGCTGGCTGCCTGCGGCTCCAAGCAGCAGCAGGAGGACGGCGATGACGTGAACAAGAAGGACGCTGTGCGCTACCTGTGCAATTGGAGCCAGGGCTATACCCGCCGCAGCCTGGCACAGGTGTGGGCAGACCGCAGCGGTGAGACCATCGACTGGTTCACCGACGTACTGGCCGAGAGCGGCATCGACTTCCGCCACGAGATCGACGAAAAGCACGACAACGACAACTACGAGGTGCTGGACGTGGGCCACAGCACCCAGTACGGCGACGAGTACAGCGAGCAGCTGACCATGGACGCCGTGCTCAAGCACGCCGAGGCCGACGGTCTGGAAGTGCAGTACGAGATCACCATGGTCAAGCTGGAAAAGGACGGCAACCGCGTCACCGGCCTGATCGCCAAGAATGCCAACGACGAGTATGTGCGCTACAACGCATCCAAGGGCGTCATTCTGGCCTGCGGCGGCTACAGCGGCAATGAAACCATGATGAACGCCCTGCAGCCCCAGAGCGTGGAGCAGACCTGCATCAACTATTCCAAGCCCGGTGCCAAGGGCGACGGTATCAAGGCCTGCCTGTGGGCCGGTGCCATCATGGACCAGACCCACACCTCCATGATCTTTGACCGCGGTGCCATCAAGCCCGACCAGGTGGGGGAGTACGGCAAGGCCAACGACGGTGCCCTGTTCTGGATGGGCAGCCAGCCGTTCCTGAAGGTGAACCTGAACGGTGAGCGCTTCATGAACGAGTACATGCCTTACGATCTGGTGCTGCACGCTGCAGCCAGCCAGCCCTATCACACCTACTGTACTGTGTGGGACAGCAAGTACCCCGAGGATGTGGAGCGCTTTGCCACCCACGGTTGCAGCCGTCTGTACCCGCATGTGAACGGCACCGCTCCGGTGTTCCCCATGGAGTACATCGAGGGCATGAACGCCGATCTGCAGGACCAGGGTTACATCGTGCAGGCCGACACCGTGGAGGAGCTGGCCGACAAGCTGGGCCTGCCCAAGGACACCTTCACCGCAACGGTGGATCGCTACAACGAGCTGGCTGCCAAGGGCGAGGACGAGGATTACGGTAAGGAGGACTACCGTCTGTCCACCCTGAGCGAAGCTCCCTTCTACGGTGTGCGCCAGTCCGGCGGCTACCTCATCTGCACCATGGACGGCATCCAGATCGACGACAACATGCACGCACTGGACCACGACTTCAAGGCCATCCCGGGCCTGTACGTCATCGGTGACATGAGCGGCAACTACTTCTCCGGCAGCTATCCCTGCCTGATGGCCGGTGCCGCCGCAGGCCGCAGCGCCACCTTCGGCCGCTTTGCCGGTCAGAACGCTGCCACCGGCATCTGATATTACAGAACCTGAAAAAATCCCCAGTCTGTGCCGATTCCAGGTGGAACAGACTGGGGATTTGCTTGTTAGGTGGTGTTCCCACACATAATCCCGAATCTCTTTGTAAGCGGTCTTGCTTTCGGCGGCAGTCACATCCAGCTCATCCATGCTTACTTCCGCTTCGATGTGTCAGTTGACATGGACCTTGGTTAGAAGAATGACCGCTTCGCAGTGGCTTGAGGGTTGCGTTTGTTACATCGTTTTGGTATAACAACTCACAACCTCGCAATGCTTCGTCCTGGGGAACAGATCCACGGGCTGCACCTGCTCGGTGTGGTAGCCATTCTGCTCCAGCCAGGCGGCATCGCGGGCGGCGGTGGCGGGGTTGCAGCTGACGTAGACCACCCGGCGGGGAGCCATGCGCACCACGGCGGAGAGGGTGGCCTCGTCGCAGCCCTTGCGGGGCGGGTCCAGCATCACCACGTCCGGGTGCAGACCCTCGGCGGCCAGCCGGGTGGCCGCCTGCCCGGCGTCGGCACAGAAGAAGCGGCTCTTTGCGGCCACAGCATCCCCCATGCGGGCGGCATTGGCCTTGGCGCTCTCGATGGCTTCGGGCACGATCTCCACGCCCACCAGCTCCCGGCAGTGGTCCACCATGGAAAGGCCGATGGTACCCATGCCGCAGTAGAGGTCCAGCAACAGGTCATCCGGGGTCAGCTGGGCGTACTGTGCGGCAATGCCGTACAGCCGCTCGGCGGCCAGCGTGTTCACCTGGTAGAACGACAGCGGCCCCAGCTGCACCGGAACCCCGCAGAGCGTATCTTCGATGTAGCCCGGCCCGTACAGGGTGTGGGTCTCGGTGCCCAGGATCACGTTGGTGTTTTTGCTGTTGACATTGAGCAGGATGGTGGCAATGTCCGCAAACTGCTCCCGCAGACGGGTGCACAGCGCATCGGCGTGGGGGAAGTTCGGGCGGGTGCACACCAGACACACCATGATCTGTCCGCTGTGCGCGCCCCGCCGCAGGAAGATGTGCCGCACCAGGCCCCGGCCGGTCTCTTCGTTGTAAGGCTGGATGCCGTTTTCGGCAAAGAACCTGCACAGTGCATTGCCGATGTCGTTGAGCACGCCGGGCTGCAATTTGCAGTCCGGGCAGGGCACGATGCGGTGAGTGCGCCCGGCGTAGAAGCCGATGCAGGGGTTACCGTTCTTGTCCAGCCCTACCGGGAACTGGACCTTGTTGCGGTAGCGGTCTGCCTCCGGGGAGGGGCAGATGTCAAGCACCGGCACGTCCAGCCCACCGATGCGGCGGAAGGCATCGGTCACATTCTCCTGCTTGGCACGCAGCTCGGCAGTGTAATCCAGATGCCGCAGGCTGCAGCCGCCGCAGGGTCCCGCCACGGCACAGTCCACCGGAATGCGGTCCGGCGAGGGGGTGCGCAGATGGTCCAGAATGCCAAAGGCGTAGCGCTTGCAGTCCTTTACGATGCGCACATCGGCTTCGTCACCGGGGGCGGCACCCGGCACAAAAACGGTCTCGCCGTCCGGGCTGTGGGCCACACCGCTGCCGTCGCTGGAAAGCCGCTCGATGCGCAGGGTCAGGATCTGGTTCTTCTGTAAGGGCATGGGTCATAGTCTCCTTTGGTAGTGGAAATGCGCCGGGTCACGGCTGCGGTTCGGCGGGGGCAGCATCTGCCTGGGTGGCAAAATACTTGCTGGGCGGCACGCCCTTGGCGCGCTTGAACACCCGCGAAAAATAGAACTGGTCGAAGAAGCCTACTGACACGGCCACCTCTGCAATGGAAAGGTGACCGGCACGCAGCAGCTTGCAGGCTTCGTTGATGCGGTATTCGGTGAGGTAGTCGATGGGGCTTTTGCCCACATTGAGCATGAACACCCGGTACAGGTGGCTGCGGGAAACGCCCACGCTCTTGGCGACATCGTCAATGGAGATGTCGTGGGAGTAGTTGAACTGGATGTATTTGATGGCGTTGAGCACATACTGGCTGGAGGACGAGGTGGAGTGGGGCTTGCCGGCGATGGTTTCCTTCATCAGAGCGGCAATGAACAAATAAAGGTAACCCACCATGGCGGCCTCGTCCTGGGGCTGCAGCCCGCGGGAGGAGTAGATGTTAGCCAGGGCGGCGCGCATGCCGTCCGGGTCGCTGGTGTGGTGTACGGGGGCGTCGTCGGTAAAGGGCAGCTGGGCTGCCAGCTTGTGGGCGCAGGCACCGTTGAAGCCCACCCAACTGTACTCCCAGGGGTACTGCTCATCGGCGGTGTAGCGGATGAGCTGGCTGGGGCGCGCAAAGAACAGGTCTCCGGTGCTGACTTGCCAGGTTCGGCCGCCTACCTCGAATTCGCCCTTGCCCGAGAGCACCAGGTGGATCAGGTAATGGTCACGGATGCCGGGACCCCAGGTCTTGGACGGGGCGCAGCGCTCAATGCCGCAGTTGAAGATGGAAAGTTCGATGTTGTTCGTGTAGTTCTGTTTGAAGGATTGCTTGTAAACGTCTGCCATGGCGGCTTGACCTCCCTCGTTGTCACGTCTTTCGACCAGTATACCACAGAACCGCCTGCAAATTCAACAAAAGTACATCTTATTCTTTGAGCCGGACGCCAAATTTCGCGCTTTTTCTTCGATAGAAATTGAAAAAACAGAAGGGATGCATTACAATAGACCTAACAAACCTACAAACACTGTTTGAATGTTTCAGGGAGGGATCGCGGATGGCAACCAGCGCACAACTCAGGGAACAGATCGCAGCAGGGAGGTGGGACGGACCCCTTGCCGCGCTTTACGGCACCGCCCCGCAGGAACTGGCCCGGCAGCGGGCGCGGTACTGCGCGGCGCTGGAGCAGTTCGAGCTGTATTTCGGCCCGGGGCGGCAGGTGCAGGTGTACTCGGCCCCGGGGCGTGCGGAGCTGGGCGGCAACCACACCGACCACCAGCACGGCTACGGGCTGGCGGCAGCGGTCACGCTGGATCTGGTGGCGGTAGCGGCCCGGAACACGGACGGCTATGTGCGGGTCAAGTCCCGCGGGTTCAACAAGCTGGATGTGATCGACCTGGCCACGGCAGAGCCGCAGGAAGGGGAGAGCACCCACTCGGCCAGCCTGATCCGGGGCATTGCCGAGGGCTTCCGTACGGCGGGAAAGGCTATTGGCGGCTTTGATGCTTACACGGCCAGCGATGTGCTGCGGGGTAGCGGCCTTTCCAGCTCTGCGGCCTTTGAGATGGGCATGGCCTGCATCTGGAACGGGGAGTACGCCTGTGGGCTGGATGCCCGGGCACTGGCCGGCATCTGCCAGTATGCGGAGAATACTTACTTTGGCAAACCCAGCGGTCAGCTGGACCAGCTGGCCAGCGCGGTGGGCGGCGTCATTTTTGCCAACTTCGCAGACCCGGCCGCCCCGCAGGTGGAAAAGATCCACGCAGACGGCCTGCTGCCGCCCGGCATGACCCTGTGCGTGACCGACACCCGGGGCAGCCACAGCGAGCTGACCGGGGAGTTCGCGGCCATCCGGCAGGAGATGGAGGCTGTGGCGGCCTGCCTGGGCGGCAAAGTGTTGGGTCAGGTGCCGGAAACCGATTTTTGGGCAGCACTGCCCCGGCTGCGTACCGCCTGCGGTGACCGCGCGGTGCTGCGTGCCATCCACTATTACGAAGAAAATGCCCGCACGCTGGCCCAGCGCCGGGCTTTGCTGGAAAAACGCTTTGCCGATTTTGCCGCGCTGGTGCTGGAAAGCGGGCGCGCCTCCTTTGCACTGTGCCAGAATGTGTACTGCGCCACGGATGTCCGGCATCAGGGGCTGTCGGTGGCGCTTGCGTTGAGCCAGAGCATCCTGCAGGGCAGCAGCGGCGCATGGCGGATGCAGGGCGGCGGCTTTGCGGGCACCATTCAGGCCTATGTGCCGGAAACGTTGCTGCAGCGCTACCATACCGCCATGGAGCGGGTGTTCGGCCCGGGCAGCTGCTATGTGCTCCGGCTGCGGGAACAGGGCGCAAGACAAGTGCTGTAACTGCAGAAGCAACAAAAAAGGGTCTGCTGCAAATTTGCAGCAGACCCTTTTCAATTTTTGATTCAAATGGACTCAGCGCAGCGGGAAGGAATTGGTCTCCTGCTGGGCTGCAAGATGCTGGACCGTTTCCGAGGTCGAGGTGCCCAGCCGGAAAATGGAGGATGCCAGCAGCTTGTTGTAGATGCGGTAAGCAAAACTTACTGTGTTTTTGACAGCCGTGAACAGCAGCATGGGCACAAAGGTGATGGAGAAGGAAATAAGTCCTCCGCCCATCGTGAAATCATACAGGTGCAGGCTGCCAAAAAAATCGTCCAGAGAATCCTTGAGTTCGCCGCCGCCCGAAACGGTCCGCTGTTCTTCCTCCGAAAGCACAGCATACGACGAAGGCAGTTGGAGCTTTTTCATGAACGAACACTCCTTTCAGGCAGAAACCCGAAACACTCAGGCGGCCAGACCTGCGGCCACGGAAGGATCCTGTGTGTCGGTATTCGTGGTAGTGCCAAACATAGAGCCGAACAGGTTCTTCAGCGACAGGTACATGCTGCGCACCTGTGCATAAGCGTAGTAACCGGCCAGTCCTGCCATGCCGACGGTGGCAACGCGGCTCCAGGTATTCATACGGTTCCAATTGTGTTTGACCACACCGGTCAGGCTCAGGCCGTCGGACAGACCCTCTTTGAAGGTATTAATAAAGTACTGGAAGGAACCCTGGCTCAGCATATAAACGCCGTTCACCACCACATTCATGGCATAGGTGACCAAAACTTCCGGGTGTAAGGTAACGGTGTAGTCACCGACGTTGAAGCTGTAGTCGGCACCGCCGTCGAGGTAGGTCATTTCTTCTTCCGAGAGAACCGCATAGGAGGCGGGCATCAGCATGGTGCTCTGATATGTATGATCCATAATGGAAAGGCTCCTTTCACTCGTGAAATCCGCCCAAAGGCAGACGATATGTTATCTAAATTGTAGCATATCTGTATAAAAATAACAAGGGATGCGGCGAAAAAAAAGATGATACATTTGTGAACAAACTGTGAACGGACGAGAGAATAACTGCGAACAGACGATGGAAACAGTGTGAATGCGGCGCTTTCGGCCGCTGAAAAAATGTTCCGCAAAAACGCAAAAAAAGGCACCCGCAGCCGGAAGCTGCGGATGCCAAAAGGGGAAAAAACACTTATTCGCCGCAGGGGGTGCGCTCGTACAGTGCAGTCAGCTGTGCGATGTGTGCTGCAAGGCTGCCGGGCATAGGGCTGCCGAGCCGCCACTGCCAGTTGGCACCCTGGGTGCTGGGGGTGTTGATGCGGGCCTCACTGCCCAGATGCAGCCAGTCGGCCAGCGGAATGATCGCCATGTCCGACACACTGGCAAGGCAGGCGCAGATCATGGACTCGGTCAGATCCTCCGGCTTGCAGCGCAGGTAGCGGCAGGCATAGGCCACATCTTCCGGGCTGGCATTGGTGCGCCAGCCTTCGGTGGTCACGTTGTCATGGGTGCCGGTGTACACCACGCTGTTGCGGGGGTAGGTATGAGGCAGGTAATTGCCGGACTCCCGGCTGTCAAAGGCAAACTGCATGATCTTCATGCCGGGGTAGCCGCTCTCTGCCAGCATGGCCTTGACCTCCGGGGTCAGGTAGCCCAGGTCCTCGGCAATGATGCCGCCTTCGCCCAAAGCTTCGTGCATGGCGTGGATAAAATCACGGTCCGGGCCCTTTTCCCAGTGGCCGCCCGCTGCGGTCTTGTTTCCGGCGGGGATGGAGTAGTAGCTCTCAAAACCGCGGAAATGGTCGATGCGCACCACATCGTAAATGGAGGTGGCGTGCCGCATCCGGCGTTTCCACCAGGCAAAGCCGGTGGCTTTGTGCGTGGGCCAGTCATACAGGGGGTTGCCCCACAGCTGGCCGTCTGCTGCAAAGGCGTCCGGCGGGCATCCGGCCACCTGGGTCAGATGCATTTCTCCGTCGGTCTGGAACAGCTCCGGGTGGGTCCACAGGTCACTGGAATCCGGGCTGACATAGATGGGAATATCGCCCACCAGACGGACGCCCTTGCCGTTGGCGTAAGCCTTCAGGGCGTTCCACTGGGTGTAGAAGAAGAACTGCACCGCCTTGTAGTAATCCACCGCACCGGCGAGACGCTGTTTTGCGGCAGCAATGGCTTCCGGTTTGCGGCAGCGCAGGTCATCCGGCCAGTCGGCAAGGCCTGCCTGCCCCTGTTCGGCCTTGACAGCCATAAACAGGGCGTAATCCTCCAGCCAGAAGCTCTGCGCCTCGCAGAAGGCTTCATAGGCGGGGGAGGGGGCTGCCAGCAGGCGGTCGGCTGCCTTTTTCAGGATCACAGGCCGCTCGTTGTACAGTGCGCCGTAGTCGATGGAGCCTACAGGCCGTGCGGCGGGCACTTCATCGGCCGTCAGCAGACCGGTGTCGGCCAGCAGGCGGTAGTCTATGAAGTAGGGGTTGCCGGCAAAGGCGGAAAAGCTCTGGTAAGGGCTGTCACCGTAGCCGGTAGGGCCGATGGGCAAAATCTGCCAGTAGGTCTGTTTTGCCTCGGCGAGGAAATCGACAAATGCGAAGGCCTCTTTGCCCAGCGTGCCGATGCCAAAGGGCCCCGGCAGGCTGAACACGGGCATCAGAATGCCGCTTGCACGCATGGTGCGCACCTCCTTAGCCCTTGACAGCACCTGCCACAACGCCCTCGATGATGTACTTCTGGCAGGTCATATACAGGATGATGATGGGGATGATGGCAATGATGATGCAGGCCATCATGGGGGCCAGCTCCACACGACCGTAGCCACCGCGGAAGTATTGGATGGCCATGGGGATGGTGCGGTACTTCTTGATGTCCAGAACCAGGGTGGGCAGCAGATAGTCGTTCCACACCCACATGGTTTCCAGAATGGCGGTGGAGATCATGGTGGGCTTGAGGATGGGGAACACGATCTTGAAGAAGATCTGGATGGGGTTGCAGCCGTCGATCATGGCGGCTTCCTCGATCTCCATGGGCACGCTCTTCATGAAGCCGGTGAACATGAACACGGCCAGACCGGCACCAAAGCCCAGGTAGATGATGCAGATGTTCCACGGGGTGTTCAGCTTGAGCTGGTCTGCAGTCTTAGACAGGGTGAACATGACCATCTGGAAGGGCACGACCATGGAGAACACGATCAGCAGGTTCATGAACTTGCTCAGCTTGTTGTTCACGCGGGTGAGGTACCAGCCGGTCATGGAGCAGCACAGCAGGATCAGGAACACACTGGTAATGGTGATCAGAAGGCTGTAACCCAGGCTGGACAGAAAGCCCATCTTGGTCACGCCGTAGACGTAGTTGGACAGGCCCGCAAAGGTCTCTTTCGTAGGCAGCTGAAACACCGTGGAGGTGGTAAAGGTGCCCTCTTTTTTCAGGCTGTTCAGCAGGATCAGCACGATGGGGTAGATCCACAGCAGGCACAGCACACTCATGATGACGGTGAGGATGTTATCCCACATCTTTTTCTGTTTAGGCATTACTGCTGCACCTCCTTGGAGCGGGTAAAGTGGAGCTGGATGAGCGAGATGACCACCACGATCAGGAAGAACACCACAGCCTTTGCCTGACCAATGCCCTTCCACTGGGCACCGGAGCGGCCGTAGAAGGTGTTGTAGATGTTCAGGGCCAGCATTTCACTGGCGTTGGCGGGTTCACCGGCGGTCAGGGCCACGTTCTGGTCAAACAGCTTGAAGCTGTTGGTCAGGGTCAGGAAGGTGCAGATGGTCACACTGGGCATGACCATGGGGATCTTGATCTTGAACAGGATCTCGCGGTCGTTGGCACCGTCGATCTTGGCCGCCTCGATCAGGTCGCCGGGCACGCTCTGCAGGCCGGCCACATAGATGATCATCATGTAACCGATCTGCTGCCAGCACATCAGGATGACCAGACCGATGAAACCGGCCTTGGCATCCAGTGCCAGCAGGGGCTTCTGCAGGTTGGCCAGCACGCCGTTGAGCAGGATCTGCCAGATGTAGCCCAGCAGGATGCCGCCGATCAGGTTGGGCATGAAGTACACGGTACGGAACAGGTTGGTGCCCTTGATGCCCCGGGTGAGCACCAGTGCAATGGCAAAGGCACACACGTTGATGAGCACGGTGCTCACCACAGTAAAGACCGCCGTAAAGCCAAAGGCATGGAGGAAGGTGGAATCCTGGAATACCGAGATGTAGTTCTGGATGCCCACGAAGGTGGTCTTGCTCACGGTGGTGAACCGCTGGAAAGACAGGTAAGTGCCCCAGATGAAGGGCCAGATGAAGCCGATGATGAACGCGATCAGGGTGGGCAGTACAAACACCGGCCAATATTTGCTGATGGCTTTTTGCATGATATACCTCCTGCGATGGAGTGGTTGTCAAAAAAGAAGGGAGGCGGGCGA
>OOBW01000268.1_pt1 | contig 46652 bp, 44 predicted proteins | sample 1671701 | NCBI WGS metagenome assembly OOBW01 (sample SAMN06348183, study PRJEB24527) | human gut metagenome | biome: human gut; feature: ankylosing spondylitis patient; material: feces | host: Homo sapiens | place: China | collected 2015-10 | reverse complement strand
GGAATACATCCGCCGCCCCTTTCAGACGTCAGGAATGGGATGGGGGGTCCTGTGCGGCGTCCTCCCCGCTCTCCAGGAACAGGGCTTCGGCCTGCTGCTGCGTGGCAATCAGGTCGGCCCGCAGGCGGGCGAGAAGTGCTTCGGCGTCGGTAATGGCGTTGAACAGCAGCAGGTACTCCTTACTTAGATTTTGCATTTGAGAGTTCCTCCTTTTTGTTGGCTCCACAAAATCTTGGTGTTGTTGCAGTTATCATACACAAAATGAAGAAGGGATTCTGTCTGATTCTGTCGAGTTGCTCGGCAATTTGCAAAAAAAGGAAAAAGCGGTGCCCCAGAGGGAGAAATCGCCGGGAAATAGACGAAATCCGGCGGGGGAAAAGACGGGGATTCTGTCGAACTGCGGCGCTGCAATGTTCAGATGCTTCAAAGTACGTGGCAGAAATCGGAAGGATGTTGGTAATAAGTTTGTAAAAGAAGAAAATGAAAGATAAAATCTGGGTAAAACCTTTTTCAAAAGTTCGGAAATCATGTTGAATGGCCTATCAAAAGGGACTATACTCACTCCGTCGAAAGGAATTTCTGACAAATCATATCAGTATCAAGTGTGAGGAAGGATCAAAATGGAAATGAAGAAGAGAGTCCTGACCGGTGCTCTGTGCGGCGCACTGCTGGTGGGGACGGTGGTTCCCGCACTGGCTGCCACCGAGCACTACAACAACGGTGCCTCCGTGGGCGGCAGCGCCGAGTGGACTGCCTGGACGGAGAAGTGGGATACCGTGGCCACGGACTACACCAAGGTGTCCATGACCCCCGGCGCTGACGAGACGGAGCTGAACTTTGCCTGGTACAGCAAGGATGACGGCAAGGCCGCGACCCCCGTGGTCCACTTCGGCACGGACCCGAACAATCTCAAGACCTTCACCGGCAAGGCCGCTGATGTGGATGCCTCCCTGACCGACGGTGTGGCCTATGACTACAACCACGTCACCGTCACGGGGCTGAAGGAGAACACCACCTATTACTACACGGTGGAGAAAAACGGCGTCCAGTCCGACGTGGAGACTTACCAGACCCGCAGCTTCTCCACCATCAAGATGCTCTATGTGGGCGATCCCCAGATCGGTGCTTCCAAGGGCCAGCCCCAGGGCGGCGAGACCCTGGCCGCTGACAGCGGCGCCGGCAACACCGCCGCCCGGAACGATTCCTTCGGCTGGAACCGGACGCTGGAAGCTGCCCTGGCCCAGGACCCCGATGTGAACTTCATCATCTCCGCCGGTGACCAGATCAACAAGACCGGCAAGCCCAAGGAGGAGGAGTACGCCGGCTACCTGGCCCCCGAGGCGCTGGCCTCTTTGCCCGTGGCCACCACCATCGGCAACCATGATTCCCTGAACCCTGATTATTCCTACCACTTCAACAACCCCAACACCACGGATTACGGCACCACCGAGGCCGGCGGCGACTACTATTATTCCTACGGTGACGGGCTGTTCATCGTGCTCAACACCAACAACTACAACGTGGCTGAGCACAAGAAGGCCATCCAGGAGGCCGTCGCTTCCGATCCCGACGCCGCTTGGCGCATCGTCACCATTCACCAGGACATCTACGGCAGCGGCCTGGATCACTCCGACACCGACGGCATGATCCTGCGGACCCAGCTGACCCCCATCTTTGATGAGTACGACATCGACGTGGTGCTCCAGGGCCACGATCACACCTACAGCCGCTCCAAGCTGCTCTACGGTGACGGCCAGACCCACGGCTCCTATGAGTTCCAGCTCAACGCCGACGGCAGCGACTACGACTGGGATCACGCCTACAACACCACCAACAACACCCAGATCCCCCTCTCCCCCGCTGACGGCGACACCGCCGGTGAGGCCCTGCTGAACAACTTCCAGGCGGACAACAAGTGCTACACCATCGAGACCGCTGTGGGCAACACCGTGACCAACCCCAACGGCACGCTGTATATGACCGCCAACTCCGCCTCCGGCTCCAAGTTCTATGAGCTGATCTCCGCCCAGCAGGACTATATCGCCGAGCGCAGCCAGAACTGGCTGCCCAGCTGGTCCGTCATCACCCTCAGTGAGACCTCCTTCTCCATCGACACCTATCAGCTGACCGCCGACGGCAAGACGGAGAAGATTGACAGCACCTTTACCATCAACAAGACCGGCGCCGGCGAGAGCCTCACCGCTCCCCTGACCCGCGCCCAGGCAGTCCAGCGCCTGTATGACGCCGCCGGCCGTCCCGCCGTCTCCACGGCTGCCGGGTTTACCGATGTGTCCGCCGACGCCTCTTACCTGAAGGCCGTAGCCTGGGCCAAGGCGCAGGGCATCGTCAAGGGTGTCACCGGCACGGCCTTCCAGCCCGATGAGACCATCACCCAGGCCCAGTTCGCGGCCATGCTGACCCGCTATGCCGCCGTCAAGGGCAAGACCGGCGCCTCCGTCAACGCCACGCCCGCCCAGGGGCTGAGCTATGCCAAGACCAATGGGCTGCTGACCGGCACCGCCGTCACCGCCTCTACTGCGGATTACGCCCTGACCAAGCTGGGCTGATCCCGTTCCCCATCCCCTGCTTCGTCTCTCCGCAGGCAAACTGCCTGCGGAGAGACGCTGTTTACTTTTTCATGAAATGAGGTCTTTCCCGTGAATCGTGTGGTTTGGAAACGCTGGGTGCCGCCGCTGGTGCTTCTGGCGCTGTTTTTGCTGCTGGTGGTCCGGCTCAATCAGGTGGACAAGGTGGCGCTGGTCTCCCGGGAGGGGCAGACCTTTGAAAAAGGTGTGGTCACAGAGATCCTGCAGGATAATATCCAGCCCGACGGCAGCCGAGTGGGCGAACAGGTGGTCCGCGTTCTCATGAAAAGCGGTGAACTCAGGGGCCAGGAGATCGAAACCACTTCCAGCTCCGGCTTTTTGTTCGGCGCACCCTGCACCGTGGGCATGAAAGTGGTGGTGATGCAGAGCCTGGCGGGGGACACGGTGGTCTCCAGCGTCTATGCCCAGGACCGGGAATTCCAGATCCTGGCCTTTGCGGCGCTGTATCTGCTGGCGCTGTGCCTCATCGGCGGCTGGCAGGGAGCCAAGGGCGCCCTGGGCCTGATCTTCACCTTTGGCTGTATTTTGTGGGTTTATCTGCCCTTGGTATATCGGGGATGGTCCCCCTTCTGGAGCGCTGTGCTGGTGTGTGCTGTCACCGCAGTGGTGACGCTGTGGCTGGTGGGTGGCCCCACCCGCAAGACGCTGGTGGCTACCGCCGGCACGGTGGCCGGTGTGGTAATGGCCGGCGTGGCCGCATCCCTTTTTTCGATTGCCACCGGCATCACCGGCTGGAACGTCAGCGACATCGAAAGCCTCATGACCCTCTGGAGCACCGCGGATATTCAGGTGGGCGGACTGCTGTTCTCCGGGCTTTTGATTTCCTCCCTGGGGGCCACCATGGACGTGGCCATGTCCATCGCCAGCTCCATGGCAGAGGTTCAGGCCCAGACGCCGGACATCTCCCGCCGGGCGCTGTTCCAGGCCGGTATGCGGGTGGGCCGGGACATGATGGGCACCGACTCCAACACACTGATCCTGGCTTTTGCCGGCGGAAGCGTGTCCATGCTGGTGCTGGACTACGCCTACGACTTGCCCTGGCTCCAGATCATCAACTCCAACAACATCGGCATCGCCGTCATGCAAGGCCTTGCCGGCAGCTTCGGCGTGGTGCTGAGCGTACCGGTGACGGTGGCCCTGGCCATGCTGCTCTATGTTCGGCCGGGCCGGCAGACGCCTGCCCCGCTGGAGCAGGAGCAGGCCTGATCCTTTGTCCGGAAGATGCGAAGAGCACGTTTACGAAAGTGATTCTGAGAGATCCCACAGCAGCAAAGCAGCGGCCGTCGGTTGCATTCCGGCGGCCGCTGTGGTTTACTAGTACAAACGCTGTGACCGCCGCGGACAAAAGCGGCGGGAAAGGAGAACACAAGATGGAAAAGCTGATGATCGCATCCGACCTCCACGGCTCCGCCCGGTACTGCCAGCTGCTGCTGCAGCGCTTCCGGGAGGAGGGCGCGGAACGGATGCTTCTGCTGGGAGATCTTTTGTACCACGGTCCCCGGAACGACCTGCCGGAGGGCTATGCCCCCAAGCAGGTCGTCGAGCTGCTCAACGGCTGCCGGGAGCATTTGCTGTGCGTTCGAGGAAACTGTGATGGAGAGGTGGACCAGATGGTGCTGGACTTTCCCATTCTGGCGGAGTATGCCGTCCTCACCTGGGGCGGCCGGACGCTCTACGCTGTCCACGGTCACCATCCGCTGCCGCCGCTGCTGCCCCGGGACGTGGTGGTTCAGGGCCATACCCATATCCCCGGCTGGCAGCGCCGGGAGGAGGGGTTCACGCTGAACCCCGGTTCCGTGTCGCTGCCGAAAAACAGTAGCCGCCGCAGCTATCTCACGGCGGAGGGGGCGGTCTTTTCCTGGAAGGACCTGGATACCGGGGAGACCTGGCTAACTCTGGACCTGGAGCATCCGGAGGACTGCTGACAGACCGGAAGAAGAATCAAGAGCGCCGCAGGGATTCCCGGCGGCGCTCTTTTTGGATGGGTTGAAGATCAGTCCAGATACTTCTGCAGCAGTCGCAGCAGCTCCCGGATATCAATGGGCTTGGACACGTGGGCGTTCATCCCGCAGGCCAGACATTTTTGAATGTCCTCAGAGAAGGCGTCTGCCGTCATGGCGATGATGGGAATCTCCGCGTCAGCCCGGCCGGAGGAGCGGATGGCCTCAGCGGCTTCATAGCCATTCATCACCGGCATCCGCAGATCCATCAGCACCACGTCGTAAAAGCCAGGCTGAGAAGCGCAGAATTTGTCCACGCAGATCTGCCCGTTTTCGGCCCAGTCCAGGATGAAGCCGTGAACGGAGAGCAGCTCGTTGGCGATCTCCCAGTTCAGGTCGTTGTCCTCCGCCAGCAGAATCCGGCGGCCGGTGTAATCCGGGAGGATCTCGGCGGGGGGTTCAGCAGTGCCGCCGTCGGAGACGGCAAAGCGGCTCAGACCATAGTACAGCGTGGATTTGAACAGGGGTTTTGCGATAAATCCGCTGATGCCCGCCTGACGGGCCTCTTCCTCCACCCCGCTCCAGTCATAGGCAGAGATGAGCAGGATGGGAACTTCCTCGCCGATGGTTTTGCGCAGCTGCCGGGCGGTTTCAATGCCGTCCATGCCGGGCATTTTCCAGTCCAGCAGGACAATGTGATAGTCCCGTCCTGCCTGGTGGCGTGCAGCAGCCATCTGGATGGCCGTGGGGCCGTCCAGGGCCGGTTCGGCCTGGATGCCGATCTCCTCCAGTGCGTCCACCGCACTCCGGCAGAGCTGTTCATCGTCGTCCACCACCAGCATTTCCCAGTGGGGCAGGATCATGTCGGCTTCCTGGCAGGGGGCCTTCTCCAGATCCAGCACCACATGGAACTCTGAACCCTTATTGGGCTCGCTTTCCACCTCGATGGTGCCCTCCATCTCATCCACAATATATTTGGTAATGGTCATGCCAAGGCCGGTGCCCTCGATTTTCTGGACCCGGTTATTGTCCTCCCGCATAAAGGATTCAAAGATGCGGCTCTGGAACTCCGGGGACATGCCGATGCCGTTGTCCCGGACATAGAAGTGGGTGCGGACATAGCCCTGGCCCCGGGGAGAGTCCTCCTGGGAGAGCGTCATGCTGATGCAGCCGCCTTCCGGTGTGAACTTCAATGCGTTGGAGAGGAGGTTCAGCAGCACCTGATTGATTCGCACACCGTCACAGTACACCTGCTCGGTCTGGATGTTTTGAATGAAAATGTCGAAGGACTGCTGTTTGGCCTTTACCTGAGGCTGGATGATGTTGACGATGTTCTCCGTCACCTCCCGCAAGGAGAGCAGGTCCATGTTCAGCGTCAGCTTGCCGCTTTCGATCTTGGACATGTCCAGCACGTCGTTAATAAGGCCCAGCAGATGCTGGCTGGAGAGGGTGATCTTGTGGAGGCAGTCCCGCACCTGGGCGGGCTGATCCATATGGGCGGCGGCAATGGCTGTCATGCCCACAATGGCATTCATGGGGGTGCGGATGTCGTGGCTCATGTTGGAGAGGAATTCGCTCTTGGCCTGATTGGCCCGCTCCGCCTCCCGCTGGGCTTTTTCCAGCCGGGTCAGCTGCTGCTGGGACATGCGGAAGTACAGGAAGAAGATCAGCAGCAGCGCCGCAATAATCACCGCGCAGCCGCCCAGAGCAGTGTAAATGTGCTGATAGCCCAGGTTTGCCACCGCCTCGTCCAGCGTGCCATAGAGCATCACCGTCACCAGATACCACTCGGAGTTGGGCAGCGGGGAACAGTAGATGTGCCGGCGCTGGCCATTTACGCTCAAAGAGGTGGAGTACTCTTCTCCCTGGCTGATGGCATTTTCCAAGGCAGAGACTGCCGCTTCAGGGGTCTGGTCCTCGAAGGTGCATCGCCGCAGCAGCCAGTCGTAGTAGGTTCCGCCGGTGTCGTCGGCATTTTCCATCACGAAGGAGCCGTCCTTATGGATGATATGGGAATAGATCAGGGAGTCATCTATGTCCAGAGACATGGTCTCGTTGATGTACTCGATGGGGATACCGGCTACCAGGGCTGTGCAGTGGCTCCCGTCCTGCATGGGATAACCCTGGGAGGCGGGGTAACCCACGGAGACCCCCAGCAAAAGCAGCCGCTCGCCGCTTTCGGTGATGCCCAGTGTTACCTTCTTTTCTGCCTGGTTCAGGGACGCGAGGAAGGTATCCTCGTTCAAAATGGTGACAGGATCGCCGTAGAGCACGTCCGCATCTCCGTCCTTGGAGTAAAGGGCCAGATAGAAAAAGTCCCGGGCAATGGCGCTGGTGGCCAGTTCATCACACATTTCCTCATTGTAGGAGGTTACGGATTCCGGTGGTGTGCGCCAGATGATGCCTTCCACCTGGGAGAGCTGCAAATTGATGATGGAGCTGAAGTGCAGCTGCAGCTGGTGGTTCATCTCCTGCATATAGATCTCGCCCACCCGGTTGATGGCCTTGTCACTCTCCCGGACCATATAGGAGGTAATCCAGACAAAGACGCCTACACACAGGGCCAGGATGCTGATCAGGCTGATCCACAAAAAGCGGGTGTTTTTCTTTTTCATGGTTTTGCTGATTCCTCCTGCTGTTGCTGATTTCGGGCCCTGCGGGTCCAGTATTCCAGGGTTTGACAAAGTCCATTGAAATCAATGGGCTTGGAGATATGGGCGTTCATCCCCGCCGCGGCAGTAGCGGCGATATCCTCGGAGAAGGCGTTGGCGGTGACGGCGATGATGGGGACCAGCCGGGCGTCGGGCCGGGAGAGAGCCCGGATGCGCCGGGCGGCTTCACAGCCGTCCATCCGGGGCATCTGCATATCCAGCAAAACGGCGTCAAAGGCGAAGGGGGCCGACTGGGAGAAGAGATCCAGGGCCTCCTGACCGTCCCATGCCTGGGTGATCTGTACGCCGTGCATGGTCAGAAGTTCCGTGGAGATCTCCATATTCACCTCATTGTCCTCCGCCAGCAAAATACGAAGGCCCTCCAGGGAGAAGGACTCCGACGGAGCGGAGGCCGCGTCCGGTTCGCTGTCTGTCTCGATGACAGGGAAAGGCAGGATCACGGTGAAGGTGGTCCCCTCGTCAGGGCGGCTCTCCACGCTGATCTCGCCGTTCATCTGCGTGACCAGGCTCTTGACAATGGACATCCCCAGTCCCGTCCCCACCGCCTGGCGGTCAGTGAAGCGCATTTCCCGGTAGTAAGGATCAAACAGGTGGGGCAAAAATTCTGGGGACATGCCGATGCCGTTGTCGGAGATCACAAATTTGTATTTGGCATACTCACCGCTGTCCAGCTGGGTGACGTGCAGCGTGATGCGGCCGTCCTTGTTGGTGAACTTGAAGGCGTTGGACAGGAGGTTGTTGAGAATCTGCTGGAGTCGGAAGGGGTCCGCCAGCAGATGGGTGTTTTCCAGGGAAAAGTCCCAGGTCAGCTGCTTGCCCTGCTGCTCTGCCTGGTAGCGGAAGGTCTCCAGACACTCCTCCACACAGGCCTGCAGATCAATGGGGCTGTTATTCAGGGTGATCATGCCCTGCTCCATGCGGGACATGTCCAGAATGTCGTTGATCAGCTCCAGCAGTTGGCGGCTGGCGCTGTTGATCCGGCAGAGATACTTGGAGATCTCCGAGGGGCTGTCCGTGTGCTGACTGGCCAGCTGGGAAAGACCGATGATGGCATTGAGGGGAGTGCGCATGTCGTGAGACATGCTGCTGAAAAAGGATTGCTTGGACGCCTCGTTCTGGCGGGCGATCTCCAAGGAGTCCTCCAGCAATTTGCGCTCTTTGAGCTGCTGCTGCTTTTCCTGGTCCACCTCCCGCAAGGAGAGCACTACCTCCTCCGGTGAAAGGGATTCGTCATAGAGAATGCGGGCATTGACCCAGCGGTAGTCCTCCCCGAACCGGCGCAGAAAATCGCCGCCGAAGTCCCGGGTCTGCCGGCTGACCAGCTCACGGATATTCTCAGCGGAAAAGTTCTCCACAAACTCTTGATAGGCGTTGACCTCAATAACCTTTTGGGCCAGCCGCAGCAGATCGGAGTAATTTCCGGTGGAGGGGATCTGCGTTTGCTTAGGTCCTTTGATCAGCTCGTAGGTGTTTTGCTGGAAGTTGACCCGATAGAGAGCGTAATAGGAGTTGCCCAGGGCCTGGACGGTTTCGTTGGCGCGTTCCATCCGGGTGTTAATCTTCATGTCCCGCCAGGTCATCCCCAGCAGCGCCAGGAAGAAGATGGAGATAATCGCGATAAAAAAGAGAATCAGCCAGTTGAAACTCGCCAAAATGCTTCCATAGGGGACGGTGATGATGGAGATCCAGCCATTATCCATCCGGGTGTAGGATACTGCCCGGAGATTTCCCTCCATGTCTGAAATGGGGTTGGCGTAGTCATCCAGTTCTCCGGCATCAATCTTTTGGATCAGGTCGCTGAGGTAATGCTGAACAGCCTCAGGGGTTTGTTCCATAGCTGTCTGTTGGTAGATGATGGTCCCGGTGCTGTCGCAAAGGAAAAAGGAGTTGCCGCTGCGGCGTTCCAAGGAGTCAAATTGAAATTGAAAATTTTCCGGGAAGATGTCAAAGGCCAGTACTGCGTCGTTGTTTCCGCATCGCTGAGCTGCTGTAATGACGGGTTTCTGGGAAATGGCGTCTATGTAGACATTGGTAAAAATGACCTCGCCGTTGGCTTGGATGGCCTTTTGGTACCACTCCGTGGAGGAGGCGTCATAGGATTCGTCCCCATCCCAGGGGTTGGCGGCCAGAATCTTTCCGTCCAGAACCATGTAGGGGTCTACAATCCCTTTGCCCAAAACGGACTCCACCCGCTGGAAGTAAAGATTCAGCCAGGAAACCAGCTCCTCCCGGGGCGTCCCGTTGGTGAGGCGGTCACTGATGGAGGAAGAGCCGAAGGTGAGCAGCGTCTCATAAATGGTGAGGTTGCTCTCTCCTTCGGCCGCATAGATTTGCGTCAGGGCGGTTCCGGTTTCCTGAGCGTTTTTCAGAAGGGAGGAGCGGATCAAAGACAGGCCCAGCACCGTCAGAACGATCAGCAGGCCCAGTGTGATAAAATTGAGCCGCATGCCCCGCAGAATGCGGCGCAGCCGGGATCTGCGCTGTCCCCGGACCTGGGCACTCATTGCGCAAAGACCTCTCGGACAGCCGCCGTTACTTGGTCATAGGCGGCGGAGATTTCTTTCATCATGGCCGCAGCGCCGTCCCAGTCCCCGGAGCGGAAAGCGGATACCTGCCTGGTAAACAGGTCAAAGAGCACCGTCATGGAGAGGTTCCCGCAAAGCCCCTTGAGGGTATGGGCAGCGGTGAGGGCAGCCTCTTGGTCGCCTGCGGCGATGGCTTGGGTGAGTTTTTCATAGTTGGTGTCATCCAGAAACCGCTTCAAAAACCGTTCCAGAAGGGCCTCGTTTCCCATCATGCGTTCCAGCGCGCTGGCAGTGTCGATCCCCGCGGCCATCAGCCGCTCGTTCTTTGTGATATCCATGATCGTTCCTCCCTCTTTTGTCTTATTGTTTATTTGGGCTCATAGAGCCGGTGAAGCCGCTCTTCCACGGCAAAAAAGCATTCCAGCAGTCTGGGGTTGAATACGCCGCACTGTCCTTCCCGGATCATGTCCAGTACCTGCTGGCGGGGGAAGGCGTCTTTGTATACCCGCTTGCAGCTCAGGGCATCGTACACGTCCGCCAGGGACACTACCTGGGCCCAGATGGAGATCTCGTCGCCCTTGAGCCCATCGGGATAGCCCCGGCCGTCCCAGCGCTCGTGGTGGTGGCGGGCGATGTCGCAGGCGTAGTGGTACGACCCGCTTTCGCGCAGCTGAGGGATCTTTTCCAGCAATTGAGCGCCCTGGATGGTGTGGGTTTTCATGATCTCGAATTCCTCCGGTGTGAGCTTGCCGGGCTTATTCAAAATGGCATCCGGAATGGCGATTTTCCCCACGTCATGCATAATAGCTGCCAGAGAGATCTGGCCGATCTCGTCCGGGGTCAGGCCATCCCCTAGGGGGGTATTGGTCAGAAGAAACTCCGTGATGTCGTGGATGCGGTGGACGTGCTCACCGGACTCGCCGTTGCGGAACTCGATGGCCGCCGACAGCGCCTCGATCATGCCCATGTTCAGATCCACGATTTTTTGGGCCTTTTCCAGCAGCTCCGACTGCTGAATTTCCACCACATGGCTCAGCCGACGCCGGGCCTGATAGAGTTCAATCACCGACTGTACCCGCCGCAGCACCACATACGGGATCACAGGCTTACTGATGACATCCACCACGCCCAGCTCATAGGCCTCTTTCATCACGCTGCCGCTGGCCTCCGCAGTAATCAAAAACACCGGCAGGCGGCGCAGCGCGTCGGCCTCTTTCAGGTGCCGCAGCACCTGGATGCCATCCAACTCCGGCATCATCACGTCCAGCAGTACCGCGCACAGATTCTCCGGCTGAGCCAGAATCATCTCCAGCCCTTCTTTGCCGTCTGTGGCCTCTTGGATGGAGTAGTAGGGCGCAAAGATATTACCCAGGATACATCGATTCATCTCGTCATCATCCACCACCAGAAGGGTGGAGGGCACTTTGGATGCGAGATCGGGATATAAATTGGCAGGCGCCATAATATGGGCTCCTTTCTTCGAGAAAATCACACAGACGGGGCGTGAATTCGGCCCCTCTGACGCAATGTTTTTGCAGACAATTACAATCTTAGTATACCGAACAATCCGCCTGCAAACAAGAGTCCAAAGCAGAAAACCAGCCGGATTTTCAACAAAAAAACCGGCAAAATGGCGGAACGCACTTCTTCAGAACCTGTTAATTTTTGCACCTTTCATAAAAACGCAGAGAAGGAAGCCTTGCTTTTTTCTGCTGCCTGGCCTTAAATTAAACTGACGGCACTCGCCGGAACATCACGGAACATAGGAGGAATGCCCATGGAAGACCTTGCGCGCGTCAACGAGATCTGCACGGCGTTCGACTGCGATCCGGCAAACCTGATTGCCATCATGCAGGAGATTCAGGCAGAGTACAAATACCTCAGCGAGGAGGCCCTGACCCGGGTGGCGGAGAATCTGCACATCGGCACAGCCAAGGTGTACAGTGTCGCCACGTTTTATGAGAATTTCTCCCTGGAACCCAAGGGAAAGCATGTGATCAAAGTCTGCGCGGGAACGGCCTGCCACGTGCGCCGGTCCCAGCCCATCTATGACGCGGTCCGTGACTATCTGGGACTTGCCGGGCGGAAAAAGACCTCGGCGGACGGATTGTTTACCCTGGAGACGGTGGCCTGCCTGGGGGCCTGCGGCCTGGCGCCGGTGATGACGGTGGACGGCGAGGTCCACGCGAAAATGACGCCGGAGGCTGCGCTGGCTCTGTTGGAGGAGATCCGCGGGAAGGAGGCGCAAGCCGGATGATGCAGACCAAACTGACCCGGGAGAGTTTTCATGTGTTTCAGGCCAACGCCCGCAACGCCCTCAAGCAGAGCGAGCAGGTGCCTGCGGTGCTGATCTGTGCCGGCACCGGCTGCATCGCCGGCGGCGCCATGAAGATCTACGAGAACATTAAAGCCGAATGTGAGCGGCGGGGACTTTCCGTCTACGTGGGGCTCAAGCACGATACGGATGAGGAAAAGAGTCTCCACGTGAAGATGAGCGGCTGCCACGGCTTTTGCGAGATGGGGCCGCTGGTCCATATCGAGCCCATGGGAGTCATGTACATCCATGTTACCCCGGAGGACTGCCACGAGATCCTGGAGCGGACCGTGCTGGGCGGAGAGATCATCGATCGCCTGGTCTACCACCTGGACGGGGTGGCCTATCCCCGGCAGGCGGATATCCCATTCTATAAGAAGCAGCACCGGGTGGTGCTGGAAAACTGCGGCAGCAGCGACGCCGAGGACATCGAGGAGTACATCGCCAAGGGGGGCTACGCCGCCTTTGAAAAGGCACTTTTTGAGATGACCGGTGAGGAGATCTGCAAGAATATCACGGATTCCGGCCTCCGGGGCCGGGGCGGCGGCGGATTCCCCGCGGGAAGAAAGTGGGAGGGCGCCCGCAAGCAAACCTCTGCGCAGAAATATGTGGTGTGCAACGGTGACGAGGGAGACCCCGGCGCCTTTATGGACCGCTCCATCATGGAGGGCAACCCCCACAGCGTGCTGGAGGGTATGATGATCGCAGGGCTGGCCGTAGGCAGCGACACCGGCTATATCTATGTCCGGGCAGAGTACCCCCTGGCGGTGAGCCGCCTCAAGACCGCCATTGCCAAGGCGGAGGCCTTCGGCCTTCTGGGGGACCACATCATGGGCAGCGACTTCTCCTTCCGCATCCATGTCAACCGGGGCGCGGGAGCCTTTGTGTGCGGCGAGGGCAGCGCTCTCACCGCCTCCATTGAGGGAAGCCGGGGTATGCCCCGGGTAAAGCCGCCCCGCACCATCGAACACGGCCTCTGGGCGGAGCCCACGGTGCTCAACAACGTGGAGACCTTTGCCAATGTGCCCCTCATCATCCGCAACGGCGTGGAGTGGTATCGCTCCATCGGCACCAAGACCAGTCCCGGCACCAAGGCCTTTGCCCTCACCGGCAACGTGGTGAACACCGGCCTCATTGAGGTCCCTATGGGCACCACCATCCGGGAGGTGGTCTTTGACATCGGCGGCGGCATCCGGAACGGGAAAAAGTTCAAGGCCGTCCAGATCGGCGGCCCCTCCGGCGGCGCCACCACCGCCAGCAAGGAGCACCTGGACCTGCCGCTGGACTTCGACTCCCTCAAGAGCATCGGCGCCATGATCGGCTCCGGTGGCCTGGTGGTGATGGATGAGGACACCTGCATGGTGGAGACCGCCCGGTTTTTCATGGAGTTCACCCAGAAGGAGTCCTGCGGCAAGTGCGTCCCCTGCCGGGAAGGCACCAAGCGGATGCTGGAGATCCTGGACCGGATCATCGCAAACAAAGGAACCCTGGAGGATCTGGACCTTCTGGAGGAACTGGCGGACACCATCACCCACACCGCCCTGTGCGGCCTGGGCCAGAGTGCCTGCAAGCCGGTCCAGAGCACGCTGAAATATTTCCGCAATGAATATCTTGCCCATGTGGTGGACCACCACTGCCCCATCTGCAACCGGGAAAAGCCCCATCCCACCATCGACGCCGACAAGTGCAAAGGCTGCGGCAAGTGCCGGAAAAACTGCCCCATGGAGGCCATCTCCGGTGCGGTGAAGCAGTCCCACACCATCGACCCGGAACGGTGCGTCAACTGCGGCGCCTGTGTGGCGATCTGTCCCTTTGGGGCCATCACCGCGGCAAAGGAGGGATGAGAACATGGCAAAGGGAATTATGTACATCGACGGCCAGCGGGTGCCCTTCGACGGGGAGAAAAACGTGCTGGCGGTGATCCGAAAGGCCGGGATTGAAATGCCCACCTTCTGCTATTACTCGGAGCTGAGCGTGTACGGCGCCTGCCGGATGTGCGTGGTGGAGGACGAGAAGGGTAAAATCGATGCCTCCTGCTCCATGGAGCCCCGGGACGGCATGCGCATCCGCACCAATACCGCCCGGCTTTTGAAGCACCGGCGGATGATCCTGGAGCTGATGCTTTCCTCCCACGACCGGGACTGCACCACCTGCGAGAAGAGCGGCGAGTGCCGCCTGCAGGAGCTGGCGCTGCGCTTCGGCGTGCGCCACGTCCGCTTTGCCGATACCCGGCCCCGCTATGAAAAGGATGACTCCTCCCCCGCCGTGGTCCGGGACCCCAACAAGTGCATTCTCTGCGGAGACTGCATCCGGGTGTGCGAGGAAATGCAGGGCATGGGCATTTTGAATTTCGCCTACCGGGGCAGTGACCTGGTGGTGTGCCCCGCCTTCGACCGCAAATTAAATGAGACCGCCTGCATCAGCTGCGGACAGTGCGCCGCCGCCTGCCCCACCGGCGCCATTACCATCTACAACGAGATCGGTCGGGCATGGCGGGCCCTCCACGACCCCAAGAAGCGGGTGGTGATCCAGATTGCCCCGGCGGTCCGGGTGGCGGTGGGCGAGGCCTTCGGCCTTCCGCCCGGCGTGAACGCGCTGAATAAGCTGGTGTCCGCATTGAAGATGATGGGCGCCGACGAGGTGTATGACACCACCTTCGGCGCGGACCTGACGGTGATGGAGGAGTCGGCGGAATTCCTGGAACGGCTGAAAAAAGGCGGCCCCTTCCCCATGTTCACCAGCTGCTGCCCGGCGTGGGTGAAGTACGTGGAGGAGGAAGCGCCCCAGTTTTTGAAAAACGTCTCCAGCTGCAAATCACCCATGGAGATGTTCGCGGCGGTGCTCAAGGACCGCTGCGCCCGGCAGGATGCGGAGGATGGCCGCACCACCTATCACATTGCCGTGATGCCCTGCACCGCCAAGAAGATGGAAGCCCAGCGGCCGGAGTTCCGGCATGACGGCGTGCCGGATGTGGACCTGGTGCTGACCACCCGGGAAATCATCAACATGATCAAGGAGTCCGGCATCCGCTTTTCGGAGCTGGAGGGAGAATCTCCCGATATGCCCTTCGGTATGGGCACCGGAGCGGCCACCATCTTCGGCACCACCGGCGGCGTGGCGGAGGCAGTGGCCCGCCGGGTGGTGGAGGACAAGTCCAAAAATACTCTCCAGGCCATCCAGTTTTCCGGGCTCCGGGGCAGCGAGACCATCCGTACCGTGACACTGCCCTTCGGGGACCGGGCGCTCAGGATCGCCGTGGTTCACGGGCTGGTGAACGCCCAGAAGCTGCTGCGGGAGATCCAGGAGGGCCAGGCATATTTTGACCTGGTGGAGGTGATGACCTGCAAGACCGGCTGCGTGGGCGGTGCGGGACAGCCCTACGGCCTGCTTCCTGTCAAGAACCGGCGGGCGGAAGGCCTCTATGAGGCGGACCGGACCGCGCTGATCAAACGCTCGGAGAAAAATCCCATTGTGGCGGAGCTGCTGGAAGGAGCGCTCAAAGGCCGGAGCCATGAGCTGCTCCACGTGACCTATACGCCCCATCCCGCCAAAGAGTAATCCTGCAAAAAAGCACGCCTGCCATCGGCAGGCGTGCTTTTCTTCTGCTGTTTTCCGGAGACCGGCAAACCGTCAGTCCGCCAGCTGCTCCATCCGCCAGACAATGGCGGAGACCTGACCCCGGGTCAGGGTGTTGTTGGGCTTGTAGGTGCTCTTGCCGCCGGAGAAGTATCCCTCCACAACGCCGGCCGCGTTCAGTGCCTGGACGGAGGGGTCCGTGGTGTCGGTGAAGGGCTGGACGCTGGAGAGATTGCTAGTGTCCAGCTTCAGCGCACCGGCAGCGATCTGAGCTACCTGCAGACGGGTGATGGGGGCGGAGAGGTTCACGTTGCTGCGGGTGATGATGCCCTCAGAGCGTGCCTTGGCCAGATATCCGCTGAAAGGATTGGAGTCAGTGGGCTTCTGCTCGGGGTAGCCCGCCGCCAGCATGATGAGCTTGAGCGCTGCGCCATAGGTGACGGTATTGTCGGGCTTAAAGGAGCCGTCGGTATAACCGTCAATGACACCGGCGTCGCTGAGTTCCACTACGTACTTATAGCACCAGGTGGAGGAGGTCATGTCGCTGAACTTCTTCACGTTGGAGACCACGCCCAGGCTGAACTTACCGGCGGCAATGGGCGTGCCGCTGCCGTTGCAGGCCACATAGGGGATCTCCACGGAGCCGGTGAAGCCGCTGGCCGGGACAAAGCGCAGCTGCCCCATTCGCTGGCTGCCGCTGGAGTAGCCGTACCGGGTGGAAGTATCGGCCTTGGTGGAGGTGCCGGTGCCCACGTAGATGGTACCCACGGAACTGTCGGGCAGTTCCAGCAGCTGGATGCTGCTCAGGCCCTGGCCGCTGGCACTGGAGACCGCAATGTACATGGCCGAAGCCGGGAAGGTGACGGCGGTGCCCTTGGGCGTGACGCCGTAGACCTCCGACACGGCGGAGAGGTTCACGCTGATGAGGATGGTTCCGGACAATGTCTTGGAGCCGGTGCCGTAGGCGGTGAAGGGAATCTGGGCACAGTAGTTGGTGCCGCTGGGGAGATAGGTCAGCTCCGTCAGAGCATACTGGCTGGTGGAGCTGGGGCTGAAGTACAGCGCCTGATCGTCACAGTTAGAGCTGGTCAGCTTCAGCTTGGAGGCGCCATACTTGCTGACGCCGTAGTAGTTGTAATAGAGGCTGCCGGTGGAGGGCACATCCTTGAGTGTCACATACTGCAGCGTGGAGGAGGGGTTCTTCTTGCGGAAGAGCCGGGCAATGTCGTTGGCGTTGATCTGGACATTGGTATTATAGGTAGCGTAATACCGGATATCGCCCTGGCTGCTGCCGGAGGTGGTGCTTTCCGCGGGATTGATGACCAGCTTGCCCTCCACGGAGCGGCTGTCGGAATAGTAGGCGGTGAAGCGCAGCGTAATGGCTTTGTCAAAGTTGTCACCGGCCACAAAGGTCAGTTCGTCCAGAGCGTACTTGCCGTAATCGCTGTCGTTGTAATAGAACTCATAATCATCGATGGTGGTGTCGGTGAAGGACTTCTCGTCCTTGCCGTCGTAGTCAAAGTACACCAGGCCGGATTTGGAGGAGCTGAGTGTGTCGTCGGTCTCAAAGGTGACATAGCGCAGGGTGTAATTGTCGTATTCCTCCTGGAAGAAGTCATTGAAGTCCCCACGGTCAAAGGGGGCCTCCCCATTCTTATCCACCTGATAGGTGATATCGCCCTTTTTCAGCGTGCTGCTGGAACCGGTGGGGCGGATGACCAGGTCACCCTTCACAGAGCGGCTGTCGGAATAGTAGGCGGTAAAGTGCAGCGTGACAGCCTTGTCGAAGTTGTCGCCGGCCACAAAGCTCAGATCATCCAGAGCGTACTTGCCGTAATCGCTGTCATTATAATAGAAATCGTAATCGTCGATGGTGGAGTCAGAGAAGGACTTCTCGTTCTTGCCGTCGTAGTCGAAGTACACCAGGCCGGATTTGGAGGAACTGAGTGTGTCGTCGGTCTCGAAGGAGACATAGCGCAGGGTATAGCTGCTGTACTCCTCCTGGAAGAAATCGTTGAAATCCTTGCGGTCGAACTTCACCTCGTCTCCAGCGTCCACCTCGTAGGTGATGTCGCCTTCCTCCGTGTCGCCCACAAGGATCTTGACCTTGCCGTCCACATAGCGGCTGCTGGAGTAATAGGCTCGGAAGTCCAGCGTGACGGTGCGCTCACTGTCGCCGGAGACAAAGCTCAGGCTGTTGAGGTCGTAATCCCCGTCACTGGAGCTATAATAGAACCGCTCGTCTTCCAGACTGCTGGCGGAGAAGGACTTCTCGTCTTTTCCATTATAATCATAATAGACGGTGCCCCGGGAGGTGGAGAGGGTGTCATCGGTTTCAAAGGTGACATATTCCAAGGTGTAATTGCTGTACTCCTCTTGAAATACCTCGTTGAAGTCCCGGCGGTCAAAGTCCACCGTGTCATTGGTGTCCACCTTGTAGGTGATAATATGGGAGCTGCTGGTGCCGCCCTCCACCTCAATGGTCAGGGTGCCTTCGGCGTATTTGGAGCTGGAGTAGCAGGCCCGGAAGTCCAGTGTGACGGTGCGGGACTCGTCACCGGCCACGAAGGACAGGTCATCCAGCGCGTAATCGCCGTAGTCACTGTCGCTGTAATAAAACCGTTCGTCTTCCAGGCTGCTGCGGGTGAAGGCTTTCTCGTCCGAACCGCCGTAGTCATAGTAGACGGTGCCCCGGGAGGTGGAGAGGGTGTCGCTCGTTTCAAACTCCACCCAGCGCAGGGAGCCGGAGGGGAAGGCGTTTTCGTAGACGTCCCGGAAATCGCTGCGGTCAAAGGAAACCTGTTTGCCCGCACGGATATAATAGGTAAAGGTGTTGCTGGAAGTGACATTGTAAACCGCGTAATATGTGGTGTTGCCGGTCAGGGAAGTGCTGGCCACCTGGGAAGAGCTCTTGTAGCTCTGGCCGTTGTAGATGGCGGAGCTGCCGGGGTTGGAGGTAGTCCAGCCCACGAAGGAGTAAGTCTTGCCGCTCTCGGATTTAGAGGGCGTGCCGGGGTTGGAGGGCGTGGAGCCCTTAGTGATGGTCTGGGTGCTGTATGTGCTGGAGCCGTTCATGAAGGTGACGGTAATCCGGTTGGTCACCGGCATACCGCCCCGCTTGCACACATCGCAGATGCCGTCGCCGTTGGAATCCGTGTGGGCGGTTTTTGCAGAGGTGCCGCCGCAGACGGTGCAGATCTGCCAGTGATAGCTGGCATCGCTGGAATACTCGCCGGAGCGGAAGGTGTGGCTGGCCTCATCGAGGTGCTGGGGGCAGCCGGGTGTCACCGTGCAGGCGTGCCAGTGCTTGGTGTCGTTCCAAGACCAGTCGGAGGCTGCCTTGTGGTCGTTGGTAGCAGGGAGGGACACCGTCTTTCTATACTTGCAGACGGTGCACTCCTGATACCCCTCGCCAGGCTGGAAGCAGGTGGCATCCTTGGTGGTGACGATGAGCCCGAAGTTGTGGGGTTCATAGGCGCTCTTGGCTTGACAGCCCGGATCGGTGCAGACATGCCAGTGATCGGACGCGTCACTGGACCAGTCCGGGGAGTAGTGGTGCTCCTCATCATCTGCCAGGGCGGCAGGGACCAGGCTCACCACCATGACCAATGTCAGCAGACCTGCTAACAGACGTTTTTTCCATAAACCTTTCATAGTTCTCCCTCCATAATGCGCTCTGATGGATGGTTTCTCTCTGCTTGTACCATATCGAAAAAGCCCTCTCAAATCATGAACAAATTATGAACAAAGATGTGCCGCGGATAAAATTTCCCAGGAAATATCTTCCGCGTACAAACGGATGGATATAAGATGCACGGATTTGGCCGGTTTTTTGAAGATTCTGCACGTTTTCCTTTACAAAATATATTTCCTTCGGTATAATACTATGGCTAATGAAATTCGAGTGAAAAGGAGCAGAGAAACGCCATGGCTTTGATCGAATACGACGCCTACAAGCAAAAGCTGCGGGATCTGGAGCCCGAGCTGGACAAGCTCTCGGCGGCCCTGGATCTGGACGGCGCCCGGGCCGAGGCGCAGCGTCTGGAGGATGAGACGGCCCAGGATGGGTTCTGGAACGATCTGGAGCGGTCCCAGAAGGTCCAGCAGCGGCTCAAGCAGCTGCAAAACAAGATCAGCCGCCAGGAAAAGCTCATTACCGAGTGGCAGGATCTCACCGCCCTGTGCGAGATGGGACAGGAGGCGGACGACGCCGAACTCCTGGAGGAGCTCAAGACGGGCTTTGACCAGCTGGAGAGCCGACTGGAGGAGGCGCGGCTGACCACGCTGCTCTCCGGTGAATATGATAACCACAATGCCATTTTGACCTTCCACGCCGGTGCCGGCGGTACTGAGGCTCAGGACTGGGCCCAGATGCTCTACCGGATGTACACCCGCTGGGCGGAGCGGCATGACTTTACCTATCAGATCCTGGATTACGAGGACGGCGACGAGGCGGGCATCAAGTCCGCGTCCATCTCCATCCAGGGCGAGAACGCCTATGGCCTCCTGAAGAGTGAAAACGGCGTACACCGGCTGGTGCGGGTCTCCCCCTTCGACGCCAACGCCCGGCGGCAGACCTCCTTTGCCGCTCTGGAAGTGATGCCGGAGATCGCAGACGACGATGAGATCGAGATCCGGGATGAGGACATCGAGATGCAGGTCTACCGGGCCAGCGGCGCCGGCGGCCAGCACGTCAACAAGACCTCCTCCGCCGTCCGGCTGATCCACAAGCCCACCGGCATCGTGGTGGCCTCCCAGCAGGAGCGCAGCCAGTTCCAGAACCGGGACAACTGCATGAAAATGCTCAAGTCCAAGCTGATGGAACTCAAGGCCCAGCAGCACGCGGAGAAGATCTCCGATATCAAGGGCGTCCAGATGAAGATCGAGTGGGGCAGCCAGATCCGCTCCTATGTCTTTATGCCCTATCAGATGGTAAAGGACACCCGTACCTCCTATGAGACCAGCAACATCGACGCCGTGATGGACGGCGATCTGGATGGCTTTATCAACGCCTACCTCACCCAGTTGGCAACCGGCGAACTGACCAAGAAGTAATCGCCGGCAGAGGAGGCAGCAAACTGTCGACAAAACGGCGCGGCTGACAGGCCGCGCCGTTTTCTGGCGGCCGCCCCGGTGGGGCGGCGCCGGAGAAACATCGCATCAACATTGCACAAGAGAAAGGATCGGTTTGTCAAATGGAAAAGAAAATTCCCGCAGGAGCGGAGGCCCCACAGGAGAATAAAATGGGAGTTCTTCCCGTCGGGCGGCTGCTGGCCGGCATGGCGGTGCCCATGATGATCTCCATGCTGGTGCAGGCCTGCTACAACGTGGTGGACAGCGTGTTCGTGGCCCAGCTGAGCCAGGATGCCCTGAACGCCGTGTCCCTGGCCTTCCCGCTGCAGAACCTGATGATCGCCGTGGGCGGCGGCACTGCCGTAGGCATCAACGCGCTGCTCTCCCGGTCTCTGGGCGAAAAGCGTCAGGACATGGCGGACCGGGCCGCAAACACCGGTATTTTCCTGGCTCTTTGCAGCTTTGTGGTGTTTGCCCTCATTGGGGTGTTTCTGTCCCGGCCCTTCTTCCTGGCCCAGACCCAGAACCAGAACATCGTGGAATATGGCACCCAGTACGCTACCGTCTGCCTGGGCCTTTCCATCGGCGTGTTCAGCCAGTTCTGCTTTGAGCGGCTGCTCCAGTCCACGGGCCGTACCTTCTACGCCATGTGCACCCAGCTCACCGGCGCCATTATCAACATCGTGCTGGACCCCATCTTGATCTTCGGCTATTTCGGCGCGCCCCGTCTGGAAGTAGTGGGCGCCGCTGTGGCCACGGTGGCAGGCCAGATCGTGGCCGCCATCATCGCCATCATCATCAACATCAAGCGCAATCCGGACATCCACATCCGTCCCCGGGAGATCCGGTGGAACCGGCAGGTGGCCGGCGAGATCTACCGGGTGGGCCTGCCCTCCATCGTCATGCAGTCCATCAGCTCCATCATGACCTTCGGCATGAACAAGATCCTGATCTCCTTCACCGAGGCGGCCACGGCCGTGTTCGGCGCTTACTTCAAGCTCCAGAGCTTCGTGTTCATGCCGGTGTTCGGCCTGAACAACGGCATGGTGCCTATCATCTCCTACAACTACGGCGCGGCCAAGCTGGACCGGGTGAAGCACACCGTCAAGCTGACCATCATCACGGCCATCTGCATCATGGCGGTGGGTTTTGCCGCCTTCCAGCTGATCCCCGGCGTACTGCTGTCCTTCTTCAACGCGTCTGAGGAGATGCTCTCCATCGGCACGGTGGCACTGCGGATCATCTGCTGCTCCTTCCCCCTGGCGGGCTTTGCCATCATTGCCGGCTCTGTGTGCCAGGCCATCGGCAACCCGTTTTACAGCCTGATTGTCTCCGTCTGCCGCCAGCTGGTGGTGCTGCTGCCGGTGGCGTGGCTGCTGAGCCAGACTGGCCGTCTGGAAATGGTGTGGCTGGCATTCCCAGTGGCCGAGGTGGTCTCCCTGACCCTCAGCGCCATCTTCCTGCGCCGGACCATGCGTGCCGCGGCGGTTTCCCTGGACATGGGGGAGCAGAACTGAGCGTATCTATTACAAAAGCGGCGGAGCCCTATTGGCTCCGCCGCTTTTTTGCTGCGTGTTCAGCTATTGAGATACGTGTCCGGGTCCACGGCGTCCCCGTTCTTGGTAACGGAGAAGTGCAGATGCGGGCCCTGAGCAGATTCCGCTGATGCGGTGGTGCCCACGGTGCCGATGATCTGCCCTGCGGTGACGGAGTCGCCCTGTGCAACAGGCGGCGTCTGCTGAAGATTGGCGTAGGTGGTCTGATACCCGTTCCCGTGCTCCAGCACCACGGTGGTGCCCATCAGGAGATCATCACTGACGGAGAGCACTGTGCCGCCGGAGGCTGCCAGCACGGAGGTCCCCTCCGCCGCGGCGATGTCGATGCCGTCATGGGTCCGCCAGTCTCCCAGCGTCTCGTTGTAAGTCAGCTGGTCCACGGAAAAGGCGGCCACCACTTCCCCCTCCAGGGGCGCCATCACCACCTGGGGAATGGCTGCCACCACCGGCGTATCATCCACTGCCGGTTCCAATTCTGTCTCCGGTTCCGTGGACGGCTCGTCTGCCAGTTCTGCCGGGGAAACGGCCTCCACCGGCTCCTGCTCCTCCGGGATCTCCGGAGCTTTGGCGGTTACCGCCGTCTGGGGAGCGTCCTCCTCCTGGGCGGTCTCCTGGCCGCCGAAGAGCAGGAAGTATCCGCCGATGCCGGCAGCCAGCAGACAGATGACCAAGGTCACATAAAATCCCACGCCGCTGAGTGCACCTGTACGTTTATTTTCCATCATACCCCTCCTCTTGAGTATTGGTCTGCGGGGAGTATGGACGGATTTTCCTGAAACTATACCTGATATGGGGGAATCTGGGGAATTTCACAGTTCCGGCACCGGACACGGCAAAAAGGCCCTGCCGCCAAGCGCGGCAGGGCCTTTTTGAAAACGAATCAGTTGCGTTTTTTCCCCTCGCCCAGATCCACCCGGAAGTCCCCCCGGGCAGTGGCCTCCGCCCGGCGTCGTTTTTCCGCCGCCAGGGCGTCCAGCATCCCGCCGATGATCTGGTTGGAGACCAGAAAGCCCTTGGGCGTCAGATGCCAGCGGCCCTCTTCCTCCACGGCGTAGCCGGCGGTGCGGCACTCCTCCAGGAAGGGGCGGAAGCAGTCGAAGCGGCGGCGGAAGCGCCGTTCGAATACCTTGGGGTCCAGTCCCTGCACGGTCCGGAGCCCCAGCATCAGCCACTCCGTGTCCCGCTCCAGCGGGGGGATGCTCTCGCTCTCCGAGAGCATGGGGGCGTGGGTCTGCACCCCCTGGATATAGCCCGCCAGATCCCGGTCGTAGGCGTAGCGGACGCCGCCGAAATCCGAGTGGGCCCCGGGGCCGAACCCCACGTATTCCTGAAGGGTCCAGTATTTCAGATTGTGCCGGGATTCCCGCCCCGGCTTTGCGAAGTTGGAGATCTCATACTGGGCATATCCCATCTGGGCCAGGAACTCCACCGTCCAGAGGTACATGTCCGCTTGCTGCTCATCCCCCGGCAGCCCCGCCGTGTCCCGAACGGCAAAGAGGGGCGTCCCCTCCTCCACCTTCAGCCCGTAGCAGGAAAGATGCTCCGGCGCCAGATCCACGGCGGCGGTGAGATTGGATTGCCACTGCTCCATGGTCTGTTGCGGCAGACCGTAGATGAGATCCAGGGAGAGGTTTTCAAATTTGGCCTTCCGGGCGGCCTCAACGGCGGTGCCCACCTGCTCCCAGGTGTGGACCCGGCCAATGGTCTGAAGTTCCTGATCGCTGGCGGACTGCATCCCCAGGGACAGCCGGTTGAAGCCCGCCCGCCGCAAGGAGCGCAGCTCCTTCCAGTCCCCGGCGGAGTCAGGGTTGGCCTCCAGGGTGATCTCTGCCTGCTTGTCCAGACGGTATTTCTTCTGGATGGTCTTGAGCAGCTTGATGAGCCGCTTGGTGCCCAGATAGCTGGGCGTTCCGCCGCCGAAGTACACGGTGTCTACCTGGTGACCGGCTGCAAAGGGGGCGATCTCCGCCAGATGGGCGCACAGCGCATCGGTATAATCGTCCATCCGGTTCTCCTGGCCGGAGAGTGAGTAAAAATCACAGTAGACGCATTTATGTTTGCAGAAGGGGATATGGATGTAAAGCCCCAGGGGCTTGGGGGCTGGTTTCATAGCGGTTCCTCCCAACGTATGGACATCCTTTTCAGTGTACCGCGCTGGAAGCCGCTTTGCAACGCATATTTTGTCTCCGCCGGGGAAACCTAGGGAAAACTTCCAGGAAAAGAGGGATTTCCCATGGAAATGACACCCCGGGAATACCAGCAGTATGTGCAGCAAATGGCGAAGAAGTCCCCCATTGTGAAGGATACGCTTCTGGCCTTCGTGATCGGCGGGGCCATCTGCGTGCTGGGACAGCTGATCCAGAACGGCTGGGCAGCGGCGGGCCTTGGCAAGCAGGCCGCCGGCACCGCAACCTCCTGCTCGCTGGTGTTTCTCTCTGCCCTTTTAACAGGGCTGAACCGCTACAACAAGATCGCCCGCTACGGCGGCGCAGGCACACTGGTGCCCATCACCGGCTTTGCCAACGCCGTGGTCTCCCCGGCCATCGACTTCAAGAGCGAGGGCTTCATCACTGGCATGGCGGCCAAGATGTTTCTGGTGGCCGGGCCGGTGATCGTGTTCGGCACCATCGCCAGCGTACTCTATGGAATCGCGATTATGCTGTTCGATTTGGCGTAACGGACAAGGAACGCCCGAAAAAGAGGCGGGGATGCTTGCATCCCCGTCTCCTATGATTCTGCCGGCGTCCATCGGACCACGTTGCCCGATTCCACCGTCAGGCTCCGGGCCAGCAGTGCCGCCCGGCTGCCGGTGTCATCGTTCACCGAGACGGTCACGTCATAGACGTCCCCCGGGGACAGCTCCGCGCTGCCGGTGCAGACCCCACCGCTGTACGGGGCGTCGAAGGTGTGCGGGATGTTGTCCACCCCGGTGAAGGTGATCTGATAGGAATAGGCCTCGTCGGCAATGCCGGGGGTAAAGCGGTAGGAAAGACATCCCCGGGCGCTATCCCAGGAAAAGGATTCCCCCGCGGCGGAAAACGTGTCCGGCAGGGTACTCTCCGCGGGGGCGTCCTCCGAGGGCACCAGTGTACTGCGTTGATACCAGATCCAAACGCCGCCTGCCAGTAAGACCAGGGCCAGCACCCCACACAGTCCCTGCCACAGCCGCAGAGAGACACCGGCTGTCGAAGAGACAGCCTTCTCTGTTGGGGCAGGGACTGCCGGAGTGCCGTCTGCCGTTTCCCGGCCGCACAGCGTGTCCAGCGGCAGCTCCAGCGCATCCACCAGGGCCAGCAGCTTGGGAAGGTCCGGCGCGGCCTCGCCGGTCTCCCACTTGCTCACCGCCTGCCGGGAGACGCCCAGCCGGGCGGCCAGTTCCTCCTGACTCAGTCCCCGGGCCTTCCGCTCCCGGGACAAATTTTTGGAAAACTCCATGGTGTCGCCCCCTCTCGTTTCTCTCCCCATGATACCAGAGAGCGCTGGTTGCGCGCAACCAGCCGGGGCTGGAATGACCGCAACCAGGGGTTGCAGACGAAAAAACGGGCCGGTACGATGCATCGTACCGTTTACAGGTTGGGATGAAATTACAGTTCCTTCTTCCACAGACCGTGGAGATTGCAGTAGGCATAGGCCTCCTTGACCTGCTGGCCCTCCGCCAGGGCGAACACCGCCTCCGGGGCCTCCTCGGGATGGAACCAGTGGATCAGGGCGTCCCGATCGGTGACCACAGCCACCCACTGGATGAGGTGCTCGGCGGTCATGGGATGGGTCACGGAGCCCACGTGGACCTTTACCAGATTGCCCTCCACCGTGACGGCGGGCACGTGCTTTTCCACCGCCGCGTCAGTGACGCCGGCTTCCAGGGGCTGCATATCCTCCCCACAGCATTGAACGGGGACCTGGGAAGAAGTCAGCTTCGTGATCACATTGCCGCAGTGCTTGCAGATATAGAACTTCATCATACGATCAAATCTCCTTATTTCCTGTTTTGTTGGGGATGGTGCTTGTTCTTTCTGTATCTATATTAGTATATCCGGATATTTTAATACATTGCAAATGCAACACTTTTGTAGTTCTTTGGAAAAGTTTGCTCAGCCGGAGGAAAAAGACACCTCGTACGCCCCTGAAAAACGAATCTTCACCACTGACGGAACCTTTGATTTTTCTAGGATTTCCGGCGAAAAAAGGAGACCGGAGAGGTGGGATATTTTTTGGATGGTTCACAAGTTTACATAACGGTGTTGAAAACTCTGTGGAAAATGTTTAAAACTCCACAGGGGGAGTGGATTGAGGGGGTGGCAGCCATGTTATGAGAAATTTTACGCAACAACATTTTTTGAAAAATCCGGGTAAAGGGCGGAGAAAGCGGGGGGAATCCCCCGCTTTTTGCCGGAGACTTGAAAGCGCGGCGTCAGCTGTGGTACAATACCTATATATTTAGAAATTCCCGGCGCTTTCCGCCGGTTCGGAGGACCTATGGCTAGCAAGAAGAACGATTACGGCAATGACAGTATCTCATCGTTAAAGGGAGCGGACCGGGTGCGCAAGCGGCCCGGCGTTATTTTCGGCTCCGATGGACTGGACGGCTGCGAGCACGCGGTCTTTGAAATCCTCTCCAACTCCATTGACGAGGCCCGGGAGGGCCACGGCCGGGTCATCACCCTCACCCGCTTTGCCGACCGTTCCATCCAGGTGGAGGACGCAGGCCGAGGCTGCCCGGTGGACTGGAACGAAAAGGAACAGCGCTACAACTGGGAGCTGGTGTACTGTGAACTCTACGCCGGCGGAAAATATGACAACGGCTCCGGCGATAACTACGAGTACTCCCTGGGCCTCAACGGCCTGGGCGCCTGCGCCACCCAATACGCCTCCCGGTACATGGACGTGACGGTCTGGCGGGACGGTTTTGAGTACCGCCTCCACTTCGAGCGGGGCGAGCTGGTGGGAGAGCTCACAAAGACCCCCTTGCCCAAAGGGCAGCAGAAAAAGACCGGTACCCGGACCCGGTGGCTGCCGGATCTGGATGTATTTACCGACATCGCCATTCCGGCGGAGTATTTCACCGACGTCATGAAGCGCCAGGCGGTGGTGAACGCCGGCATTACCTTCCGCTTCCGCAGTGAGACGGCGTCGAACCAGTTTGAGGAGACGGACTTCCTCTATGAAAACGGCATCATGGACTATGTCCAGGAGCTTGCCGGAGAGGGGGCTCTCACCGCCCCTGTGTTCTGGCAGGCGGAGAAGAAGGGCCGGGACCGGGCGGACAAGCCGGAGTACAAGGTCAAGCTCAGTGCGGCGATGTGCTTTTCCAATCGGGTGAACATCATCGAGCACTATCACAACTCCAGCTGGCTGGAGCACGGCGGCAGCCCGGAAAAGGCCACCAAGTCCGCCTTTGTCTCTGCCATCGACAAATACCTCCGGGACCAGGGCAAGTACCAGAAAAACGAGAGCAAGATCACCTGGGCCGATGTGGAGGATTGCCTGGTGCTGGTGAGCAATAACTTCTCTACCCAGACCAGCTATGAAAACCAGACCAAGAAAGCCATCACCAACAAGTTTATTCAGGAGGCCATGTCGGAGTTCCTCCGCAGCAATCTGGAGATCTATTTCATTGAAAACCACTTCGACGCGGAGAAGATCGGCGAGCAGGTACTGCTCAACAAGCGCAGCCGGGAGAAGGCGGAGCAGACCCGCCTGAACATCAAGAAAAAGCTCTCCGGCACCATCGACATCGCCAACCGGGTCCAGAAGTTCGTGGACTGCCGCACCAAGGATGTGAGCAAGCGGGAGATCTACATCGTGGAGGGCGACAGCGCCCTGGGCAGCGTCAAGCAGGCCCGGGATGCGGAGTACCAGGGCATCATGCCCATCCGGGGCAAGATCCTCAACTGCCTGAAGGCGGACTACGCCCGTATTTTCAAAAGCGACGTCATCACAGACCTCATCAAAGTGCTGGGCTGCGGCGTGGAGGTCCAGAACAAGCACGTCAAGGACGTAGCAGCTTTCGATCTGAATAACCTGCGGTGGAACAAGGTGGTCATCTGCACCGATGGCGACGTGGACGGTTTTCAGATCCGCACACTGGTGCTCACCATGCTCTACCGCCTGACGCCCACCCTGATCCGGGAGGGCTATGTCTATATCGCGGAGACGCCTCTCTTTGAGATCAACTGCGGCGGCAAGACCTGGTTTGCATACTCTGACAAGGAGAAAAATGACATCGTCAAGGAGCTGGAGGGCAAGAAGTACAAGATCGACCGCTCCAAGGGCCTTGGCGAAAACGAGCCTGATATGATGTGGCTGACCACCATGAACCCCGAGACCCGGCGCCTGATCCGGGTGATGCCCGAGGATGTGGAGCGCACGGCGGAGATCTTCGACCTGCTCCTGGGTGACAATTTGCAGGGGCGCAAGGACCACATCGCAGAAAACGGGTACAAGTATCTGGAAATGGCGGATATTTCGTAAGAACCGGGACGGAACCCAGCGCAGCGGGGCCGGCCGGAGCTTTTGCTGGAGACGGAAGCGGAGGCGGACTTTGCACCGATGAGGAGGTGGTACACCGTTCGTAAGACCGCTGTGGTTCAAAAAAAGCAGAGCGTGTGCCCTGATCTGACCGGATAAGGTCTTTTAGCAGGAAATAAGGGAGAGAAATTTAAGGAGGCGTTCATATGAAAAGGCTGATTTCTCTGGCATTGTCCCTGGTGTTGGCATTGGCTCTGACGGTGCCGTCTTATGCGGCAGAGCCGGAGACTGTGGGTGTGATTGTAGACGGAGAACGAGTGGCATTTTCCGACGCTGTGCCGGAACTTCGGGATGGGAAGACCATGGTGCCCCTGCGGGACCTGGTGGAGTCCATGGGCGGCCGGGTGACGCCGGTGAACGGTACGCTGCAGTGCACGTTTGAGACCGCAGATGGGCAGAAAGACCGGGAGGTGCTGGTTCGTCCGGACAGCAGCAGCTATTACAAAAACGGCTGTACATATGTGCCGGTCCGCTCCTTCGCGGAGCCTCTGGGCTACGACGTGTACTGGGATTCCGGGGAGCAGGCCGCGGTGCTGATTGATTCCCAGGAGATTATTGACCGGATTGACCAGCAGTTTACCATCCTCAACAAGTCCCTGGCCCAGCTTCAGAAGGAACCGGACCCGGAGAAAAATTACAAGACCCAGGTGGACTACACCCTCGCCGTGGACGCACTGGATGAGATTTCCGGCCAGCGGACGCAGGTGGATATCGACCTCACCGGTACCATCCTGACCAGTGCCAGTGCCGTTGAAATGACGCTTCAGGCGGATCTGAGCGACCTGGGCAATGTGATCCTGGGCGATCTGGTGAGAGAGGGAGCGCTCTCGGAACTCAAGGCCGCTGTTGTGGGCAAGGCTTTGGAGAATCTGACGCTGGAGGGGCGGTACGATCTCTCCACCGGTGATCTGTACTTCCGCTGTCCCGCTCTGGCGCAGCTCAATGAACTGACCGGGCTGAACGCCGGCAGCAATGACTGGTATCATCTGACTGTGCCTGCCATGTCTTCCCTGGAGGACCTGAGCGGCGTCTGGGTAGAAACGATGGGTCTTTCCCCGAAGATGCTGCAGCAGCTCCAGTCCGGGGAGATGAACTCTGTGGGCGGCATCATTTACCTTTGCAGCACCCTCTTCAGCGAGACGCCTTCTCAGATTGCGGGCAACGCAGAGGCGGCCGGTCAGGTGCTGGCGCAGCTGTTCGGCGATGCCCAGTTCCAGACCAGCGGCACGACCCGGAAAGTCCATATCGGTACGGAGGAACTGGAAGCGCTGCTGGGACAGAAGGGGCTTCTGGAAGAAATGTTCAAAACGCTGGGCCTGGACCTGACGGTTCGGCAGGACGGCAGTCTGGCTGCTGCCTTGGAACTGGCGTTCCAGGAGGCCTATCTGGACGGGGAGTCCGCATCCATGGAGGGCAATCTGGAGCTTTCCAGCGACAAGGTAGCACTGAAGATGGCGCTGCATCTGGGCGATCTGATCAATTTCCAGTATGATCTGACGGAGACCATCCGGGAGACCACGGATCAGCCCCAGACCGGTCTGCCTGCCGGCAGCACGGTAGTGGAACTAGGTGATTGGGAGGAATTGATGAGCGGGAGTCTGGAGACGCCTGCCCAGCTGACTCCGGCAGCGTAAGAAGATTGTGGGAAGGGGGAGATTCCCCCTTCCCTGAAATCATCAAAAAAGAAATTTTTGTCCAGGCCAGAGAAAACCCAACCGAAGGAAAAACAGCCTGAAGGGTCCCAAACGGGAAACAGGCGCGTTGAATCTTGATCCGGATTAGCTGAGACCGGAGTTTTCCCTAGTATTTTTCCAGGTACATCTGTGCATGTTCCGTTTCACAAGCGCCCCCGTGATTTGCGGGGCATGGAAAAAGGAGGAATCGGTATGAAACGCATTCTTTCCCTGGCACTATCCCTGATTCTGGCATGGTCCCTTTCCATTCCTACGCTGGCGGCGGAGGATCTGAATCCGCCCCTTTGGCAGCAGATGGGCTTTTCGTCCCGGGAGGAGTGTATTACATCCGTCTACGGGGATGAGGACGCCTATGAGGAGGCGGTGCAGGAAGCGCTGGAACGCCAACAGTGGGAGGACAGCAAAGCTGCCGAGATCGCATCCTTTGACCCGGATGCCTACTGGGAGTCCGACGAGTGCCAATATCACTGGTACTATGACTCCAAGGAGGAATTCATGGAGGATTGGTTCCTGGAGACGGAAGAGGAGTTCCGGGACGTGATGTTGGAGGATTGGCTGGATCAGGAGTGGGATGCCTACCGGCAGGCCACGCTGGTGGAACGGACCCGGGCGGAGCTGGGCGCTCCGGCGGGCGAGACCGGCGTGATGCTGGACGGAACGTACATCTCCTTCCCCGGCGGCGCCGTGCCGGAGGTGGTCAACGGAGTAACCATGGTGCCCTGCGGCCCGGTGCTGAAGGCCTTCGGCGGGACCGTCAGCCATACAGGCAGTGAGGTGACATGTACGCTGGACGGCGCGGTTTACCGCCTGCGCAGCGGCAGCGATACCATTGCCGTCACAAATGCCGATGGCACCGCCTCTGAGATTGCCCTGGGTGCTGCCTGCTATGAGAAAAACGGCGCCACTTATCTGGCGCTGCGCCCCTTTGCCGAGGCGATGGGCTGCGATGTGATGTGGGATGCCACCTTCCAGACCGCAGTTCTGCTGCGGCGGGAGGCGGCGATCGCCCAGCTGGATCAGCAGTTCACGGTCATCAACCAGATGTTTGCGGCGATGGAGTACGATGCGTCCAAGAACTACAAGACCGTGGCACGGATGGACGCCAAGCTCACCATGCTGGATTCCATCAACGGAGACAAGCAGTATCCTATGGACGCGGATGTGGAGATGCTGCAAAGCGGCGGTACTGTGAATCTGAAACTCACCATGGACCTCTCTTCCCTGCTGGAGATCCCGGGCACGCTGGACGGGATGGACCCGCTGTCCGCCGCGGCGCTGAAAAACCAGTTGCGGAATGTGAAGCTGGAGATGATCTATGACGCCGAGGGCGGCACCCTGTACCTGAAGATGCCGCTGCTGGCGGAACTCAGTGGTGGGCAGCTGGATTCGGACAGCTGGATCGCCTTTCCTGCGGCAGATTTTGCCCAGATGCCGGTGGGCACCAGCACCACCATGGGAACGATCCTCTACCAGAGCATGCGGCAGCAGGTGGAGCTCATGTCCAGCTTTGGACCCTATTATTTTGAGGGCATGATCACCCCCGCCATGCTGTACCGGGAGCTGTTTGTCAGCGCGGAAGAGGCGGCGGCCTATGTGGGTGACGACTGCTTTGAAGCCAGCGGCGGATACAGCGTCCTCCACTACGACGAGGAGGATTACAACGCTTATTTGGAGTCCCAGTACGGCGAGGGCTCCGCGGAGTACCTCAGCGAATTTGAGCAGCTGGAGATGGAGCTGAAGATCGCTCGCTCCGGCGTAGCCACCTTCCGCATGCTGATGCAGACCAAGGATCACGGAGTGTACTCTCCGGCCATGCTGCTGGACATCAGCGGCAGCCAGAGTCCCGCCCGGGTGGATCTGAGCATGCTGGTGAAGCTGAAAAACCAGTTCAATCTGGAACTGACCTATACCGGCAATACTACGGAGACCAACCAGAAGCCCAACGCCGCCCCGCCGGCGGGAGAGACGGTGGTCAACCCCTATGAGTCCTATGAGACGCCGGAGCCTGCGGCGGCGTGAAAACGCCGCCCGGCTCCGTGCCGGAATTGAAATCTGATAAGGAACGAGACAACCTATGCCGAAGAAAAAACAGCCTGAAGAAACCAAACCGAAAGTCAATAATCCCAATGTGATGGGACTTCACGCGGCGGTGGTGGAACAGCCCATCACCGACACGCTGGAACTCAACTACATGCCCTATGCCATGAGCGTCATCGTTTCCCGGGCCATCCCGGAGATCGACGGGTTCAAACCCTCCCACCGAAAGCTCCTCTACACCATGTACCAGATGGGGCTTTTAACCAAGCCCCGGACAAAGTCTGCCAACATCGTGGGCCAGACCATGAAGCTCAACCCCCACGGCGACGCAGCTATCTATGATACCATGGTGCGCCTCTCCCGGGGCTACGGGGCGCTGCTGACCCCCTTTGTGGATTCCAAGGGCAACTTCGGCAAGTGCTATTCCCGGGACATGTCCTGCGCAGCCCCACGGTACACGGAGGCAAAGCTGGCACCCATCTGCGCGGAGCTGTTCCGGGATATCGACAGCGACACCGTGGACTTTGTGGAGAACTACGACAACACCATGACCGAGCCCACGTTGCTGCCCACCACGTTTCCCAACATCCTGGTCTCCGCCAACAGCGGCATCGCCGTGGGTATGGCCTCCCAGTTTTGCGGATTCAATTTGAAAGAGGTCTGCGAGACCACCATTGCTTATCTGAAAAATCCCGCCTGTGACCTGATGGAAACACTGCTGGCGCCGGACTTCCCTACCGGCGGCGAACTGATCTGTGATCCGGACGCTCTGCGGGAGATCTATGAGACCGGCCGGGGCAGTGTCCGGGTCCGGGCCAAGTACCGCTATGTCAAAGAGGAAAACCTCATCGAGATCTATGAGATCCCCTACTCCACCACCGTGGAGGCGATTCTGGACAAGGTGGCGGAGCTCATCAAGGCCGGCAAGGCTAAGGAGATCGCCGACATGCGAGATGAGACGGACCTGAGCGGTTTGAAACTGGCCATCGACCTCAAACGGGGCGTGGACCCGGACAAGCTCATGACCAAGCTCTATAAGCTCACTCCCCTGGAGGACGCTTTCTCCTGCAACTTCAACGTGCTTATCGCCGGAATGCCCCGGGTGCTGGGGGTGCGGCAGGTCCTGGAGGAGTGGACCGCCTGGCGGACAGAGTCCGTCCGCCGGCGGACCTTCTTCGTCATGAACCAGAAGAAGGACAAGCTCCATCTGCTCAAGGGCCTTAAGCGGATTCTGCTGGACATCGACAAGGCCATCCGCATCATCCGGGAGACGGAGGAGGAATCCGAGGTCATCCCCAATCTGATGATCGGCTTCGGCATCGACCAGCGCCAGGCGGAGTATGTGGCGGAGATCAAGCTGCGCAACATCAACAAGGAATACATCCTCAAACGGGTGCAAGAGACGGAGACCCTTCAGAACGAGATCGCGGACCTGGAGGACATTGTCAGCAATCCCCGCCGGATTCAGAAGATCCTGATCGCGGAGCTGACAGAGGTGGCTAAGAAATACGGCGAGCCCCGCCGGACCTCCATTGTCTACGGCCATGAGATCCAGGTCTATCAGGAGGAGTCCGAGGTGGAGGACTATCCGGTCCACGTGTTCCTCTCCCGGGAGGGATACTGCAAGAAGATCACCCCTGCCTCCCTGCGGATGAGCAGCGAGCAGAAATACAAGGAGGGCGACGGGCTCCTCCAGACCTTTGAGACCACCAACAACGCGGAGATCATGTTCTTCACGGATCACTGCCAGGTCTACAAAACCCGTCTGAGCGAGTTTGAAGACACCAAGGCCAGCGTTCTGGGCGATTATCTGCCTGCAAAGCTGGCCATGGACCCCGGAGAGAACGTGATCTTTGCCGTGCTGCCAGGCGCGGATTACGCGGGGGCGCTGCTGTTCTTCTTTGAAAACGGCAAGGCTGCCCGGGTGGAGATCAAGTCCTACCAGACCTCCTCCAACCGCCGCAAGCTTACCAGCGCCTACTCCGACAAGTCTCCCCTGCGCTGCATCCGCCGCATCGACACGGACTGCGAGCTGGCGGTGTACTCCACAGAACCCCGGGTACTGATCTTCCACACGGCGCTGCTGGCACCCAAGACTACCCGGACCACCCAGGGCGTGGCAGTGATGACGCTCAAGCCCAAGTACCGCCTGGACACCGTCAAGGCCCTGGAGGAGACTGCCATCACCAACCAGAGCCGCTACCGGGTGCGGGCCATTCCGGCTGCGGGTGCTCTGCTGCGGGAGGCAGACTCTGAGGAGCGGCAGATCGGACTGCTGGAATAAGAGGCGCTGCAGGATATGAAAAAGTATTTGAAATCCTATGCCATTGTGGCGCTGGGGTCTGTGATCTTCGCACTGGCCTTTGACTGGTTCTTCGCCCCCAATCAGGTGGCCATGGGCGGGATCACAGGCCTTGCCCAGGTGATTAATGTCCTGGTGCCCTGGCTGAGCGTGGGCGTTTTAGCCTTTGTGCTGAATGTTCCGCTGTTTCTCGCGGGCTGGAAATACATCGGCTTTCATTTGCTGGCCTCCTCCCTGTTTTCCATGTTCGTCAGTTCGGTGGCCATTGATGCCATCGCTGCGGCATACCATTTTCCCACCATGGATCCCATGCTGGCAACGCTGTGCGGCGGCGCACTGATGGGCCTGGGCCTGGGGATCGTGTTCTCCCAGGGTGCCACCACCGGCGGCACGGATGTGGTGGCCCGGCTCTTGAAGCTGCGGATGCCCTGGCTCCCCATGGGGAAGCTGATGCTGGTTCCAGATTTTGTAGTGCTGGCGCTGGCGGCAGTGGTGTTCGGCGGCGTGGAGGCAGCGCTGTACGGTGCAGTAGGGTTGTTCGTGGCTACCCGGGTGATGGATACCGTGCTCTATGGCCTGGATACCTCCAAGGTGGCCTATATCATCTCCGACCGGTGGAAGGCCGTGTCGGACATGCTGTTGGAGGACCTGGACCGGGGTGTCACGCTTTTGCAGGGTGAGGGTGGTTACACCGGCACGGAAAAGCAGGTGCTGCTGGTGGCTTTCAAGCAAAAGGAGATCGTGGAGATCAAGCGGCGGGTCCATGAGATTGATCCCCGCGCGTTCATGATTGTGTGCGATGCCCACGATGTGCTGGGCGAGGGCTTTGGAAATTACCGGAAGGAGGAACTATAACATGACGGATTTTGCAAAAGTGGAACAAAACCTGTCGGCGCTGGGCTATACGGTCAAGACCTTTGCCACCGGCGCGGAGGCGGCGGCCTATCTCAATGGCGCCATCGACGCCACTACGGTGGGGATCGGCGGCTCCATGAGCGTGCAGCAGCTGGGATTATATGACATGCTGGCTACTCACAATGAGGTCCACTGGCACTGGGTGGGCGGCCCCGGGGAGCGGGAGCAGGCAGCCCGGACACAGGTATACCTGACCTCTGCCAACGGCCTTGCGGAGACCGGCGAACTTGTCAACATCGACGGCGCCGGCAACCGGGTGGCTTCTACCCTGTACGGCCATCAGAAGGTTTATTTTCTCATCGGACGGAACAAGCTGGCACCGACCTATGAAGAGGCCCTGTGGCGGGCACGGAACATCGCCGCGCCCAAGAATGCCCAGCGGCTGGAGAAAAAGACACCCTGTGCCGTCAAGGGGGATCGCTGCTACAACTGCAAGAGCCCGGACCGTATCTGCCGGGGACTGGTGGTTCTCTGGGGTCCCATGATGGGCATGGAGGCCGAGGTCATTTTGGTGGACGAGGACCTGGGCATGTGAGCGGCGTCTGCCGGGCGGCTCTGCTGGAGAGAAAAGGAGGTTGCATTTCATGAAGCTGCGGATTCTGACGGTGCTCTGCGCTGTGCTGCTGCTGACGGGATGTGCCTCCTTGCTGGAGCGTACCTATACGTCTGTGGAACCCCACTCCAGCAAATTCTGGGAAAGCGAGGCCGCCGGCACGCTGCGGGCGGAGAATTATCAGGACATCGTCAATGACCTGCTGCTGCTGATCGGGGAGCATACGGAGACGGCTGCGTTACGACTTTATAATTACAGCGATGATCTGACTGTGGCGGAGACGCTGGAGCAGGCCGCGGCGGAGGTCCAGCAGGAGACGCCCATGGGTGCTTATGCAGTGGAGTACATCACCTCTGCCAGCCAGCCCCAGCGGGGATACTACGAGATCAGCCTGCAGATCGGCTACCGCCGTACAGCGGAGCAGATCCAGGCGGTGGTGAACGCCACCAGCACGGAGGCACTGCCCAGCTTGCTGGAGGCAGCGCTGGACGAGGGACGGACGGAGCTGGCGGTCCGCATCGGATACTGGGGAGAGGACAGTCAAACCCGGGTAGAAGAGATCGTGGCGGAGATCCGAAAGCAGCGGGGACTGGAGCAAACCCCGGCCTGGACGGTATCCTACTATCCCGCCGACGGTGAGGTGGGCCTGATTGAATTCATCCTGTCACAACAGGTGCAGCCTGAGACAGAACCGGCGGCGTGAACCGTTTCGTTTCCGGAAATTTTAGAATTTTCTTGAAACCTACTTGACATGTGGAGAATCCTGTGCTATTCTAAATGATGCCGACAAGCTGCCGGTGTGGTGGAATTGGTAGACACAGGGGACTTAAAATCCCCCGGTAGCGATACTGTACCGGTTCGAGTCCGGTCACCGGCACCACAAAAGTAGATATCGCGGAGTAGAGCAGTTGGTAGCTCGTCGGGCTCATAACCCGGAGGTCGCAGGTTCGAGTCCTGTCTCCGCAACCAGACAAAGAACCTTGAAGCCGCAATGGTTTCAAGGTTCTTTTTGTGCTATTTTGGCAGGTGTTTTCCCTTTATTTTTCCCTTTACAGGTTTTTAAGGGAGATTTTCAGGGGGTGCAGCCTCCCAGGCGGTGAGCTGCCCGAGACACCAGGGCGACGGCAAATCCGACAGCGCTGTCGGATTTCCAGCACCCAGGCAAGGGGGTAAATCCGCAAGCGCCTGCGGATTTGAACAGCACCCGGGCATTGGTACAAATCCGCCAACGTGTTCGGATTTGTACGGCACCTAGGCAACCGGCCCAGATCTCCCGGGAACGTGCGCGGCGCTCCTGGATAAAGAAACCACCGTTGTCGGAAAATCCAACAACGGTGGGCCTGCTGGGGATATGGCCCCGGTGTCCGAATCGGACACAAGGGCGGCGGCAGCTCCGGCAGGGGTACCCCCAAAATTTTGCGGGTACCTCCGCCGCCGGTGATCCTTTACGCCACACAAAACCGGCGGGTGGTCGTGGTGTGGGTGAAGCGCTCCGCCACGTCCGGGAGGGCCTTGCGGAGGGCCACCGTGTCAACCCTGGAAGCGGTGACGGCTTTCCAGGTGATCTTATACTCCCCGGCCTGGATGGCCTCACGGTCCCCCATAGCGGCCTTGATGGCGTCTTTCAGGGCTTCCGCCTCCGCCTGGGCCTCGTCAATCAGGGCTTGCAGCTGGCGCAGCTCCCGCGCCTTGGCTTCCAGTTCGTTGATACTCATGGTGTGTTCCTCCTCATATCCTGCGGCGGCTGGTTTGGTGCTCTCCGGATCGTCCCCGGCCTTCACGAAGCAGCCCGCCCGTTTGTGGGACGGGGAGATTTTAGAGAGGTCATCCGGCTCTTTCCCGGTCCGCCTGTCGCAGCTCCCTGTTCCCTTGCTGTGATTATAATATACTATATTTACAGGAATATATCAATTAGCAGAATAGATATATTTACAGGAATATTTCTGTACAGATTTTCTATTTACAGGAATAGAAATGTACGATATAATAAAGCTACAATGGAAGAGGTGCCGATTAAAACGGCAGCCCCCCTCAAAGGAGGAAATGCCCATGGGTGAGGAAACAAAAGTAAGCAAAGCCCAGCAGAAAGCCGTTCACAAATATGTAAAGGCCAATTATGACAGGCTGGATTTGACCATGCCAAAGGGCCAGAAAGACACTATCAAAGCCCACGCAGCGGCCCAGGGCGAGAGCGTGAACGCCTTTATCAATCGGGCTATCATGGAGGCCATGGAGCGGGACAAGACCGCCGGAGCGCCCCAGGAGGGCAAAGCATAAGCCCCAGGCCATGCAGGCCCAGGGCTGGGGTTGACAGCGGCCCCGGAGGGGCCTATAATGAACATAGAAAAGGGCGCTGCGACAAGCGGTTAGCCCGGGATGTGAAGAATCCTAAAGCAAAGCCTTAGAAACCGTCACCGGCCAGGGTGGCGGTTTCTGCTTTTTACGATGATCGTAACCGTAAAGGCTCCGATATGTAACGTAATCCGCATAGCCTCACCCCCTTTCGGGTGGTGTGACCAACCGCCTGCCGTTGTGCAGCGCCGAAACGAGAATACCACAGCCGCCGCCAAAATGCAAGGCGGATTGTCAGGACCGGCCCGCCACCGCGCCCTGGGCAGATCCTCACGCAGCACAGCAAAACCGGCCCTTGTGTCCGATTCGGACACCGGGGCCGGTTCTCTTATGTGCCGGAAACCGTCTTGATAAACGCATCCATACGGGCGGCGCTGGCCTGCCGCATCTGCGTAGTGACATGGGCGTAAATATCCAGGGTAAAGGCCGCTGTGGCGTGTCCCAGCGTCTCCTGCACGGTCTTGATGTCATCCCCTGCCCGGATCGCAGCCACGGCATAGGAGTGCCGCAGATCGTGAAAACGGGCGTCCGGGCGTCCAATGGCGGCGGCAGCCTGCTTGAAGCTGCGGTAAACCGCCGCCTGGGCCAGATGGTGGCCCAGATCATCCGTAAACACCAGGCCGGAGTCCTCCCACAGCTTCCCGGCCCGCAGGCGCTGGGCGGCCTGGGCGGCCCTGTGACGCTTTAGGAGGGCCATGACGGAGGCGGCGGGGGTAATGGTGCGGCTCTTGCCGTTTTTGGTGGAGGTCAGGCGGTATTCTCCACCGCCGCCCCGCAGCCGCTGCAGCTGCTTGTTGATGGTGATGGTGCCTGCCTCGAAGTCCACACAGTCCCACATAAGTCCCATGACTTCCCCCTCGCGCATCCCGGTAAAGAGGGTGACGGTGAAAAGCACTTCCATGCGGCTGCCCTGGATCTCCCGCAGAAACGCCGTAATCTGTTCGTCATCCAGGGGCGTCAGCTCCCGCTTTTCGATGCGGGGCAGCGTGCAGGCTCCCGCCGGGTTGAAGCGGATGTAGCCAATTAAAACGGCTTGCTGCAGGGCTTTATGGAATACGCCGTGAATATTCTTGACAGTCTTGGGGGAAAGGCCCTCCGGGCGGTCCTTTGTGGGCTTGCCCAGGGCATTGTAAAAAGACTGGATCATGTGGGTATTCAGCGATTCCAGCCGCACAGCGCCCAGGGCGGGCTTGATATAGACCCGGATATAGGACTTGTACAGATCCACCGTGCGGGGCTTGACGCCGCCCAGGTAGGTTTCCGCCCAGGCGTCCAGCCATTGCCCCAGGGTCTGCTTGTTGGGGGCCGTATAGGTGCCGTTATCAATGGCGGCGGTGGCAGCTTTGAGTTTCTGGGCAACTTCCTTTTGGGTCTTGCCGGTGATGGAGCGCTGCACCTGCTTGCCGGTGCCGGGGTCCGCTCCCTCCGTGTATCGGGCCTCCCAGTATTCATACTTCTTTCCGTTGCGGGTGACGGTTTTCTTTCGGATCGTGCCCGTTCCCTTTGCAGATCGTCCGGCCATACGGGAAAATCTCCTTTCCTTTTGCGGCCCGATATGCTATCATGAGAGGGCATACAGGGCCTGTATTTGTCATGTGGGGTCTGTCTATGCCGCCCGTCCAGGGGTCCAGCCTGGGCGGGCATTTTTATTTGTTGGTTTCATTGCTCGACGCATCTGATGGTGTACAGTCTTTACGGTACCGTGGAATATCTGTTAAATCAAAAATACGTTCAATGGCCGCTGCACGGCCTTTTTCATTGAGAATATGAAATAAATAGAGTAGCAATTTTTCTGATTTATCTGCTGGAAGAGATGCACCTTTAGTAAAAGAAGTTATTATGGGCGAGATTTCTTCAACCTCTTTGCCTGTAATAGAAGCAGTGGTAATATTTGCAACTAAACCGGGCAGTTGCTCACAAATATCTTCTAGATTGGGAAAGGTGTCTTTTATAGCTTTTTTAACAATAAAACTAGTTTCTTCATCGGCTGATATACTCAACAATAGCCCAAATGCTGATGCTACGTCCGTAGCAAATTTTTCGTTGTATTCCATCCATTGGTAATCATCATATAACTCGTGCGGAAAAATATTAAGGGCCTTCGCAATATTCAAGATTGTATCGTGCGTTGGGCTTATACTCCCGTTTTCATATTTTGAAATAACAGATCTCTTGACGCCTATTTTTTCGGCTAATTCAGCTTGCGTGAGAGAGGCTTTTTTTCTTGCTTCACGTATTCTATCACCTAACATTTCTATCACCATCCTTTGGGTAATTGTATCCTGTAAGGAACAAAATAGCAATGTGGTTTAGAAAAGTTCTTGACAGTGGAATATTACCATGCTAAAATGTTCCTGTCAAGAACAAAATGTGATATTAAGTGATAAGGGGGGTGCTCAGATGCTTGGAGAATACCTGAAAAAGTATCGGATCGAAAATGGCTTGACACAGGCAGATCTTGCGGGTAAATTATCCATTTCGCAAAATGCAATTTCCCAATATGAAAACGGCAAACGCTGTCCGCCAATCTCACGTATTGCCAAAATAGCAAAAGTGCTGGGGTGTTCAGTGGGTGACATTGTGTCCGATTCGGACACATGACTAGAAAGGAGAAATTATGGAAAGAATTGCGGTATCTGTGACGGAGGCAGCGGAGATGCTGGGCATGTGCCCCAAAACCGTCTATCAGCTGACGCGGCGGGCTGATTTCCCTGCGTTCAAGGCGGGAAACCGTACCGTTATTTCCGTGGAGGGCCTGCAGGAGTGGGTCCGGCGGCAGGCCACGGGAGAGGGAGCGGCGGTATGATGGGTATTTGCCGCCGGTTTGACCCCATCACGGCCAGCTGCGCCCCGTGCTGCGCGGTATGCAGCAGGCGGGGCAACTGCCAGGAGGAAACAGAAAAAACCGCCCCGGCGCGGCAGCACCGGAGCGGCAAGGCGGAACAGTATTCGACCCCTGTTTCCGCCTCCTATCTTAACAGAATTTGAGGAGGATTGCAAGCGATGACACTACATAACGAAACCACCGCCGCCCCGGCGGCGGATCTCCAGCGCCCCGCGTATGTCCTGAGTGACGAAGCCTTGCTGAGCCTGTCGGAAACCACCCTATACGGCGAGGGCGACAACAGCCTGTGGTATGTGGAGGACGGGAAGCCCGTGGGCGGTTTTTGGAGCATTGCGGAAGAGGTAGCCCGGGCCACGGCGGCGGACGCTGTACAGATCTCCAGCGGCCAGGGCCGCGCCATACTGGCCATGCGGGCCTTTTACTTCCTGGGCGTCCTGCGAGGCGGGGAGGCTTACCGGCGGTTGGTTGCGCCGGAAGAAGAGTTTGAGAAGCTGATTGACCTGCCCTTTACCGTGTATTCAGAGCTTTTCGCGGAGGACTTGGAGGCTATGCCGCCGGAGTGGATGGCCCGTTTACTGGCCCTCCTGGGGCTTACCGTGCCCTGGGCGGCGGAGGATAAGAAAGGAGGCCCGAAGGCATGAGACAGCAGGACACCGTGCGGGAGGACGCCGCAAAAATGGCGGCAATCGTCCGGGACCGCCTGAGCGGAATTGTCCCGGCTGCATCCATGGAGGTATTCGGCAGCCAGTGCATGGAAACCGGGGATTTTTACGTTAATCTCCGAATCCGTATGTCTGGGTGCTCGATGAAGAAGGAGGGTATCGCATGAAATTTCAGGGCAGAGAGTTTGTAGACGCCGCCCAGATCCCCGGCGTGGTGATGATGAACGGCCAGCCATACGGAGAGACGGGCGGCCATTGGTTCCCCGTGAAAGGCGCTATCCGCTGCGGTACCGGCTTTGTCCCGGTGCTGGACATTCCCATGATGGACGAACAGCCCAGGAGAAAGGCGGCGGGAGCATGAATACACAGCAAATCAGCGAAACTGCCTTTTCCTCTTTACCCGAAAATTCCGTTTCTTATGAGCAAATGCTTCAGGATCTTATGGACCGCCTGGAAACTGCCCCCGAAACTGCCGTGTGTCCGCCGCCGAAAGCTCCTTGCAAGGCTGGGCATTACATGGGATGGCTTGCTTTAAATGCCATTGCTTATGGGTTTAAACGGGGCACAGAGGCGGCGGGGGGTACAACATGAGTGAAGCCCAGGCCAGACGGCTTGCCGCCATGCTGACGGACAAGCAGCGCCGCGATTTTCTGAAACTGGCGCAGATCATCCAGGAGACCGAACACAAAAAGCCCGCCGCCGGTGGGCAGGAATAACACCCAAGGCTTTAGCGTCGCAGCAGTGCGGCGCTAAAACCGTTTTTAGGGCATTTGGAATAGGGTGGAATACGGTGGAGCCTGTTGCACCCAACAGAGAAAAACGCACCGCCAGAGGGGCGGGAACACATGGACAGCCAGGAGGGGCAAGAATGGCAAAACGGAAAAAGACCATCATAGCCGGTCCCATCGTCAAGACTATCATTTACACAGCGCCGGAGCCGCAGGACGGGAAGCGGGCCAGGGCAGAAAAGTCCAAAATGACCTCCGCCGCCCAAAAGGCCATGAACGACAAGACCGCCCGGGGACGGCTGGAAATGCTGCTGGCGGCAAACTTTACCGGGCGGGACCTGTTCGTTACCCTTACATACCGTGACGCAGATCTACCCGACAGCCGGGCGGCGGCGGTGAAGCTGCTGCGGGCCTTTATCAAAGCCCTGCGGCAGCATCGGAAAGCCCGGGGCCAGGACCTCAAATATATATACACCACCGAAGAAAAGCACGGAGAAGCCCGTTTGCACCATCATCTGGTTATCAGCTCCACGGGGGCAGATATAGAGGTTATCCGCAGCCTGTGGCCCTATGCGGACGTGATCGACATGGAGTATATCGGCCAGCGGGATTATGAGACCTGGGCGCTCTACATGACCAAGGAGAGCGTCACAGGGCGGCCCGTGGGGGCGCAGATGTGGACCGGCAGCCGGAATCTGCAAAAGCCTGTGGTGAAGTCCTGCTATGTGCCAAATGACACCATGCTTGCCGTTCCCGTTGGCTGCCACATCATCGAGCGGGAAGAGCGTGTAACGGAGTTTGGAAGCTACTGCTATATCAAGTACCGGCTGCCCAGCCAGAGGCAGGGCGGCGGCCAGATCATAGAGCGCAGCAAGTTGGAAAAAGGCTATGGAGACGCCTTTTTACTTGCTTGTAATCAGATATAACTTTAGGAACAGGACCAGAGAAAAGGCCCGGGACCTCTTGAAAGCAGCTCAACCGCCCGGTAACATGAAAGCACACGGGGCGATTTTCGCGCGAGGCGCACGCGCGAGACGGCCCACACCGGAAAGGAGCGGCTTTCATGACCAAAACAGCCATTGTCCCATGCTTTTCCACGCCCTTGGGCGTGTTTATTTCCTGCCCTACCTGCAAGGCAAAACGGCTCATGCGGCTATACCCGGAGACATCGGGGGCAGGCGTGGCCCTGTTCTGCCGTAGGTGCAAGCGTGAGCTCGTGGTGGATATTCAGCCGGGAACCGGCCCGGACCGTGTGACCCTGCGGGAAATCAACGCCGCAGCAGGTTGACAGGGCCTAACGTTTCGTTATCCCCCCTGCCTGGATGGCGGCGGCACAGCCGGGTCCAGGACCGGGGGCAGAACCTTTTCCGACGGCGGGAGAGGGCGCCGGAGGGGGTAACCGGCAGGCCGCAAGGAATCACGCCCGCAGGACGTGCCCGCAAACGCCGCGCCTGCGTAAGCAGCGTTCAAACCGCGCATAAAACGAGGGCAAATTTCACAGCGGAGCAGACACGGCAGCCGGGACGCTTGGGCGCATGGGCGCTCGCGCCTGCGGGTGCGTGGCTTCCTTGCAGCCCTCCCCCCAGGGCGGGGAAGTTCTGAGCAGTCCACGCAAGACCGCATGCCCCCATTCATGCGTGACTTTTTCCCCACGGGAAAGTTTAAAAACGCCCGCATTGCCCCGCACAATAGGCGGCCAAAAATGGCGATAAATAAACGGCGTTTTTCACGGGAAGCTACGTACGCACGCAGGTGCTTGCGTGGGCGCAGCTGCGTGCGTGGGCGGGTGGTTCCTTGCCCTGCCCCCCAGCCTGGTAAAGTTTTGGGCATGGGTATGCAAGACCGCATGCCCCCTCGAATGCGAAAAAAATTCCCGCATCAGGATTCTACGCTACCGCCGTCCTTGTGTCCGATTCGGACACCGGGGCCATATCCCCAGCAGGCCCCAGAAGCTGCCAGGGAGACCGCAGGGGCATCCGCCGCCGGGCCGGTTCTGTCTGCCCTCCCCCCTGCCAGGAGGCCGCAGCAGGCCCCAGGAGCCACCAGGGAGACCACAGGTGCCTCCGCCGCCGGGCCGGTTCTGCCTGCCCTACCCCCTGCCAGGAGGCCGCAGCAGGCCCCAGGAGCCACCAGGGAGGCCGCAGAGACCTCCGCCGCCGGGCCGGTCTGCCTGTCCTCCCCCCCTGCCAGGAGGCTGCAGCAGGCCCCAGGAGCCACCAGGGAGACCACAGGTGACTCCGCCGCCGGGCCGGTTCTGTCTGCCCTCCCCCCTGCCAGGAGGCCGCAGCAGGCCCCAGGAGCCACCAGGGAGACCACAGGTGCCTCCGCCGCCGGGCCGGTTCTGCCTGCCCTACCCCCTGCCAGGAGGCCGCAGCAGGCCCCAGGAGCCACCAGGGAGGCCGCAGAGACCTCCGCCGCCGGGCCGGTCTGCCTGTCCTCCCCCCCTGCCAGGAGGCTGCAGCAGGCCCCAGGAGCCACCAGGGAGACCACAGGTGACTCCGCCGCCGGGCCGGTTCTGTTTGCCCTATCCCCTGCCAGGAGGCCGCAGCAGGCCCCAGAAGCTGCCAGGGAGACCGCAAAGGCCTCCGCCGCCGGGGCGGTTACTTTCAATGCCAGGAGGGACTATGAGCTATTGGAACAAGTGGTATCAACGTACGACAGATGAACGGATGGGCGCGGTGATCGCGCATAACTTCCTTGGCGGAAACCTCATTACCCTGCAATATGCAAACCCGGATCGTGTAACGGATCTATTTGTAATCCGAAACTGGAAAGCATGGCTTGACCGCGCCAGAATATCAAACGGCGGGAATTTCAAGTTCATTGTGGGGCATGACTACGGGACGCCGGAGGCCCCGGCCATGGCGCACTATGTTTTTATAGACGTTGCTGCAGCAGAGTGCGAACGCATGGCATCAAACTGGGTCTGTGGGCCTGCATCGGTTACACACCTGGATGTGCACACGCTGCATGATGTCCTGTCCGCCCTCTCAAACCGCCCCGTCATGCAGCGCAAAACCTCGCGGCCTCTGTGGGGATCGTCAAGAAAAGTACCGTGTGAAGTTCCGCCCAGCAAAACGGGGTAATGAGGGGCGGGACAGCCCCACAAATTTTCCCCTTATTTTTTCCCTTTAAGCCGTTCCAGACTGAAAATCGAAAAATCCACACAATACCATGAAACGGTTGAAAACAGGGAACAACGGGCGGGACAGAACACACCAGAAAAAGCGGCTAGCCAATTCGAGTCCTGTCTCCGCAACCATAAAACCGCTGATTTCACAAGAAATCAGCGGTTTTCCTTTTTGCAAAAAAACAGTACCCTTGTTTTGTTTCTTCTGCCTCACAAATGGCAAACAATATTGTACAATAACAGTATTGTTCTATTCGGATTGCTTTGTTATGATGTTCTTGTAAGCACTTTCTGATTCTCCCACCTCAAATATTGAAAATTACTTAGTAAGGGGGAAATTATATGCTCAAGTTTTTTTTTACAATAGTATACTTCTTCATTTTTTGTTTTTTGATTGATTTGATTTTTAGGAATACCTTAAGTGTAATCACTGACATATTGGCAGTGATTTGTTGGATAATCGCGCTGATCATAAGTGTCGGAATCGCTGACTATACTGTGGAAAAAATAAAAGAAAACTATGGAAAAAAATAATTTAGAGCAATCCGAAATTCAGTGTAAGCTCCATTTCCGTTGCAAATAGAGCAAGATTTACCCAAGGCGACAGCTGATTTTTCTGCAAGTGCCTTTTTTGAAAGGTCATA
>OOBW01000260.1_pt1 | contig 47435 bp, 43 predicted proteins | sample 1671701 | NCBI WGS metagenome assembly OOBW01 (sample SAMN06348183, study PRJEB24527) | human gut metagenome | biome: human gut; feature: ankylosing spondylitis patient; material: feces | host: Homo sapiens | place: China | collected 2015-10 | reverse complement strand
GGCGTTACTTCGCATGGTCCAACCAGACCCTGTCCCTGTTTGCCTTCCTGGCCATCTCTGTGTGGATGTTTGAGAACGGCAAGGCCAAGTGGGTTTGGATGCCTCTGATCCCCGGTGCCTGGTATGCCTTCATCACGATCACTTACATCATGAACGCTCAGATTGGCTTCAACATCCCCTGGGGCGGTGCTTATGCAATCGGCGTTGTTGCTGCTGTTGCATATGTTGCCATCATCTGCTGGTATGGCAAGAAGCGTTCCAGCCGGCTGTCCGCTACTCACTGAGTAGAGAACACAGCATTCTCCCAGCTGTATGAAAAGCTCCCCGCCATTTGGCGGGGAGCTTTTTGTGCATAGAACGGCCTCGGGTGTGTGTCCGGGTTCGGATGGCGCCGCAGGCAGCACGTGCGCTCCTGCGAAGAACACAAAAAACCAGCCCTCGCCCATCATTGGGCGGGGGCTGGTTTTCTACGTTGGCTGGGAGCTTACGTATCGCTGCACAGCAGACGCAGCGCCTCCAGATAGCCAGAGAGGCCGTGTCCCTTGATCGTCGCCTTACAGGCGGCGCGGATGTAGGAGACATGGCGGAAATCCTCCCGTCGGTCTGGGTCGGAGACGTGGATCTCCACGGTAGGGATGCCCACGGCCTTCACTGCGTCCAGCAGGGCCACGCTGGTATGGGTGTAGGCTGCCGGGTTGATGATAATGCCGTCCACATGGTCAAAATAGGCCTGCTGGATGGCATCCACCAGGGCCCCCTCGTGGTTGGACTGGAAAAACGAGACCTCCACACCCAGCCGGTCCGCTTCGGCCCGGATCATAGCCTGGAGATCGGCATAGGTGTCGCGGCCGTAAATCTCCGGCTGCCGGATGCCCAGCATGTTCATATTGGGACCGTTAATCACCAGAATGTGCACAAAAATCCCTCCAAATCTTGTCTGCTGTGTCTTCCACGGTGCCGGTATTTTCAATCACCACATCCTGGAAGCGCCGGTACAGCGGTTCCCGCTCCGCCCACATGGCGGAAAGATCTGCACCCTGGGAGAGAGGGCGGCCATCGGTGGCCAGCTCTCCAATGGGACGAAGCAGATGATAGATGCGGCCGTTTTGGTGGAGACTGGGGTAGTTTTCCGCTGTCTTGACCACGCCGCCGCCGGTGAGCAGGATCTTGCCGGAGAGGGCACCGGCTTTTGCGGTCTCCTCCCGTTCCAGCGCCCGGAATTCCGCTTCGCCGCCCCGGGCGAAAATGTCCGGAATGGAGCAGCCAGCCCGGGCGGCGATCCGCTCATCCAGGTCGATGGCCTCCCGGCCGGTCTTTTGCGCCAGCAGCTGCCCCACTGTGGTCTTGCCGCAGCCGGGCATGCCGATGAGGACGATGTTCTCGGTCTCCTGTCGCAGCTGAGCAAGGATGCGTTCGTTTTCCCCGTCGGGAATAGCAGTTCCGAAGAAATGCTCCTCTGCCGCCTTGGCCTGGGCCACCAGCATGGGAAGACCGTCGGAGCAGGGGATGCCCAGGGCCTCGGCCTGCTGAAGCAGCGCGGTACGGCGGGGGTTGTAGATGACGTCCAGCACTCCCCGGCAGGTGGGGAATGCCGCCAGGTCCACTGGCGCGGCGCCGTTATGGGGATACATCCCCACCGGCGTGGTATTTACGACGATCTCCGCGTCGGCGTGACGGGAGAGATTTCCGTAGTTGTTCGGGCCGGAGCGGGAGATGACCACTACTTCCCGGGCACCCAGCTGCCGGGCGCAGGCCTGGGCAGTCAGGGAGGCACCTCCGCTACCCAGGATCACGGCCTTCCGCCCTGCAAAGGAGATGCCAGCCCGCTGCGCCATGTAGCAAAAGCCTGCTGCATCGGTGTTGTAGGCATAGAGCTTGCCGTCGGAACGGCGGACAATGGTATTGACGCTGCCGATGGCCCGGGCTGCTGCGTCGATCTCGTCGCAGTAGGGCATCACGTCCCGCTTGTAGGGAATGGTGACGTTGAGACCGCCGATGTCCGTCCGGCGGAGGAAGTTCCCCAGAGCGTCCGGTTCCAGCTCAATGAGCCGGTAATCCGGACACCCCAGGGCCTGATGGATGGGGACGGACCAGCTGTGGCCCAGTTTCCGGCCCAGCAGGCCGTAGCATCTGGCGTCCACCGCTTACACCTCGGCGTAGTTGCCCAGGAACTGGAAGTTCTGGCAGCTGCGCTCCAGCTCCTCCAGCATGGGCAGCACGCCGGGCTCCAGCACGGAGGCCTCCAGCTCCAGGAAGAAGATGAACTCAAAGTTCCGGCCGGTCACGGGGCAGGACTCCAGCTTGGTCATGTTGATGCCCAGGGCCGCCAGTTTGGAGAGAATGTCGTACAGGGCACCGGGCTTGTTATCGCAGGCGATGACCAGACTGATGCGGTTCGCACCGGCGTAGATCACCGGGTCCTTGGCAATGCAGATGAAGCGGGTGTAGTTGTTGTCGCTGTCCTGAATGTCATCCCGGACGGTGTCCAGACCATAGAGCTCTGCGCAGGCGTGGGAGGAGATGGCGGCGGCGTGGCGGTCACCCCGCTCGGAGACCATCTTGGCGGCCACAGCAGTGTTGTCGCAGGGGATGACTCGGACGCCGTTGAGACCCTCCAGGAAGTGGCTGCACTGGCCGATGGCCTGTTCGTGGGAATAGATCTCGGTGATGTCATCCATTTTCACGCCGGGCATGGCCAGCAGCTCATGGCGGATGCACAGCCGGGTGGACCGGACGATGGAGAGGCGGTGGTCCTGCAGCAGCTCGTAGACCGCCCGGACGGAGCCGTTGGAGCTGTTTTCAATGGGCAGCACGCCGAACTTGCAAAGGCCGGACTCCACCGCAGAGACCACAGCCTCGAAGGTCTTGACATAGACGATGTTGCCTCGGGGCAACAGACGGTCGCAGGCCATCTGGGAGTTGGCGCCCTCTACGCCCTGGCAGGCCACAAGGCCCGTCTGGGGGAACACCGCGCTGCCGGCCTCCAGGGAGGCCTTCACCTGGGCCTCCACCCGGGTGGGGGCGCTGATGAGTTCCGCCTGCCGGGAGCGGGCCAGCTCGAAGAGGGTGGAGAAGAGATGGTAGGCGTAGCGTTCCTTCTCGCCGGACTGTTCCGTCACCCGGGCCAAGACCGCCCGCTCCCGCTCCTTGTTGAGGATGGGCAGGTGGTGCTCGTTTTTATAGGCGGCCACTTCCTCCGCCAGGGACATGCGCTCCAGGAACAGCTTCAGGAGTTGGCCGTCAACGGTGTCGATTTTTTCTCGAATTTCAGAAAGTTCCATGATGCTCCTCCAATAAAAGATCTAATAAAACCGCCGCGGTGACAGCTTCAGCCACCGGCACGGCCCGATGGGCGATACAGGGATCATGCCGGCCCCGGATGGTTAGCTCCGTATCCTCCATGGCGGAGAGGGAGACGGTGTGCTGGGGTCGGGAGATGGATGGGGTGGGTTTGATGGCCAGACGCAGCGTCAGGGGCATGCCGTTGGTGATGCCGCCCAGGATGCCGCCAGCGTGGTTGGTGGTTGTGACCACGCGGCCGCCGGAGATGGTGAAGGGATCGTTGTTGGCAGAGCCGCAGGACCGGGCGGCGGCAAAACCGGCGCCGAACTCCACACCCTTGACCGCCGGAATCCCGAAAAGGGCCGCTGCCAGGCGGTTCTCCACGCCGTCGAACATGGGCCCGCCCAGTCCGGCGGGAAGCCCGATGGCGGCGCATTCGATGACACCGCCCAGGGAGTCACCGCCCTGGCGGGCCGCCAGAATGGCGGACTGCATCCGCTCGCCCGCCGCGTCGCTGAGGACGGGGAAGGGCTTTGCGGCCACTGCTTCAAAAAGCTCCGCTGTGGGAAGAAGGGGAAAGGCGTCGTCTGCCTCCGTGCCCACGGAGGCCAGATGCGCCCCCACAAAAATCCCCCGGCGGGCCAGGATCTGCTTGGCGATGCCGCCGGCGATGCAGAGGGGAGCCGTCAGGCGGCCGGAGAAGTGACCGCCGCCCCGCATGTCCGCTTGGCCCTGCCACTTGACAAAAGCGGTGTAATCCGCGTGGCCGGGCCGGGGCTTGTCCCGGAGCTCGGTGTAGTCCGAGGAGTGCTGGTCACTGTTTTGAATCACGGCGCACAGCGGCGCACCGCAGGTGACGCCGTTTTCCAATCCGGAGAGGAAGGTGGGGCAGTCCGTCTCCTTCCGGAGGGTGGAGAGGGCGTTTTTGCCGGGCCGGCGTCGGTCCAGAAAGGCCTGGAGAGCATCCAGGTCCACCGCCTCGCCGGCAGGCAGGCCGTCCATCACCACGCCGATGGCCGCCCCGTGGGACTGGCCGAAGACGCTGATCTTCAAGAGATGTCCGAACTCAGAGGACATGAATGTCACCTCCCAATCGCTGATATTCCTCCCAGAAAGTGGGATAGGACTTGTCCACGGCCTCAGCGCCCAGAATGGTGACGGGGGCCGTGCAGGCCGTGGCGGCAATGGCCGCCGCCATAACGATCCGGTGGTCGCCCGCTCCGTCCACCGTGCCGCCGGTGAGAGAATCACCGGTGACGGTGAGACTGTCGGGGCCCTCCTGGCAGCGGCAGCCCAGGGCCGTCAGCATGGCGCAGACCGTGGAGAGCCGGTCGCTCTCCTTCATCCGCAGCCGGGCGGCGTTCACGAACCGGGTGGTGCCGGAGCGGACCGCTGCCATCACCGCCAGAGGGGGCAGCAAGTCCGGGATACCGGACACGTCGATGTCCAGATCGCCGGGGTGGGTCAGCCGCAGAAAGTGGGGCACCACAGCCATGTCTCCCTGAACAGAAAACGCATTCAGCCCCTCCGGTTCCACATGGGAGCCCAGAGCGATGGCCGCATACCAGAAGCCCGCCTGGGACCAGTCGGCCTCCACTGTTCGGTCAAAGGAGCGGTAGGGGTGGGGGGAGATTTGAAACACACCGCCGCACTTGGGTTCCGGTACCGCGATCCCCGCGCTTGCCAGCGCGTCCAGGGTCATCCGAATGTAGTCCCAGCTCTCCACCGGGGTGGTGGGGATGATCTGGCTGGGGCCCTCCAGCATCGGCAGGGCAAAGAGGAGCCCTGTGAAAAACTGGCTGGAGATATTGCCGGGGAGATGGTATTCCCCCGGTGTCAAGGTGCCTTGTACGGTGAGGGTGCCGTCTTTTTGTTCATAGGAGATTCCCTTCTCCCGGAACAGGTCGAAGTAGGGTCCCTGGGGCCGCTCCATCAGCCGTCCATGGCCGGTAAAGATGCCGCCTCCCGCCACCGCCAGGGCAATGGGGAGGAAAAAGCGCAGGGTGGAGCCGGATTCGCCGCAGTCCAGATGGGGCAGCAATGTCCGGGCCTGGCGGGGAAGACCGCCGATGCCGGTGATCTCCAAGGTGCCGGGGGCAGTCTGTTTCCAGCTGCCCCCCAGGGCGGTGAGGCACCGGAGGGTGGCCTCCACATCCTGAGAAAACGCAATGTTTTTCACCGTGCTGGTGCCGGCGGCCAGAACGGCGGCGATCAGCAGGCGGTGGGTCTGGGACTTGCTGGGGGGCGGTGTCACAGTACCGGAGAGGAGGTGGGGGGTGATCTGAATGTCCATTTATGCCTCCAGTCCCGCCCGGATGACGGGCAGCAGTTCCGATACCGGCAGTTTGCGGAGTTTACACTCGCCGATGCGCCGGGGGATCACCAGCGTGATGGTGTCGCCCGCCCGCTTCTTGTCGGAGAGGGCCGCCTGGGCCAGGGCCTCGGCGGTATAGTCCGTGCCGGTGGGGAGGCCGTTTTTTGTGAGGCAATCGGCGATCCGGGCCGCAATGGGCTGCTCCGTCCAACCCAGGGCCTCTGCTGCCCGGGTGATAATGGCCAGGCCCGCCGCCACGGCATGGCCGTGGGGGATGGCATAGCCGCTGCACTTTTCAATGGCGTGGCCCACAGTGTGGCCCAGGTTCAGCAGGCGCCGCTCATTTTGCTCCTTTTCGTCCCGCTCCACCACACCGGCCTTGTAGGCAACGCACCGGGCGATGACCTCTGCCGGGGCGGCGGAGAGGGTGCCGTCCTCAAAGAGGGCAAAGAGAGACTCGTCGCACAGGACCCCGGTTTTGATGGCCTCGGCGGCGCCGTCGGCAAAGACGTCCGGCGGGAGGGTCCCCAGACAATCGGTGTCGCACAGCACGGCGGCGGGCTGCAAAAAGGCCCCGGCCAGGTTTTTCCCGGCGGCAAGGTCGATGGCGGTTTTCCCGCCCACGGAGGAGTCTACAGCGGAGAGCAGCGTGGTAGGCAGCTGCACACAGCGGATGCCCCGGAGGTACACGGCGGCGGCAAAGCCCGCCATATCTCCGGCCACACCGCCGCCCAGAGCCACCACGCAGTCGGAGCGGGTCAGATGCTCCCGGGCCAGAAACTCCAGAATCTCAGAGAGGGTGGTAAGATTCTTGTGGGTCTCGCCTGCGGGGAACTGGTAAGAACAGACGGAAAACCCGGCGGCAGTGAGGCTGGCGGTGACGGTGGGGGCGTAGAGGGGGCCCACGGTGCTGTCGGCGATGACTGCCATCCGGCAGGGGCTCAGCACTTCCCGCAGCCGCTGGCCGCAGCTTGTCAGTAGGCCGGGACCAATGGAGACGGTGTAGCCGGGGACGGTGCGGACAGGAATGGTTTGAATGGAGTCGGACATGGGAAAAACTCCTTTTATATATAATGTGTGGGTAAGGATGCGCGGCGGTCAGTTGCCGCCGGCGGTGGCCTTGAGCTCCCGGCCCTCTTTCAAAAGGGCCCGCAGCCGTTGAGCATCCCGGGCCTTCAGAGCGTCCAGGTACTCAGTGAGGTGGCCTACCAGCACTTCCAGCTCGCTTGTGAGGTAATCGGCGTCGTCCAGAAACAGCTCCGTCCACATGTCCTCGTCCAGCCGTGCCACACGGGTCATATCCTGAAAGCTGCCGGCGGAGAAGCCCCGGCGCTTCTGGGCCTCCGGCGACTTGACGTAGGCGCTGGAGGTGATGTGGGCCAGCTGGGAGGTGAAGGCGATGATGCGGTCATGTTCTTCCGGCGTGGAGAAGGTGAGGCCTGCAAAGCCAATGTCCAGGAAGAAGGCTTTCAGCGTCTCCAGCAGCTGCATGTCCGTGCGGGCATCGGGGGTGAGGATCATGGAGGCGCCCACATACAAATCATCGGTGGCGGCGGTGAAGCCGCCCCGTTCCCGGCCTGCCATGGGGTGGCCGCCGATGTAGGCAAAGCCGTATTCCTCAGCGATGGGGGTGATGGTTTCCACCACCGTGCGCTTGACGCCGCACAGGTCCACCAGAATGGCGTGCTTGACGATGTGGGGAGCATTCTGCCGCACCCACTCCACGGCGGCGCCGGGCCGGATGGCCACCAGCACCAGGTCACATTCCGGCAGATTCTCTGCCGTCAGGGGGGCGTCCATGGCGCCGCACATCCGGGCCATGGTCATGGTCTCAGCGTTCAGGTCCACGCCGTAGACGGTGTGGGCGGTACGGTTTTTGATGCTCTTGGCCATGGACCCGCCAATGAGGCCCAGACCGACGATACCGACGATCATCTTACGCCTCCAGTTCCTTGACAGCGGCGTGGAGCTTCAAAAGCTTCTTGGCCAGGGCGTCGAATACCTCGGGCTTGAGGGACTGGGGACCGTCGCACAATGCGTGGGCGGGGTCGTTGTGGACCTCGATCTGGAGACCGTCGCAGCCGGTGGCCACGGCGCCCATGGCCAGAGGCTCCACCAGCCAGCTCTTGCCGGTGGCGTGGCTGGGGTCAATGATGATGGGCAGATGGGTCAGCTTGCGCAGGACCGGAATGGCCGCAAGATCCAAAGTGTTGCGGGTGTAGGACTCGAAGGTGCGGATGCCCCGCTCGCAGAGGATGACGTTCTCGTTGCCGCCGGCCATGACGTACTCGGCGCTCATGAGCCACTCCTCATAGGTGGCGGACATGCCCCGCTTGATCATGACGGGCTTGTCCTGATGGCCCACGGCTTTCAAAAGGTCGAAGTTCTGCATGTTCCGGGCGCCGATCTGAATCACATCCACGTCCTTGAAGAGGGGCAGCTGGCTCAGGTCCATCAGCTCCGTGACGATGGGGAGGCCTGTCTCCTGCTTGGCCACCTTCAAATACTCCAGGCCCGTGGCGCCCAGGCCCTGGAAGGAGTAGGGAGAGGTGCGGGGCTTGAAGGCACCGCCCCGGAGCATGGTGGCGCCGCTGGCCTTGACGGCCTTGGCGATGGCCACCACCTGCTCTTCACTCTCCACGGAGCAGGGGCCTGCCATGAGGGTCAGGTTGCCGCCGCCGATCTGGGTGTTGCCCACCTTCACCACGGTGTCTTCGGGGTGGAACTTGCGGTTGGCATTCTTGTAGGGCTCCTGGACCCGCTTGACGTCCTCCACGATGTCCAGCGCGGCGATCAGGTCAATGTCCAGCTTGGAAGTGTCGCCCACCAGGCCCAGGATGGTGTGGGCCTCACCGATGCTGGTGTGGATGATGATGCCTTTTTCCTGAAGCCAGGAGATAAGGCTTTCCAGCTGGTCCCGGTTGGGGTTTTGTTTGAGAATGACGATCATGATAGTTCCTCCTCCGTTTGATAAAAAAAGACCCGCAGCCGGTCAGGCTGCGGGTCGTCCTGTACAGGTCCTTTGACCATGTTTCCATCAGGCGCGCACGCTTTCAGCCAAACCGAAATAAGCCTTACCCATAAAGTAGGTAAAGCTAAAGTAACGGTATTCAGCTGCGCGTGCGATACCAGTCATGGTCCAGTTCCTTTCAAACTCTTTAGATGCTTAAAGCATAGCACTTTACCGTGCAAATGGAAAGTGACAATTCTTCCAAACAATCCCGGTAAAAAACGGATTGCCTTCGGCGAAAACTACCGAATCAGGCCGCAGCACCGGCCAGCTGCGGGCGGCAGCCCGCCATCAGGAGACTGGTGGCTTCCAGAATATACTGGACATCCATCCGCTGATCTGCGGCGGCCTGCTGATAGTACATGTGAAGCTGGGCGATGGCACCGGCCACATCCTCCCGGAACTGCTTACGCCGCAGGGTGCGCTGCTCCAGATAGGCCTCCAGATAGGTCCGAAGATCCGTCTCATACTGATGATGCTCCAGGAGCGTATCGGGGTAGTGTTCGTTGTGGGGGAAGGTGAACGCGTCCGCCAGGTAGTGGGTGAGCTTTCCCAGGGTGTAATACTGCCACATGGTCCAGTGCTTGCGGCGCTGGAGACGGCGGATCTGACGCTGGATGTAATACTGGGAGTTGGAGTAGTTATGTCCCCGGAACTTGTAGGCCCGCAAGGAACCTTTAAGGTAGGTCAGGGGGTTGCAGTCCGGCTGAAAGGAGCCGAACAAAAACGCGAGTTCAAACCGTTTGGAGGAAAATCCGTTTTCGCTTCGCAGCAGTGTGGATGCCAGCAATTTATGACTACGCTTTTGCAAGGTGCACCTCCATAAGTCTGTATTCGAGAACGCCTACAGTATAGCAGTGTCATTGTGGAAAGGCAAGCAAAAAATCATGAAGAAGATGTGAATTCCGGCGTAAAAAATGTCATTAACTGCTCAAATGTGGAAAAGACGTTGCGGCGGTGAAAAAACTGCGCTACAATAAACAACCATGAGACACTGAAGAATCAGGAGGAATTGCGACATGACAAACCTGACCCCAACCCGCCAGGGGCGCTGCGCCGGGATACAGGATTGGCGGGCACAATACCGGGCGCTTCAGATGACCGGTGAAGAGGCGGCCGCCCAGATCCGGGACGGTGACGTGCTGGTCTTTTCACCGCTGACCAACTGGCCCCGTGAGGTGGATGCGGCGCTGGCCGCAAAGCTCAAGGCGGAGGGCGGACATGTGGAGATCGACAGCCACTTCGCTCCCAAGGGAAGCTGCCTGCTGGCGCCGGATTGCGCGGAACACGTATCTTATCACTCCGACTTTTTCGGAGAGGAACGGGCCTGGGTGGGCCAGGGGAACATCCACTTTGCCCCGGTGAACCTGGGCCAGACGCCTGCCTGGCTGGCGGCCCGCCATCCCCGGGTGACGGTTCTGACCTGCTCCCCGCCGGATGAGGACGGCTGGATGAGCCGCTCCATCTGGGGCACACTGCTGGACCGGCGGGTTCTGGAGCAGTGCGAGCTGGTACTGGTGGAGATCCACCCGGAGCTGCCCTCCTTTGCAAGCGACGGGGAAAACCATACCCGTCTCCATGTCTCGGAGGTGGACGGCATCATCGAGACCAGCGGCCCGCTGGTGGAGTCCTTCTCCGCCGCCGGGGATGAGACGGACCGGAAGATCGCCGGCTACATCGCGGACATGGTCCACGACGGAGACTGCCTGCAGTTCGGATTGGGCGGCCTTGCCAACGCCATCGGAGAGAATTTGGCCTACGCAGGAAAGCGGGATCTAGGTATCCAGACGGAGGTGCTGACCTCCTGCGTGATGGAACTGATGAAAAAGGGTGTGGTGAACAACAGCCGCAAGACGACCTGCACCGGCCGCACGGCCTGTGCCCAGTTTGTGGGAGATCGGGAGCTGTGGGCTTTCGGCCATAACAACCCGGATTTCTGCCAGAAGGAGATCTGCTGGATCAACGATCCCCGCAACATCGCCAAAAACGACCATGTGGTCTCCATCAACAACGCCATGGAGGTGGATCTCACCGGTCAGGTCAACAGCGAGACCATCGGCCCCCGGCAGTACTCTGGTACCGGCGGTCAGCTGGAGTGGGTCATCGGCTCCCAGTGGTCCAAGGACGGGCGGAGCATCATTGCTCTGCGCTCCTGCTACCGGGACAAGGCAGGCCAGCTCCACTCCAAGATCCTGCCTCAGCTGACACCCGGCGGCGTGGTCACCACACCGCGGACCTGGGTACAGTATGTGGTCACGGAATACGGCGTGGCAGACCTGAAGTACAAGAGCACGCTGGAGCGTGCCAAGGCCCTCATTGAGATCGCACACCCGGATTTCCGGGCGGAGCTGCGGCGGAATCTTCCGTTTTAAATGGTAAAAGAGACAAGGTCCCTCCCCGTTCGGGGGAGGGACCTTGTCTGTATTTACAAAAGTGATTTTGTGCGTACGGTTTGCTTTGACAATGGAGGGGGACGACCGTACAATGTGGGTTAAGACTTCGTGAAAAAGGTGGCGAATGTATTTTGAAAATTCTGATTCAGGTGGGCATTTTGTTCGGCCTGACCTGGGTGAGCGAGTGCATAGAGGAGGCGCTTCCCTTTGTGTTTCCCGCCAGTGTCATCAGCCTGCTTCTGTTGCTGTTGCTGCTGCTGACGCGGGTGATCCGGGTGGACCACATCCGGGAGAAGTCGGATTTCCTGCTGGGAAATCTGGGTTTTTTCTTCGTACCGGCAGCCGGCAGCATCATCAACTACGCTGACGTGATCTTTCAGCACGCGGGAGCGTTTTTTACTATCTGCGTGGTGTCTACCGTACTGACCTACGGCGCTACCGCGGCGGCGGTCCAGCTGACCCGGAAGCTGCTGCAAAGAAGAAAGGAGGCCGTGTAATGAGCGAGCTGTATGCATCTCCGTCCTTCGGTATCGCCCTGACGGTGCTGGTGTACTGGGTGGGCGTGAAGGTCCAGAAAAAGACGGGCCTTGTAATTTGCAACAATATGATTATTGCCGTGGGGCTGCTGATCGCCATTCTGGCGGTGTTTCACATCCCCTATGACGACTACAACCAGGGCGGCAGCATCATCAACATGTTCCTGGGACCGGCCACCGCGTGCTTGGCGGTGTCCATCTATTCCAAGATCGACCTTTTGAAAAAGAACTGGCTGCCGGTGCTGGTGGGCTGCCTGGTGGGTGTTGTGACCTCCGTGGGAAGCGTCCTGATCATGTGCCGTCTGTTCGGGCTGGATCGGGACATGACCGTCTCTCTGTTGCCCAAGTCCGTCACCACCCCCATCGCCGTGGCAGTGTCCGAGGGCCAGAACGGTATGGTGGCCATTACGGTGGCGGCGGTGATCATCACCGGGATTCTGGGCAATCTCATTGCCCCCTTCCTGGTCAAGCTCTTCCGCATCCGGGACCCGCTGGCGGTGGGCCTGGGCATTGGCGCGTGCAGCCATGCTGTGGGTACGGCCAAGGCACTGGAAATGGGCGAGACCCAGGGTGCCATGAGCGGACTTGCCATCGGCTTGTGCGGCATTCTGACCTCCGTGGCGGCGCTGTTCTTCAACTATCTGGTTTAAAGGAAAGCAGAACCCCCGCCGGAACCACTGGCTCCGGCGGGGTGACATTTCGAAAAGAAACCGGGCGGCTGGAATTTCCAGCCGCCCGGTTCTTATGTATTGGAACGGGATTCGCTGCGAATTGTACAGGTGCACTGACTACCTTACACGGAGAAGAGCAGGTCGGAGTACACCGGGAAGGGCCAGTACTTGGAATCGGTCAGGGTCTCCAGCTGATCAGCGGTCTCCCGGGCTTCTGCCATGTCGGGGATGATGGTCTGGTGGCAGTAGTCCATGGCCTTCTTGCTGTCGGCGGGCATCTTCTCCAGGTCCTGCTCCATCTTGTCGCAGGCGGAGAGCAGCGCGTCGGTGAGTTTGCCGATTTCCTTGGCGGAGGAGGTCTCATACTTGCAGGGAACGCCCAGGCCCTCCTTGCTGGCGGCCCGCTGGCACAGATCGGAGGCGTAGCGGGAAACGGCAGGCAGGATCTGATGACGGATCATATCCACCATGGTCTTGGCCTCGATGGAGATGACGGCGGAGTAGTTTTCAATGTGGATCTCGGCACGGGCCTCGATCTCCTCCTTGGTGTAGATGCCGTGCTTGATGAACAGGTCCATGTTCTTCTTGGCAGTGTACATGGGCAGGGCATCCGCCGTGGAGGCCAAGTTGGAAAGGCCACGCTTTTCAGCCTCGGCAATCCAGGCGTCATCATAGCCGTTGCCGTTGAAGATGATCCGCTGATGCTCGGTAAGGGTCTTTCTGATGAGCTTCTGCAGATCGGACTGGAAGTCCTTGGAGGTCTCCAGCTCGTCGGCAAACTGCTTGAGCTCCTCGGCCATGATGGTGTTCAGAGCGATGTTGGGGCCGGAGATGGACTGGGAGGAACCCAGCATCCGGAACTCGAACTTGTTGCCGGTGAAGGCCATGGGAGAGGTGCGGTTGCGGTCGGTGTTGTCCTGAGGGATGGCGGGCAGCACATCCACGCCGACCTCCAGCGTCCGCTTGCCGGAGTCCTTGTGCTCCGTGCCCTTGATGATGGAATCCACTACGCCGCCCAGCTCGTCGCCAAGGAAGATGGACAGCACGGCGGGAGGAGCCTCCTGAGCGCCCAGACGGTGGTCATTGCCGGGGAAGGCCACGGTGGCCCGCAGGAAGTCCTGATAGTCATCCACGCCCTTGATAAAGGCGGCCAGGAACAGCAGGAACTGGGCGTTCTGGCTGGGCGTGGAGCCGGGCTTGAAGAGGTTCTTGCCGCTGTCGGTGGACAGGGACCAGTTGTCGTGCTTGCCGGAGCCGTTGACGCCGGCAAAGGGCTTTTCATGCAGCAGGCACACCAGACCGTGGCGGTCGGCCACCTTCTTCATGACCTCCATGGCCAGCTGGTTCTGGTCGCAGGCGGTGTTGGCGTCGGAGTAAATGGGGGCCATCTCATGCTGAGAGGGTGCCACCTCGTTGTGCTTGGTCTTGCTGAGAACGCCCAGGGCCCAGAGCGTCTCGTCCAGGTCCTTCATGTACGCGGCGACCCGGGGCTTGATGGCGCCGAAGTAGTGATCCTCCAGCTCCTGGCCCTTGGGAGGCTTGGCGCCGAACAGCGTCCGGCCGCAGAAACGCAGGTCTTCCCGCTGCTTGTAGAGCTCCTTATCCACCAGGAAATACTCCTGCTCGGGACCCACCTGGGCAGTGACACGCTTGGTCTCTGTGTCGCCGAAGAGCCGCAGAATCCGGATGGCCTGACGGCTTACCTCATCCATGGACCGCAGCAGGGGAGTCTTCTTGTCCAGCGCTTCGCCGGAGTAAGAGCAGAAGACGGTGGGGATGCACAAAGAGCCCTCTTTGATAAAGGCGAAGGAGGTGGGGTCCCAGGCGGTGTAGCCCCGGGCCTCAAAGGTGGCGCGCAGGCCGCCGGAGGGGAAGGAGGAGGCGTCGGGCTCGCCCCGGACCAGCTCCTTGCCGGAGAACTCCATGATGATCTTGCCGCCGCCCACAGGGGAGATGAAGCTGTCATGCTTCTCGGCGGTAACGCCGGTCATGGGCTGGAACCAATGGGTGTAGTGGGTGGCTCCCTTCTCCACGGCCCACTGCTTCATGGCCTCGGCGATCTCATTGGCGGTGCCGATGTCCAGAGAGGTGCCGTCGGTGATGCAGCGTTTCCAGGCGCTATAAGAGGCGGTGGAAAGCCGCTCTTTCATGGTCTCCTCGTTAAAGACCAGACTGCCGAACAGTTCAGGAAGTTTCATGGTGGCGCTCATACTGGTTCCTCCTTCGATTTTCTCTCAAATATATGACTAAGGTTATCCTATCATAAAACAATGGAAAGACAATAGGTAATACTTCTAATTTTCCGCGGGATTACCGGCCGCTCTCACCGTAGTTTGCCAGACACCGGGCCGAGGGATCGTCTACGTTGCAGCCCTCCCAGGCTTTGTTGGGCATCCAGAAGTCCTGGATCATCCGGGCCTGACCGGGATAGTACTTTTCAAAAATCTCCCGGTAGAGCAGGCTCTCCTTGGTGAAGGGCGTGCAGTAATCGTACTTTTTGCGCAGCCGCTCGAACTCATCGTCGGTGTATTTCTCCTCAGCGTAGGCCTTCAGGTCGTCCACCATGGAGTGGCCCACGGCATCGGAGAAGGCGGCCTTCTGGCGCCAGAGGATATCGTCCGGCAGCAGATGGTCCTTTTCAAAGGCGTGGCGCAGCAGGTATTTGCCCATGTTGTAGGTGTTGAGCTTGAGCTTGGGGTCCACGCTCATGACGTAGCGGACAAAGTCCAGATCGCCAAAGGGGACCCGGGCCTCCAGAGAGTTGACGGAGATGCACCGGTCTGCCCGGAGCACGTCGTACATGTAAAGCTCATCCACCCGCTTTTTGGACTCCATCTGGAAGGCCTGGGCGCTGGGGGCGTAGTCGGTGTACTTGTAGCCGAAGAGCTCGTCGGAGATCTCGCCGGTCAGCAGCACCCGGATGTCGGTCTGCTCGTGGATGGCCTTGCAGCAAAGGTACATGCCCATGCTGGCCCGGATGGTGGTGATGTCCCAAGTGCCCAGCATGGCGATGACCTCTTCCAGGGAGTCCAGCACCTGCTGACGGGTCATGTAGACCTCCGTGTGGTCGGCGCCGATGTAGTCGGCCACCTCCCGGGCGTACTTGAGGTCGATGGCGTCGGTGTCCATGCCGATGGCGAATGTGCGGATTTTCTTGCCCAGTATCACGGAGCTGATGGCGCATACCAGAGAGGAGTCCAGGCCGCCGGAGAGCAGGAAGCCCAGCGGGGCATCCGCGTCCAGGCGCTTATCCACGCCGGCGATCAGCTTAGTGCGGATGTTTTTGCACACCGTTTCCAGATCGTCGGTGGAGTAGGACTTGACGGTGGTGAGGTCCGCATAGCGGACGAACTTGCCGAAGGCGTAATAGTGGCCCGGCGGGAAGGGGAAGACCTCCTTACAGAGGCCCACCAGGTTTTTGGCCTCGCTGGCAAAGACGATGGCACCGTCGCTGTCGTAGCCATAGAACAGGGGACGGATGCCGATGGGGTCCCGGGCGGCGATCAAAGAGTCGCTCATGGAGTCGTAGATAATCATGGCGAACTCCGCATCCAGCCGGGAGAACATGGCGAGGCCGTATTCCCGGAACAGGGGCAGCAGAATCTCGCAGTCGCTGCCGCTGTGGAATTCGTACTTCTCACTGAGCTTGCGCTTGATGGCGCGGAAACCGTAGATCTCGCCGTTGCAGACCACAAAGTCGTCGCCCAGCTGGAAGGGCTGCATGCCTGCCTCCGTCAGGCCCATGATGGCTAGCCGGTGGAAGCACAGATACCCGCTGGGGGTCTCGATGATGCGGGACATGTCAGGGCCCCGGGAGAGGGTGCGGTCAAAGTACTCCCCGATTGCTTCCTTGGGCAAAGTTTTTTTGGAAAATCCCATAATTGCACACATGAAAAAAGCACCTCCGGATAAAAAACGCAGCTACATCCTAAAAAATTTTAGGACGAATAGCTGCAATCCGCGGTGCCACCTAATTTGCCCCCGTGAAGGGACCACTTTTCAAGGCTCCAACAAGCCCGTGTGATGTAACGATCACAACTCGTCGCACTTACTGGCGGTTGCCCGCGTTCAGATTGCAGCTACGGAGTGTTCTTCCCACAGATTCTTTGTACGGGGTTTCCACTGCCCCCCGCTCACTGAGACGGAACGTCTGCGGTACTTTTCTCCATCAACGCCGTTGCCGATGGTTTAGTTTTAATGGTTGGAGTTTACCACTGGATGCGGAGCGCTGTCAATATCAGAATTTACAAAAACTGGTGCCCGCAGATGTGAAAATTTTTCGGGAGCGATGGAAAAGCGGGGCGGTTTCCATGGCGCGAAAGGGCCCCGCAGGCGGTAAAAAGCCGTCTGCGGGGCTGAGCAAATCGAAGATTACAGGTTGATTTCCGGCTTTTCCGTGCTGGCGTCCGCCAACAGGGGACGGACCTGGGCCAGAAATGCGTCCACCTGCTCCGGGCAGCGACCGATATAAGCGGAGGGAGTGAGGACTGCTTCCATCTCCGCCTCCGTCATGCCGAAGGCGGGTTCGGCGGCCAGCCGGGCCAGGAGATCACACTTCTTGCCCTCCTTCATCTGAGCGGTAGCGGCCATGGAGTTGGTGCGGATGATCTCGTGGAGCTCCTGACGGTTGCCGCCCCGCTTGACGGCCTCCATCATCAGGTTTTCTGTGGCGATGAAGGGCAGGTACTCCCGCACGGTGGCGTCCACCACCTTCTCATTGACGTGGAGCCCGTCGGTGACGTTCTGGGCCAGGCGCAAAATGGCGTCGGCGCACAGGAATCCTTCCGGCATGGAGATGCGGCGGTTGGCGGAGTCGTCCAGCGTCCGCTCCAGCCACTGCACGCTGGCGGTCATGGGGGCGTTCATGGCGTCGGCCATCAGATACCGGGACAGGGAGCAGATCCGCTCGGAGCGCATGGGGTTGCGCTTGTAGGCCATGGCGCTGGAGCCGATCTGGTTTTTCTCAAAGGGCTCTTCCACCTGCCGGTCGTGCTGCAGAAGGCGGATGTCGTTTGCCATGCGGTAGCAGCTCTGAGCGATGGAGGACAGGCAGTTCAGAATCCGGCTGTCCACCTTCCGGGGATAGGTCTGGCCGCAGACAGCAAAGCAGGTGTCAAAGCCGAACTCGGCACTGATCTGGCGGTTCATCTCGTCGATTTTGGCGCCGTCGCCCTCAAAGAGGTCCATGAAGCTGGCCTCGGTGCCCGTGGTGCCCCGGCAGCCCAGAAATTTCATGTGGGAGAGAACGAAGTCCAGTTCCTCCAGGTCGGCCATCAAATCCTGCATCCAGAGGGTGGCCCGCTTGCCCACCGTCACCAGCTGGGCGGGCTGGTAGTGGGTATAGCCCAGAGTGGGGGTGGCCTTGTACTTCTCGGCAAATGCGCTCAGGTTGCCCAGCACCGCCAGCAGCTCACCCCGGAGGTACTGAAGTCCCTCCCGATAGATCACCAGATCCGCATTGTCGGTGACATAGCAGCTGGTGGCACCCAAATGGATGATGCCGGCGGCGGAGGGAGCGGCCTTGCCATAGGTGTAGACGTGGGCCATCACGTCGTGACGCACTTCCTTCTCCCGCTGGGCGGCGGTCTCATAGTCGATGTCGGTGATATGGGCTTCCAGCTCGGCAACCTGCTCTTCCGTGACGGGGAGCCCTAAGTTGTGCTCCGCCCGGGCCAGAGCCACCCACAGCCGCCGCCAGGTCTGGATGCGCTTGTCGGCGGAGAACAGGTGCAGCATGAAGTCGGAGGCGTACCGGGACGCCAAGGGAGATTCGTAGCGGTCTTTGGACATGGTAAAGGTCCACCTTTCTTCGATTCAAAAGTAAGGAGGCACCCCAATGGGTGCCTCCAGAGAGTACAGTCGTTTTCGCCGGAGGCGAAGCGATTTATGATAGGGAGATCGAGGGAAAAGCGGCGATCGCAATACCGCAGCGGTGCGAGCAGGCTCCCCCTCGAAGGATTACCGGATGATAATGGAATCCCGCTCGGGACCTACGGAGACATAGGTGATGTGGCAGCCGATTTCCCGCTCCACGTACTCCACGTACTCCTGGGCCTCCTTGGGCAGATCCTCCCACTTCCGGACACCGGAGATGTCGCACTTCCAGCCGGGCATGTACTCCATCACGGGCTTGGCCTCGGGCAGCAGGGAGGGGAAGGGGAACTCGTCGGTCTGCTGGCCACGGAGTTCATAGTGGGCGCAGACGGGGATCTTGTCCATATAGCTGAGCACGTCCAGCTTGGTCAGGGCGATGTCCGTGGCACCCTGGCACTGCACGCCGTAGCGGGTGGCCACGATGTCGATGGGGCCTACCCGGCGGGGACGGCCCGTCTTGGCGCCGTATTCCGCGCCGGCCTGACGGAGCTGCTCCGCCTCTTCGCCGAACCACTCGCAGGTGAAGGGGCCCTCACCCACGCAGGAGGAGTAGGCCTTCACTACGCCTACCACCTTGTCGATCTTGGCCTCGGGGTAACCGGAGCCCACAGGCGCATAGGCGGCGATGGGGTTGGAGGAGGTGGTCATGGGATAGATACCGTAGTCCAGGTCACGCAGGGAACCCAGCTGTGCCTCGAAGAGGATGCTCTTTCCCTCCTTGCTGGCCTTGCGCAAAAATGCGCCGGTGTCGCAGATGAAGGGCTTGATCTTCTCACCGAAATCGGCCACCCAGGCCTTCAGGTCGTCCATGGTATAGGGCTTGGCACCGTAGACCTTGGTAAGGGTCAGGTTCTTCCACTCCAGGATGTCCGCCAGACGGTCCCAGAGCTTTTCCGGATACAGCAGCTCGCCGGCCATGATGGTCTTTTTCTGGTACTTGTCGGAGTAGAAGGGAGCAATGCCCTGCTTAGTGGAGCCGTACTTCTTGTCCGCCAGACGAGCCTCTTCCAAACCATCCAGATCCCGGTGCCAGGGCAGCAGCAAGGAGGCCCGGTCACTGACCTTCAGGTTCTCGGGGGTAATGGAAACGCCCTTGCCGGTGACATCCATGATCTCGTTCCACAGGCTCTCACAGTCCAGTGCCACGCCGTTGCCCAGAATGTTGACCACGCCCTTGCGGAAGATGCCGGAGGGCAGCAGGTGCAGTGCGAACTTGCCCTGCTCGTTGACGACGGTATGGCCGGCGTTGCCGCCGCCCTGATAGCGGACGACCACGTCATAGTCCTGGGTCAGCAGGTCCACCATGCGGCCCTTTCCCTCGTCGCCCCAGTTGATACCTACGATGGCGCAATTTGACATATCAAAAACCTCCCGGTTTTAATTTACGAAGACTGTCGGCGCCCCGGCTTTTTCCAAAAGCGCCGAACCTTACTTATTATATCGGGTGAATTCGCATTAGTAAAGCACAAACTTGTTATGTTCAGCATAAATTTCACTAATAAGGTTGACCTATTTCCCGGTGTGCTGCTGAGGATCTGCCGGAAACAAACGCCCGCTTCGTCTGGAACAGCGGCGCGGGAAAGAGCATGGGGGAGGCGTTTCAAAGGGGCCGCAGACAGTTGGGAAGGTGCGGTTTGTCTTTCCAAATCAGGACGAATGTGATATACTGTGCGGGAAAAAATGAAAAAGGGGTCGTGTGCATATGGCAGCCATTGGCTTTGATAATCAAAAATACCTGACTACCCAGTCTGCCCACATCAAAGAGCGAATCGCCCAGTTCGGCGGCAAGCTGTATCTGGAATTCGGCGGCAAGCTGTTTGACGATTTCCATGCTTCCCGGGTGCTGCCGGGCTTTGAACCCGACAGCAAGGTCCGCATGCTCCAGCAGCTCAAGGAGGATGTGGAGATCGTCATTGCCATCAATGCGGCGGACATCGAAAAGAGCAAGGTCCGGGGAGATCTGGGCATCACCTATGATGACGATGTCCTGCGCCTCATTGATATTTTCCGGGGCCTGGGGCTGTATGTGGGCAGTGTGGTGCTGACCCGGTACGACGGGCAGGCGGCGGCGGACGCATTTTTGAAGCGCCTCACCACCCTGGGGGTGCGCTGCTATCGCCACTATCCCATCGCGGGTTACCCCTCTGATGTGCCCCACATCGTCAGCGACGAGGGTCTGGGGAAAAACGACTATATTGAGACCAGTCACTCTCTGGTGGTAGTGACGGCCCCCGGCCCCGGCAGCGGCAAGATGGCCACCTGCCTCTCCCAGCTCTATCACGACCACAAGCGGGGCATCACCGCAGGTTATGCCAAGTTTGAGACCTTCCCTATCTGGAATCTACCTTTGAAGCATCCGGTGAATCTTGCCTATGAGGCTGCCACGGCGGATCTGGATGACGTGAACATGATCGACCCCTTCCATCTGGAGGCCTACGGCAAGACCGCCGTCAACTACAACCGGGACGTGGAAATCTTCCCGGTGCTCAGCGCCATTTTCAAGAAGATCCAGGGCAGTTCCCCCTACCAGTCCCCCACGGACATGGGCGTCAACATGGCCGGCAACTGCATCGTGGACGACGCCGTGTGCTGTGAGGCCAGCCGGCGGGAGATCCTGCGCCGGTACTACACCGCCTGCGTGGACTACAAGCGAGGCAAGGCCGGGGAAGAGCCTGTGCGGAAGCTGGAGATGGTGATGCAGCAGGCCGGCGTCACGCCGGAGATCTGCCCCGCCGTGTCCGCTGCCCTGCTGAAGGCGGAGACCACCGGAGGCCCTGCCGGTGCCATGGTGCTGCCGGATGGCCGGGTGGTTACCGGCAAGACCTCCGACACCCTGGGCGCTGCCTCCGCGCTGCTGCTCAACGCCCTCAAGGCATTGGGCGGCATCGGGGACCAGTTTGAGCTGATCTCCGCCCAGGTACTGGAGCCCATTTGTCGGCTCAAGACGGAGTATCTGGGGCATAAGAACCCCCGCCTCCACACCGACGAGGTGCTCATGGCCCTCACCATCTCCGCCCTTACCAACCCTCTGGCGGAGCTGGCCCAGCAGCAGCTGCCCAAGCTCCGGGGCTGTGATGCCCACTTTACCGTGATCCTCAGCGAAGTGGATGAGAGCCTTCTCAAGCGGCTGGGCATCAACGTCAGCTGCGAGGCCCGGTATGAGACGAAGAAGCTGTACCATAAGTAAACAGCGCGGGATACCGCGGTTTCCGCACCGGATTCCGGCGGAATCACATTGATATTCAGGAAAGGAAGTCCCATGGACCCCATCATTCAACAAATCGCTGCAGAACTGAACAAGCGGCCGGACCACGTGGAGAACGTGGTCCGGCTTTTGGACGAGGGAAACACCATCCCCTTTATCGCTCGCTACCGCAAGGAACTCCACGGCGCCATGGACGACACGTCCCTGCGGACGCTGGAGGAGCGGCTGCACTACCTGCGGGGTCTTGCCGAGCGCAAGGAGACGGTGAAGTCCGCCATTGAAGAACAGGGCAAGCTGACGGCGGAGCTCTCCGCCGCCATCGACGCTGCCGCCACGCTGGCGGAGGTGGAGGATCTCTACCGGCCCTACAAGCAAAAACGCCGCACCCGGGCCACCATTGCCCGGGAAAAGGGCCTTGCTCCCCTGGCGGAGGCCCTCATGGCCCCCGGCGCGCCGGACCCCATGACGGAAGCTGCCAAGTATGTAGACCCCGAAAAGGGCGTGGAGACGGCGGAGGACGCCCTGGCCGGGGCCAGCGACATTGTGGCGGAGACCGTCAGCGACGATGCCGCCCTCCGGGGAAAGCTCCGGGAGCTGCTGATGAAAAATGGTTTCCTCCATTCCCAGGCCGCCACGGAGGAGGACAGCGTCTACCGCCTCTACTACGACTTCACCCAATCTCTCTCCAAGCTCCAGGGCCATCAGATCCTGGCCATCAACCGGGGCGAGAAAGAGGAGAAGCTGAAGGTCAGTGTGGAACTGGACCGGGAGCTGGGGCTGCGGACCGTGCGCCGCAGCGTGGTAATCCCAGGCAGTGCCGCCATGGACTTTCTCAAGACCGCGGCGGAAGATGCCTATGACCGCCTGATCTTCCCCTCTCTGGAGCGGGAGGCCCGGGCGACCCTCACCGACAGCGCCAATGAGGGGGCCATCGGCCAGTTTGCGCTGAACCTCAAGCCCCTTTTGATGCAGCCTCCTGTCAAGGGCAAGGTCACCATGGGGCTGGACCCGGGGTACCGCATGGGCTGCAAGGTGGCAGTGGTGGACGGCACCGGCAAAGTGCTGGATACCGCCGTGGTGTATCCCACCCACGGGGAGCGGCAGAAAAAAGAGGCCATCGCGGTGCTCTCCCGCCTCATTAAAAAGCACGGCGTGGAGCACATCGCCATCGGCAACGGCACCGCCAGCCGGGAGACGGAGCAGATGGCGGTGGAGCTGATCCATCAGGTCAACGAGACCGGGAGCCATGTGAGCTATATGATCGTCTCCGAAGCCGGGGCCAGCGTGTACTCTGCCAGCCCCCTGGCGGCAGAGGAGTTCCCAGAGTACGACGTGAACCTGCGCAGCGCTGTGTCCATTGCCCGGCGGCTCCAGGACCCCCTGGCGGAGCTGGTGAAAATCGATCCCAAGGCCATCGGCGTGGGTCAGTACCAGCACGACATGCCCCCCAAACGGCTGGACGAGGCCCTGGGCGGTGTGGTGGAGGACTGCGTCAACGCTGTAGGCGTGGACGTAAACACCGCCTCACCCTCGCTTTTGCAGCACGTGGCGGGCCTCACCGCAACCACTGCCAAGAACGTGGTGGCCTACCGGGAGGCCAATGGTCCCTTCACCTCCCGCAAGCAGATTTTGAAGGTCCCCAAGCTGGGCCCCAAGGCCTTTGAGCAGTGCGCGGGCTTTTTACGGGTGCCGGAGAGCAAGAGCGTTCTGGACAATACCGCCGTCCATCCGGAGAGCTACGCCGCGGCGGAAAAACTCCTGGCACTCACCGGCCATACTCTTACCGATGTGGCGGCGGGAAACCTGGGGGACCTGCTTGCTCAGGTAAAGGCCTGCGGCGAAGAGGCGGCCGCAGAGCAGTGCGGCGTGGGCGTGCCCACCCTGCGGGACGTGGTAGGAGAGCTGATGAAGCCCGGCCGGGACATCCGGGACGAGCTGCCCAAGCCTATTTTGCGCACCGACGTGCTGGAGATGAAGGATTTGAAGCCCGGTATGGTGCTCACTGGAACCGTCCGCAACGTCATCGATTTCGGCGTGTTTGTGGATATCGGCGTCCACCAGGACGGCCTTGTCCATATCTCCCAGGTGGCGGACAAGTTTATCCGGCACCCCTCGGAGGTGGTGTCCGTGGGAGACGTGGTCAAAGTGGTGGTGCTGGATGTGGACGAGAAGAAAAAGCGCATCAGTCTCTCCATGCGCCAGGTGAAAAATCCGTGACCGCCGGAATGAGGAGGCCGATCTATGATTTTGACCATCGAGGAAGTCAACGATCTTCTGGACGAGATGGCGGAGGGATTTCCCGCTGTCCTCTTTGATGAACTCAACGGCGGAGTGAATCTGCTGGAGGAGGCCCTTCCGGACCCCGAGTTTCCGGAGGGGGAGATGTACATCCTGGGAGAGTACTGCGAGGACTGCCTGGGACGATATATCAATCTGTACTACGGGTCCTTTGCCGCACTGGCAGAAAAAGAGGATTGGGATAGGGAGACCTGGAGGGAGGAGCTGGTGACCACCCTCTCCCATGAGCTGACCCATCACATGGAGTCCCGGGGCGGACTTCACGCCCTAGACGACCGGGACGCGGAGGAGTTGGCCCAGTGGCGTCAGGAATACGGGCTGGACGAATAGGGAAAAGCGGGGGGGGCAACGAACCGTTGCCCCCACTTTTGTATGTTTGTTAGAAGTGAGAAACCGGATCTGGCGGCGGAGGAACAGGCGCTGTGTCCAAGACATGGTCCGGCAGCGCCGCCGCCAGGAGGCAGGCAGCCTGATAGAGTTCCTCCTGCGTCAGTGCCAGCCCCATCCGGGGCAGGCGTGTCTCCACCAGCGCTACCTTTCGGGAGAAGGTGCAGGCCAGTACCAGTCCCTGGTCGGTGAGATGGATCTTGCCGTACCGCTCCCGCTCCAAAAGCCCCCGCTGGGCCAGAATGCCCAGCATCCGGGTGACGGAGGGACAGGAAACCTGCAAGGCCCGGGCTACCGCCGCGGCGCCTACGTTTGGCGTTTTCTGAGAGAGCGTGTAGATTGTCAGCAGATAGCGCAGATGGGTACAGGTCCATTCCACGTAGAAAAACCTCCTCTGTAGTAAAAAACCAAGGCGCGGACAGGGAACTCTGTCCGCGCCTTTGTCTGTGACGCTTACTTACCGTGACAGGCGCCACCGCAGGAACCGCAGTCCCCGCCGCAGGAGCAGCCGCCCTTGCCGTGTTTGCGGTTGTAAATGCCGCGGCCCACAATGGCTGCGAAGATGGCCAGAACAATCAGCGCGCCGATGAGGGTAGGTGCATTCATAAAATCCGTCCTTTCTTACTTGGCCGCTTTGATCCCTGCGGCGCGGACGGCGCTGACATGCAGCCGGCCGTCCTCATACTTGTTTCTGCGCAATAGCAAATAGCCTAAAAATACCAGCGCCAGCACACCGGCCACGGTGCCGATGCCGAAGGACACCTCGCCGGTCACCAGCCCACCCAGCTGATAGATCATCAGCGACACCAGATAGGCAAAGCCGCACATATAGCCGATGGCGGCCATCGTCCACCTGGGGCTGTTCATCTCCCGCTTGATGGCACCCATGGCCGCAAAGCAGGGGGCGCACAGCAGGTTGAAGACCATGAAGCTGTATGCGGAGAGAGCGGTGAAGTGGGAGGCGATGGAGGCCTGGAGGCCGGGGTCGCTCTCCGTCAGGTCCGCACCCAGGCCGAAGAGGACGCCGAAGGTGGAGACCACGTTCTCCTTGGCGATGAGACCGGTGACGGTGGCCACTGTAGACTGCCAGTTGCCGAAGCCCAGGGGGGCAAAGACCACGCACACGGCACCGCCGATGGCGGCCAGCAGGGAGCTGTTGTTGTCCTCCACCATGCCGAAGCCGCTCTCGGTAAAGCCGAAGCCCTGGAGGAACCACAAAATGATGGAGGAGGCCACGATCACCGTTCCGGCCCGCTTGATGAAAGACCAGCCCCGCTCCCAGGTGGCCCGCAGTACGTTGCCGGCAGCCGGGGTGTGATAGGCGGGAAGTTCCATGACGAAGGGAGCGGGGTCACCGGCAAAGCCCCTTGTCTTTTTCAGCAGGATGCCGGAGGTCACGATGGCGGCCACGCCGATGAAGTAGGCGGAGACGGCCACCAGGCCGCTGCCGCCGAAGATAGCGCCGGCAAAGAGGCCGATAATGGGCATCTTGGCACCGCAGGGGACAAAGCAGGTGGTCATGATGGTCATCCGGCGGTCCCGCTCATTTTCAATGGTGCGGGAGGCCATGACGCCGGGGACGCCGCAGCCGGAGCCGATGAGCATGGGGATGAAGCTCTTGCCGGAGAGGCCGAACTTGCGGAAAATCCGGTCCATAATGAAGGCCACCCGGGCCATATACCCCACGTCCTCCAGCAATGCCAGCATCAAAAACAGCACCAGCATCTGGGGAACAAAGCCCAGTACTGCGCCCACACCGGCCACAATGCCGTCGGACACCAGTCCGGTGAGCCACTCGGCGCAGCCCCAGCTCTCCAGCAGAGACCGGGAGCCGTCCTGGAGCCACACACTGCCCAGCACGTCGTTGGTCCAGTCAGTGAGGAAGGTGCCGAAGGGGCCCATAGCGATCCAGTAGACTAGGAACATCACCGCCGCAAAGATGGGGAGGGCTGCGATCCGGTTGGTGACCACCCGGTCAATTTTGTCGGACATTGTCAGATCGTGCCGGGCCCGGCCCTTCTGCACGGCTTTATCCACTACGCCGCTGATGTAGGCGTAGCGCTGGTTGGTGATGATGCTCTCGGCGTCGTCATCCAGCTCCTGCTCGCAGTCCTGAATGTGCTTTTCCAGATGGGCTTTCAGCGCCTCGTCCAGCTCCAGTTCCGCCAGCACCTTTTCATCTCGCTCAAAGAGCTTGATGGCATACCAGCGGAGATAATGCTCCTCCACCTTGCCCTGGATGGACTCCTCAATGTGGGCGATGGCGTGCTCCACACTGCCGGTGAACACATGGGGCAGCTCGCCGGAGCGCTGGGTCAGTGCCAGCTCCATGGCCTTTTCCGCTGCCGCTGTGCTGCCCTCGCCCTTGAGAGCGCTGATCTCCATCACCGTGCAGCCCAGGGCCTCGCTGAGCTTTTTTCCGTCGATCCGGTCGCCGTTTTTTCGCACCAGGTCCATCATGTTCACCGCCACCACCACCGGCAGCCCCAGCTCGATCAGCTGAGTGGTGAGGTAGAGGTTCCGCTCGATGTTGGTGCCGTCCACGATGTTCAAAATGGCATCCGGCTGCTGGCCTACCAGGTAGTTTCGGGCCACCACTTCTTCCAGGGTGTAAGGGGAGAGGGAGTAGATGCCGGGCAGGTCCTGGATGATCACATCCTTATGTCCCTTGAGGCGGCCCTCCTTCTTTTCCACCGTGACGCCGGGCCAGTTGCCTACGTATTGATTGGAGCCGGTCAGATCATTGAACAGGGTGGTTTTTCCACAGTTCGGGTTGCCGGCCAGTGCGATTTTCAGTTCCATCATGCGCTCCTTCCGAATGTTAGCTGCAACTAACTTGCTTCCTGAATAAAAGCGGCCGTCTGCCGCCCTGATTACTGCACTTCGATCATCTCAGCATCGGCCTTGCGGACACTGAGTTCGTACCCCCGTACGTTGAGTTCCATGGGATCGCCTAACGGGGCTACCTTGCGCACATGGATCTCCACGCCCCGGGTGATGCCCATGTCCATGATCCGCCGCTTGGTGGCGCCTTCCCCGTGGAGTTTTACCACCGTGGCAGTTTGCCCCACCCTTACATCTTTCAGTGTCTTCATTACTGCTCCTCCTCAAATCAGAATGCGGACCGCCATGGATGCGTCCAGAGCAATCCGGCTGTCCTTCACCAGCAAGATCAGATTTCCTCCGATCTTGCTGACCACCGTGATCTCCGAACCCACCACAAAGCCAAGTTCCGCCAGGTGCTGGCGGATTTCATCCCTGCCGGTAATTTTTCGAATAGCGGCCGTTTCGCCGATTGCGGCCATGGTCAAAGGGATCAATGCCGTCCTCCTCTCCTAGACAAGTGCCGAGTCCATATTGTAGAAAGTTAGCTGCAACTACCTCTCTTGCTGGACGTAAGTTTATGCTAACGAACTCTGCTTGTCAACCCCAACGTTGGAGGGAAAGCATATTTTGGTTAGTTAATGCTAACTTACGAAGTATGATTCTGCAAAAAATGCGGCATTTGTGCAGAATGTAGCGTGGTGCGGAAAAGAGGGAGTTGACAGTGCAGGCATGGTGTGATATTCTGCACACAAGGTTAGATATAGCTAACCTACTGGGGCGGGCAACTGGGCAACCCGCCTGTTTTTCAGAACAAGGTTAGTTTATACTAACATTTGCGAGTATGTATTAAGACGAAAGAAAGGAACCACACAATGAATCGACTTGCAATTGTATACTGGAGCGGTACCGGCAACACGGAGGCCATGGCGGAACAGATTGCGGAAGGTGCCCGGGAGGCCGGTGCGGAAGTGGAGCTGATGGGTCCCGGTGCATTTTCCGCGGCCCGGTTTTCCGAGTTCGGTGCAGTGGCCTTCGGATGTCCCGCTATGGGCAGTGAGGTGCTGGAAGAATCGGAGTTTGACCCCATGTTCACAGACCTGGAAGGTGCTCTGAGCGGAAAGAAGATCGCCTTGTTTGGTTCCTATGGCTGGGGCGACGGACAGTGGATGCGGGACTGGTGTGCCCGCTGTGAGGCAGCAAATGCCAATCTCTATGATGAAAACGGCCTGATGGCCCATGAAGCCCCCGACGATGAGACCCTGGAGGCCTGCCGGGAACTGGGTCGGAAACTGGCTGACTGGTAATGGTTCCCCCGGTCCGCTTCGAAAGGGCGGACCTGATGATACAATCTCCTTTTTTCCTCAAAGCCCCCGTACGGCTTGCCGTGCGGGGGCGACTCCTGTTTAGGGATGCTTACCGGGCGATTCAGTCGGGGCGGGCAGGAGAGAGGAAACAATTTTGTGGAAAACACAGAAAGACGCCCCGGTCAGGGGCGCCTTTCTATATGGGGGGAGAGAGGGAAAATGCCGTCAGGCCTGATGGTGCTTGGTGACCTTCTTGTCGATGGTCAGGATCTCGCCCTCCGGCTCATAGACCACCTTGATATAGGCAGATACCTTGGGGGCACCGGCCCGGATGGCCACGTGCTGGCACTCCTTGACAATGTCCATCAGCTGGTCGTAGTCATTGCCCTCGATGGTGGTCTCAAAGGGGCCCACGTAATAATGAAGGCCGGTGCTCTTGATGTAGTCGATCACCTCGTCCACAATGCGCACCAGCTCGTCGTCGTTCTCGGCGGCGGGCAGCGTCTGAATCGCAACACTTGCAGTCATAAAGAATCCTTCCTTTCTATGGTTTGCCGCATCGGCGGCGGAAATCACAAAGCCTCGCGCCAGTCCCGGATGGTCTCGTCCGCCAGGGAGGTCATCTCCGCCCAGCGGCCGGCACTGTTTTCGTCGTAGACGCCCACAGTGTAAAAACCAGCCTGCTTGGCGGTGCGGGCGGCGTAGATGGCGTCCTCAAAGGCGGCGGTGTCCGCCGGAGCGGACCCCAGGCGGCGGGCGGCCTCAAAAAAGACGTCCGGGCGGTCCTTGCCGCCGCCCACGGCGTCACAGCTGAGGAGAAACTCGAATTGATCCGCCACGCCCAGCCGCTCCAGGCACAGCCGGGCCAGGGGCTCCGGCGTGGCGGTGGCCACGCACAGCCGGGCACCCCGGCTCCGAAGGGCTTGAAGATATCTGTCGGCACCGGGCTTGAGGGGAATGTCCCGGCGGTAGTGCTCGTCCATCACGGCATTCATCTCCGCCGCAATGGATTCCGGCGTGCCGGAGAGGGCAAAGCTCTCAATGAACAGCGCGGCGGACTCCGTCATGGTCATGGGCTTGATGCGCTCCAGCACCGGCTCCACATTTTCCGTGACGCCCTTCTGTGCCAGAAACTCCCGGCCCAGCCGTTTCCAGTAGCCCATGGAGTCCACCAGGGTACCGTCCATATCAAAAATGCAGAACTGCTTATCCATGGGAGGCCACCATGGCGCGGGAGAGCTCCAGAAGATGCCGGGTGGCTTCGCCGGGATCGGGCTGAGCGAAGATGGCGGAGACCACCGCCACACCGTCCACACCGCTGCCAGAGAGCTGGGAGAGGTTGCCGGCGTTGATGCCGCCGATGGCGACCACCGGAATGTCCACAGCCTCGCAGATGGCCCGCATCTCCTCCCGGCTCAGGGACTTGGCGTCCTTTTTTGTGGAGGTGGGGAACACTGCGCCCACGCCGATGTAATCCGCACCGGCGGCCTGGGCAGCCACCGCGGTCTCCACTGTGTTGGCGGAGATGCCCAGGATCTTGTCGGGACCGATCATGGCCCGGACATCCTTGCCCACGATGTCGCTCTGGCCCACATGGACGCCGTCGGCATCCAGCTCCAGGGCGATGTCGATGGCGTCGTTGACCACGAAGGGCACATGATGCTTTGCGGCAGCGGCCTGCAGCTGCCGGGCCTCCGCCAGGAAGGCGCCGTGCTCCATCTCTTTTTCCCGAATCTGGAGGAAGGTGGCACCGTTTGCCAGTACGTCCTCCACCACCTGGGCCAGGGTCTGGCCCTCCTTGAGCCAGGAGCTGTCCGTCACCGCATAGAGCAGCATGGCTTTGCGAATCTCATCCTTGGTAAATCTCATAGCGCACTCCTTTTTCCAGTTGTTCTTCCGTCATGTTGAAAATGGCGTCGATCAGGTCGTTACGGAATGTGGCGTTGCCGGTGCCGTGTTCCAGGCGTCGTGCCTCCGCGATCTCTCCGGCCACGCCCATGGCGGCCATGGCCGTGCAGGCGGCGGTGAAGGGGTCCTCCGACATGGCACCGCAGAAGGCGCCCATCAAAGAAGTCAGCATGCAGCCGCTGCCGGTGATGCGGGCCATGGTGGCGCAGCCGTTGCGCAAAATCACAGTCCGGCTGCCGTCGGTCACCACATCCATAGGGCCGGAGACCGCCGCCACGGCGCCGGTGTGCCGGGCGAGAAGCCTGGCAGTTTCCACGGTGCGGGAGAGGGTGTCCGCCGTCACCACATCGCCCTGGCCCACGTCCACGCCCCGGCCCACCTGTTCCCGCAGGGCCAGGGCCCGGATCTCCGAGGCGTTGCCCCGGATAGCGGTGAAGTGGACCTGCTCCAAAAGCCGGGCGCTCTCCTGCCGGCGAAGCTCCGTTCCTCCGGCGGCCACCGGGTCCAGCACCACCGGATGCCCTGCGTGATTGGCAGATTGGCCTGCGGAGATCATGGAGTCCACCTTGCCGATGGCTCCCAGGTTGCACACCAGCGCATCCGCACCGGCGGCGCTTTCCGCTGCCTCCCGGATGTCATCCGCCATGGAGGGGGAGCCGCCGGCGGCCAGGATGATGTTGGCGCAGTCGTTGACCGTGACAAAGTTGGTGATGCACTGCACCAGGGGTGCGGCGTCCCGCACCCGGCGCAAAGCTGCTGCAAATTCCATCGTTTGCTCCTTTCAGCGATTGAGCTGGGCCAGCATCCGGTCCAGCATGCCGGTGCGCTTGAGGATCAGCAGCACGGCCAGGCCCATGCAGCCGCCCACCACGGCGGCGGGGGTGTAGAAGGGAATGTAGTAGAAGGGGGACTGGGCGTCCAGACCGTAGAAGAGCTTCATCAGCGGGTAGGACACCATGGCGCCCACAAAGCCGGTGCCCACCACTTCACCCAGCAGGACCACCCAGAAATTGTGGAATTTCCGGTACAGAAGGCCGCCCAGGATGGGACCGAAGATGGCGCCTGCCACCGCCTGGATGGTCCGGCCGCTGAGCATCCGGAGGATGCCGCACAAAAGTGCCGCGGCAAAGGCATACCAGGGGCCCACGAATACGGCAGCCAGCACGTCCACAAAGTGCTGGAAGGGGGCCATGGCGGGGAAGTAGACAAAGGTATTGAGGACGAAGGCCAGGCAGGCGAACATGGCCGTCAGGATCATTTTGCGGGTGGCGGCACTCCGGGAACGGGTCAGGGCCGGGGCGGCGGAATCGGATGAATGGGTCATATTGGAATCCTCCTTGTCAAATCTGGTTTCAGGAGAGATCGGGCACTGTCTGCATAGAAAAAAGCGGAATCCCCGCAAGGGGATTCCGCCTGTCGCGTCCGTTTGCCGCAGGTTTTGCCGGCGCCTGCCCGGTGAAACCTGCGGAAAGATCGATCTTCGTTGCATCCCTACGTTGGCATTACCCAAATCAGGTGAGGTCGAGGGAAACACCCTCCTCTCAGCCCTCTTTCGAGAACTCCCTTGCAAGCCACAGTATAGACTCCGGAACAGGGCTTGTCAAGTCTTTGACAGGGCTGAGGCAGCCGGGACGGAATTCTGCCGAAAAAGTTTCACCAGTGTTTTACACGATGCTGGTGCTATCTTTTGCAATGGACTGCTACAATACTACCAAGATCAAACCACAGCGTGAGTTAAAAAGGGGGTTTTTCCATGCTTCCCTGTCAGGCAGGCTGCCCGGATCATATGCCCGGCTGCCATAAGGACTGTCCCCGCTGGGCCGCTTATCAGGCAAAACAGAATGTCCAGCGGCAGAAAAAGAAGGATTATCTCAACTATTACAACGAACTGTGTGCCACTGTGACCCGGCAGTTTTCCGCCCTGTGCGTCCGCCGGCACCCGGTATGAGCGGGGAAGATCCCCGTTGCGGCGTGAATCCTGCGTGGAAAAATGGCAAACAGCTGATGGAAATGAAAAAGGGACGCCTCCACAAAAGGCGTCCCTTTTTGTGTGCCTGCGCGGCTTACAAAGTCTTGGAGGGGGCAGGCTGTCCCTGGGCCTGAAGCGCATCCTGCTCCGTGATGGCGGCCAGGTTTCCGGTGAGATGCCGGTACATGGCCTCCCGGGCGGCCTCCTGGTCGTGGGCGGCGATGGCGTCCACGATCTGGCGGTGGGTGTCGATGGTCTCCTGATAGATGCGCTGGTCATTGAGACTGCCGAAGAGCTGCACAGAGTAGGCGATCACCGGCAGCAGTTTGGGAACCACCCGGTTTTGCGTGCAGCGGGCGATGCGGATATGGAGGGCCTCGTCCCGCAGAAGATGGTTTTCTCCGGCGTGGATCAGGTCCTCGATCTCTCTGCAAAGTGTCCGCAGTTCTGCCACATCCTCCTGCGTGGCGTGCTGCGCCGCCAGGGAAGCAACCCAGGGTTCCATATTCAGCCGGATGTCCAGCAGTTCATGGGCCAGGCGCAGCTGGTCCGGCATGTAGGCAAAGCCCAGGGGATCGTTGACCACACCGGTATGCCGGGCCACAAAGGTGCCCCGTCCCCGGCGGATCTCCAGCACGTTTCGGGCAACCAGCAGCTTTACTGCCTCCCGCACAGTGCCCCGGCCCACGTTGAGCTGCTGGGCCAGTTCAAATTCGTTGGGCAGTTTTTCCCCGTTGGTCAGCTGGCGGTCAATAATCAGCTGGCGGATCTGACCGGCCACCTGCTCCGCCAGCGGGAGCTCCTTGTCTTTGACTGTTTCAAAAATATGCTCGCCCATGCTTGCATCCGTCTTTCTCTCCGCCGAAATCGGCGGTTGATCGGTAGGACATCCTACGTACGTTCTCTGCATATACATATACTCGATTCCTCCGACACAGTCAAGAGTTTGACAAGCCCTTAACGACTAAAACGATTACGCCGCAAGGGCTTGGAGAACTGCACAGATTGTTGCAGAAACATTTGTTAAATAATATGGCTGCCCTTTTTCAGAAGGAGCAGTTATAATGAGGACATAAGACGTGCGACGTCTCGGGCGGCCGTGGCTGTCCGTTCGGCGGCGTGGAAATCGGACATTTATTTTTGAAAGGGGAACTTATTATGAAAGCCATCAAGTTTGCAGAGCCCTGGAAGGTTGCCTGTGTCGACCAGGAGATGCCCACGCCCAAGGAGGGTGAGGCCCTGATCAAGATCCACTGTGCCGCCGTCTGCGGCAGCGATATCGGCGCCTTCCGCGGCACCAACGGCCTGGTCAGCTATCCCAGGGTCATCGGCCACGAGCTCAGCGGTGAGATCGTCAGCATCCCCGACGATCCTGCCCAGAACCCCAAGGGCTTCAAGGTGGGCGACCGGGTGGCTGTGGACCCCTACATCTACTGCGGACACTGCTATGCCTGCTCCATCGGCCGCACCAACTGCTGCACCAGCCTGAAGGTGCTGGGCGTCCATGTGGACGGTGGTATGTGTGAGTATTTCTGCCATCCCGCAAACCTGCTGGTAAAGCTGCCCGAGGGCATGAGCTATGAGATGGGCTCCCTGGCAGAGCCCCTGACCATCGCCCTTCACGGTATCCATCGCGGCGGACTGAAGGCCGGCGAGTATGTGGCCATTCTGGGCGCAGGTCCCATCGGCCTGTATGCCGGTATGGCAGCTGAGGCCTATGGTGCCCATGCCATCATCATCGACATCGTCCAGGAGCGGCTGGACTTCGCCAAAAAGATGGGCGTGGAGTACACCATCAACAGCAAGGAAGTCAACGCTGTGGAGAAGGTCCTGGAAATCACCGGCGAGGGCGCGCAGCTGGTTATGGAGTGCTCCGGCGCCAACATCCTGATCCGTCAGAGTCTGGATATGGTCTGCCATGCTGGCCGCATCACCTTCACCGGTTGGCCCAAGAACGAGACCAGCCTGCCCACCGATATGATCACCCGCAAGGAGATCGACATCCGGGGCGCCCGCACCAGCGCCGGTGAGTTCGAGGAGGCTCTGGAACTGCTCCACAGCGGCAAGGTCAAGCTGATGGACACCGTCACCAAGATCATCTCCATGGAGGAGGCCCCCGCCACCATCATCGACAACGAGAAGAACCCCGGCGATTACATCAAGGTCATCGTCAAGGTCGCGGACTGATCCCACTGCCGGGGAGGTTTCCTCCCCGGCACAACGAGATGTGAAGAGGAGAAGCAAAGTATGAAAGAACTGTATTGCACCGACCGATCCGGCATCTCCCAGGAGAAAGTCGTCGCTATGTGCGAAGAGCTGCTGGCCCAGTATCCGAACGTCAAGAAGGTGCTGATCGTGCCCCCGGATTACACCCGCTGCTACAGCTATGCCGGTGAGATCACCAAGATCCTCTATCCCCGCCTGAAGGCCATGGGCGCCGAGGTGAAGGTGATGCCTGCACTGGGCACCCACATGCCCATGAGCGACGAGGAAAAGCAGAAGTTCTTCGGCGGCGTGGTGGCGGACGAGGATATCCTGATCCACCACTGGCAGACCGACACCACCGTTCTGGGTACCATTCCAGAGGACTTCGTCAACAAGATCAGCGGCGGCCTGTATTCCGCGGAGATCGAGGTGGAAGTGAACCACCTGCTGGTGGACGGCGGATTCGACCTGATTTTGTCTGTGGGCCAGGTGGTGCCCCACGAGGTGGTGGGCATGGCCAACTACTCCAAGAACCTGTTCGTGGGCCTGGGCGGCCGTGCCATGATCAACAAGAGCCACATGCTCTCCGCCATCTGCGGCCTGGAAAAGGCCCTGGGGAACCGGGACTGCCCTGCCCGGGTGCTCTATGACTATGCCCAGCAGCACTTCATCGACGGCAAGCTGCCGGTGGTGTTTTTGCAGACCGTCACCACCCGGGACGGCGAAACGCTTCACCTCAACGGGCTGTACATCGGTGACAGCCGCGCACCCTTTGAAAAGGCATGCGAGCTGGCCCAGGAGCTCAATATCGTCCATGTGGAGCGCCGGGCCAAAAAGGTGGTTACCTATCTGGACCCGGAGGAACTCAAGACCACGTGGGTGGGCAACAAGGGCGTTTACCGCACCCGCATGATCGTGGCGGACGGCGGCGACCTGATTATTCTGGCACCGGGTGTCCGGGCATTCGGCGAAAACGAGGAAATGGACGCCATGACCCGCAAGTTCGGCTACAAGGGCCGGGATTATATTCTGGATCTTTTCAACAAAGGCGCCTTCGGCGATGACAAGATCATGAGTGCCGCCCATCTGATCCAGGGCAGCAGCGACGGGCGCTTCACCATCACCTACTGCACCAAGCCGGAGCTGATGAGCAAAGAGGAGATCGAGAGTGTGGGCTATCAGTGGGCGGATTACAACGAGGTCAGCAAGCGCTATGATCCCCATACCCTCAAGGAGGGCTGGAACACCATGCCTGACGGCGAGGAGATTTACTTTGTGGGCACGCCGGCACTGGGACTCTGGAAGTGCGACGACTGACGGAGACAATGAAAAACGGCCCGAGACCCGACTGCATCCGGCGGCTGCTTGGCGGCCGCCGGTCCATTCTGACGGAGGTTTGAACGTATGAAACTCAACCGTGCTTCTCTGGTGGACAAGGCCGGATGGGCCGCCGCCCATGTGGAGCTGCCCAAGTATGATGTGGCCGCTGTGGCGGAGACCACCAAAAAGGCGCCCACCTGGGTCCACTTCGGCACCGGCAACATCTTTCGCGCCTACATTGCCGCGCTGGCCCAGCGAATGCTCAATGAGGGCCTGACCGACAAGGGATTACTGATGGCCAACACCAACGATCCCGCAATCCTGGACATCGCCTACACCCCCTTTGACAACCTCTGCATTGCCGTGACCCTCAACCCCGATGCCACCACCAGCCGGGAGATCATCGGCAGCATCGCCGAGGGTATCAAGGCGGACAGCTCCGATGAGGCGGCCATGGCCCGCTTCCGGGAGATCTTCTCCGATCCGGGTTTGCAGATGCTCTCCTTCACCATCACGGAGAAGGGATATAAGCTCTACAACCCCGACGGGACGCTGCTGCCCGCCGTGGAGGCCGATATGAAGGAGGGACCCCACAACACGAAAAACGCCATGGCCACCCTCACCAAGTTCCTCTACTGGCGCTATCAGGCAGGCGGGTTCCCCCTGGCCGTATGCAGCTTCGATAACTGCAGCCACAACGGACAGACCCTCCACAACAGCGTGGCGGAGATCGCCGAAGCCTGGCGGAACAACGGCCTGGTGGAGCAGGGCTTTGTGGACTGGCTCAATGATGAGAGCAAGGTCAGCTTCCCCTGGAGTATGATCGACAAAATTGTGCCCCGTCCCTCCAAGGTGGTGGAGGAGAGTCTTACCGCCGACGGGATCGAGGGCATGCAGGCTATCGTGACGAAGAAGGGCGGCTATACCGCGGCCTTTGTCAACGCCGAGCGGCCCCAGTATCTGGTGATCGAGGACAAGTTCCCCAACGGCCGTCCTCCGCTGGACAAGGTGGGCGTCATCTTCTGTGACCGGGAGACCGTCAACAAGACCGAGCGGATGAAGGTCACCACTTGCCTCAACCCCCTGCACACCGCCATGAGCGTCAACGGCTGCATGCTGGGCTATACCAAGATCGCCGACGAGATGAACGACCCCGACATCGTGGCACTGGTGAAGCGCCTGGGCTATGTGGAGGGCCTGCCGGTGGTTACCGACCCGGGCATCGTCAACCCCAAGGACTTCCTGGATGAAGTGGTGGAGCAGCGTCTGCCCAATGTCTTTATGCCCGATGATCCCCGCCGGATCGCCACGGATACCTCCCAGAAGGTGGGGGTCCGCTTCGGCGAGACCATCAAGAGCTACATTGCCGAGGGGCGGGACCTGAGTACCCTGGTCAGCGTGCCCCTGGCTCTGGCGGGCTGGATGCGCTACCTGCTGGGCGTCAACGACAAGGGCGAGCCCATGGAGGTCAGCGACGATCCCCTGAAGGAGACCCTGCAGTCCCAGCTTCAGGGTATCGTCTGGAACGATCCGTCCAGCTACCACGGTCAGCTGCGGCCCATCCTGGCCAATGCCAGCATCTTCGGCGTGGACCTGACCACCACGCCCCTGGCCGACAGGATCGAAAAGATCTTTGTGGAGGAACTGGCCGGCCCCGGAGCTGTCCGGGCCACACTGCACAAGTATTTGACAGAATAACCATGGTTTCAGGCGGTGAGAGCCGCCGCAACACCAGGAAAAAGCCCCGCCGTCCGGCGGGGCTTTTTGCGCACTTCCTAAAAAATTCCGCTCCCAAATCCACTCTTGACAAGTCGGATAAGCCTCCTATAATTGACATATCAATTATTGACATGTCAATTGGGGGCATCAAGATGCAGCAAACCTTCCACATCCTGCTCTATCGGGCATTCCATGCCCAGAGCAGCGTTCTGCGGCCATGTCTCACAAAACTTGGCCTGGGGACCGGGCAGCCCAAGATCCTGGGATATCTGAGCCGAAACGGCGCCAGCGGCCAGCGCCAACTGGCGGATTATTATGACGTGGACCCGGCGGCAGTGTGCCGGATGCTGGACAGCCTGGAAAAGGGCGGCTTCGTGACCCGGCATCCCGACGAGGCGGATAAGCGGAGAGATCTGATCGAGCTGACGCCTGCAGGGCAGGAGGCGTATACACTGTGGAAGGAGAACTGCCTGAAAATGGAAGAGAGGATGCTCAGCGGCTTTACGCCAGAGGAGCGGGCCCATTTTGCCGAATACCTCGCCCGGGCCTATCAGAATCTCAAGGGGGAAAGGAGAACCGGCGGTGAAGGACTTTAAACGGCTGTTGTCCTATCTGGGGGATTACCGGCGGGATCTGCTGATCGGAGCGCTGCTGGTCGTTGTGGAGACTTTTTTTGAACTAGTGATTCCGGTCCTGATGGCCGACCTCATCGACGTGGGTGTGGAGGGGCACGACCTGGCCTACATTGTCCGCAAAGGGGTGCAGATGGGCATCTGCGCGCTGCTGGCGCTGGTAACCGGCCTGCTGTATGCCCGCTTTGCCGCCCGCAGTGCTTACGGATGGGGCGCCAATATCCGGGAGGCCCAGTATCGGCGGGTGCAGAGCTATGCCTTTTCCAATCTGGACCGGTTTGAGACCTCCTCACTGGTCACTCGCATGACCACCGATGTGACGGTGCTGCAAAACGCCGTCAACGGCGGACTGCGTCCCATGGTCCGCAGCCCGGTGATGCTGGTGATGGGGCTGGGACTTTCCTTCTGGATGAATGCCAGACTGGCGCTGATCTTTGTGGTGTGCGCTCCAGTTCTGGGCCTCACGCTGTTTCTTGTAGTCCGCCAGGTGGCCCCTATGTATGGACGGCTCCAGAAGGCGGTGGACCAGCTCAACAATGTGGTCCAAGAGTGGCTCACCGCCATCCGCGCGGTCAAAGCCTTTGTCCGCGGGACCTATGAAGAGGAGAAGTTTCGGGATGTCAACAGGGAGCTTATGGAGACCAGCCAGCGGACATTCCACTTTGCCGTGCTGAATCTGCCGGCCTTTCAGTTTACCATGTATACCGCCACCGTGCTCATTTTGTGGTTCGGCGGCGGGATGATTCTGGAGGGGCAGCTTCAGGTGGGGGAGCTCACCGGATTTCTCAGCTATGTGCTCCAGGTCATGAATTCCTTCATGATGATCTCCAATGTATTTTTACTTCTGACCCGTTCTCTGGCAAGTGCCCATCGCATTGCCCAGGTACTGGATGAGGACGCCGCCCTGACCTCTCCGGAGCATGCCGTCACGGAAGTCCCCGACGGCAGCATTGACTTTGAAAACGTCTCCTTCAAATACCAGGCGGGAGCCAAAGAATATGCGCTGTCCGGCGTAAATCTGCACATCAAGGCCGGGCAGACCGTGGGGATCATGGGCGGGACCGGTTCGTCCAAAACCACACTGGTTCAGCTCATCCCCAGACTCTATGATGCAACCGAGGGGACGGTCAAACTCGGCGGCCGGGATGTTCGGGCATACGACTTGACGGCACTGCGGGATGCTGTGGGGATCGTGCTGCAGAAAAATGTGCTCTTCTCCGGCACGGTACGGGAGAATCTCCAGTGGGGAGATCCCAACGCGGATGACGCGGCTCTCTGGGAGGCCTGCCGCACCGCCTGCGCCGACGAGTTCCTGGAGCGGATGCCCGGCGGACTGGACGCGGACCTGGGGCAGGGCGGCGTAAACGTCTCCGGCGGACAAAAGCAGCGGCTATGTATTGCGCGGGCCCTTCTGAAAAAGCCCAAAGTCCTCATTTTTGACGATTCCACCAGCGCAGTGGATACGGCCACAGAGGGGAAGATCCGCACGGCCCTGTCAAAGCTCCAGGGAGTTACAAAGATTATCATTGCCCAGCGGATCACCTCTGTTATGGATGCGGACCTCATCGTGATTCTGGAGGACGGCAAGATCCATGCCGCCGGGACACACCGCCAGCTGCTGGCGGAGGACCCCATCTATCAGGAGATCTATGCGTCTCAGATGAAAGGAGATGAGCACCATGCCGGCCCGTCCGCTCAGCGGCAAAAAGCCTAAAAACCTGAGGTACACGCTGCGTACCCTGCTGTCCTATCTGGGACGGCACAAATACCTACTGCTGATGGTGGCCGTATTGGTCACCGTCAGTGCCCTGGCCAATCTGCTGGGAACATACATGATCCGCCCGGTGGTAAACGCGCTGGCAAGCGGAGGAACGGAAGCCCTTTTGCGAGGCGTGCTGCTGACGGCGGCCATCTATCTGACGGGGGCGCTTGCTTCCCTTGGATATACGCAGACGATGGTGAAGGCGGCGCAGAAGGTGCTCTTCGACATCCGCCGGGACCTGTTTGCACATCTGCAGACGCTGCCGCTGCGCTTTTTCGACACCCGCCGCCACGGAGATGTGATGAGCTACTTTACCAACGACGTGGATACCATTTCCGATGCGCTCAACAACAGCTTTGCCATGGTCATTCAGAGCTTCATCCAGGTGGTGGGTACGCTGACCATGCTCTTCATCCTCAATTGGCGGCTCACGATGGTGGTGGCGGTCTGCTATGCGGCGATGTTTCTCTACATCCGCTACAGCGGGGTACGGAGCAAAGATTACTACCAGAAGCAGCAGGCACACCTGGGAGATCTGGATGGCTACATTGAGGAGATGGTGGCGGGGCAAAAGGTGGTGAAGGTGTTCAACCACGAGGGCGAAAATCTGCGCCGCTTTCAGGAAAAAAATGAAGCGCTCCGCAAAGCGGGGACCGGCGCGCAGGCCTATGCCGCTACCATGGTTCCGGCGGTGGTCAGCATCTCCTATATCAATTATGCCATTGTGGCCGCGTTGGGGGGCTACATGGCCATGAAAGGATTAACCGATGTGGGCAGTCTGGCCAGCTATTTGGTATTCGTGCGCCAAGCGGCCATGCCCATCAACCAGTTCACCCAGCAGAGCAATTTCCTCCTGGCCGCCCTGGCGGGTGCCGAGCGGGTCTTTGAGGCCATGGATCAGCCGCCGGAGACAGATGAAGGCCAGGTCAGGCTGGTCAAGGAACGGGAAGGGGACTGGAGTTGGCAGAAACCGGATGGGACCCGGGTTCCACTTCGCGGCGACGTCCGGTTTGACCATGTCACCTTCGGTTATGATGACAGTCACCCCATTTTGCAGGACATCAGCCTTTTTGCAAAGCCGGGGCAGAAGATCGCGTTTGTAGGGCCCACCGGCGCGGGAAAGACTACCATCACCAATCTGATCAACCGCTTTTACGATGTACAGGAAGGGACCGTCACCTATGATGGTATTGACGTGAAGGACATCAAAAAGGACGACCTGCGCCGCTCTTTGGGCATGGTGCTCCAGGACACCCATCTGTTTGCCGGAACCATCGCGGATAACATCCGCTTCGGCAAGCTGGATGCCACCATGGAGGAAGTGCAGAATGCGGCCCGTATTGCCAATGCCGACTCCTTTATCCGCCGTTTGCCGGACGGGTATGATACCATGGTAACGGCAGATGGAGCCAACCTGTCTCAGGGGCAGCGGCAGCTGCTGGCCATTGCCCGAGCGGCGGTGGCCGATCCGCCGGTGCTGATTCTGGATGAAGCCACGTCTTCCATTGATACCCGGACGGAGGCCCTCATTGAAAAGGGCATGGACCAACTGATGGAAGGGCGGACCGTGTTTGTCATCGCTCATCGCCTCTCCACCGTCCGCAACGCCGCTGCGATCATGGTGCTCGAACATGGCAGGATCGTGGAGCGCGGCAGTCACAACGATCTGCTGGAGCAGCAGGGAGAATACTACCAGCTCTATCACGGCATGTTTGAACTCTCCTGAAGGGAAGGCACCGTTAAAATAATACAGGGGAGCGCTTCTTGAATATAAAAGGTCGGCCTGATTTCATAGAAATCAGGCCGACCTTTTTAGCAGTGAAAAAACAAGAACAGATTTCGGACTGAAAGCGCTTATTCCCACTCGATGGTCGCAGGGGGTTTGCTGGTGATGTCGTAGACGATGCGGTTGATGTGGGGCACCTCGTTGACAATCCGCACGCTCACCCGGTCCAGCACGTCGTAGGGGATGCGGGTCCAGTCGGCGGTCATGAAATCCGTGGTGGTGACGGAGCGCAGGGCCAGCGTATAGTCGTAAGTCCGGCCGTCGCCCTGAACACCCACGGAACGCATATTGGTGAGCACCGCGAAATACTGGTTCATGGTGCCCTCCAGCTTCGCCTTGGCGATTTCATCCCGGAAAATGAAGTCGGCCAGACGCAGCGTATCCAGCTTGTCCTTGGTGATCTCGCCGATGACGCGGATCGCAAGGCCGGGGCCCGGGAAGGGCTGACGCATCACCAGATATTCCGGCAATCCCAGCTCTCGGCCCAGTTGGCGGACCTCATCCTTGAAGAGCATCCGCAGCGGCTCGATGATCTCCTTGAAATCCACATAGTCGGGCAGGCCGCCTACGTTGTGATGGCTCTTGATGACGGCGGCGTTGCCGGCACCGGACTCGATCACATCGGGGTAGATGGTGCCTTGGACCAGATAGTCCACCTGGCCGATTTTCTTGGCCTCTGCCTCAAAGACCCGGATGAATTCTTCACCGATGATTTTGCGCTTGCGCTCCGGCTCGCTGACACCGGCCAGCTTGGAGAGGAACAGCTCCTCGGCATTGGCCCGAACAAAATTGATATCCCACTTCTTGAAGGCGGCTTCCACCTCATCGCCCTCATTCAGGCGCATAAGGCCGTGGTCCACGAAGACGCAGGTGAGCTGATTGCCGACGGCCTCAGCCACCAGTGCGGCGGCCACAGAGGAGTCCACACCGCCGGAGAGAGCCAGCAGCACCTTGCCGTTGCCCACTTTTTCCCGGATGGAGCGAATGGCGGTTTCTTTGTAATCGCCCATGGTCCAGTCGCCCTGAGCGCCGCAGACTTCATAGAGGAAGTTGCGGATCATGTCGGTGCCGTGTTCCGTGTGGTTGACCTCGGGGTGATACTGCACACCGTAGAAGCCCCGGGCCTCATCGCAGATGGCCACATTGGGGCAGGCATCGGAGTGAGCCACCAGAGCAAAGCCATCGGGCACCTTCTCCATATAATCGCCATGGCTCATCCAGGTGATGCCCTGCTCCGGCAGCCCCTTGAAGAGCTTGCAAGCGGTGTTGAAGTAGGTCTCCGTCTTGCCGTACTCCCGGGCGGAGTCGTCAGTGGCGGCGGTGACCCGGCCGCCCAGATTGTGGGCGATCAGCTGGCAACCGTAGCAGATACCCAGAATGGGCACACCCATCTCAAAAACAGCGGGGTCCACCTGGGGGGATTTGGGATCGTAGACGCTGTTGGGGCCGCCGGTAAAGATGATGCCGATGGGGTTCATGGCACGGATCGTGTCCAGCGGCGTGGTGTAGGGCTTTACCTCGCAGTAAACGCCGCATTCCCGAACCCGGCGGGCGATCAGCTGATTGTACTGACCGCCGAAGTCCAGCACGATAACGGTCTGATGAGACAAGGGAATTCCTCCTTTTTAAAGTTGTGAGACCCGCCTGCCGCTCCGCTTCACAGCGGTAAAGTCGGTGCGGCGGAAAGCGGGAAGCTCCTGAGCGGGGATTTGCGCCTTCAGAGAGAATGCGTGCACCCGGCTCCGCTCAGGCCGGAGAGGGGAAACATTACTCCTCGTCCCGGAAGACGATGTTGCCCGGCTCGGCAGACTCGATGATGGCCAGGGACTTGAGGTTGATGCCGGCGGCCCGAAGCCGGTCGCCGCCGCCCTGGAACCCCTTCTCCACGGCGCAGCCAATGCCCACCAGCGTGGCACCGGCGGCGGTGACAATGTCACACAGGCCCCGCATGGCCTCGCCGTTGGCCATAAAGTCATCAATGATGAGGACCTTGTCGTCAGCAGAGAGCCATTCCTTACTCACCAGCAGCGTGACCTTCTTTTTATACGTGTAGGAGAAGATGTCGCTCTGATACAGTCCGCCCTCGATGTTGTCACTCTTGGCCTTCTTGGCAAAGATCATGGGCTTGTGGAAGTGCTGAGCCACGATGGCGGACAGGGCGATGCCGCTGGCCTCAGCAGTGAGGATCATGGTGACCTCGTCCATGTTGAAGTGCTTGCCGAACTCCTCAGCGATATGGGTCATCAGTTCCGTGTCGATGCGGTGATTCAGGAAGCCGTCCACCTTGATGATGTTTCCGGGCAGTACCTTGCCCTCCTTGACGATGCGCTCCTTCAGTTCCTGCATACGTAGGTTCCCCCTCATTCTCGTTATCAAAATTTATGGCGTTCCTCAAACGCCGCATTTATTACTATTATCCCGGATTGGCAGGGGTTTTGCAACTGTTTTTCCCCACAAAAACCGGTTTTCCCCCAAAAGACGACTTGTAGCTTTTGCGAGAGACGGACAAAAAAGACGCAAAACCCGCGCCGTGAGCGGACACGGCGGCGGGTTTTGCGGGGTTTACTTATTTTCCAGCCGATCAGCGGCGCCTTCCAGCCAGGTTCCCTGGAAGGACTCGATGTCGCCGGCATCGGTCAGAGCGGCCAGGGCCGGGTCGATGGGCATCTCCGCCAGAACAGGTAGGTGATGGCGCGCCGCGGCCTCGGCAGTCTTACCCTCGCCGAAGAGGTGGATCTTCTTGCCGCAGTCCGGGCAAGCCACGTAGCTCATGTTTTCCACAAGGCCCACGATGGGAACTTCCATCATCTCCGCCATCTTGACGGCCTTTTCCACCACCATGGAGACCAACTCCTGGGGGGAGGCCACGATGATGATGCCGTCCAGCGGAATGGACTGAAACACGGAAAGGGACACGTCGCCGGTTCCCGGAGGCATATCCACAAACAGATAATCGCAGTTCCAGAGCACGTCCGTCCAGAACTGCTGGACCACACCGGAGATGACGGGGCCGCGCCAGATCACGGGGTCCGTCTCATTGGGCAGCAGCAGATTGGTGGACATGATCTGAATACCGGTCTTGGAGGTCATGGGATAGAGCCCGGCCTCGCTGCCCATGGCCTGGCCGTGGACGCCGAAAGCCTTGGGGATGGAGGGGCCGGTGACGTCGGCGTCCAGGATGCCGACCTGATAGCCCCGGCGGCGCATGGTGACTGCCAGCTGGCTGGTGACCATGGACTTGCCCACGCCGCCCTTACCGGAGACGATGCCGTAGACCTTGCCGATGTGGGCTTCAGGGTGATGCTCCTTCAAGAGGGATTGGGGCTCCTGCCGCTCGCCGCAGTTCTCACCGCAGGTGCTGCAGTTATGGGTGCATTCGCTCATGATGTGATACTCCTTTTTCACTCACGCGTGATTTCCGCATATCGCAACGATATTGTATGGATTTTATAGGCAAACCATATCTTATACCCGCTGTACCGGTTCCGTCAATGCCAATCTTTTACCGGAATGGAGATGGACGTCAGTTTGTCGCCAACCGCTGGACAAAGACATCTGCGTCATCGGCAAAAAAGTCCGCCTCCCGGCTGTGGCAGGTGAAGAGGAGGATCTGCCGGGTTTTGGCGGCCTCCTTCAAGTACCGCAGGGCGGCGGCACAGCGGTCATCGTCAAAATTGGCGAGCGCGTCGTCCAAAACGATGGGGACACAGTTCTCCTGGGGCAGCACCAGATCACAGATGGCCAGCCGCACCGCCAGATACAGCTGGTCCGCTGCTCCGGCGGAGAGGAGCGCTGCATCCCGGTAGATGCGCTCATCCGCTGCTTCGGCAGACAGGTGGAACGCACGGTCCAGAACGACGCCGCTGTATCGGCCGTCTGTGAGCTGGGCAAAGATCTCCGCGGCCCGGCGGCCCAGAGCGGGGGAGAAGCGGTTTTGCAGTGTGGTATTGGCGCTGTCCAGGGCTTCCATGGCCAGGGCGATGGCATCATACTCCGCATTCAGCGCATCCCGCTTTTCCGTCAGCAAAGCGGCCTGGCTGCTGAGAACCACGCTGTCGCCCCGGGCGTTGAGCTGGCCGGAAAGCTGGTCTGCTGCGGAGCGGGCAGCGGCCAGCTCACCCCGAACGGTTTCCAGGTCCTGTTCCACGGAGACCCGCTCTCTGGCGGGGGCGGTAAGGGGAGACTGCTCCTGGGGAAGCTCTGGAGACTGCTGCGCCAGCACTTCGTAGCGCAGGCGGGTCTCCCGGGCAGCGGTCTCCGCACCGGAGAGCTCCCGCCGGCGGGCAAACGCTCCCTTGAGGGCCTCATCTGCGGCGGGAATGTCGAAGGCGGAAGGAGCAAAGCGCCGGACTTCCAGCAAGATGCCCTGTTCATTGGAGGAAAGAGAGGCATACAGGGCGTCTGCGGTGGCGGTTTTGGCACTGACATCGGCCTGGGCGGCTTCCTGCGCCTCACACAATTTATAATAAGCATCGGCCAGAGCGGCGATGGCGTCGGTATCGGTGGTGCCGTAGCGCTTCATCAGAGCGGCAGCTCGAGCCTTTTTCCGGGCGGAACGGCTCAGCACACAGGCCCCGCCGATGGATGCCAGAACCACCACAGCGGCACAGCCCAGAGCGGGCAGCGGTCCCATAGACCATAATCCCCAACCCAAAGCGGCGGCTGCCAGCAGGCCGCACACTGCCAGGACCGCTGCGGCGGTGTAGGAGGGTTTTCCGTCAGGAGGCGACGCCACCTCCCGGCGTACCTGTTCCGCAGTCTGCCCCGCAAAGGGACTCTCCGCCACGGCGGCTTCCGCCCGGAGAGCGGCCTTCATAGCCTCGTCCCGCTCCGTCCGAGCCTTTTCCAGGTTCTTCCGAACGGTTTCCAGATTGACAATGGCGCCTCGGAGACGGCCGATGGTATCCACTTCCGGCACCCGGTCAGACTCCAACCGCTGCCGCAGAAGGGAGATCTTCTGCTCCGCTGCCTCCGCGGCGGATTTTGCCTCCTCCAGCGCCTGGGCCTGGCTCTGCCGCTCCCAGGCGTCACAGGCGGCCACCTCGTCCTGCAAAGAGGCCTCCCGGGCGGAGAGGGTCTCCACACGCTGCCGGGCGGCAGCCAACTGGGATTCCAGTGCGCGCAGATCGGAGAGCTGGCGTTCCGTATTCTGTAATTCCGCCTCCACCGCGGGGATCACGCCATTTTTATTGTAACGGCGGCGGGTGAGCTGCTTTTTCAGCGCCTCTCGGACTTCGGAATAGGAGGTATCCTCCTCACCGGAGGAGATCAAAGAGGCGATCCGCCGCTCCAGCCCGGCATCCTGGGTAATGGCCAGGCCGCTTTGACGGATGAAGGCGCTGCGCTCAAACACCTCCCGGCTGACACCCAGCAGCATTTCACCGCAGGTTTGACCGGTGAGGCCCGGCACAGGATCACCGGTGCCGGCATACAGGGCCTGAAACTCCGCCAGAGGAGCCGTCTGACGGCGGGTTATTCGGGTGAGGGTCAGCTCATCAGAGCCGCTCCGGCAATCCAGACGCCCGCTCATGGAGGAGCCCGACCAGGGGGCGTAGCGGTTCTTTTCTGCAATAAACCCGGCTTTGTCCCGTTCCCGGCTGTTGATACCGTAGAACATGGCGGTTAAAAAAGCGCACCAGGTGGATTTGCCGGCTTCATTGGGGGCCTGCACAATATTCAAACCTGGCTTTAATTCCAATGTAGGGCCCTGCAGTCGGCCGAAGGTGGCGCTCATGCGATGAATCAGCAGAACAATCACTCCTATTGGTATAGATTCTGTTCAATGATGCATTATAGCACGGGAACCGTGTTTTGCACAGGTGGATTTCCAAGTTGTACAGAGCTGGGACCGAAATAAGCAGGGGTAATCGCGAATATTAAAAAAACGAAGAAAGTCGCAAAAAAGGTGTTGACAAATGGGGAAAGGTTTGATATTCTAACAAAGCTGTCGGCGCGGTAAGCACTGCGCCGGAGAGTGGGATGAAAAAACCACTTGACAGCAGCCACAAGATGTGGTAACCTACAAAGGTTGCCG